>OGGQ01000680.1_pt1 | contig 48938 bp, 37 predicted proteins | sample 1571191 | NCBI WGS metagenome assembly OGGQ01 (sample SAMEA2582061, study PRJEB24529) | metagenome | biome: Human gut stool | place: China | collected 2011
ACGTGTGAACGGCATTGTCAAGCGGTTTTTTTCTTTTATATGAATTGTTAAATCCAAAGCAGAAATAAACAATAAAACAGCCGGGGGCAGAGGATGTTTCCAATCTGAAATATCCTCTGCCCCGGCTCTCATCCTATGCGGCCGGATGTATATCACTGCATCTGCTGATGGATTTTGCGGAAGCACTCGATCACATAATCCAGATCGTCCTTCGTGTGAGCCGCGGATACCTGGGTCCGAATTCTCGCCTTGCCCTGGGGCACTACCGGATAGGTGAAAGAAGTCACGTATACACCAAGCTTTAGCAGCTCCTTCGCCGCCCAGGCCGCCTTATGGGCATCGTAAAACATGACCGCCACGATGGGATGGGTGCTGTCGATGATGTCAAAGCCCACTTCTTTTATCCTCTGGCGGAAATAGGCCGTGTTATCATGAAGCCTGTCGCGGCAGGCGGTGGTTTCCGTCAATATTTCCAGCACCTTCAGGGATGCGGAAGCGATGGAGGGCGCCAGCGTGTTGGAGAACAGGTAGGGGCGGCTCTTCTGACGGAGCAGATCCACAATGGGCTGCCTAGCGCTGGTATATCCGCCGCTGGCCCCGCCCAGAGCTTTTCCCAGCGTTCCTGTCAGGATGTCCACGCGCCCCTGCACTCCGCAGTATTCGGGCGTGCCTCTGCCCTTGTCGCCCATGAAGCCCACGGCATGGCTGTCATCCACCATGACAAGCGCGTCATAGCGGTCAGCCAGATCGCAGATGGCCTGAAGGTTGGCAATGATGCCATCCATAGAAAATACTCCGTCCGTAGCGATCAGACGGATTCTGGCGCCTTCCGCTTCTTTCAGACAGCGCTCCAGGTCGGCCATATCATTGTTTTTATAACGGAAACGGCGCGCTTTGCACAGGCGGATGCCGTCGATGATGCTGGCATGGTTTAACTCATCGCTGATGACAGCGCAGTCTTCAGACAGCAGTGTCTCGAATAAACCTCCGTTCGCATCAAAACAGGAGCTGTAGAGAATCGTATCATCCATACCGAGAAAGGTGCTGACCGCCTTCTCTAAATCCTTATGTACCTGCTGTGTGCCGCAGATAAAACGCACCGAGGACAGGCCGTATCCCCAGCGGTCATAGCTGCCTTTTGCTGCGGCGATCACCTCTTCATTATCCGCAAGTCCCAGGTAGTTGTTGGCGCACATATTGATCACTCCGTTTACCTCTGTTGTGTCAATATGGCTTTTCTGCTTTGTCGTAATGATGCGCTCATTTTTATAGATCCCTGCCTGCCGGAATTCCTCCAGCGTGTTTTCAAAATACTGATATGCACTTTTCATTGTTTTACAGGGGATATTTCCCCTCCTCCTTTCTTGATGTCACCAACCGCAGGTTGATGACCTGCGCACGCATCAGCGTGCTTCATCTTAGATTGTCACCAACCGCAGGTTGATGACCTGCGCACGCATCAGCGTGCTTCATCTTAGCTGTTCGCTCATATGATTCGCTGTGTGTCACCAGGCGGTAGTCCAGTCCAGCACAACCTTGCCGGATTTGCCGGTGTTCATGACTTCAAACCCTTTTTCAAAATCTTTGAAATCAAAGCGGTGGGTGATGATTTTATCCAGATTCAGCCCGCTGTTAAGCATGGACATCATCTTATACCAGGTCTCAAATATCTTCCTTCCGTAAATCCCTTTGATATTCAGCCCGTTAAACACCACTTTGTTCCAATCCAGATCAGGCTGGGAATTGTGAATGCCGAGCAGGGCGATATTGCCGCCATTTTCCATATGATCGATCATCATGGAGAAGGCAGTGCCGCTTCCTGACATTTCAAGGCCCACATCAAAGCCCTCTTTCATATCCAGCTCCCGCATCACATCGTCCAGGCTTTCTTTTGCTACATTGACGGGACGGATTCTTTCGGCGATTTCCCCTGCCAGATTCAGCCGGTATTCGTTCAGATCCGTGATCACCACATGTCTGGCTCCGCAGTGGCGGCATACGGCTGCGGCCATAATGCCGATGGGGCCTGCGCCCGTAATCAGCACATCTTCTCCGACCAGGTCATAGGTGAGAGCGGTATGAACCGCATTGCCCAGCGGGTCGAAGGAAGAGCACAGATCCTCGGAGATGCCCGGCTCCACCACAACCACGTTGGAAGCGGGGATCACCAGGTACTCGGCAAAAGCCCCGTCCCTGTTGACTCCGATGCCCTGGGTATTTCTGCAGAGATGGCGTTTCCCCGCCCTGCAGTTGCGGCAGACACCGCAGACCACATGGCCCTCTCCTGATACCAGCTGTCCCTTCTGAAACCCTCTGACATTTTCGCCGATTTTAACGATCTCTCCAACGAATTCATGGCCGATGGTCATCGGTGTTTTGATGGTTTTCTGCGACCACTGATCCCAGTTGTAAATGTGCAGATCCGTACCGCAGATGGAAGTTTTGCGGATGTGGATCATGACATCATTGGAGGTCATGGTTGGTACAGGTACCTTCTCCAGAGATAACCCTTTGCCGGGCTGGCTTTTTACCAGCGCATACATCGTATCCTTCATAGTTAACACCCCTTCTTTACTGTTCTGTTCAGCACAAATGTGCGTAATACAAAGACAAAACTCGCTTATATGTCTTTGATACAAGAACATCATAGCACAAATATATGCATTCATCAAGCGGTATGAAATGAAAATTTTGGTCGGAATACGGGTCACTGTCCGATTAAACATAAACGTGTCATACACTGGTCTTTGCCTGCCGCATACAGCTTTATCAGCGGGCCGTGAACAGTAATTTCAGTTTTTCATCTGCAGAATAGAAAAGTGATAAAAACCGTAGAAAAATGAAATACTGTGACTTCAAAAACTGGTATATTGAATGATAGAGTATCATTGCTATTAAGAGACAACCGCAAAACTGTCAGAAGCACACTTAGGTGTGCGCAGGGCATCAACCAACGGTTGGTCACAATAAAAGGAGGAATTTTTATGGTTGAATTGTATGCGTCAACAGAACCGGGAATTACAGACATGGAGAAGGAGCACATGGACAAAGCGCGCGATTTGGCTGCCTCCGGCATGGTTCTGCTGGAAAACGACGGAGTGCTGCCCCTGGAGAGAACGGCTGAAAAGATCGCTCTGTATGGAAGCGGCGCCCGCGGAACGGTAAAAGGGGGCATAGGGTCCGGAGAAGTGAATTCACGATTCGTTGTAAATGTGGAACAGGGCCTGGAGGATGCCGGCTTTGAAATCACTACGAAAGGATGGATGGACCGTTACGACCGTCTGAAGGAAAACGCTTATCAAAGTTATGTGGCCGATGTAAAGGAGAAGCTGGCAAAAGGCGCGGATGTGATCGATCTGATCTTTGGATCGCCATTTTTTATGCAGGAGACAGAAGCTGTGACCGAAGAGGATATTGCGCAGTCACAGACCGATACCGCTATATATGTGATTGCACGCAATTCCGGGGAAGGCGCGGACCGGCATAATGCTCCCGGCGACTATCAGTTAAGCGGGATGGAAGAGCAGTCCTTAAGGCTTCTTGGGAAATCCTATGACAGGCTTATCGTGGTTTTGAACGTAGGGGGTGTCATGGATACGAAGCTGCTGCGCTCCATACCTGGGATTGATGCGGTTCTCTTAATGGGTCAGGCCGGCAATATCGGCGGTTATGCTCTGGCCGATGTGCTTACGGGCCGTGTCACTCCATCCGGCAAACTGACGGATACCTGGGCGCAGAATTATGAGGACTACCCTTCAAGCCGGGAGTTCAGCCACAATAATGGGGATCTAGATGACGCTTACTATACGGAAGGAATCTATGTGGGCTACCGTTATTTTGACACATTCCACATGTCGCCCGCATATTGTTTTGGATACGGACTGTCTTATACAGAGTTTAGCATAGAGGTAGTTTCCGTTCGGGCGGATGCCAGAGAGGCGGAGGTCACGGTAAAGGTAACCAATACCGGCAAGAGATACAGCGGCAGGGAAGTGGTGCAGGTATATTATTCCGCCCCTTCCGGCAGTTTGGATAAGCCCTGGCAGGAGCTGGCAGCTTATGAGAAAACCGGCGAGCTGTCTCCCGGGGAGAGCCAGCAGCTCGTAATCCGCTATCCTGTAAATAGCATGGCGTCCTACTGTGAAAAGCGGGCGGGATGGGTGCTGGAAGCCGGTGATTATACGATCCGTGTAGGAAACAGTTCCCGAACTACTCATATAGCGGCTGTGATCCGCCTGGATAAAGATGTGGTTACGGAAAAACTGAAGAATCTGTTCGCCTTGGACTGCGAGATGGAGGAGCTGTCCGGTACGGATGCTAAGGCATACGGACCTGCCGGGGAGGATAAGGAACGGGAACTGGCTCCTATCATTGAAATTAAGGCTGCGGATATTAAAACGCGGGAGGTGCACTACCAGGGGGCCCATGCCGGGATAAAGCCCTGTGAAAAATCCCAAACGGTCTCTTTAAATGATGTGATGGAAGGAAGAGCGGATCTGGATGAACTGATCGGACAGCTCACCGTGAAGGAGATGGCGAGAATCTGTGTGGGAAGCGGGTTTGAGACACAGGGCGGCGGGGCCACTGTAGGAGCAGCCTCTATCGCGGTGCCTGGCGCGGCAGGAGAAACCACGGGCATTCTGCTTGCTTCCAGGGATATCCGCACCATGGTGCTGGCGGACGGGCCTGCGGGCTTGCGCCTGACTCCGGAATTTGATGCGGATGAAGACGGCATTCCGATTTCGTCCGGCATCGCGCTTCAGGTTGTGCGGGATATATTCGGCGACCAGCCCCTGCCGGGGGAGAGCCGGACGGAAAGAAAAGCGGCTGCTGCCTATTATCAGTACTGTACGGCGCTGCCGGTCGCAACCCTGCTGGCGCAGAGCTGGGATAAGGATCTGATCAGGGAAGCCGGAAAAATAATCGGACGTGAGATGCTTCGGTTTGGAGTGACGCTGTGGCTGGCTCCGGGCATGAATATTCATAGAAATCCGCTCTGCGGTAGAAATTTTGAATATTATTCGGAAGATCCCTTGATCTCCGGCATCTGTGCTGCTATGATGACAGAAGGAGTACAGAGCTTCGGCGGGATCGGCACCACGGTCAAGCATTTTGCGGTAAACAATCAGGAGGACAACCGCAATTACTGCAATAGCCATGTGGGAGAACGGGCCCTAAGGGAAATCTACCTGAAGGGCTTTGAGATCTGTGTGAAAAATGCCCGCCCCATGTCCATCATGAGCTCCTACAACCTGTTAAACGGCCTTCATACGGCTAACAGCTATGAGCTTTTAACCGCATGCGCCAGAGACGAGTGGGGATTTGACGGTGTGGTGATGACGGACTGGGGGACTACCGGCGGTCTGACTGCCGGCGCAGCCGGACGGAAGTATCCGGCGTCCGTGCCTGCCATGTGCATTCAGGCCGGAAACGATTTGATCATGCCTGGCAGCCTTGCAGATATCGAGGATATTGTGGCGTCTGCAGGGGCGGAAAATACCGGCGTGCGCTGTCCGATCCGTCTGGCGGATCTGCAGTTCTGCGTGAAGAACATACTGACGCTTCTGATGCAGACCTCGCGCTACGACAATGCGAAGCCCTATTCACCCAAGTAGATAAAGAGAAACGCAGGTTATCAACCTGCGGTTGGTGACAGGAAAAGAGGAAGCACACTGAAGTGTGCGTAGGTCATCAACCTGCGGTTGGTGACGGGAAAAGGGGGACATTATATGAAAACTATGTTTGCACCGTCGCTGATGTGCATGGATATCTGCGATACACTGCATCAGCTGGAGGTATTTGAGAGGTATTGCCATATGCTCCATGTGGATATCATGGATGGCCATTTCGCGAAGAATATCACGCTGTCGCCCGGATTTATCAGAAACATCCGAAAGCATACGAAGCTGCCGATCGAGGCTCATCTCATGGTTACCTCGCCGGGGGATTATATCGATGAGCTGGCGGACTGCGGCGCCGACTATATAACCGTGCATGCCGAGACAGTGCAGACAGAGGCGTTCCGCGTGCTTGGCAGGATAAAGGCGGCGGGGGCCAGGCCCGGCGCGGCGATCTGCCCGGCGACGCCGCTGGAGGCGATTCTGCCCTATCTGGAGCTTCTGGATCTGGTAGTGGTGATGACGGTGGATATCGGATATGCCGGACAGAAATTTATTCCGCAGATGATGGGGAAGATCCGTGAGCTGGATAGAATACGCAGAGAACAGAACATGGATTTTCTGATCGAAACGGACGGAGCCATTGGAAAGGAACGCTACCGCCAGCTGCATGCAGCGGGAGTAAACGCCTATGTGATGGGAACGTCCGGGCTGTTTCAGCCGGGGATGGATATTGAAAGCGCCGCCGCCAATATGGTCAGGGAGTTTGCAAAGGCAACCGGCCCAAATGCATAAGGGGAAGGGGGATATTTATGGCAGGGACTGTCACGATGAAAGATATTGCAGAGCATTTGGGTGTTAGTATTGTAACAGTCTCCAATGCCCTAAGCGGAAAAAAAGGCGTCAGCTATGCGCTTCGCTCACAAATTGCCGCTGCGGCCCAACAACTGGGCTATGAGTATTCCAAGACACAAAAAAGTAGAAAACAGGGGAAAAAGATAGGGATTCTGGTTTCGGAACGCTATGTGGATGTGGAGATGGGGAGTTCGTTTTACTGGATGATGTATCAGCAGATTGCCTGTGTGGCCTCCAAAAGCGATTGCGTTACCGTATTGAAGGTGTTGGATCAAGCGGCGGAGAAGAAAGGTGAAGTCACTGGGCTTTTTGATGAAACGCAGATGGATGCTGTGATTGTTCTGGGATATCTCAAAAAGACCTATATACAGAAGCTGACGCGTCTATCTACCGTACCGGTAGTCCTTATGGATTTTTGGGACGATGATTTGGATTGCGATGCTATCCTTTCCAATAACTATCTGGGAATGTATCGTATGACCAGGCATCTGCTGAAGCAAGGACACCGTGAAATTGCATTTCTGGGAAATATCTATGCGAATAGCAATATTATGGACCGATATCTGGGATATCAGAAGGCATTGCTGGAATGGGGCGTAGAGGTGCCGCAGGAATGGCTGATTTCAGACCGTGATACAGAGACTGGGGAAATGTCTGTCGTACTACCGGAGAATCTGCCGACTGCTTTTGCCTGCAACAGTGATTTTTCGGCTGGAATTTTGATCGAACGTCTGGAAGAAATCGGATATGACGTACCGGAGGATATTTCTATTGTCGGTTATGATAACTTTTTGAGTAATTCCAGATTTGCAGACAAGTTGACAACCTACGATGTCGATATCAAAGCGATGGCATCGCTTTGTATGAAAACTGTATTGAAGCGAATGGAAGGAAACACCAGGCGTACAAGGGTACAAATTGTAAATGGAACAATGGTATACCGTGAGAGCGTAAAACATAGATGAAAGTGATAAAGGACTGTTGCAAAAGCAACAGTCCTTTATTAAAATTATTTTAAGTTAAATTAAAATTGAATTTAAGCGATAAAAGATTGTGACGGTTTCACAAATATCAAAACAACAACTGTGCAAAACTTCGAAAATGCAGAGAAAACAACAGAAAATCTTGCAAAGATGGCAAAAAAGTGTTAGGATAAAATCACTTAAATTAAGAAAGTATTTAAGTTAAAAAACTAAAATTAAGATAAAATAAAGCTGAAAAAGCTGACAGAAAGGAAACAATATGAGTACCGTAAAAATCATTGGTCCTAATGCATCCAATATGCCCTGGCAGGAAAGAGGAGAGAATATACCAAAGTGGATGCCGGTTTGGAGATACAGTGAGAATCCGATTATCGGACGAAATCCGGCAGAGGGGGTCGCCCGTATTTTTAACAGCGCGGTGATTCCGTATGAAGGAGCATTTATCGGGGTGTTCCGCGGCGAACAGGTAAACGGAGTTCCGTATATTTATCTTGGACGCAGTGCGGATGGGATTCACTGGGAATTTGACAAAGAAAAAATTAATTTTGTGGATGAAGAAGGCAAGCCCTTCATGCCGGTATATGCCTATGACCCAAGATTGGTCAAGGTAGAGGATACGTATTATATTATGTGGTGCCAGGATTTTTATGGGGCATCAATCGGTATGGCAAAAACACAGGATTTTAAGACATTTGTACGTATTGAGAACCCGTTTCTGCCATTTAACAGAAATGCAGTGCTGTTCCCGCGAAAAGTAAACGGAAATTTCCTGATGCTTTCCCGCCCGAGTGACAGTGGACATACCCCCTTTGGTGATATCTTCCTCTCCGAAAGCCCGGATATGCAGTTCTGGGGCAGGCACAGACATGTGATGGGCAAAGGCAGGGAATGGTGGGAGTCTTTAAAAATCGGCGGCGGTGCCGCTCCGATTGAGACCACTGAGGGCTGGCTGTTATTCTATCACGGGGTAAGCGGTACCTGCAATGGTTTTGTTTACAGCATTGGCGGTGCGATTCTCGATATCGACCGTCCATCCGTTGTAAAATACCGTTGTGAAAATTTTCTGCTTACACCGGAAGAGTGGTATGAGGAGCGCGGTTTTGTCCCGAATGTGACATTTCCCTGTGCAACGATTCACGATGCGGAGAGCGGAAGGATCGCTATTTATTATGGGGCAGCAGACAGCTACGTAGGACTGGCCTTTACCAGAGTGGAAGAGGTTGTGGCATATATCAAAGAACACAGTGTGGTAACGGAAGCAGATACCGAACTGGGACGTCGCTAGGGGGGATCGGCACTATGCTGCTAGAAGAGATAAAGACACATTTGACCGGGAAACTGATTCCATTTTGGGAAAATTTGAAGGACGAGAAATTCGGCGGTTTTTACGGCGGACTGGATTTTGATTTGCAGCTGGAGAAAGAGGCGGTAAAGGGCTGCATCTTAAACAGCAGAATTCTCTGGTTCTTCTCCAATGCCTATCTGGTATTGGGGGAGAAGCGCCTCTTAGAGTATGCACAACATGCGTATGCATTTTTGAAGAATGCCTGTCTGGATACGAAAAACGGCGGTATCTATTGGTCGATTTCGTATGGCGGAACCCCGGAGGATACGACAAAGCATACCTATAACCAGGCCTTTGCGATTTATGCATTATCCTCGTATTATGATGCGTCCAAAGAGAAAGAGGCGCTTGCAATCGCCTTCGGTCTTCGCGATATCATCGAGAATCGGTGCAGGGATGAATACGGATATCTGGAGGCGTTTGATGCCGCCTTCCATCCGGTCGAAAATGATAAATTATCAGAGAACGGCGTAACGGCAGAAAAGACGATGAACACCCTGCTGCATGTCCTCGAGGCCTATACCGAGCTGTACCGTGTGACGAAGGATACGCAGACAGGGGAAGCACTTCGGTTTATGCTGGATTTGATTGCGGATAAGGTTTATAACAAAGAATTGGCCCGGCAGGAGGTGTTTTTTGACAGAACCTGGAATACCCTGATTGATTTGCATTCTTTTGGACATGATATTGAAACGAGCTGGCTTGTAGACCGCACCTGCGAAATTCTGGAGGATGGCGTCTATACAGAGAAATTAAATCCGATCATCCGGGCGTTGGCAGCGAATGTATACGAGAAAGCATACCGGGATCATTCTCTGGAAAATGAAGCAGAAAACGGTGTGGTGAACACCACAAGGGTATGGTGGGTACAGGCAGAAGCGATGGTTGGTTTCCTGAATGCATATGAAAATCAGCCGGAAGAAAGCAGGTACCTGGAGGCGGTAACAGATATCTGGGACTATATCAAAGCCTATATGATAGATAAACGGGAGGGCTCCGAGTGGTTCTGGTCCGTCGATAAGGACAGACAGCCGTTACATAAGCCCATCGTAGAGCCGTGGAAGTGTCCGTACCACAATGGACGCATGTGCCTGGAGCTGATTAAAAGAAGTCAAAAGGAGAGTCTGAAAAGTGTTTTGGGAAGCTTATAAACGAGAAATGAAAAAGTACGAAGCATTGATTGCAAAGAAAAATCAGATGTCTGAAGAATACAACGGTATTTATGACAGATGGGAGAATCCGGTACTTACCAGAGACCATGCGCCGCTGCACTGGATGTATGACCTGGATGAGAGGACAAATCCCTATTTTATGAAACGTCTGGGAATCAATGCGGTATTTAATGCCGGTGCAATTGAGTTGAACGGCAGAATTTGTCTGGTGGCCAGAGTAGAGGGCTATGACAGAAAATCATTCTTTGCGGTTGCAGAAAGCGAGAATGGCGTGGATGGATTTCGCTTCTGGGATTATCCGGTAGAGCTGCCGGATACAGAGCCGGAAGAGACGAATGTATATGATATGCGGCTGACCAGGCATGAGGACGGTTATATTTATGGCGTGTTCTGCTCGGAAAGCAAGGACACAAAGAGCAATGATTTATCTGCGGCAACGGCGCAGGCCGGGATTGTGCGTACCAGAGATTTAAAGACCTGGGAGCGCCTTCCCAACCTTAAAACACAGTCTGTGCAGCAGAGAAATGTCGTGCTTCATCCGGAATTCGTTGACGGAAAGTATGCGTTTTATACCAGACCGCAGGATGGATTTATCAATACCGGAAGCGGCGGCGGAATCGGTTTTGCGTTATGCGAAGATATTAATAATCCGGTAACCGGGCCGGAGGTGATTATCCATGAGAGAAAATATCATACTCTGACCGAGGCCAAAAACGGAGCGGGAGCAGTGCCGATAAAAACAGAAAAAGGCTGGCTCCATATTGCGCACGGCGTAAGAAATACGGCAGCCGGGCTTCGATATGTCACCTATGTATTTGTTACGGACTTAGAGGATCCGACCAAAGTGATCGCAGAGCCGTCCGGTTACTTTATTGCGTCTTACAAAAACGAGCGTGTGGGTGATGTATCGAACGTAACGTTTACAAACGGTGCGGTTGCCAGAGAAAACGGAGAGGTCTATATTTACTATGCATCCTCGGATACGCGCCTTCATGTAGCGACGTCCACGATTGACAGACTGCTTGATTATGCGTTCCATACTCCGAAGGATCCGCTTCGCAGTAATCTTTGTGTACAGCAAAGATGCGGGCTTATCAGACATAATCTGGAAATCATGAATCAATAAAACGCAGGGTGAAGTAAGAGAAAAATAAAGAGCCGCTGCAGGGAGCATGCAGTCATAAGGAAGAAATATTATGATTGCATGCTCCCTGCAGCGGCCTTTCCCTTAAGAAACGGTGTCCCGGATCGCGCTCTAGTTTGAAGCAAACTCACCCGGGGTGACACCCATGACGCGTTTAAAAGCACGGCGGAAGGAGTTATCATTGGTATAACCGATTTGAAGCGCAATATCCTTGATCAGGTGGTTCCCCTCGGTCAGCATCTGGCAGGCCTGCTCGATGCGGATCTGTTCCAAAAGATCGGCGAAGGAAGTGCCGATGACTTCACGGAAAATCTGGTAGGCAAAGGATTCACTGATGTGGAATTCTTCACAGATGGTGTAGATGGTGAAATCGCTGTTTGTATAATGGCTGTTAATATATTCCATGATTTTTTCTGCCTGGCGCTCGTTTTTGGATGTGTTCAGCTGGTTGTTTATACGCACCAGATAGCTGTTTAACTGCAGAATTGCCTGAAACAATTCGTCCAGTGTCTGGTCGTAGGTCCTGCGGATTTTTAAATACGCATCGCTGGTGAGCTGCTCCTGAGGCAAATCAGCCAGTCCCCGGATGATGGAGCTGCGGATGGAGAAAGTCAGCTGGCGGATCATGGAGGAGGAGAGTGCGCGCTCTACCAGATTGTTATTCCTGATCGTATCGAGCAAGTGCGTCAAATCGCTCTGAGAGCCGGTTTTGATGAGACGAATCAGCTCCAGCTCGGTTTGAATCGGATAGACATATAGCTTTTGAATCTCCGGAATATCTGTGGAGGTAAAGAAATACTGTCCCTGCGTTCTGGTGGCGTGCTGCGAGATAACGACGGACTGATTATAGGCTTTTGACAGGTCATCGACCATATCGTAGCTGTCGCTGACACAAAAAGTAAGGGAAATCGAGCTTTCTTCAAATGCCATATGTCTCGTCTGGTTTGCAAACATTAAAAGCTGCTTCTGAAAAACATTCTTTTCGATGTGGCTGCCAATAAAAACCACTGCCTTTTGTCTGCTGTCAATATCCAGACAGTATACCGGGCATGGGGCATTCTTCTCGATATATTCCCGAACCAGTGCCGATAGAAGCACCGGGAAGCGGCTGAATTCCGGATGCTTTTCTTCATCGGCAGGAGATGCGGTTACTAAAAGCACGGAAAAATACTGATGGTCTGGCTGAATCCCCAACGTAGTGAAAAGATACTGCAATTCTTCCGGTTTGCTGATGGCACCGGAGAGTGCGTTTCGCAAAGTGGTAGCTTCCAGGAGCGGCTTTTGCTTCAGAAGATTCTGCTGCAGCTCCTGATTACTCATCTTTAATTTGGAGGCGGCATTTACGAGACAGGAAAACTCGTCTTTGACAGAGAAGGTCATATCCTGAGAACCGCTGCTTAAGTAAGCCGCCACCTTTTTTAGGCTGGAGGCCTTATGAAGACAAAGCATGGCAGTAAAGGCAATGCTCATCACAAGAGAAAGCCCAACCAGCAAAATCACGTTTTGCTTGGCGGCCAGCATGCTGGACATCACCGCTTTCTTTGGAGAAAAGATGCAGTACTGCCAGCCGATATACCGGGATTGAATCGTGGTGACGATATCATCCTGATATTCAGAATCCGTTTCGGGATGAGAAAGCAGATAGGCTTTGACATCCTCGAAGGAGAGCATCGAGTCCGCTCCCTGTACAGAGGTAATCAGATTATTGTTTTCGTCCAGAAGAAAGACGCTGCTTTCGGGATCAATCAAAAGCTCGGTCATGATTTTCTTCAGAGAGGATTCCTTTAATTGAATAATGATAAGCGCCAAAGGAAATCGGGTATTGCCATCGGTAACACTGGAGATGACGGTGGGCGTTACTTTTCCGTCCGTCCCCGTAAACGGCACGAACTCATTGCTGTACAACCGATCCCTGGAAAAGGTAAGAAAATCGTCGTAACTCATGCCCGTATAGGATAAGAGACCGGCATAGGTCTGGGGCGTAATACGAAGCGCATTGTTTTCCATCAGGATAAATTCATTGTTTAACAATACCACCTGGATATTGCTGATAATATTATTGATCAGGGAAAACTTCGGCATACGTTTATAAAACTGATAGACATCGTACATTTCGGGACTGCCCTTTGGGATGGATTCATAGCTTGAGAGGGAAATTAGTTCCGGCATGGACTCCAGAAAAAAAGGCAGCGATTCCAGCTCTTTTAAGCGGGCGTCAATGGTATTGACGCTTTGGTTTAACATATTATGGGAATAGTTCCGTACGATTTTCGTGGCAGAAGTTACTGCGGAATGATAAATTAAAATACCGATTAAAACCGGTACGATTAAAACCGAAAGATAGGACAGCAAGATGCGGAAAAACATATGTTTTTCGGAAGTATCCATAAAGAGCTCCTTTTATCGGGGGTATTTCATCTTTCTGATTCAAACAAAAACGGTAACTGATAAGAACAGGATCTTCCTGTCCGGAACTGTTACCCAAAATATTATAATATAGAAGTCCGCCGGTTGCAACCGGCTTTACAAAAAGAGCCCTGAAATACTGGGGTCTATAGGAATTGTAGGTGGCCTGCAGGAAAGGTATGGCGCGGAAAAAAGGAATTGTAGGGCGCTTTTTGAGTTAGAAAGTTTACGGAAAATGAGCCGTCTGCTATCATGAAATCACAATAAAACCTGCCCCGAGAGGAGGAACAAACATGATGATAAAAAGCGGGTCAGCTTCGTTACCCGACAGAATGCGCAAGGGGCTGAAGCAGATGAGAAAGCATTGGCAGTTTTATCTGTTGATTGCACTTCCACTTATTTATATTATCGTATTCTGCTATATTCCAATGCCGGGTGTTTTGATGGCATTTGAACGCTATAGCCCGTCCAAAGGATTATTAGGAAGTGACTGGGTAGGCTTACAGCACTTCAAACAGTTTTTTGCTTCCCCGTCGAGCACCAGAATTATATGGAACACCCTGCGTATCGGTCTGTATTCCCTGATTGCGGGATTCCCGATTCCGATTATTCTGGCAGTCGCCGTAAATGAGGTGGCAAATAAGAAGTTTAAGAAATCCGTACAGATGATTACCTATGCACCGTACTTTATTTCTACAGTCGTATTGGTAGGTATTCTGGCACAGATTACCGATCCCCGTCTGGGTGTGCTGAATAAGATCATTGAGCTGTTTGGCGGGGACCCCATTAATTTTATGGGAAACCCCAAGATGTTTGATCACTTATATGTATGGTCAGGAATCTGGCAGGGTGTTGGCTATAATTCCGTCATTTATATTGCGGCGCTGGCCGGAGTAAGCAAGGAACTGCAGGAGGCGGCAGTGGTAGACGGCGCTTCCAGATGGAAACGAATCTGGCATGTGGATCTGCCGAGCATTCGCCCGCAGATTATCATCCTTCTTATCTTTAGTGTCGGAAATGTACTCAACATCGGTTATGAAAAGATTTATCTTATGCAGAATGATTTGAACATTCAGACCTCAGAAGTGATTTCTACATTTGTGTATAAGGTTGGTCTTGTAAATGCAGATTATGGCTTCTCTACCGCAGTCGGTTTATTTAATGCTGTGATCAGTATCATTCTTCTGACTACAACCAATTACATTGCGAAGAAAACAACAGATACAGGCATTTGGTGACATAGAAAGGGGGTTAAGTCGGTGAATAATAAAGTAATAAAAAGTTCTTTTGGAGATAAAGCCTTTATGGCTGGCATATATGTCTTTCTGTCAGCAGTCCTCGTGATTATGCTTTACCCGCTGATTTATGTAGTGAGTGCTTCGTTTAGCAGTCCCGACGCAGTGGCAAACGGAAAAGTGTTTTTACTTCCTGTGGATATTACCACCATTGGTTATGAGGCGGTATTTCAGAATCAGAAGATTGTGACCGGATTTTTAAACTCTGTGTTCTATCTGGTTGCAGGTACGGCGCTGAATCTGATGATGACAATGCTTGCGGCCTATCCGCTTTCGAGAAAAGAATTTTACGGAAAAAAGCTGGTGACAGGAATATTTGTATTTACGATGTACTTCAGCGGCGGCCTGGTTCCTTCTTATTTATTAATGAAGAATCTGGGACTTTTGGATACCAGAGCGGTTTTGATTATTCCGGTAGCGATGTCGGTATGGAATGTCATTATTGCCCGTACCTATCTGCAGAGCACCATCCCGGACGAGCTGTTTGAGGCAGCTTCCTTAGACGGCTGCAGTGAAATCGGTTTTTTCCTTAGAATCGTGCTTCCGCTTTCCAAACCGATTATGGCGGTGCTCGTACTGTATTATGGGGTAGGTCACTGGAATTCCTATTTTAATGCGATGATTTATCTGAAGTCTCCGGATCTTCAGCCACTGCAGATCGTGCTTCGTGAAATTCTGCTGTTAGGCAATGTCGATATGACGATGATAACGGATGCGGCTGCACTGGAGAAAATGCAGGGCCTTTCGAATCTGTTAAAGTATGCGGTCATCGTTGTGGCAAGCTTGCCGATGATGTGTATTTATCCGTTTGTACAGAAACACTTTGTAAAGGGTGTTATGATAGGATCTTTAAAGGGATAATTCTCCCTTCGAGATAAAATGAAAATATTCATTCAGGAGGAAAATGAAAATGAAAAACAAGTTCATCAAAGTTACTGCTTTATTGCTTGCAGCAAGCATGCTGCTTGCAGGCTGCAGCAGCAAAGCACCGGCAGAAACGACTGCGCCGGCGGCAACAGAGGGCGTAACAGACCTTTACACTGAGGTGGGGACCTATCCTATCGTAAACGAACCGATCACCATGAGCGTATTTGCGTCTCAGGCGGTTAACATCATTGATTTCAATACCAATGCATTTACCAAATACATGGAAGAATTAACCGGTATTGATCTTGAATTCGAAACAGCACCGCAGGATGCTGCAAAAGAAAAAGTAAACTTAATTATGACAGGCGGCGATATGCCGGAAATCTTCCTCGTGGGAAACAGCGGTGCTATACCGGACGAAACCCGTTTCGGTGTAGAAGAGGGCAACCTGATCGACCTGACAGACCTGATTGAAACCCAGATGCCGAACTTTAAGAAAATTCTGGAGGAGACCCCAGGCCTTCGCGGACAGATCACTTCCACCGATGGCAAAATCTACAGCCTGCCATTTTACAACGAAGCATACCATGTAACCATGTCCCAGAAAATGTGGGTAAACACTGCAATTCTGGAAGAAATGGGGGAAGAAGTTCCGAAGACCACCGAGGAATTCTATAACTTATGTAAGAAATACAAAGAGCAGTATCCGGACGGAATCGCAGTATGCGGCGGCACCTTCTGGAATGGCGATCCGACAGCATTTTTGACCAACCCATTCACCTATCATCCGGGTACCGGTTCTGCACACGGTATGGTAGTAAAAGAGGGTACCGTATCTACGATGGCAAATACAGAAGAATATCGTGAAGCACTTCGTTTCATGAATCAGCTGTATGAAGAAGGCTTATTATATGAAGGAACCTTCACTATGGACGGTACACAGGCAAAAGCACTTGCAGCGAGCGATGGCGAACCGGTACTCTTCATGAGCGGCGCAGCAAGCATCAGCTTTGTAGATTCTGCTGCAAATCCGGAGCTTTACAGCCATTACTATCCGATGGAGCCATTGACCGGACCGAACGGCGAGAACAATACCACTTATTTCCCGACAACCGCAGCACCGGCGTTTGCGATTACAACCGCATGCAAACATCCGGAAGCAGCAGCTCGTATGGTAGATTACCTGTACAGCATGGAAGGTGCTATGAATGCAAAATCCGGCGTAAAGGGTGAAGGCAACTGGGACGATCCGGCAGAAGGTATGGTAGGCCTTGACGGAAATCCTGCATTGTATCAGATATTCCGTCCGTACTCCTTAGAGCCGCAGAATGATACCTGGCAGGATGCCGGTGTAGCATACGCTTCTTCCGCATACCGTTTCGGAGAAGCTACCGACCCGGATCTGGATATCTTTACACCGGAAGGGCTTGAACTGTTACTGTACCGTTCTACTCATGACTTATATGAACCGCATAAGTCTGCTGCAGTAGACAGCCTTCCATACAACTTAAAGCTTACTGCAGACGAAGCTACAAACATCCAGACAAAATCCGTAGAGGTTCAGAACTACTACAACCAGAGCAAGGTACAGTTTATCACAGGCGCATTAGACCTGGATACAGACTGGGATACCTATGTAAAGGGTCTGGAAGATATGGGTATGCAGGATTTGATTACTGTATATCAGGCAGCTTATGACCGTCAGTACAAATAATACCTGCAGCAAAAAATAAGCTGGCATGAAAAAGGGGCTGTCGCAAAAAGCGACAGCCCCTTTTGAAGAGAACAGACAGGAGGAAGGAAGATATGACAGCAGTACCGTCACCTGCGCAATATGCATGGCAGGAAGCAGAGCGGAGCATGTTTATTCACTTTGGCCCGGCCACCTGGCAGGGAAGAGAATATGACGACGGTTCTGTACCTGTAAAACAAATCAATCCAACGCAGCTGGATACCGAGGAATGGTGTCGGGCGGCACTGGCATTTGGCGCGAAAAGAATTGTATTTGTCGCCAAGCATACCGGTGGATTTTGCTGGTGGCAGACCGATACGACAGAATACAGTGTAAAAAATTGCCCGTGGAAGGGCGGTAAAGGGGACGTCTTAAGAGAACTGTCACAGTCCTGTAAAAAACACGGACTGCGTCTGGGAGTATATATATATCCCGGGGACCGTACCTGGGGGGCGTATATCGGCGGCGGCGGAAAGACCGAGGATCCTTCGCTTCAGGATGCCTATAATGAGGTGTTTCGCACGCAGCTTACCGAGGTGCTGTCGAGATACGGTGAGATAGAAGAGGTCTGGTTTGACGGCTCCTGTGTGATCGAGGTAGGGGATATTCTGGAACGGTATGCGAAGAATTCGGTCATTTTTCAGGGACCGTATGCAAGTATCCGGTGGTGCGGAACAGAACGCGGAACCATGCCGGATCCTGCCTGGAGCAGCATAAATAAGAAAGACCTGGAGACCGGAACCGCGACCGTTGTGCAAAGCGATCCCGAGGGAGACACCTGGGCACCGTTGGAGGTGGATACGACATTATACAATCACTTCTGGTTCTGGAGTCCGGAGAATGCAAAGAAACAGAAGACGCTGTCTGATCTGATGGAGATTTATTATCATTCTGCAGGAAGAGGCGGCGTGCTGCTGCTAAATACCTCGCCCAACACCGACGGGCGGATTCCTGCGGAAGATATCAGGCTTCTGGAACGGTTTGGAAAAGAAATCGACCGACGGTTTGCGAAACCGCTGGCGGAATGTAACGGCGAAGGAAACGAATTGGTATTAGAACTGGAAGAGGCGGCTGTGATCAATCATGTGATGTTAATGGAAGACATCCGCGGAGGAGAACGCGTGCGCAGATACCGTCTGGAGGCAGAAGTAAATGGTGCATGGCAGGAAATCGGTGCGGGCTTCCAGATTGGAAGGAAGCGAATTGTGGTCGTAGAGCCGGTAAAGGCAGAGCGGATACGTCTTGTGATCGACAAGGCAGCAGATACGCCGCTCCTTCGGCGTATGGCAGCGTTTTTTGTGAAATGCGAAGATCATGCGGCACTGCTTACTGCTCAGAATTCCGTTTCTCTGGTATATGACCCGGTAACGGATTCCTGGGTAAGCCCGGGAGAAGGAGAGCGCGTACTCGCCTGGAATGCAGAAGATGTGCATGAAAAGAAATTTATGTTTGATGTGGATATCAGCCGCATTGTGACAGAGCCGGGACAGTATGAACTGAAGTTTTTGACAGAGGGATCTGCGGCGCTTCGAATAGAGAAGCTGGAGGTATTGCTGGAGAGACAGGTCACAGACGGTGTGCTTTCCGTGATAAAAGAGGGCTCCTGCTATAATCTGACCCGCACCTCCGCGGTGGAAGATGCGCAGGGCGGCAAAACAGGCGTGCGCGGCTGTATCGAATGCCTCGGGGAAGGGGAACGCGGCTCGCTTACGGTTAAGAAGATAGTTTAAGAGAACAAAGGAGACCAGGAAAATGGAACGTTTGAGTTTGAACGGAGTCTGGCAGATGCAGCAGGACGGCTGGGAAGAGTGGATTCCGGCTTCCGTCCCGGGCAGTGTATACAATGATTTACTAAAGGCGGAGCGGATGGAAGACCCGTATTGGAGAGCCAATGAAACAAAGGCGCTTGCCCTGATGGAATACGATTATCATTACCGCCGCAGCTTCCGGGTGGAAAAAGAGCTGCTGGCTCATGACGAGGTCATGCTCTTTTGCGCAGGCCTGGACACACTGGCCGAAATCCGCATAAACGGTCAGGTGATCGGAACGGCCGATAATATGCACAGAGAGTGGGAATATCCGGTAAAACCGTATCTGGCGGAGGGAGAGAATGAGATTCAGATAACCTTTTCTTCTCCAACCGGATATATCCGGGAGCATTATGAGGAGAATCCAAATGACGGCTCCGACTATGCGATGAAGGGTTTCCCCAACTTAAGAAAGGCGCATTGTATGTTTGGCTGGGACTGGGGTCCGCGCCTTCCTGATGCAGGCATCTGGCGGGAGATTGAACTGCGGGGAGAGGATACTGCAGTATTTGAAAGTGTTTCTGTCAGACAAAAGCATGAAGACGGTAAGGTGTGGTTAACTGCAGAGGCTTTCTGCAAATATATCACCGGAGAACCGGATGAAATCCTGTTTTCTGTCTATACACCGGAGGGTGAACTTTTAAAAACGGTGACAGCAGAAGAGAAAATCCTCGTGGAACAGCCTAAGCTCTGGTGGCCGAACGGATATGGCGCACAGCCATTGTACCGGGTATCAGTGACTGCATACAAGGACGGACAGGAACTGGATCGCTGGGAGAAACGCATCGGTCTGCGCACGATCGGTCTGAAGCGGGAAAAGGATGAATGGGGAGAAAGCTTTGCGCATGTGGTAAACGGCGTCGCAATCTTTGCCATGGGCGCCGACTATATTCCGGAAGACAATATTCTTCCGCGTGTGAATGGGGCGCGTACACGCAGGCTGTTGGAAGACTGTATCGCTGCTCATTTTAATACGGTCCGTGTATGGGGCGGCGGATACTATCCGGAAGATGTGTTTTTTGATTTATGTGATGAACTGGGACTTCTCGTATGGCAGGATATGATGTTTGCCTGTGCGGTATATGCCCTAACAGAGAAATTCGAAGCATCCGTAACAGAAGAGCTGATTTGTAATATCCGCAGGCTGCGCCACCACCCGTCCCTCGCGTTATGGTGCGGCAACAATGAGATGGAAATGTTTGTGCATGCAGATGTATGGATCAAGCATCCGAGACAGAAGGCCGACTATATCAAAATGTATGAGTATGTATTCCCGAAGCTGTTTGCAGAGCATGACCCGGATGGCATTTACTGGCCGGCCAGCCCTTCCTCCGGCGGCTCCTTCGATGATCCGAATGATTATAACAGAGGCGATACCCATTACTGGGAGGTATGGCACGGCTGCAAACCGTTTACCGATTACCGGAAATACTTCTTCCGCTATGCATCGGAATTTGGATTCCAGTCCTTCCCGTCCTTGAAAACCGTAGAGAGCTTTACGCTTCCGGCAGACCGGAATATATTTTCCTATGTGATGGAAAAGCATCAGAGAAATGAACTGGCAAACGGAAAAATCATGGAATATATTTCCCAGACCTTCTTATATCCGGGAACATTCGAACTGTTGCTATATGCTTCCCAGCTTCTGCAGGCGGAAGCCATTCGCTATGGCGTAGAGCACTGGAGAAGGAACCACGGCAGATGTATGGGTGCGATTTACTGGCAGCTGAATGACTGCTGGCCGGTAGCCTCCTGGGCCAGCATCGATTATTACGGACGCTGGAAAGCACTGCATTATGCAGCGCGGCGCTTCTTTGCACCGGTGCTGTTGTCCTGTGAAGAAGAAGGGCTGCTTTCCCAGACGATCGATGTGAATGCTCAGGCATTTGAGGTAAAGAAGCGTGCCAGATTCTCCGTCAGCAATGAAACCATGCAGACCTTTGACGGAACCGTAGAATGGTCTCTTAGAAATCCGGCTTCCGAAGTATTGCAAAACGGACAGATAGAAGTACATACCGGTGCGCTTTCGGCAGAGTGGGTTGGAGACTTTGATTTCAATGAGGCCAAGGTATATGAAAATTATATCAGCTATCGCCTTTTAGGGGAAAACGGCGCAGAGATTTCCTGTGATTCCGTCTTATTCTGTCCGCCGAAGCATTTTGCATTCGTAGATCCGCAGCTGCAGGTGGAATCTAACGGCAGGGAAATCACAGTGACTGCCCGCGCGTATGCAAGAGGTGTGGAGATCGAATTCCCGGACAGCGATGTGGTATTGTCGGATAATTATTTCAACATGGATGCAGGCACAAAGACCGTTCGTGTATTGCGCGGGGAGGTAAAAACCGTAACCGTACGCAGCGTATATGATATCAAATAAGCGGAGGCAGGAAGAAATCATGAAACATTTTGTACCGGCTGCCGGCCGGACACCGGCCATAGCGGAATATGAGGCATTAAAATTCGGTGTATTTGTGCATTTTAATATGCAGCAGTTTGTCTATACCAAAGATGAGTTTACCCAGGTGAATGATCCGCAGGTCTGGAACCCGACGGATCTGGATGTGGAGCAGTGGTTTCGGCGCTGGAAAGAAGCAGGCGTTAAGTATGCGGTGCTTACGACAAAGCACACATCGGATTTCTGCCTTTGGGATACTAAAACGACAGAATCGAATGTTATGAATAGCCCGGTTCCCGTAGATATTGTGAAAGAATTTGTGACTTATGCACGCAAATATGAGATTAAACCCTGCTTCTATTACTGTATATGGGGCGGTGCTTATAATCCGAAGGAACATGCGGACGAACTTATGCTGGAGCAGATCGAAGAGCTGCTTACAAAGTATGGGGATATCTATCTGATGTGGATGGATATGGCGAATTGGAGACCGGAAGGAATGACGGTGCAGGGAATCTACGATTTTATTAAAAACAGGCAGCCGGATACGCTGGTGCATTTTAACCAGCATATCCAGGACGGAACGGCACTGCATTATTTCCCTACGGATGCTGTGAACGGAGAAGAGCGGATTCCGCCCGAAACCGGGCACATCAAGCTGCGTGAGGTTGACAAAGAGACGTATTATCTGCCGTTTGAGTATGAAATCTGCCTCCAAAAAGTGGAAGAAAATGTTGGAAAGGGATATGTGCAGGGAACGCGCTGGTTTACCTACAGTGCGCGCGAGGGCATGACACCGAGCCATCCGGCACCTATCGAAGAATTGTACCCGTTTATTCACAAGGCGTATCAAAGAGGCGCAAGCAACGTTATCTTATCGACAGCCCCGGATTTTACCGGCCGGGTACGGGAAGAGGATGCTGCGGCTCTGACGCAGATCCGTTCCCTGATTGACCGTCAGGCAGAGGATTGTGTGCAGGCAGGATCTCTGTATACTACCTGGAAGCTATGCACGACCCGCCGGGAAAACACTGCCGCCAGCCTGCGGATCCGTTTGAAGGAAGACCGTAAGGCAAGAATGCTCGGATGTCTGTTTACGGCAGAGGATAAAACAGATGCAGAGCTTACGCTGCTGACCGCGGATGGCAGGATGCTGTGCACGGTGATCTGCAAAGCGGACGCACCGAGTGATATGCTGGGATTTTCCTATGAGACACTTCCTGCGGCAGTGACACTGGAAGCCGGCCGGGAATATATTCTGGTTACAGAGCGCAGGGAGCATTATGCGGATATTACGGCTAAAACAACGGAGTGTGCGGATATTGTATCCGGAATACCGCTTCTTAGCCTGGTATTTGAGGAGGAAAAAGGATGAGACTGACCTATCTGGGAACGGCGGCCTCGGAGGGGCTTCCGGCTCTGTTTTGTGAGTGTGAGCATTGTAAGAAAGCCAGAGAAGCAGGTGGAAAAAGCATCCGCACCAGAAGCCAGGCGCTGATAGACGATGCGCTTCTGGTGGATTTTGGACCGGATACCTATATGCATATGCTGCAGCACAATCTTCATCTGACGCAGATAAAACATGTGCTGATTACGCATTGTCATCAGGATCATTTCTATATCGATGATTTGCTGACAAGAGCGGCTCCATTCGGCAATGCCGATGGCATTATGCATGTATACGGTAATAATATGCTTTCCGCCCTGTATCATCATAATGTGGTGACAAGGGGAATCTATCCGAACACCGACAAGGCACTGCGTATCGTAGAGCTTGAGGAATTCGAAACGGTAACAGTGGGCGGCTATGAGGTGACTCCGCTGTTAGCCGACCACAATCCGGCTGAGAAATGCTTCATCTATATGATACAAAAGGATGGAAAGACGCTTTTATATGCCAATGATACCGGATATTTTAAGGATGAGGTGTGGGAGTATTTGAAGGGCAGGAAGTTTGATTTGGTAAGCCTGGACTGCAATCATCTGGATATGCAGGTTTATCACAATCATATGAGCATTCCGTGCTGCAGGAAGGTGCGGGAGCGCCTGCTTTTAATGAACTGTATTGAAAAGACGACTCCGTGTGTGCTGACGCATTTTTCACATAATCATGGCGGTATTCAGGAAGAACTCGAGACACTCACAAAAGGCATGGGATTTTTCATAGCATATGACGGCTTTTCCATAGAGGTATGAAAAAGGGGCTGAAGCACTGTTAGTGTTGTATTTCTTTTTTCCGTCCGTATGATGCCGCGCCAACCGTTCCGCAGCAGGCTGTCAGGGCCAGCGCAGTCCAGAGCCAGGGATTGTAAGTATCTCCGATTTTCGGAGCGGTTTCGGTCGCTTCTTTGGCATTTATGACCGTCGGGATATGAGCAGCGAAGCCTCCATATTCCTGCCCGCAGATTTCGCACACGGCCTTTTGTGTACAGGTGGCGGTTTTGCCGGTATGACTGCCTGTTTCAAACTTTAAACCGCAATAGGCGCAGGTCTTCCAGTGGCCGTTTGCATCGGCCTGCCACTTAAGGAGCTGTGGTGTCAATATTTTCCAGATACGGAGTACTGGCATCTAATAACACGCCGCCTACGGTGACAGATACTGCCGGCGCTGCCAGCGCTGTGGCAGGCATCAGAGAAAGCACCATGCTAAGCGCCAGCAGCAGGCTTAGGTATGTTCGTTTCATCGCAAAATCCTTCTTTCTTTCATATATTTCTATCAGTATAATAGAAGTTCTCCTGAAAAAGGGACAGTGTGCATGAAACGGACGGAAAAAGACATGAATCGGCAGTCGGTAAAAAGTTTATAATCCTTATTTACAGATGTGTGCCGGCTGCGTGTTTTGCTGTTTCTTTTTCTATGTCTTCACAGGTGAGCTTTAAGAGGGTCATCCGTATGGTGATCCCCCTGCCGCTGTTTTTCACAATGTTTAGGCCGCAGTCTTCACCGTAGAACAGGCGCAGGCGCTGATGCAGGTTTTTCAGCCCGTAACTCTCGGTATCCAGCTGGATCGGTTCGTGCAGCCTGGCATTTAATTCTTCCAGCTCATCTTCCTCCATGCCGCAGCCGTTATCCTCCACGGTGATCAGCATGGTCTTCTCATCCAGGGATCTGCCGCTGAAAAGAATATAATTATCTTCTTCGGAGACCTCGAACCCATGTACAAAATAGTTTTCGATCAGGGGCTGAAACACATTGCGTATGATGCCGCAGCGCAGTATTCCCTTTTCAAAATTATATCTGACCTTGACCCTGTTGCCGTAACGCGCCCCAAATAAGGCCAGATAGCGTTTGCTGAAGGCCAGTTCATCCTGCAGCGGAATGAAGGTCTTAGAACCGATGAAGCCCCGGAAGATCGCGGACAGCTGCGTGATCAGCTCCGCGGTCTTTGTATCGCCGCTCTGGTAGCAGCGGGAGCAGAGCATCTCCAGACTGTTGTACAGAAAATGCGGGTTGAATTTGGCCTGCAGCTCCGATAATTCCGCTTCTTTCTGTTTCAGCTCGTAATAATAGGCCCGGTTGATATTGTCACTTAAGCGGACGGTCATATGATTGATGGACTCGGCGATCTCAGAGAGCCCGCTCTGTTTGAATCCGGTAGGGATCTGGCGGTCCAGATGGTTTTCTCCGATATCATTTAAGCCTTCCCGGATCACATTCACTTCTTTTGTGATCATCTGAAGCATGATGAGATACAGGATGATGGAAAGGCCCGCAAACAGCAGCACGATCAGCAGGATGGGCAGGGTGAATTTATGGGAGTAAAGGAAAATCTCCTGCCAGGAAGCGTTGTAGCTGATGACGGAAAAACGGTTGCCGCAGACCCCGGAACGGACATAAAGTTTCCTGCCGCCTTCCCCGGTCCGTATGCCCTCCTGACCGCCGTCCGGCAGATAGAGCCTGGCCTTGTCATAGCTCCCGCTGGAATCATAGATCAGCTCATCGCCGGTTCGCAGCTGGTAGCTTAAGGATTCCAGAGGAGAGATGCTGCTTTTACAGATCTGTTCCAGGGAGGAGGTGCTGTAGCCCACAAGGATTTTCCCCCTGCCCCAGGTGGATGGGATGCCGCCGCAGATCGCATAGGATTGGATTGTATTTGAATCATTTACAATCGGCTCCATGCCGTAGACTTCCATCAGGGATGAATCCAGCCGGATATTGTCCAGATAAGGGAAATCCGCCGGAAGCTCGCGTATGCTCCCGCCCGTATTAAACAGGATATAATTGATATCCCTGGTATCGGAATACAGGGCGATCCATTGAGCCTGGCTGTCCCGGATAATCATCTGCTGAAGCGCGTCTTTCAGATCCAATTTGGCAAAGGGCTCCGAGGCCGGATCCACATCGGTGGTAAAATATGCCTGGAGCACATCGTGAATCGTGCCTTTATTCTCATAGATCGGCATATAGATCTGCCAGAAATTATCCAGAGTATCCTGATAGTCCTGCTGCATCTGCATATAGGTGAGATCCATCTGGGAGAACAGCTCTTCCCGCCGCTGGCGGTATGCAAAAAAGCAGGCGATGACGGCAATCAGCATCAGAAGGAGAAGATAAAGGGCAGTAAGTGACAGGAAGTTTTTATTCTGTGACACTTTGGTTGTATTTTTATCTGACGGTTTTCTCATCACCCTGATCCCCTTCCGGCGTTTCTTCCATATCGGACAGATTCTGCTTCAATACCCTGTATTTGACCGGAGATATGCCGGTCTGCTTTTTAAAGCTGGTCACAAAGTAGCTGGCGGAGGAAAATCCGACGTTTCCGGCGATGTCATTGATTTTCATATCGGAATTTTTAAGCAGCTGGATGGCGCAGCAGATCCGGTACTGGGTCAGATAATTATTAAAAAACATGCCGGTCTCCTTTTTAAACAGGAATCCCAGATAAGCCTGGTTCATCCTGGTTTTAACGCACAGATCCTTGATGGAAATCCCATCCGCATAATGTTTGTGGATATATCCGATCGCCTGCCGGATGACGGGGCTAAGCTGGTCGAAGTAGTAATTGAACAGCAGATAGCTGTATTCCAGCAGTTCCACCACTGAGTTAAGAAAATCCTCGAGAGAGGCGATGGAAAACAGATGCATGCGGCTGTACAGCTGCTGGCGGATTTCCGGCCGGTTCGGGAATTCCTGAAGAAACAGCCGCTGCAGGCTTTGAGAGAGGATAAAAAGAGCCGGATTGGTCTCTTCTTTCTCAAAGAACGGCAGCAGTTCTTTCCCGATCCGCTGATAGCCCTCATTTCTAAGCTCCTCAGAAGGCTGATGGAAGAGCCCGTTCAGTTTATCGATGAACAGGCTGTCCGGACGTATGCTGTGCCGGCTCTGGTCAAATATCTGCATGCCGGCAACGGACAGATCCGCCGTTTCCAGCAGATTGCACGCTTCTTTATAGCTCTGTGACAGAGCGTCGGCATCGCTTACCGCGGATCCGAGAGAAAGGGCAATCAGGTTTTCCATTCCGAGCTTTTTTGCGAGGAGGGAAAAGGTCTTTGCGATCCGGTCTGTTTCTATGCCGTCTCCTCCGATAATAAAAACATAGCGCCCTTTGTCGTCCCAGAACTGGTGTACCTCATAATCCCCGGATAATTCTTCCACGCAGGCGCTGCAGTAGGCGGAGAGAGAGCCCTTCTGCTTCTTCCGGATGCAGGCGCTCATATATTCGGGCAGATAGATATTGATGTCCAGAAGTCCGGAACGCTCGCCAAGCTCTTCGCTGCTGATCGTGCCGGCCGCCCAGCGCAGCAGGATATTGTTGCGGAACAGATGCTTGGAGTTTTCCCGGCTGGTATAGATGTTCTCCAGCGCTTTTTCTATGGTGGCCTCCATCTCTTCTTTCTGGAAGGGCTTGAGCAGATAGTTTTCCACTCCCAATTGCATGGCGGTGCGGGCGTACTCAAATTCGCTGTAGGCGGTGAGAAGGATGCAGTGGGTGGCCGGGTATTTTTCACGGACTTTGTGAAGCAGTTCGATCCCATCCATATGGGGCATCCGTATATCCGTGATCAGCAGATCGACGCGCTTATCCTTCATCACATCCAGCGCTTCCAGCCCGTCGGCAGCGGTTAATAAGGTATCCACGCCAAATTGCTGCCAGGGAATTCTATCGGATAAAGCCTTGAGTATGGCGGGCTCATCATCAGTTAACAGAACGGTATACATGATCGGCCTCCTTTTTTTGACGGCCATGGGGCCGCTGATAAAACAGCTATGAATAATACGTTACCTTATAATTGCACAAAAATAAATACGGAACATTTGTTTTGTAGGGCTTTCTGCATAAGAATATCCGGCTGCCTGGCGCATATAGCATAAAAATGGACTGCAGACATCCCAGAAAAACTGTAATTTTTGAAATTATATATAATTACTTAAACGTATTGAAATAATAAAACAGAAATTATTAAAAATAACTAAATTTTTTAAAATATACATTTCGAAACTTTAAAATTATAATGGATACATAAACAAAAAGGAGATATGAGGAGGTGAAAGATGTGAAAAAAGCAAAAACAACAGCGGTTGCAATGAGTGCCGCGGATAGGAAAAAATGGAAAAGGTTTAAGCTGTTTCTGTTTATCCTGCCGGGCGTACTGCTGGTATTGATCTTTAGTTATCTCCCTCTGTGGGGATGGTCTTTTGCATTTTTCCAATATAGGCCCGGAAGGGCATTGTTCGACTGTGATTTCGTCGGCTGGGATAATTTCACCCAGCTGTTTGGCAATGCGGTTATGAGAAAAAATCTGATCCGGGTGCTGAAAAACACATTCGGAATACATTTTCTGGGGTATGTGTTTTCCCCGCTGCCCATGCTGTTTGCGGTGCTGTTAAGCGAAATCAGATCAAAGAAGTTCCAGAAGCTGGTGCAGACCTTTACCACGCTTCCGCACTTTATCAGCTGGGTGATCATGTTTTCTCTGGCGCTTAGCATGTTTGGATCAAACGGTCTGTTTAATACGGTATTGAAAGATCTGGGTATATCGGCAAATGTAAATTTTCTGAATTCAGATAAGCATGTATGGCTGGCACAGGTACTGCTGCAGCAGTGGAAAGGATTGGGATGGAGCGCAATCATTTATTTCGCTGCCATTGCCGGTCTTGACCAGGAACTTTATGAAGCTGCGATGGTGGACGGCGCGGGGCGGTGGGCAAAGATCCGCTATATTACTATTCCGCTGCTGATTCCCACGTACTTTGTATTGCTGATCATGAGCATCGGTAATTTCCTGAATACCGGTGTGGATCAGTATCTGGCTTTCGGCAACGCTTTGAACAAGGAATACATAGAAGTGCTGGATTTGTATGTATATAATCTGGGCATAGGAAGCGGACAGATTTCATTCAGTGTGGCGGTGGGCGTTATGAAATCGCTGGTAGCGGTGGTTTTATTTGCAACTGCAAATTTCGCTTCGAAAAAGATACGCGGTACCAGCGTATTCTGATGAAAAACTGGAGGTTATCGTATGGCTGTCAAGCAAAAGTCTACCCGCAATAAGATGTCCGGTAATGACATTGTGTTTCATATCGTTGCAATAGCGGTCTTTTCATTCATTGCGCTGCTTTGTGTGTATCCGTTTTATTATCTGCTCATCTGTACGATCAGCGATAATCAGGCGGTGGATTTGGGGCAGGTTCTGGTCTGGCCCCAGGGGATTCATTTTAAGAATTATCTGGAGATATTCCGGGTGCAGAATCTTGGAAATGCTGCCGTGGTATCTGTGGTGCGTACGGTGGTGGGAACTGCCACCAGCATGCTGGTATCATCCTATATGGCATATTTCTTCACAAAGGAAGAGATGTGGGGGCGTAAATTCTGGTACAGGCTTGTCGTTGTTACCATGTACTTTTCTGCAGGAATGATTCCGGTATACCTAAACAACAGGATGCTTGGGCTTCTGAATACATTCTGGATCTATATCATACCGGGACTGCTTTCCGTGTATAACATGATTTTGATCAAAACCTCGATTGAGGCTATGCCGCCGGATCTGGAAGAATCTGCGTATCTGGACGGTGCCGGGTATTTCACCAGGTTTTTCCGGCTGGTTTTACCCCTGCAGAAACCGATCCTGGCGACGGTCGCCTTGTTTTCTGCGGTGGGCCATTGGAACGATTTCTTTACTACTAAACTCTACATTACAAGACCTAAGCTTTATACGCTGCAGTTTTTGCTGTATGAGCTGTTAAATCAGGTGACTGCAGCAGCAGAACAGATCACGGAAAACGATCCGTTTGCGAAGATCACGCCTACCGGTATCCGTCTGACACTGACGGCGGTGGTGGTGATACCGATTATGCTTGTGTATCCCTTTGTCCAGAAGTATTACGTGAAGGGCATCATGATAGGGGCAGTAAAGGGATAACAAATAAAAAAAGGAGAAATGGGCTATGAAAAAAAGAAGTTTAAAAAGGTTACTGGCTTTGCTGCTGACTTCGGTGCTCGCGCTTTCGATGACCGCATGCAGCAATGGAGGGGATGACACGGTCGGTACGACCACTGCCGCAGGGACGGAGAAAACTACGGCTGCAGGTACCGACGCAGCAGCGGATACAAGCACTGCAGCTTCCGGTGAACTGACCACGATCACACTGTATCCTGCCGCAGGCAACATATCCAGCGGCGTGATCGGCGGATGGAAAGGGGAGTATTTCGCTTCTCTGGGCCTTCAGGTGGAGGTCTGGGCGTATTCCGATGAAAAAACCAACGCGATTCTGGCCAGCGGCGATCTGCCGGATATCATGTATGTGCCGGAAGTGAACCGCGATGATATGATCCAGTCCGGTATGCTGTTAAAGCTGGATGATTATCTGGATCAGATGCCTCATGCTCAGGCATATGAACCTCTTGGGACAGCTCTGAACTATGTAAAAGAGTATAAGAGTGCCGGCACCGGAAGCATTTATGGTCTGCCCACAACTGTAGGCGATCACTCCACGAAAGACAGTTACCTGGATTCCACAGAGAGAAATGCATTAAAATTAAAATGGGATGTATATGAAGAAATCGGGGCTCCTGAAATAAAGGATGCAGGGGATATTATTGATGTAATGGAGAAAATGGTGGAGGCTCATCCAACAGACGAAGACGGAAATCCATTTTACGGAACGATATTAAATAATGGATCGGATACAAATTATTTCGCATGTATACAGCAGTATGACAGATGGTTCGGATATGACGAATGGAATCTGGCTTATATGCTGGAAACCAATATGGCAGAGGGCACGGTAAGCTCCATATTAAATGATGGCAGCAAATATTACGAAGGACTAAAATGGTACAATGAGGTATACAGAAGAGGTTTGATGGATCCGGACAGTATCAACAATGACAGGCCCACACAGAAGGCGAAAGTGGATGCAGGTTATGCGGTGATTCCGAGCGGCAATCTGCCGGGGTGGGCTCCGGGATATCTGGAGTATTATATACCGGGGAGCAAAGTATACTACTCCTATGAGAGCCCTTATGGCGGTCAGTTGATTGGAATAAATGCGGCCACTGAAAAAGTGGATGCCTGTTTAAAATTTCTGGATATGTTATGTGATCCGGATGCTTGCCTTGTAATTACACAAGGACCGGATGGAGAATACTGGTATTCAGATGATCAGGGCAATGCCTTTTTGACAGAACGGGCGATCGAGCATCTGAAGCTGACACGCACGGGAAGCACATCTCAGTTCTTATTGTCTACAGGAGAACCTTTGGAACTGTGGAATACGGGATGGGTTGTTAATACAGGTGCTCCTACTTCATATAAAGACGGTGAGGGCAATTACAGATGTGGAAGAACGGCACAGTGGAAGGAATGCAATGAGATCAACGCAGAAGACGCCACATTCCAGAAATGGCGAGCAACAACCGGATATGAGAACTGGAAGGAATGGCTGGGAGACAACTACGTATCCGACAGCGCACTGACCGGCGTACAGCCGCTCTGCACTCTGCCGGATCCCACGATGCAGCTGACCGTAGACGCGCTGCGCGATACGGTGGTTACCGCCAGCTGGAAGATGGTATATGCAAACAGCGACGAGGAATTTGAGAGCATCTGGGAAACCATGGTAGCTGACTGCGAAGGTCTGGATGCACAGTCCATAATCGACTGGAGACTTCAGGATCTGGAAAATGCGAAAGCGATCAAGGCCGACTTAGAGTCCGGAAACTAAACATCATACTGGCAGCATACGAGAACTGGAGTCAGTGGATAAAACGGTAAAAGAGGAAGGGAGCTGCTGTGGCTTTTGCCGCAGCAGCTCTGTATTTATGTCTGAAGGAAGCGCTTTGCTGCGCGGAATGGGGAGCATATGGAATTACATAATTTAGAAAACAGAACAATCGGCGGATATACAACATTTGGGAGCGTATGGAAAAAGAATGAGGTTAAAGATCCTAAATTCACTCTTTTAAACGGGCAGGGGAAAAAGATCCCTGTTCAGACCCGGATAAGCGCCTGGTGGCCGGACGGAAGCGTAAAGTGGGCAGCGCATACGGCGGATTCAGAGCAGATGGGGGACTGTGTCAGTCTCATTCCCGAGAAAAACGGTGGAAAAGTCAGCCAAAGTCCTGAAAATATGCTGGTCAGGCAGGACGGGAACGGCTACCGTGTAAATACCGGCAGGCTCTCGCTGCTCGTTCCTGCGGCTGGCTGCGGGCAGTCCGGCTGTATCGCAAAAGATATCCGTATGGACGGAAAGCTTATTGTTTCAAAGGCATATCCCGTCCTGGCGCTGGAACACAGAGGTTTCAGGGAAATGGGCGGGTGCGCTGCCGCATATGCGGAAACAGAAAACTGTCCCGCGGTGATCGAGTCGGTAGAAATGGAAGAGAGCGGCCCGCTGCAATGCGTATTCTGTTTTAAGGGAGCACATGGACCGATGCGCTTTGCCGTCCGCATGTATCTGTGGAACGGCAGCCCGGAGATCCGGTTCGTGCACACATTCTTCTTTGCGGGAAAGGAAGAGAATGATTATTTAAAGTGCATGGGCATCCGCTTTGACGCGGCATTAGCAGGCCCCGCCTGGGAGCGCCATGTAAAAATAGCCACGGACAGAAACCTCTTTCATGAAGCTGCGATGCTTTTGTTCTGTAACCATCCGAGGGTGGCACAGGACATTTATCAGAACCAGATGGACGGCGGCAGATATATACCTAAAGAGGGGGACAACGTGAAAGAGGCGGTGAAACACCTGCCCATGTGGAATCGGTTTGCGTTATGCCAGGACAGCCCGTCCCATTTTCAGATTAAAAAGCAGATCAGGCCGGAGTGCTGTACGGTGAGCTGCCTGCACGGATACAGGGCGCCCGGAGTGATGGCCGTGGCCGGTGAGGCAGGCGGCCTTATGATAGGCATAAAAGATTTCTGGCAGAAGTACCCTTCCGGTCTGGAGGCGGACGGTCTGGGAGATGAGAACACTTGCTGCACCGCCTGGTTCTATTCTCCGGAAGCGGAGGCATACGATTTCCGCCATTATACTACGGAGAGTTACAACCTGTCCCTGTATGAGGGCTTTGAAAAGCCGGGCCCCAGCGCGTATGGCATCGCCGTCACCAGCGAATGCCTGGTGAAGTTAACCGGTTCTCTGCCGTCGGACGGCGAAGTGAAGGCATTTGCGGACAGGACAGCGAAGGGGCCGGTCTATGTGGGCACGCCGGAATATTATCATGATAAGAGAGCCTTCGGTTACTGGAGCTTAAGAAAAGAGAATACGGAAACGGAAAAATGGCTGGAAGAGCAGCTTGACAGGGCATTTGAGTTTTATCAGGATGAGATCGAAAACAGGAGCTGGTACGGACTGTTTGACTACGGAGATATCATGCATACTTATGACAAAGTCCGTCACTGCTGGCGCTATGATATGGGCGGCTTTGCGTGGCAGAACACGGAGCTGGTGCCGACTTACTGGCTGTGGCTGTATTTTTTGCGCACCGGACGGGAAGATGTGTATACGGTGATGGAGGCCATGTCCCGCCACTGCTCCGAGGTGGACATCTACCATTTCGGCCCGAAGAAGGGCATAGGCTCCCGCCACAATGTGCGCCACTGGGGCTGCTCCTGTAAGGAACCCAGGGTTTCCATGGCGGGACATCACCGGTATCTCTATTATCTGACCGGAGATTACAGGCTGGGTGACGTATTTGAGGATGTGCGGGATGCGGATCAGTCCATGGGGGATCTGTATTATTATATGGGGCCCGGGGCGGACGGCTCGGAAAAGCTCTGTGTGCGGAGCGGTCCGGACTGGTCTTCTTTTGTATCCAACTGGATGACGGAGTATGAAAGGACGCTGGATCAAAAGTATCTTGAAAGGATAGAGAGAGGCCTTTCCGATATCGCCGCCGCACCCTTCCGTCTGCTTTCCGGCCCCGGATTTGAATACGATATGGAAAGCGGACATTTGATTTACAAGGGAGAAGATGAAGAGACCCCCAACATGCATCTGCAGGTCTGCATGGGCGGGCCGGAGATCTGGCTGGAACTGGCGGATATGCTGGAGCATGAGGGACTTAGGCAGATGCTGATTGAACACGGCAGATTCTACTGGCTGCCAAAAGAGGAGAAGATCCGGCTCACCGGCGGGCAGATCACCAACCGGTCCTTTGGGTTTCCCATTGCCGAAGGCGCGCTGGCAGCTTATGCCGCCAGGGAAACAGGCGACCAAGATCTGATGGAGCTTACCTGGAAGATCCTGGCTGATGCGATGCTTAATGGCCGATGCGGTATCGAACCGGTGACCTATGCTGTGCAGCGTGGCCAGAACGGGGATAAGGAATTGCAGGAAGAACCCTGGATATCCACCAATTTTATCTCACAGTGGTGTCTCAATGTGATTGTGGCGCTGGAATTCATACGTGAAGCGCTCCCGGAGAGTATGGACACGCTGCGGGACATGGTGAAGGACATGGGAAATATACCGGTGCAGAGACGCTAAGGCGTATCCGGTTATGTAATCTATATTAAAAATGAAAACAGCCTGCAATGAAAGGATATAAATTATGAAAGACTTGCGTGAACCGCTCTTTTATGCGAAATGCTCCTGCGATACAATAATGAGAAAATACGAAGCCGCAGACCTGCCGCCAAAGGGCCACTTCCATTATCACCAGGGGGTATTTTTGTCAGGGGTATATAAAACCTGGCTTCTGTGCAAAGAAGACAGATATTTTGACTATATAAAGGACTGGGTGGATTCGGTAACGGATAAGGAAGGGAATATCCTGGATTACGCGCCGAAGCATCTGGACGATATCCAGCCCGGCATCCTTCTGTATCCGCTGATAGAGCGGACGGGGGATGCAAGATACCGAAAAGCGCTTGATAAGCTGATTTCCCATATTGATGAGTATCCGCGAAATCCGGAGGGCGGGTTCTGGCATATGGACCTGTTTGCGGATCAGATGTGGCTGGACGGACTGTATATGGGAGGCCCTGTATGCGCCGAGTACGGGGCGAAATACGGGCGCCCGGACCTTCTGGATCTGGTGGTGCATCAGGCGTTAATGATGGAAGAGAAGACCAGGGATGAAAAGACCGGGCTGCTGTATCATGCCTGGGACTTTCGCAGGCAGGCTGAGTGGGCGGATCCTGTGACGGGGCGTTCACCGGAATTTTGGGGCCGCTCCATCGGATGGGTGCCAGTGGCGCTTCTGGACGATCTGGACTTTCTGCCGTCCGGACATCCGGGCCGTACGAAGCTGTCTGATATGGCGGCGCGTCTGCTGGAAGCCGTCTGTGCATTCCAGTCCGATGAGGGCCGCTGGTATCAGGTGGTGGATAAAGGCGGAAAAGCCGGTAACTGGCTGGAGAACTCCTGCAGCTGTCTGTTTACGGCTGCGCTGTGCAAGGCGGTGAGAAACGGTATATTAAGCTCCCGCTATCTGCAGTATGCGAGAAAAGGATATGAAGGCGTGATCCGCAGCCTGGAATGGGAAGGGCAGGATCTGCTTGTGGGAAATGTCTGCATCGGAACAGGCGTCGGTGACTACAAACATTACTGTGACCGTCCGGTATCGGTCAATGACCTGCACGGCGCAGGCGCGTTTCTTCTAATGTGTGAAGAAGCGCAGCAGGCAATCGGCTGATCTGCGCACGCAATTGTTTTGTATATTCGGTTATTATTCCGATTCCTGTTTTTTCTTACGCTTAAGCGTATCCAGTATGGTGTCTGCATTTTCGGTGTTGGTTATACCGGGATAGTCAGCCTCAAACTGAATAAGCAAATCTTTTGAACGTTTTTCTTCATTGCGTACAGCTTGATAGGCTTTTTCCAAATTGCTCTTTTTCATTGTATCTTTAATAAATAATATTGAGTCGGCAGGAATGGTTTCCCATCCGCCGTAAAGATTTGAGACAGCTTTATCAATATCCTCCAGCATCAAGGGATTACCACGTTTTTCGTGTTCATACAGAATCCCTATAATATCAGATAAATCGTTCTTATATTTTCTGCCTGATCGCAGCTTCATCGCGATCAGGTATTCAGCCGCAATTGTCCGTACTTCTAACACATTTGAAAATTCACGGTATCTCACCGAAAATTCTTCCAGCTTTGGGGAATAAGAGCCTGTTTTCATAAAATCTGCATTTAACCAGCCGTTCGGCAGTTTATATTTATCGCCTACACGGTTAATTGCGTCTTTCATCGAAGATACGGCATGTATTACGGCATCTACATCGGTAGTCGTATCGCGGAAACCATAATTGGCAATAATAGCAGCGCCGCCAATTAAAATGATTTCGGCAGGCATACCTTTCTTGCCGTTCAGACGCCTATATTCTTTGCCAAGCTCTCTGAGATAATCATCAAGATTTGCTTTAGTGAAATAATTTGTGTCTTCAGATGACATTTCGCACCTCATTTTCTACGATATTAAATCGCATGAATTCAGGAATGGATTCTGCTATTGCCCTTTGTTTTACCATCTCGTCATTCGATATGGCTGCAGCTGCTACAATACTGGCAGGGTACAACACATCTTTAAGAGATTGTCTGCGAAGATCGCTGTATTCTTTACACAACGGCACATCATGTATACGGCTGATATAATCTAGCATTGCCAGCAGATAAAAGCATTCGGGATACCATTTGCGCTCATAATACGTTCGGATTTTATTTTTTTGCAAGGTGTTGATAATAAAGTCGATATCACCAAGCTCTCTTAACGTATGGCAGACATTGCTTTTGAACAGCTCAAAGCTACACCGCTTTTCTAAATAAGGGGAAAGCAAATCTTCCATTGTAATATGGAGTTCCTGTGACAGTTTATATACGGTTTGTGCACTGCACTTTTCAAGCTGCGCCTTGCCGTTTATAATATCTGTCAGAGTGGTATATGGGATACCGCTGTTTTTTGATAATCTATATTTAGAGATGTTTCGTTTTTCCATAATTTCGTTTATAGTCATTATAATCACCTGCCTTAATATTATTATATCGGTCAACCGTTATACTGTCAATCTTGATTATACCTGCAGACCAAGTTTGATATGCATCAACCGATTATGGGTATAAATATCCATAAAATAAATTTAAGCTGACAGCAGCGCATCTTTATGGTAGCATATTTTTACATACCATTTTAAAATGGAGGAATCATATGTACCGAATATTAATCGTAGAAGATGATATGGGCATCGCCGGTGCGATCCGCAGGCTGACTGAAGCCTGGGATCTGGAGGCAAAGTGTGTGGAGGATTTCCGCAATGTGCTGGCGGATTTCGCACAGTTCAATCCCCATCTGGTGCTGCTGGATATATCTCTGCCCTTTTACAACGGCTATCACTGGTGCACGGAAATACGGAAGGTATCCAAGGTCCCGATCATTTTTATTTCTTCCGCTTCCGATAATATGAACATCGTCATGGCGATGAATATGGGCGGGGATGATTTTATCGCCAAACCCTTTGACCAGAATGTATTGGTGGCCAAGCTGCAGGCGGTGCTGCGCCGGACCTATGATTTTGGAGGACAGGTGAATATCCTGGAGCACAGAGGCGCTATGCTCAACATCGCGGACGCGGCGCTGACCTACAAAGGTGAGAAAATCGATCTGTCCAAAAATGAATACCGCATACTCCAGGCCCTGATGCAAAGCAAAGGGAAAGTTGTGAGCCGCGATTCGCTGATGGAACGGCTCTGGGAGACGGACAGTTTTGTGGATGAGAACACGCTGACGGTCAACGTGGCCAGGCTGCGAAAAAAACTGGACAATGCAGGCCTGACCGGATTTATCACAACCAAAGTGGGGATGGGGTATATCATCGAATAAATGCGTTTTCACCTAAGACAGGAGAGCATCATGAAATTATTTATGCGCTATCTTTTAATACACACAAGGAACGTTATTGTTTATCTTATTTTCTGCGCCGTATTTGCCGTCACATTTGCGCTGTACCGGCTGCCGGTATCCGCCGTGGGGTATGCCTGCGCCATCAGCGCCTTTATCGGCGCGGCAGCCGTGCTTCTGGATTACATCGCCTTTTACAGGAAACACCGGCAGCTGGAATTTCTGATGCATGAGATCACGGTTACCGCCGATCATCTGCCGGCCCCCAAAGGGCTGCTGGAAGAGGATTATCAGGCGCTGGTTCGCATTGTATATGAAGAACGCCAGAAGCTGGAGGACAGGATGAACGCGAAATATACGGACCTGGTGGAATACTATACGGTCTGGGCCCATCAGATTAAAACCCCCATCGCTTCCATGCGCCTGAATCTGCAGAGTGAGGATACGCCGCTTAATAAGGAGCTCTCCTATGATCTGCTGCGCATCGAGCAGTATGTGGAGATGGTGCTGGGATATCTTCGGCTGGATGCGGGCACTACGGATTACCTGATCCGCCGCTGCGATCTGGACAGCATCATAAAGCAGGCGGTGCGGCGGTTCTCTTCACAGTTTATACGCAAAAAGCTCCGACTGGAATATGAGCCCGTAAACTGCAGCGTTCTAACCGATGAAAAATGGCTGCTGTTCGTCATCGAACAGGTGCTGTCAAACGCTATTAAATATACGAAGAGCGGCAGCATATCCATCACGCTGGAGGAGACGAAGACTCTTTGTATCCGGGATACAGGCATGGGCATAGCTTTGGAGGATATTCCCCGGGTATTTGAAAAGGGCTATACCGGATACAACGGCCGCAGCGATAAAAAGGCCAGCGGCATCGGCCTCTATCTCTGCCGCCGCATCTGCGAAAACCTGGGCCATAAGATCCAGGCATCTTCCGCCGTAGGCGCCGGCACAGCCATCCGTATCTGCCTGGACAGCGCCGATCTGGAGACGGAGTGAACCGGCACCTTTCAAAAGTGTAAGATCAAAATAGGGAAATGTAAGCCGGATCGATGGCGGCGCATTTCCCTCTTTTGCTATAATGAACCCGTAAGAAATCAAACGGAGGTAATTAAGATGCCGATATTGGAAGTAAACAATGTGAAAAAAATCTATACCACCCGCTTTGGAGGCAATCAGGTGCAGGCTTTAAGAGATGTGACCTTCAGCGTGGAAAAAGGTGAATATGTAGCGATCATGGGAGAGTCCGGCTCCGGCAAAACGACGCTTTTAAATATACTGGCCGCGCTGGATAAGCCCAGCGGCGGCACTGTTTTCCTGGACGGACATGACCTGTCCAAGATCAAAGAATCGGAAATCGCGGCGTTTCGCCGGGATAATCTGGGGTTCGTGTTTCAGGATTTTAACCTGCTGGATACCTTCAGCCTGCAGGACAATATCTTTCTTCCCCTGGTGCTGGCGGGGCATACCTATGAAGATATGAATAAGCGGCTGACCCCCATCGCTGAAAAGCTGGGAATCTCTAAACTGCTGCAGAAATATCCCTACGAGGTATCCGGCGGGCAGAAGCAGCGCGCCGCAGTGGCACGGGCGCTGATCACGGGCCCAAGGCTGGTTCTGGCGGATGAGCCCACCGGTGCGCTGGATTCCAAGGCGACAGCAGAGCTTCTGCAGCTCTTTTCGGAGATCAATTGGGACGGCCAGACGATCCTGATGGTGACGCATTCTGTTAAAGCGGCCAGCCATGCGGGCCGGGTGCTGTTTATCAAGGACGGGGAAGTGTTCCATCAGATCTACCGCGGCAACAGCACGAATGAAGAGCTGTATCAGAAAATATCCGATACGCTCACACTGCTCGCGACAGGCGGTGATAGATCATGAAGCGGTTCTTTTATTCCAGGCTGGCATGGAACGGAATACGCAAAAACCGCCAGACGTATCTGCCCTATATCCTGACCTGCATCGGAATTGTGATGATGTTTTACATCATTTCGTTTCTCTCCCGCAGTGAGGCGGTGTCCGCCATGCCGGGCGGTGAGTCGATGCAGATGATCCTGTCCATGGGCTGCGGCGTGATCGATGTGTTTGCACTGATTTTCCTGTTTTATACCAATTCTTTTTTGATCCGCAGAAGGAAGAAGGAGTTTGGACTCTACAATATTCTCGGCATGGGCAAATGGAATCTGGGAAGAATCCTGATCTGGGAGAGCCTGATCATCTATGTGATCTCCATGGCAGGCGGGCTGCTGTGCGGCATCCTGTTTTCCAAAGCGGCGGAGCTTTGTATGACCAACATACTGGGAGGCACGGTCAGCTTTACTTTCACTGTAGGCTTTAGCTCTATTGCGCAGACGCTTACGCTTTTTGCAGCGATCTTTCTGCTGATCCTGCTGAATACACTGCGGCAGATCCATGTATCAAAGCCGGTGGAGCTGCTTCACAGCGAATCGGTAGGAGAGAAACCGCCGAAAGCCAACTGGCTGCTGGCATTAATCGGAGCGGTGATACTGGGATGCGCTTATTATGTGGCGGTCAAGGTGGAGGAACCGCTGGCGGCCATGCTCTGGTTTTTTGTCGCGGTAATCATGGTGATCATCGCCACCTATATGCTGTTTACCGCCGGCTCGGTGGCTGTTTGTAAGCTGCTTCAGAAAAACAGGCGCTATTACTACAGGACGAATCATTTCGTGTCCGTCTCCTCCATGGCTTACCGGCTGAAACGCAACGGGGCCGGTCTGGCATCCATCTGTATCCTCTCCACGATGGTTCTGGTGATGCTTTCGTCCACGGTCTGCTTATATATCGGGACAGAAGAGAGCTTAAGAACGCGCTATCCAGGAAACATCGTTGTGGATACCTATTCCATAGAGGAGCCGCATGTGGCCAGAGTGCAGGAAGCGGTGCAGAGCACTCTTGCGGAGCACGGGCTTATTCAGGAAAATGTCCTGGATTACCGGTATCTGGATGTGGCGGGTTTATTGGAAGGTGACCGGGTGCTGTTTGACAAGAGCAGCATGACCGGATTTGAGCTGACGGATGCCGGCAAGATGCGGCAGTTGTTCTTCGTCCCGCTGGAGGACTATAACCGGCTGATGGGAAGAACGGAGACGCTGGAGGCTGACCAGGTGCTGATCTGCAGCACGGATACGGATTACCCGTATGATACAATCAGCATAGAGGACTGCGGCACTCTGAAGATCAAAGAGGTGGTGCCGGGATTTCTGGATAACGGAAATGACGCCATGCAGGTGCTTCCCAGCATCTATCTGTTTGTGCCGGATCTAAATGTGATGGAAGACATATTCGACATACAGGCAGAGAAGTATGGGGATAACCGTTCCTACAAGCATTATTATTACTGTTTTGATCTGGACTGTGCAGATGAAGAGCAGATTGCCGTTTATGAAGGGATAAAAGAAAAGGTGCGGCAGCTGCAGATAGACGACAACAGCTTTCCCAGCGTTCCCGTGGAGAGCGTTGCAAATGAACGGGGCGGTTTTTACGCGCTCTATGGCGGATTATTCTTCCTGGGAGTGCTGCTGGGACTGGTATTTATATTCGCTGCGGTTCTGATCATGTATTATAAACAGGTGTCTGAGGGATATGAGGATCAGTCCAGATTTGAGATCATGCAGAAGGTGGGCATGACAAAAAGGGAGATTAAAAAGAGCATCAATTCCCAAGTGCTCACGGTATTTTTCCTGCCGCTCGTCACCGCGGGCATGCATGTCGCCTTTGCGTTTCCGATGATTTCAAAACTGCTGGCGCTGTTTAACCTACTCAATACAAAGCTGCTGATCCTTGTAACCGCCGGTTGTTTTCTGGTATTTTCGCTGTTTTATGTAATGGTATACAACATGACGTCACACGCTTATTATAATATTGTCAGCGGCAGAAAAGAGTAGTGCGCTGCAGCCGGAAAGAGAGGAGGATGCCCTGTGAGGACAGATAATTTCATCAGAAAATCATCGGATAAAACCGGTAGGAAAAGAAAAAGGCTGCTGGAAGAGGCGGCAGAAAGCAGCGGCTTTGCCGTGTTCGCCGCCATCCTGTTCCAGATTGGGATACTCCTCTTTATTGGCTCCCTGCTCTGCTCCCTCATGGACGGCCTGCTTTGCTGGTTTGAGAGAAGGCGCAGCAGGATCAGTGATCCTGCATCCAGGATACGCCGTTAAGCTCATGGAGTGTCAGCGTGCCTTCACATATTCCGTTTATGGTGAGCTGTATTTCTCCCTCCGGCAGAACGCCGTCGTAAACTCTGGTGGTAAATGTCTCTTCTCCGCCGTTTACGAAGATTTCCAGAGATGTGGTATCGGAAAAAATCCGGAGGGAATGCAGTCCGTTAAGCTTTAAATAACGGCGTTTCCTGCCGCTGCCGGCACTCCCCATATCCAGGGTCAGCAAGCCTGCCTCATAGGAGAGGAGGACGCTGTTTCGCAGCTGCGCGCACATGGTTTCGCAGCGGCTGAATACAAGTTCCGCTTCATAGATAATCCCGGACCGGCAGCCCGACTCGCAGGGCAGGGAACAGGTGCTGCTGTTTTTCCTTAAGTTTTTCAGCTCTTCGACCGGCTGCTGTATCAGCCGGCCGTTTTTTACGTGTAAGACGCGGGGAAGGGTGAGGGCATGCTGCCATCCCGCGGCAGCAGTGGGGTTTGTATAGTCCGTCCCCGCGGTTCCCATCCAGGCGATCAGGATGCGGCGTCCCCGCTCATCTAAAAAGGTCTGAGGGGCATAGAAATCAAATCCACGGTCCACCACCCGGATATCCTTTATGGCATCCGGGCTGCACTGCCCCGGTGTGAAATCGTATTCTAACATCATAACCGTACACTGCTGCGCATCCCAGTAGTCCATGCCGTCCGGCTCCACTCCCTGGGGACAGCAGATCAGGCAGAGCCTGCCGTCCAGATAAAAGAGATCCGGGCATTCCCACATATAGCCAAAGGACTCGCCGGTGGTGATGCGGCTGTAAGAGTTCCAGTGTTTTAAATCTTCGGAGCGGTATAAAAGCACCATGCCCTTATCATGGACATCTCTGGCGCCGAGGGCCATGTAGTAGATACCGTCTTTTTTAATAATCTTGGGATCACGGACATGGGCGCTTATATCCGCCGGATAATCCGCATTGGTCATCAAAAGCTCCTTGGTGGAGAAGTGAACACCGTCTCTGCTGGTACAGTGTACGGTATTGCTGCCGCGTCCGGTCATGATGTAATCGTAATCGTTCCGGTCGAAGTATTTCACATTGCCGGTATAAAAATAGTGGATTACGTCATCCTCTATGAAGGCGGAGCCTGAGTAGACACCGTGGGCGTCAAAATCCTGATCCGGAAACAGCACCGGCCCGCAGTCCGTATAATGGATGAAATCTTCTGTGGTGTAATGCCCCCAAAGCTTGATCTGTCCGCTTGGTTCAAAGGGGGTGTACTGGAAATAGATATGATAGATACCGTGAAACTGGCACAGGCCGTTGGGGTCATTGAGCCAGCCGGTCTCCGGCATCAGGTGGTAACTAAGCCGGCAGCCGTCCTGGCTTACACGGCGGCGGTATTCCTCGTTTTCCCGATACCATCTTTCATAATCCGCTTTGGTAACTTTTTCGTATTTTTTCATGAAATTCCTCCTGGTCTATGCCATCAGCGCGAGAGTGGCGGCCTTATGGGCATACGTATCGTTTATATGTTCCTTACGCAGACCGGCTGCGCCCAACGGGTCAATGTCTGCTTACTTTAACTGCAGGGGTATTCAGATCAGCCGCAGCCGCCGGGAAGGTTTCGACAGTCAGGCCGTCCCCCTCCGGAAATATCATGATGGTCTGCGGATTCAGCCCCTTTTGCCTGATATAGTCCAGATCCGCTTTGATGAGCCGGTCGCCTCTTTTCACCCGGATTCCCTGTTCCACAAACGCCTCAAAACCTTCCCCGTCCAGCTGTATCGTGTTGATTCCGATGTGGATCAGCACGTCAACGCCGCTGTCCGACGTGATGCCTATGGCGTGTTTTGTCGGAAACAGCAGGCTTACCGTGCCGTCACAGGGGGCATAAACCATACCGTCCGCCGGATTTATGGCGATGCCGTCGCCCAGAGCCTTGGATGCGAAAACCGGATCGTCCGCCTGCTCTACAGGCAGCAGTTCTCCGTTCATGGGCGGATACAGGAGCGCTGCAGAGGGTTCTGCTGCCGCGTTGTCTGTGTCTGTTACATCTGTGCCTGATGCTGGGCGTGCCTCTTCCTTTTCCAGCCCGAACTTTTTCCAGAACAGGATTGTGAGCGCGAAGGAAATCCCCATGGACAGCACCAGGCCAACAGCGAAATTCAGGTAGTGATCCGGCTTCATGGAGATGAACCCGGGAAGCCCTGCCGCACCCAGCGCCTGTGCCAATGTTTTCGTCCAGGCCAGGTAAGCGCTGCCTGCCGCGGAGCCTATGATGGCTGCATAAAAAGGATATTTCAGCTTCAGCGTCACGCCGAACATGGCGGGTTCGGTGATTCCGAGGAGTGCGGAGATACCGGAAGCGGAACAGATGGATTTGATCTTTTTGTTTTTCGTCATTAAAAGCACCGCCAGGACAGCGGCCCCCTGGGCCACGTTATTCATGCTGGCTGTGGAGAAGATAAAACTGCCGCCGGTATTGGCGCTGTCTGCAAGAAGCTGTGTCTCAATGGCGATAAAGCTGTGATGCATGCCGGTCATTGTGATGGGTGCGTAGGCGAAGCCGAATAAAGCGCCACCGATTGGGCCGAGCGTATTGTAGAGCCAGGTGATGCCCGCAGCCAGCAGGTTGCCGGCTTCCCTCAAAACAGGGCCGACACAGATAAAGGTCAGAAAGGATGTGACCAGTATGGACAGCAGCGGTGTGGTCAGGTTATCCAGCCAGGACGGGGTCACCTTGTGCAGCCGTTTCTCTATGGATGCCAGTATCCAGGATACGGCCAGCACTGGCAGCACAGTGCCCTGATAGCCGATGGCAGCGATCTCAAATCCGAATATACTCCATACCGGCGGGTCTGCCAGGCCGATCTGATAAGCGTTCAGCAGGTCGGGATGCACCATGATCATGCCCATGGCGGCGCCCAGAAAGGCATTGCCGCCGAACTTTTTCGTTGCGCTGAAGCCGATCAGTACGGGGAGAAATGTAAACGGCGCGTTGGCAAAGGTATTGATGGCTGAGGCGAGTCCCTGCCACTGCGGATACAGCTCTATGACGGAGTGGCCGTTTATCAGGGGGGATGTGAGCAGATTGTTCAGCCCCATCAGCAGACCGCCGGCCACAATGGCGGGGATGATCGGTACAAAGATATCGCTTAGCATTTTGATAAAACGCTGAAGGAGATTGCCCTTCTTCTCTTCCTTTTCTTCGGGCTGTTCCGATGTCTCCCCCAGGAGCTTCTGCACCTCATCACAAACCAGATTTACGGTGCCTGATCCGAATATGATCTGAAACTGGGACTGTGTCAGAAAGACGCCTTTTACCCCTTCCAGATCGCTGATCGCGTCTTCGTTTCTAAGTCCGTTGTCACGCAGCTGAAACCGAAGTCTCGTCGCACAGTGCGTCACCGATTTTATATTGCTTTTTCCCCCTACGTATTGTATTACCTTTTTGGCTGTTTCCGTATAATTCATTGCTCTGCCCCTTTCCTTCTCCTTTTAATGTTGGCACCGGTTCCATACTTAAATGATAACGCTTGAAGCCGTAAAAGTCAATGCGAATAATGGAACCGGTACCGTTTTTAAATGTAGAAAAACACAGTGATATTTTGTGCAATATATATAAAAAGGGCTGCCGCACCAGCGAACGCACTCTTTCTTTATTTTAAGTAAGCAATTGTTTTTGGATAGTTTTTCAAGTACAATTACATATACACAAGCAGATAAACGTGCAACAAAGGTATTTCAGACTGAAATCTGTAACATTTTGTTGATTTTTTCGTCTATATAAATAGAAACATAATTTTGAAAGGGGATATATCTATGAAGAAAAAGGATTACTAGCAATAATAGGCTGCTTAGCCGTTATAGGTATTGTTGTGTTTGCTTTTTCTGGTCGAAAGCCTTATAAGGATTTAGAAGCATCGGATATTGTTTCTGCAACAGTCCATTTGGCTCCGCCTGATAAGACAATCCAAGTAACAGAGATTAAAGAACTTGTTGCATATCTCAATGAAGTCGTTATTTATAACGAAGATAACTCATATACGGAATATGACGGTCAGGCAGTTATGTTCACACTTGCAATGGCTGATGGTTCCCAGGAAGAAATTACGGCATACAATCCGTTTGTTGTAATTAACGGTACAGGATATAAGACAAAATATGGGCCGTGTGAAAAACTGAATAACTATGCCAATAAGTTGTTGGACAAAGTAAAATAAGCTTCGCTGTATAAGCAAGCTCTGTTCGTTTTGTATGAAAGTGCAACAGCCCTTCCGCTTGCGTGCGGTCCGCCTACGGCAGAAAATATTACAGAATCCGGCTACCTGCTTGGAATTTTTACGCTTTGGCCTTCAATTAAAGTGTAATCTACGATCTGCTTTTTTGGCACCGGTTCCTTGCGGATGCGTTTCAAAAGTGTTTCGGCGCCCAGATAACCGAGGGTATAGGAGTCAAAGCGCAGAGTGGTCAGCTGCGGCTTGAGCAGTTCACTTTCATCATAGCCTCCAAAGCCCGCAACCGATACGTCATCCGGTATATTTAGGCCGTGACGTTCCAGAACCCGGTATGCGCCGAAGGCCAGGCGGTCCGTAGCGCAGATCATTGCGTCCACCGGCCCTTCCTTCAGCACCGCTTCGGCCATTTCCTGGCCGCTCTGATAGCTGTAATCGCCTGTAACGGTCAGGATATCCGTGATGCCGCATTCCTTAAGACCGTCAATCACTCCGCGTCTGCGTTCGATGCCCACAGCCGCGTCACTTTCATTCACACCCAGATATGCGACTCTGCCGGGGCCGCTCCTGCCGATATACATTCCCATGGCTCTGCCCGCGCCGTAATCGTCCTGGGTTACCGTGATTCCGTCCCCATAGTCCTGCGCCAGCACCACTACCGGAACCGGACACTCATGGATCAGCTGCCGGTGCTCCTCAGACATGGTGATAGCACTTAACAGTATCCCGTCCACATTCTGGGCGATCAGCCACTGAATATTCCTGCGTTCCAGTTCGCTGCTGTGGTCAGAGTCCTTTATCAGAGCTTCATATCCATGTTCGCGCAGATAGCGGCCGATACTGGTGATCACCCTGCTGGTGACCTTGGAGTTCAGAGTGGGGAGCACAACCCCGATCACATTGCTTTTGCTGGCCTTTAAACGTGCGAAGGTATTGGGCTTATAGTCATGGGCCTTAACGATCTCCTGAATCTTTTCTCTGGTGGATCCTTTGACACTGCCCCCGTTAAAATATCTGGAAACCGTGCTTTTGGTGACCCCGGCCATATCGGCAATATCGGCGATTGTAATTTTCTTTGTTATCCTGCTCTCTTTGTTTTCCATATAATGCAGACACCTCGGTTTATTGGGAATGGGATTCTATCTGTTAATGATACCATACTTCAGGATATTTTTCTATATGGCGCTTGCACCGTAACTGTTGAGATTTTGGGAGGGTAAGGCTATAATAGTAAATAAATCGATGTCCGCTTTGGAATATCATTTTTCAGCAATTATTAGTGCGCAGTTTTCATCTGACCGGCTGGAGAAACTGCAGAAGCGTTTGGGGCTATCGGAAGAAGTCGCTATGGAGAATTTGAAAAAGTATTGGAAGTAATGCAGAATGCTGCACATGGACATCCTGTCACAGGATGAGCGTGCGGGGAAAGAGGGAGAATATGAAATACAGAGAGCTGGGAAGAACCGGATTAAAGGTCAGTGAGATCGGTCTGGGAGGGGAATGGCTGGAGCGCCATAATGCAAAAGAAGTAGAAGAGGTAATTCGCTGCTGTGAGGAGAATGGGATTAATATCCTGGACTGTTGGATGTCGGAGCCAAATGTGCGCTCAAATATCGGCGCGGCCATTGAACCGCACCGTGAGAAATGGGTGATTCAGGGACATCTGGGTTCAACCTGGCAGAACGGGCAGTATGTGCGGACCCGTGAGCTTAGTAAGGTAAAGGAAGCGTTTCAGGACTTGCTGGAGCGGATGCGCACGGATTACATAGACCTGGGAATGATTCATTTTGTGGATGAGGAGGCGGAATTTCGCCGCGTTGTGGATGGGGAATTCATGGAATATGTGCGGAAACTGAAAAAAGAGGGGACGATCCGGCATATCGGACTTAGCACCCATAATCCCCATGTGGCCCGGCTGGCGGCCCTGCAGGGTGAGATCGAGATGATTCTGTTCAGCATCAATCCGGCTTTTGATATGATGCCGGCCACTGAGGATCTGAATGTATATTTCAGCGATGATTATGCGGAAGAGCTTGGCGGTATAGCGCCGGAACGGGCTGAGCTCTATAGCATATGTGAGAGGGAGGGCGTGGGCATCACCGTGATGAAGGGGTATGCCGGAGGCCGTCTGTTTTCGGCGGAAAGCTCGCCTTTTGGCGTTGCGTTGACGCCGGTACAGTGCCTGCACTATGCGCTCACCAGGCCGGCTGTGGCCAGCGTGATGGTGGGATACGATACGCCGGAGCATGTGCGTGCTGCCGTGGCATATGAGACGGCCACAGAAGAGGAAAAGGATTATGCCAGCGTTCTGGCCGGCGCGCCGAAGCACGCCTACTACGGACAGTGTACCTATTGCGGGCACTGTGCTCCCTGTCCGGCAGGCATTGATATCGCTATGGTGAACAAGCTGTATGATCTGGCAGCTATGCAGGAGGAAGTGCCGGCCACCGTCCGTGCTCATTACGGCAGCCTGACGGCCAATGCGAAAGACTGCACTGCCTGCGGCGGATGCGAGAAGCGCTGTCCCTTCGGTGTGAAGGTTCGGGAGAGGATGGTACAGGCTGAAAAAGTGTTTGGATAAACACTGTTGTTGCTGTTCACAGTTACCGAAAAATTCCCGCGTAAGAGAGGGCAGGGTATGGTC
>OGGQ01000694.1_pt1 | contig 48338 bp, 53 predicted proteins | sample 1571191 | NCBI WGS metagenome assembly OGGQ01 (sample SAMEA2582061, study PRJEB24529) | metagenome | biome: Human gut stool | place: China | collected 2011
TAATTTTTAATATTTTGTATAATATTTTCATTTATTGATACATCATAATATATTTTATAATTTTGAATTATTTCATCTTTTTCCTTATCATTAAAATCTGTTAGTCTAGAATCTATTCGTGAAATATTTTTTAATTTAGAAGAAATCCCATTAACTTCTTCAAAATCTTTAACAAAACTGTCTTTACATGATAAGCAAACTTTAATATTTGAATACTCGGATACTATATTTAAAATTTTATCTATTTCTATTTGAGGATTTTGTATTGCTAATTCGTCAATGGCATCGATGCAAATTATGAAATATTTATTCTCTCTTTTAGCTAGTAAATTTATTCTATTAAATAATTGCCTATTAAAAAGTTGCTCATCAAATCCAAAATTAAAATCATCCATTATTTGATTAATTATAGAATTACTAATAAAACAAGCATTATAAAATAGTATCATTGATTTATTTATATTGTTTTCTAATAAATTACACATTGTATTAGTTTTTCCAATGCCAGACTCTCCAGTAATAAAAAACAATTTACTATCATTGTCCAAAAAATTATTAAACAAATCATGTATCTCTGTTCTTGGTACATATAATTCTTTAATATATTTGTTGCCTTTAACTCTCTCTAATTCCCTGTTATTTATGTTTTTTAAAAAACTAATAAGATTATCTTTCGAATAACAAATAATTTCTGAAAGTGCATCCATTCTATATTTAATTGTTTCATTAAAATTAGGTGTATTATATTTTTTATTCAAGCCGTCTTGATTAATTAATTTCTTATTAAAAGTATTATATATTTGTGTATTTGTTCCATTTGACACTATTGTATATGGTGTAATTGGTTCAGTTAATCTTGCATATGAAATTGCTTGTCCTACTTCTTCATCAGTAATTTGCAATCCCTCTTTTTTCATTTCCCATAATAAAAAAGGTATATTATCTATTTTTACTAATATATCCAGTCTTCCAGAAATATAGTCTTTCTTTTTGACAGTGTTTTTTCCTAATTTAATTGTAAAACTATCTTCATATGATAAATTGGCTTCTTTAAAGCCAATACTATTCAGAAATGGTATAATCACTTTGTTTTTTACATTTTCTTCATTCATTTTCTCTCCTTCTTTTCTTTAAATTATTCTATTTTTTTCAAGTACTTGTTGTTGTTATTATAAATTTTTTTAATTAATAATTCTATATAAAATCTGACCAGAAAAATGCAATTTTTTAAAATTTTTGAGTCATATTGTATCATTTATATAATTTCTTTTGCCTCTCTTTCACTTTTAAAATAAAGTATCATTTTTAAGGTTTCTTTCTTTTCCTCTAATGATATTTTATCGTTTTCGAAGTATCGTTTTGCTATTTGTAAGACTTGTTCTGAATTTAATGCTTTTTTATTAAATAAATTGTCCATACTAACATCAAAATAATCACTAATTATTACAGCATCATATAGACTCATTTCTCTCCTACCCGTTTCCCAACTTGGCACCTTAGATCTACTTATATTTAAATCTTCAACCATCTTTTCTTGTGATACCCCTTTTAGTATCCTCTGTACCTTCAAGTCCACTCCTAATCTTTCACTCATTTACTTCCTCCATTTTTTTGATATATATCATATTCGTTGCAAATATTTTGTCGAAATTTACAATTTCTTATCAAAAAAGTAAAATATTTCTATAATATATAATCACTATTATTTTGTTTTTCATTTATATTACCTCAAAATTCTCTAATACTGGAATAGCACCATATCTTCCAGATAAATAATCTTTATTGTAAGTTGCATCATTTCTAACTTTTACATCGTTAATTTTATAATCAGCCAAAGAGTATATCTTTGAAACTCCATCTTTATCTTTTTCTGCAAACCATATTTCATCTCTTCTAAATGTTTCTTTATTTAAATTTACTGTATCATGTGTTGAATATATTAACTGACCATTGCCTTTATTTGTATCACTATTGTGGAATAAATTAATAATATATCTTGTTAATAGCGGATGTAATTTTGCATCTAATTCATCTACAAATAATACCATACCATTTTTTAATGCATCCATAAAGAAATCAAATAAATGGAACATTTTTCTAGTACCATTAGATTCCAAATAAAATGGTAATGCTTTCACTTCTCCTTTTTCTCCTTTATGAATAACTTCAATGTCTATTATTCCGTTATTGCTTTTTACAGCTTCAATTGAATCTGGCGTGGTTTTTATTCCTTCGATTCCAGAATCAAAAGTTTTTATGAATTTTAATAATTCTTTTTTATAATTTTCATCACTTAATATTTTTAAAGAAACTCTATTATTAATAAATCTTTCAAAATTAGGATTACCTAAATCTAAATATGTGCTGTTTACAAACCAATCATATACATTACTAAAATCTTCGTTATTTCTATCTATTTTGCTATATATATTTAAGAATAATGTTCTTTCATCTATATTTACTAAATCTGAAATTTTATTAGGTTTCATTGATACATTATTATTCTCTCTTTCAAAAATAGAATAAAATTTATTTACTCTTTTTTCAAATAGCCACTCTGAAATTATTGTATCTTTTAAAACTTCAAAACCATACTTATATATTTTATTGTTTTTGGCTAATATTTCTACTTCTAAAGCAATTGGATCATTATTTATCATAAAGCTATATACATTTTCTTCATCTATTGGAGAATTCTTTTTAGAGTCATCACTTACTAATATTCTCTTTTTCATATAATCAAAAGCCTGTAACACATTAGTTTTTCCACTAGCATTAGCGCCATAAATTGCAGATACTTTTAAATATTCACCATTATCAATTTTAGCAACATTATATTCATGTTCTTTTAGTGATGTTGCTTCCATATCTAAGCAATTTTCATTTTTAAAAGATTTGAAATTTTTAAAACTAAATCTTATTAACATTTTAAAATCCTCCTTTACTTTATATATTATATGCTAAAATTTAAAAAATATCAATATTTTCGAGAAAATTTCTCAAATTTTGTTGATATTTTTATTTTTTTACATGTTATATTCCCATAAACTTAAATGACCTTTTACATCTATTGGATTTTCAAATACTTCAACATCTGACACTTGCCATCCATAGTTTTCTTGAAAAGAACTTTTAGTATAAATATCTCTATTTTCTTTTAACAATAATTCTTTGAATTCTGGAGACATCTTTATACAATCTACTAATTTTACTTTCCCTAAAATTTTTCCATATGGTAATTCTTTTGGAAGATATTTTTCTAATCTTTTCATTGCTTCTTTATCTATACCTTTTCCTGCATGTATTAATAAATCTCCTCTATATTTTGTTTGCCAACTTCTAAATTCAAATCTTTTATCACCTTGCATTATTAAAGTTGCCCAAGGCTGTTTAATTGTTAATGCTTTCATTATTAGCTAACTCCTTTATCCTATTATCTTCCCATTCATCATATTTGTTTTTGTATTCCTCTTCATCACTTGCTAATATCTCTGTACCATCATCAAAAATAATTAAGATTTTATTAAAATCATTTCCACCAAAATGTAAGTAATCTTGTCCACCATCAATATAACAATTATTACATTTACAGCTTACCAAGTCATGTCTGTATTTTGATTTAATAATTTCATTACAATTCAAACATTTTATTTTCATTCTTTCTCTCCATTAATTAGCTTTAAATCTTTTAATTTTTTAGCAATATTATAATATTCAACTTTTGACAAAACTTTTTCTATTGCTTGTTTATATTTTTCTTGATTATCTATTGATTCTTTTTCAATTTCTTTGAGCTCTTTTTTTATTATATCTTCCATCTTATTATAATAATCTTTATTAATATCTAAAAATGCATATTTATTTGCCTCTTTTAGTTTATCTTTATCCACATAATTGCAAAAATAAATTAAAGTAAGCTTTTCTATAATATATTTAAATATTGCTAAATCTCGAAAAGTTTCATCAACTATTATATTTTCTTCATAAAGTATTTCTAAAAATAAAATTGGTAAAACCATTATTACATTAAGATATAATAAAGCGACATCTGTTTTTTCTCTTTCAAAAAATCTTAGCATATTCCTATGAATTGTTGGATGAGCAAATTTAGATAAGACATTATATATTTTGTTATAATCTTCTTCTATGTTCTTATATTTTTTTAATATTATTTTTCTTAAATAACTTTGTGATAAATAATCCTTTGCTTTTTTATTTATCTTTCTTCTTTCAAGATAACACTCATAACTATCTTCTTTACAATATTCTTTTCTTACATTTGCATCTATTCTAATTCCAAATAGCATCATCATTAATTCAAATGCATTCCTTGTTAGAACTATTCCATCCAATAATCTATTATTATCTACTAGCCTATATGCATGTTTATAAGTATCAATACAATCATTGAATAATTCAATTTCTATAGAATCATTTGTCTTTTCTCGAGCTTCTTGTAATTTGTTTATAAATATATTGTTTATATCCTCAAAAACATCCTTTATTTCATTATTCATTTATCCTATCATCTCTTTACATTTTAACTCAGCTTGTCTTATAACAGTTTGAACTGCTTTTTCACTTTTGTTAGGTGGATAATTATATTTAATTAAAAGCTTCTTAATTTCAATTCTCATTTTGGCTCTTGCATCTTTTCTAATATCCCAATCTATAGTCATATTACTATTAACCGTTTCTACAAGTTCTTTTGCTATTTGAACTAGGATTTCATCTTTCATTAGTTCTTTAACTTCTGGATCATCACCTAACGCATCAAAGAATGCTTTTTCTTCTGATGACAAATTAAATTCATTTCCTGCTTTTAATTCTTCTTCAATTTCATTTTTTAAGTTTATTAATTCTTCAATTATTTTTTGTATATCTTCTACACTTGTCCTCTCATTATATGTTGCTGCAATTTTTTGAAACTTTGTTGAGAACTTTTCCATCATAACAACATTTTGTCTCCCTATTTGATTTACATACTCTTTTAATGCTCTATTTAATACCTCAACTGCAATGTTTTTCTTCTGCATTTTTGCTAACTTATTTAAAATCTCATTACTTAATAGCGCTAATTGATTGCTGTTATGTACTTCACCTATTTGTAGCATTTCATCATCTTGTATTGCTCTTTCTAACATTTTTGCTACATTATCATTTATCTCTTTAACGTCTATTTTATCTCCACTTAATTTTGATATAAATGATCTTACAGCTATAAAAAATAATATTTCATCTTTTAGTTCCTGTGATAAAGCTCCTGTACATAGAGCATACAAACTTTTAACATCATAACTATATTTCATAAATGCTTTTTTCTTTTCTTCTGTTTCTAACATCCAGTTTGCACCTGCCATTATTATTTCGTATTTATCACTATCTGTTGTTGTAGCAAAGTGTCCATAATAGAATCCTTTAAATAAATCTCTTATTAGTTCTACTTTATCATTTAAAACTTTTGCTAATTCACTATTATCTACAATCTTGCCTTGGTCTCTCTTTGTATATGTTTTTAATGCATCTAGCAACCATCTTTTTAATCCTATATAATCAACAATTAATCCACCAGTTTTATCTTTATAAACTCTGTTTACCCTTGCAATTGCTTGCATTAAATTATGAGCTTTCATAGGTTTGTCCATATACATTGTTCCAAGTCCAGGCACATCAAATCCTGTTAACCACATATCTACAACTATTGCAATTTTGAAGCTAGACTCCATATCTTTAAAATTTACTTCTAATTGCTTTTTATCTTTCTTAGAACCTATTGCTTTTTGCATTTCTTCATCATCTTTATTATTAGATGTTATTATCATATTGACTTTGTTTTTCCATTCTGGTCTAAGTTCTAAGAATTTGTTATACATTGTAAATGCAGATTGTCTTGAATATGCTACAACCATTGCTTTATTAGCCACACTTGTTTCTATTTCCTCATAATGCTTTATAATATCTTTAACTATCATTTCTAATCTATCTGGATCTTCTATTATTTGTTTCATTGTAGCCATTGCTTTTTTAGACTCTGCTATTTTATAGTCATCAATACCTTCTTCTGTTTCAAGCATATTGTAATAATCATCTATCTCATCTAATATCTTTTGATTTAGTCCAACTCTAGCCATTCTTGATTCATACATAATTGGTACTGTTGCACCATCCATAATTGCTTGTGTCATATCGTATGCATCTATTATATCTCCAAACACATTAGTTGTTGACTTGTCTTTTGTTTCAACAGGTGTTCCTGTAAATCCAATATATGTTGCATTTGGAAAAGCATCATGCAAATACTTAGCTGTTCCATATTTTTTATATGCTTCCATTTTAGCTTTATCAAATTTTATTGTTGCATCTAATCCGTAATGGCTTCTATGTGCTTCATCTACTAAAACTAAAATATCGTCTCTTTGGCTAAATACTCCTGTTTCTTCTTCAAATTTCTGTAATGTAGTAAAGAATATTCCACCAGATTTTCTGCCTTCTAATTTCTCGTTTAAATCTTGTCTATTTTCAATTTGTACTGGTTCTTGTTTTAAATATTCAGAGCATTTTGCGAATGTTGTAAATAACTGATTATCTAAATCATTTCTATCTGTTACAACCACTATACTTGGATTATTTAATACTTTTATTATATTACCAGCATAAAATACCATTGAAAAGCTCTTTCCACTTCCTTGTGTATGCCAAAGTAATCCAGCTTTTCCCGTTTTGTTATCTATTGCATTTTCTGTACTGGCTATAGCTTTCTTAACTCCAAAATATTGATGATATGCTGATAAAATTTTACTATCTTCACTCCATAATATAAAATTACTTATAATATCTAATAATCTATCTTTTCTAAGCATTCCATTGAATAGAGTTTTATGGGTAGGCATATTCTCTAATACTTCATCTGTATCTTCAACCTTTTTCCATTCCGAAAATCTACTCCATGGACTGGTGATAGTTCCTGCTCTTGCTTGTACTCCATCACTTACAATCATAAACTGGTTATAATAGAATAGTGATGGTATATGTACTTCTTGATAACCTTTTAATTGATTATATCCATCTATTAACTTAACATCTTCTCTTACTGTTGATTTTAGTTCAACAACAACTAAAGGCATACCATTTATAAATATAATTATGTCTGGTCTTTTTTCACTATGCTCACTGATTGTATATTGGTTAATTGCTTTGAATGTATTATTTTGGATATTTTCAAAATCTATTATTTTAATAGTTTTATATTTTGTTTCTCCATCTTCTTGAATCGGTACAGAAATTCCTTCTAATAAATATTTAGTAAATTGCTTATTGTTTAATATAGTATTGTTATTGTCTAAGTTTCTAATTGTTCTTATAACTTCTTGTATTTGTTCCAATTCAATTCCTCTATTCATTCTTTCTATTGCTTCCAAAAGCTCTTCTTCTAACAATACTTTAGAGAAATCTGTACGTTCCATTTCATATCCATTTATACATTCATATTCTAATTCTTTTAACATGTCCATTGTTACATTTTCTAGTGTTTCTTCATCAAACATAATTTGCCCCCTACAATTTTATTTGATTTTCAATATTATTTATAATGTTTTTTTCTATAATTGCCTCATACAATTGTTTTATTTTATCATATTCAGTATATAAATCTTCTCTAAATTTTCTTTCACCAAATTCTTTTTGTAATTTAATAAACTCTGTTGAATTTTTACTATTTTTTTCAAGAATCCTATTTAATATAATTTGCTCCTTATACATTAATCTTAATAGTTCTTGATATTCGTATACAAACTCTTTGATTAAATTAATACAATCTCCGTTAAATAAAAATTTCATCTCAATTGATAATTTCTTAATCTCTTCTAATTTTATTAAAAAATTTTGTCTAATATCCTCTTGTTCAACATTGTCTATTATTGTACCAATATCCTTTAGATATATATTATTGGTTAAGCTATGAAATAAAACAGTTACATCTATAAAATGATCATAATCTTCTTTATCCATCAAATGTTTGCTTTCCTTAAAAAGCGAGATTAAACCATTTATAGTAATAAATCTATCCACTCTTTTATCAAATAATTGATGCTTATTACTAATTGTTATTTGTCTATGAGTTTGCCACAGTGCAATAACAGCTATAATTGCAGTTATTATTGCAAAAATATTGTTTCCAATAAATTGTCCCATATTATCATCTCCTTATACAAATCACCATTTGTCTGACTAAATTTCTATTCTGTCTAGGTCTATTTCTCCATTCATCAGTTTTGGCAATAATGTGTCTCTTAATTGTTCTAATGTAAGATTTTCTTCGCAATTAAATATTATTTTATAATAAACTGAATTTAACTTTTCATATATATCTTTTAAATTATTTTCTGTAATATCATTTACTATAATATTTTCTATATCATTTGAACTTATGTTAGGTTGTGCACTTCCATATCCTTTAGAATTTAACAATGTTTGAAATTCATCTGAAAGAGCTAATATCTTTAAATACAATTCTTTTTCCTTACTTCTTCCTCTAATAACACCAACACGTTGGTTTAGATAGTATTTATCAAACCCATATATAAAACCAGTTTTTCCCAATTCAGCTCCAGTCATAGCAATTGCAACATCGCCTTTGTTTAATTGAATTTTATTATCAATTTTATTTGCAATTTCATCTTCTACAAACTGAGAGTTAAGAACATCTGCATTTATTTCATTTCTTAAATTTTTAATTTTAATAATTCTATTATTAGTTTTATTTTCTAATAAATCTTTACTTTTAAATGCATATCCTCCTTGAATTTTAGCAAAATTGCTTAATGGTACTTCTGCATCTTCTTTTTTATTATTTATATAGTTGATAGCAAATTCAAACAAATTATCATTTATCTGTTTATTCAGCTCTATTCTTTTATCTATACTAGACAAAACTTTACCAATTTTAATCTGCTCTTCATAGCTTGGTATTAACATTTCAGTATTTTTTACAACATCTAATTGTACTCTCTGCCTTCCTGATGTTCCAGTCATAGATTTAATTGCAATTTCTCTAAATTTTGGACTTATTGCAAGATAAAAAATAAAATCTTCATCTGAAATATTCTTTTTACTTCTCATAACAATATATTCTGTAGAACCAAAACCAACTTCTTCTTCATCTAAAATTGTAACTTTTGATGTTTTTCCATTTTCCAAGCATGGTGTTATTCTTGCCAATAAGGTATCTCCATTTCTAAATTTCATACCTCCATTGTATTTTTCTATATCAAAAGAATTTATATATTTTGAAAACACGCCCAATTTGTCCATTGGAATTTTTTTAGATACAGTTCCTTTTTTTAATGTTTCAGTTGGATTAAATTCTATTATATCCTCTAATTTTTTATATTCCATACCCAATAGCCTCCAAGTTCTTCTTAATTTTTTCTTCCAACTTATGAGACTCTTCAAATTGTGCTTTTAATTCAGTTGTTATTGTTTTCATTTTTTCTTCAAAAGGTATTCCATCGTCTTCTTGTTCTTCTGTTCCTACATATCTACCTGGTGTAAGGACATAATTGTTTTCTTCTATTTCTTTTATTGTAGATACTTTACAGTATCCTGCTACATCTTCATAATTTTGATTGTTTTGGAAATTATGATATGTATCTGCAATTTTAGATATATCGTCTTCATTTAGTTCTCTTAATTTTCTTGTTACCATTGTTCCAAAATTTCTTGCATCTATAAACAATGTTTTTCCTTTTTGTTTCTTGTTTCTATTTAAAATCCATATACTACAAGGTATTGTAACTGTGTAAAATAAATTAGATGGCATTGATAATATACAATCTACTAAATCTGCCTCTATTAAATTTTTTCTGATTACCTCTTCTTGTCCCCCTGCTGATAAAGAGCCATTCGCAAGTATTATTGCTGCTTTACCATTCATAGATAATTTTGATACCATATGTTCAACCCAAGCAAAGTTAGCATTTCCTTTTGGTGGTATTCCATATTTCCATCTAGGATCATCTAATAATTTTTCTTGCCCCCAGTCACTAATATTGAATGGAGGATTTGCTAATACAAAATCTGATTTTAAGTCTTTGTGTAAATCATTATGAAATGTATCGTCTGCGAACTTTCCCAATCCGTCATTATTTATCCCTCTAATAGCTAGATTCATCTTCGCTAATTTCCATGTTGTTGGATTTTTTTCTTGTCCATATATAGTTAAATTTCTTGCATTACCATTGTGTCTGTGAATGAATTTTATACTTTGTACAAACATTCCCCCAGAGCCACATGCAGGGTCATAAATTCTACCTTGATATGGTTCAAGAATCTCAACCATTGTTCTAACTAAGCAGGCTGGTGTATAGAACTCTCCACCTTTTTGTAACTCGTTAGATGCAAATTGTCCTAAGAAATATTCATATATTCTTCCTAAAATATCTTTATCTTGTGCTTCTTTACTTCCAATTTTTATATTAGTAAATAAATCTATAATTTCCCCTAAATTTACATTTCTATAATTGGGGCTATTAAATTCTTTAACTAAAACACCTTTTAAAGATGGATTTTCTCTTTCTATTTCTTCCAAAGCATCATCAATAATTTGTCCTATGTGAGGATCCTTAGAATGAGCATTTAAATATTCCCATCTAGCTCTAGCTGGAACATAAAATACATTATCTGCCTCATAACTGTCTCTATCTTCTTCAAGTCCATAACCATCTTTTACTAAGATTTGATATTTCTCTTCAAATGCATCAGAAATATATTTTAAAAATATTAATCCTAATATTATAAATTTATAATCCGAAACAGGAACAGCTCCTCTCATTTTATCTGCTGATTCCCATAATTTTTTTTCTAGTTTTATTAATTCTTCTTCCTTCATTTTTGCACCTCAAATATTTATAATAATTCTATTTTATTTTATATCACAAAACGACAAATTTCTCAACAGGTACTTCTAAATATTTACAATTAATTCCTATGAAAAAAATGATCATATATATAGCCTGCCTCTATATACTTTTCTGTCAATTCCATTTTCTTCTTTTCTAATAGTTCTAGATATTTTTGTTTAAACACATTTTTACAAATCCATTTTACACCTTCTTTTGAAATTACAATTTTATTATTTATTAAAAATTTGTATTCTTCTAATCCACTATCACACATTCTTTTAATGGCTTTTCTTATAGTAATTTCTTCTCTATTAAAATATTTGCATAGTTGTTTTATATCCATATCTTCATTCCACCAATTTTCTTCATGCTCTATTTTTAATAATTCTTCATATTGTTTTATTCTATCTTCAAAAAATTCTACATCAGCATCAATTAATGATTTTTCTTTATTAAAATACACTTGTAACAACCATGCATATCCTTCATCTAAAATAAAATATTTTCTACTTTTTACTTTCTCACTTCTCCATCTGCAAGTTGGATGCTTTTTTAACATTACATTTACAGCTTTTCTTAAATCTCCATGTGTTATTTCTTTTCCACATTTAGTAGTAACACCCAACAATTTAATTCTCTTTAAAATTTTATTATAAGATACAAAAATACTCTCTAAAGCTTGCTCTGAATCTCTGTACACTTTTCATCACTTCCTTACTATAAAAATCTATTAATGCTAGTTTACAAAGCATTAATAACAAGCAAAATTTATTTTGCTCGAATATAGGTAGTATTTTTTAGTACCTAATATTCGCCAGCGTGGTGTTTTGACACCATTTTTGCTGTTTAGGGAAAAATCCCTAAAACCCTTTTTGGCTCTCCGAGGGAATTTTTTTATTCATTTTTTCATAATTTTTGTTTAAATTTTAGAAAAAGTCTGAACAAAAAATTCAAACTTTTCCTATTTACAATTGTTATAATTTATATTATAATTTTATTAGGTTTTAAGATTGAGTTAGCAAATAGTTTGGTCGCTTATGCTAACTTTTTCTTTTGCTTTTATTTCTTCTGCAATTGAAATTCCATAACACATTTCATTCAGAACTTCAACAATTTCTTCTGAAATTTCTGTATCATCTTCAGTAGATAATTGTTCAATTAATTGCTCTTTATTATATCTTGTTGTAATAACAATTGGTAATTCATTATCATATCTATTACTAATAATTTTATTTAATTTTTCTAAAGCCCATTTGCTTAAATTTTCACTACCAAAATCATCAATAATTAACATATCTACATTAGAATATAGTCTAATAATTTGCGTTTCTGATAGTCCATCTTTATTAAACGATTCTTTAATTTTATCAATTATAGAGCTACTTTTTTCCATTAATACAATTTTGTTTTGTTCAATCATTTTATTAGCTATACAAGCTGCTAAATATGTTTTTTCATAGCCTATATTTCCATAAATAATCAGTCCATTTTTCATCTCTGATTCAATACATAAATCTGTAAATTTTATTAGTTGATTTATAATAGATGTATCATCATATGTATCAATAAGATTTTCAAAATTATACTTTTGTAATCTCTTTTTCATATAGTTATCTTTATAAATATTATTTATAATTTTTCTATATTTTTCTTGTCTCTGTTTTTCTTCTTGTTCAAAATTAAATTTTTTCCAAAATTGAATTGCTTTTTCACAATTACATCTTTCATATTCAATCATACTTTTATCATAATTTACATATAAATAATCGAATCCAATTGGCTTTAAATTTTTATTACAAAATCCACATTTTGCACCTTCATTGGTGATAACTTTATAATTTGAATTCTTTAAATCCACTTCTATTCTCATCTCCTTCTTTATCTAATATGTTTTTAATCTTATTTTCTTCTTGTGTGTTATCCAACGTTATTGTAACGTTACTTTTTTCTGTTTCACTTTTCTTTTTTTCACGATATTTTTGTTGTCTTAGACAATTTTGTATTCTGATTTCTTCAAGTTTATCAGCACTTTGGTACTTAGACCAATTTTTGATTTTATAAAAATTTTCTTCTATAATAATCATTTTTAATTCTTCAAATTTTTCCAAACATTTTGTGATTTTTTTCCTAGACTTTCCCATAATCTTTGAAAATTCATCAACTGTCATTGGTCTATCTTCTGTTAGTGATAATCTACCTTGATAATTACATTTCATTGCTATTGTTAAAAGTTGTATCCATACTCTAATTAGCGTATCTCCATCCTTTTCACTTTCTAACAATTTTATTTTATTATTATCAAAAAAATTTGTAGATAGTTTTAGCCATTGTAAATTAGCCATATCCTCCTTTCCTCACTTTCTTTAGAATCTAATCTAATCTATTGATTCTTTTTCCATTTTTGATAAATATTCATCTAAAACTTGTACTCTAAATAAATATTTTCCGCCAACTTTAGAACATGGTATTTGTTTTCTTCTTACTAGTTGATTAATTAACCAATAAGAAATTCCTAAATACTCACTTGCTTCTTTCATCGTTAGTGTTGTTCTTTGAATCTTTTGTAGTTCCATTTTCCCACCTCCAATCTTTTTTGTAATTTAATATTGACTTTTGTTAACAAATGTATTATATTGTTTATAGTTAACTTTGTAAATACTTTTTAGTTTATTTTGATAGCAGGTTAACTTTAATTGTTTTTATCTACTGTTAACGGAGGAATTATGAAAGAAAATAAAATAAATAGTAATATACACATCTCTATTTCTGCTGAAGAAGAAATTAAACATATAACTCTATTGTATGGTGATCCAGATTGTAAATTACCTGAAGGTGTTTCAATTTTAGATATTATAAAAGATTGCTTAACTGAAGATGAATATAAAGAATATGAAGAATTATTTACTAAACGTGTAAAAAACAAACCTTTTACAAATGAAATAAAAAGAAAAATAGATCATTTAGATATACCCAAAAAGCTACATTACTACGAATTAGGTGAACTTCCAAATTGTCATTTCTTTATAAAAGACCATTTTTCAATTTGTGACACTGGAACAAATTTAATTGATTTTTTAAATACAGATTTCTCTAATTTTGATGAATATTTTGTTTGGTTTACTAAATTTTTTACCTCTTATATGAGATATTTTGAAAAAAACGATATAGAAAATTTAAAGATTGATAAGTCTTATAGTTATAGTGAGATTAAAAATTTAGGAAAAAAATACTTCAAATCAATAAAAAAAGATGCTATACAAGTTCAAAAAATTTACTCTGAATTTGTTGACTACATATTCACCAAACATCCTCTTGAAAATTCAAGAGCAATGACTAATAAGATACGTTTCTATATTTATTATACTTCACATTTTAAAATATTAAAACAGTATGTTACTGATTTTCAAATAGATGATGCTTTTAATTATAAAATCTTTCCTGAATATCTTGAAAGTAGTGAAGAAAAATTATTGGAGTTTTTCACAACTGGGCAACATTTTGCTGATGTATATGCCGAAACTAATGCAACAAGTCCTAGTGTTTATACTATACTTTATATTACATTATTTAAATTTGTAGAAGAAAATAATTATATAATAAAAAAATGTAAAAATTGTGGTAAATACTTTATAACAGATAATCCTCGCATTAATTATTGTAATAATTTGTTCAAGGGCAAACAAACTTGCAGGGATATTGGTAATCAAATTGCTCAAAGAATTAAGCAAGAAAATGATAAAGTATATGGAAAATATCGTAAGATTTATGCAAAAAAAGCGATGTTAGTAAAACGTAATCCTGATATAGAAGTTTATAGAAAAGATTATGAGAATTGGAAAAAAGAAGCTAGAAAATTTATGGATGACATTAGAAATGAAAAGAAAACTTATGAAGATTTTGATAAATGGCTAGATATGCAAAAAAATTAAACGAAGCTTATTAGCTTCGTTTAATTTTGTAATTTGTTTTTTATAAATTCTTCTGCCTCAGTAATGAATTGTTTTAAAAATTCATTGCTAATTTCATTTTCCTCCTCAGCTTTTGTATTAATATCAAAAATAATATTTAAATTTTCCGATTGTTGACTAGTAAAGTACCTTTGCCAGCAATTTACTTTTAAATTATTTATTATTATTTCTGTCAACCAACTTAATTCAAAATTTATACTATTTTTAATCTCATCATATACAAAATTCTTATTTTTAAAAAAATCGGCTTTTTGCTTATCCATTTCTATTTTATATCCATATCCAATTCGTACTACGTTAATCTCATTTTCTATAAGTATACTATTTATTTTTAACATTAACTCTTCTATATTTATATTTTCATTTTTTTCTATTGAAATAATTATTGATTGAAAGTTAGCTGTTATTTGAATTTCACGGTTTTGATTAAAAATTATTAACGGAAAATTAGCTTCTTTAGGAACAGCCTGGTTATTAGGTAATAAGATTGGATCTCCTAAATTAGCAATATTTTCAAATAATGAATTAGACAATTCTATTATTTTAAAAATTGTATCTTTGGCAAAAAAAAGTGTTATTTGATAGTTATTCATTTTTACCTCCATAATATTTTATTAAATATTTTTCTAACTCCTCATCATTTATGTCTCCCGATTGGTTCTGAATAAAAGCAATTTTGCAATAGTCTAATTTGTCAATATCAATATTCTTGTTATACCCATTATTCTTATTAATAAACGTTGATGTCGAATCTTTAGGATATAAACTCGGAACTGTATAACTCATTTTCAAGTTTAAATCAAACTTATTATTTGGGAATGTTAAATGATTTGGATCCACATACAAAATAGAAATTATATTATAATCCAAAATAATTCCTATAAATCGTTCTTCTTGTACACCAAATTCAACATATTTATTATCTTTCCATTGTTCTATTGCAGTTTTGCTTTTATGATACCCTTCAGTAAGTATTTTTTCCACTCTTTCTATTGATTCTGGTCTATCTAAAATTTTAAAGTGCATTGTCTTTTCTAAACTATAATTTATTATTGTTGATTTATAATTTTCCTTTGATAAAATCCTTATTGCTGAAAATAGACTTTCATTTACCTTCAAAAAATGATATTGATCAGAATAATAATTACTAAAGTCCTTTATTATTCCTCTTTCAATACTTCCTAGTTCAAAATCTGTAAAAGAAAATGTATAATTTGTCGTTTGTTTCTCTTCTAATTCTTTATAAAAATCTTGAGATATTTTTGGTTTTTTTTCATTTTTTCCCATAAATTACTTTATATTTAAATATTACTATAATAATTATAGATTTCTCTACAATCTATTTTTTCATTTGAAGGAGCAATTGCAGATATTCCATTTCTTGCTTTTATCCAAGGTGTCTCCCTATGAGTCATAACTTCTAATTGATCTCCATCATATTTTCCAAAAACATCCCATATAGAATCCAAAAATTCTATTAAACTTTTATCATTTAAATTAATATTACTTAATTTTGGTATATTACTCCATCCATATGATTTATATTCATTATACAGCGATTTAAAAACAGGACCATGAACCCATGCTTCAGGTCTCTCATTAAATAAATAGTTATAAATTCTATTTATATTATTATTATAATTAACAATATACCATGCATATGCATAATAAACTAATTTTTGTATTTTCTTTTGAGTCATTGATTCTTTAGTTAAAAAATATTCAGCAATTATCTTTGCTGTAATTTCATTTTCCATATTTTTATCCCTTTTATATATTTTATTCTATAATATATTATATTATTTTATATATTTTTTCAAGTACTATGTGAAAATTATTTATTCATTATCTATTGCATTTTGTTAACTATTATTGCATAATAGTTTTGTTAACGGTAGGATACATACTCCTCCCACCCATAGGCATACTTGAAAGGAGGTGAAATAAGTAATGGCTGGGAGTATAGAAAAAAGAGGAAAAAATAGTTACAGGCTAACAGTATCTGAAGGATTTGACCTAAATGGAAAACCTATGATACACAGGAAAACAGTACATGGAAATAAAAAAGATGCAGAAGTTGAACTAGCAAAATTTGTTACTGAAGTACAGAATGGTTTAATAATTGATGGTAAATCTCTTAAATTTTCTGAATTTACAGAAATATGGAAAAGAGATTATGGTTCAAAAGAACTTGCACCATCAACATACAAACGTTATTGCAGAATGTTAGAAACAAGACTTTTACCATACTTTGGGCATTTCTATATTAACAAAATTAAGCCGACTGACATTATGAAATTCTATGATTTACTTGAAAAAGATACTCAGTTGGTTAGAAAAAAAGGTAACAATGGTTCAAAAACTAAAAAACCCTTATCTGGTAAAACAATTTTGGAGCATCACAGATTATTAAGAGCAATGCTTCATAAAGCAGTTTATTGGCAATTAATAGTGGCGAATCCTGCTGAACGTGTTCAACCACCTAAAGCTAGGAAACCAAAAAGAAAATCTTATGATGATGAACAAACTAAGATATTACTAGAAAATCTTGAACTATTACCTAGCGAAGATACTAAATACAAAGTTGCAATCATTCTTACAGTATTTACTGGTGTTCGTTTAGGTGAATTAATGGGATTAGAATGGACAGATGTTGATTTTAAAAATGGAATAATCAGTATTAATCGTTCTAGTCAATATCTATCAGATATGGGAGTTTTTACAAAAGTTCCAAAAACAGAAAGTTCCATTAGAGAAATTGCAATACCTGAATTTATCATTTCTTTACTTGAGGAATATAAGTTATGGTATGAAGAACAAAAATCGATTTACGACGAATTATGGATGAATTCTGATAGGTTATTTGTACAAGCAGATGGCAAACCAATGCATCCTTCTACAATTAGCAAGTGGTTTGTAAAATATGTTGGTCAAATAGGATTACCTGTAATTAATTTTCACGGATTAAGACATACAAATGCAAGTTTACTAGTTGCACAAAATATTGATATAGCAGTAATTTCTGCGAGACTAGGTCATGCACAAATAAGTACTACACTTGATTTTTATGTGCATCCACTACTTTCTCATAATAGAAAAGCTGGATATGCACTAGAAAACTTGTTATTACCAACAAGGTCTTAATTTGAACTTTTTTCTAATTTTCACAAATTACAAATTTTCACGATAAAAAATAAAAGGCAACTAAATATTAATTTAGATTTCCCATTGCCTTTTATTATATTAAAAAAAGTATAAAATTTTAATGAATTTTTATTGATATTTATGGCATTTGAGGTAATTATTTTACCCAATTCTTACCCAATTTGACATAAGAATGCCATTTTTAATCATTATTCCAACCAATTTAAAGGCATAAAAAAATACCCACAGTCGTTTAAACTGTAAGTATTTATACTTTGGTTGCGGGGGTAAGACTCGAACTTACGACCTTCGGGTTATGAGAAAATATAGCAATTTTAGTCCATTCTATTTTCATGATTCTTTAATATTATTCACTTTTTTCATTTACAGTATAAAAGCTTATATATCCAATCCATTTTATTTTTTTAAGAGATTAATAAATATTTTACATTTTGAATTATTATTAACAATCCATTCTCTTCTCTCCATCAGTTGCAATCCCACAAAGATTTATGGTAATATTAAATGAGGCCCTCAAATGTATAATAATATCGGTAAACGAGACATATTAATTTTTCCTAAGTTTGACAATATAGATATAATTAATGAAATTAGAAATAAATATGATAGATTGGCAAATTTAGTAAATCCTCATATAACACTTGGTCAAGCCGATAGTTTAAAAGATTTCTCTGATTTCAATTATGAATTTACAACTGTTATCAATAAAGTTTCTGTTGAATTTATTGGTGAAAATGAAGAATCTATTATTATTAAAAATATAAAGTTAGGAGTATAACCATGAATAATCTAGAATATTTAAATAAAATCATAACCATAAAAATTGACAGACCTATGGGTAGCAAGCATCCAAAGCACGGATTTATTTATCCAGTAAATTATGGATATGTACCTAATACTGTAAGTGATGATGGTGAAGAATTAGATTCTTATGTTTTAGGAATCTATGAACCGCTAGAAACTTTTACTGGAAAGTGCATTGCAATAATTCATAGAACAAATGACAATGACGATAAATTAGTTGTTGTTCCAGAAAATAAAACTTTTACTAATGAAGAAATTAAAGTATTAACTGAATTTCAAGAGCAATATTTTGAAAGTATAATTCTAAGGCCTAAAGATTATATAAATTGGAATAAAAATATTCCAGAGTTATCTGTAACTAATTTGGAAGATATCTTAAAATTTTATAAAATGGCTGGTTTTAAAGTTGAATATGATAGACCTGAGGATAAATTTACATTCATATCTTTGGATAATATTCAATTTATGCTACAAGAATTGTCTGATAATGATAAGTGGGATGTCGGAGAATTGAAATACCCTTTTGGCAATGGAATTAACTTTCAATTAGAAGTTGACTACCTTGATGAAATATATAATAACTTCAAAGAAAATAATTACGAAATTGCTTTTGATATCGAGGAAAATTGGTATAGACAAGATGATAAAATGTTAGGAAATAAAGAGTTTTTAATACAAGACCCAGATGGATATTTGTTAAGATTTACGCAAGATTTAGGAGAAAAGACTGAGCAGAATTAAGCTCAGCCTTTTAATATTTAGTTTATTTTTTAGCTCCAGTAAAAACTTTCATTTTATCTTACGAGTATATCAGAAAATTTTGGGCAGCTTTCCACAAATTATTCTATATACTCGTTTAAATTATTTAGTTTTGGAATTATTTATAATTTCAGTATATAATTTTCATTTCAATTTTTATATATTAAAATCATCAAATTCTAAGTCTGCAAATTCTATGTTTTCTATATTTTTTACATTATTTTCTTCGTCTAATGTCAACTTGAATACTTCTGGTGAATTTAATCTTTTGTTAAAGATGATTTTTCCATTGTAGCTTAGTGTTATTTCTTTGTTTGGAGTTACGTTTTCTACCTTGCACCATTTCATCATTAAGAAAGTCATAGCATTTCCATGTGTGAAAATTGCAATTCTTTTGCCTTTATTTTTCTCTACAATTTCGTTAAAAGCCTCTTCCATTCTTTCTCTTACGTCTTTTTGACTTTCTCCGCCTTCTGTTTTAAAGTTTTCGTCTTGGAATTGTCTTGTGTACCAGTCTGGATATTCTTTGTCATTTGGTTTTCCGGTTCTTCTTTCGTCTAGTCTTTCATCTAAATTTGCCTTAAGATTTTGTTTTTCCATTAAGTATTTTGCTGTTTGCAACGTTCTTACACAGTTGCTTGCGTACACTACATCTATGTTTTGTAATTCTCTTTCGTTGCTTAGTTTTTCTGCTCTTCTTTCTCCTGTTACGCTTAGTATTATTTTTTCGCTCTTTATTAAATTTTCTTGGGTTGTGTTGTAACTTTCTATGTTGTTTTTCATGTTAAGTCTTACTGAATGTCTTATTAGATATACTGTTGTTTCCATAGTTTTTTCCTTTCCTATTTATTTTTTCAACATTATATCACTTTTTCTAAAAATGTATAACCATTTTGCTATATAAATACCAAATTACGTTATCTATGTTTTCTGATATTTTGTTTTCTTTTATAATTTGCTCTACTTCTTTTTCTGTTATTACACTTTTATATAATTTTATTTTTGCATTTGTTAAAATTAATTTTTTGTAATCTTCATCGATAATGTTTAATAATTTTTCTCGATTATCAGTAAAATCTATTTTCATGTCTTCATAGTATCTGCAGATTAATTGCATATATAATTCTGATTTTCTTATTTCTTGTTTGTGTACTTCTAAGAATTGTACTAATCTTTCATAATCAATTTTTTGTGCTCCTTTATTAAAATCATATAATGCATATAGTAAATATGTTAATATTGATTTTTCTTCTTGCTTAATAAATTTTTCGTAATATTCGTTAATTTTTTCATCTAATAATTCTGTTGTTTCATGGTTTTTTGCATCCCAACGCAATGCTTCTTCATATTTTGGGCTTATTACTCTAGATCTTTTCATAAAACTTGGAATATTAAGAGCTCCTGAACCTTTAGTGCTTCCTTTTACTGAATGAGTATCAGCACTAGCTCCAAATAAATTTGAAGTATTAAACATTCTTTGAGCTGAACCCGAAAAGCTTTCTTCACATTCATAATCCATTGCATCTATTCCTTCAAATGCATCAAACATGAACTTGTTACTTAATGTTGTTTCTTGATATTGAGGTACATCAAGTAGCTTATTTTCTCTTTCATATACTGTTATAAAAGATGTGTATTCAGAATTTATATTGTATTTTACAGCTATGTCTATTATCATTTTCTTGTAATTTTCTATTTTTTCGTAGTCGTATGTATTTTTAATGTAATCTTCTAAACGTTCTATTTCTTGTTTTGCAAATAGCACTTCTAGGTCTACATCAGTGTTAGTTATTTTTTCTTTAGCAATTTTCCATGTGTATTCTTTGCCTAAAATTTTTCCTTTTAATTTTATGTCGTCTTTTATCTCCTCTATTTTTGCAAATACGTTAAAGAATTCGTAGTTAAATAGACTGTTTTCTTCTTTTATTTCGTCTACTAATTTATTTTGCCCATAATCTACTTGTATGTCTTCTACCATTGGTGTTTGTATTCTTGCGAATGTTCTCATTATTTTGTCATCTATTTTTTCGTTTGGTTGTATTAATTCTGCTTTACCATTACCAGCTTTAGCCATTTGCTTTATAAAATATGAGTTTACATTGGAATCTATTCCGAATGGAAATATTCTACTGTTTTTTCCATGTTCTTTTGCAAAATCTATTATTTGTTTTTCGTTTCCAACTTGACCATCAGTAAATAGTAATATTACTTTTTCTGTATTTTCGTATAGCGCAAATTTTATTGGATTTAGTATTTCTGTACCTCCTGCAGCGTGCAAACTGTTAATATATCTTTCCGCTTCTTGCATATTTTTCTCGTTATATTCTATTGCATGTGCACTCATCACTTCAAACTCATGATCAAACGCAATTATGTTGAGTTTATCTCCTTCGTCTAATTGCTTTAAGCATTCGATTACTGCTCTTTTGGTTTCTTCTAGCTTAACGCCCATCATCGAACCAGATATATCAATTAAGAATAAATACTCCTTTTCGCTATCTTCGTATACATCGTCTATTTCTGGCATGAATGATAGATATAACATGTCTTTACCATCTCTTGTTTTTGATATAATTGCTTTTGATGATAATTCATTTTTTAATTTTATATCTAGTTTAAAGTCTTTTGATAAATCATAATTTTCTACTTTTATATTTTTTTCGTCTATTATGTTTATTTTATGGCTTGGGCAATTTATGTTTTCTACGTTTAAAGTTTTGTCTATATTTATAGTAAAATCTACTGTATAATTAGTTTTTCCATATATTAATTTGTTTGTAACATTTGATTTATATCTTGGCGTTACAAGTGTTGGTATTAATATTTCTATCTGGTTGTCTATAATTTCGAATTTATCTATGTATTGTATTTTTACAGTTACTTCTTCGTCCTTATCAATTTTTCCAACTGATATTTTAAATATGTTGCCCGTTTCTTGTTCCATCATGTAAGCACTGTTACCTTTAACAATGTTTTGTTGGTATTCTCTTTTTGCTTCGCCCTTTTCTTTGCATTTTCCTTTTAATATTTTATCTCCAACCTTTATTTCAAATCCAACAACTGTTGCAGTTTCTACTATTGGAAATGTATATCCAACTTCTAAAACTTCTTTTGTATTATTTTTGTACATTTGTTCAATTTCAAATGTTCCAAATTTTCCTATTACCTTACCTGTTATTTTTACTTTCTTTAGAGCCAACTCTCTTAAATCTACATTTCTCATTTTTTATTTCCCTTCTATATAATTCTAGTCTTCTAACATTTTTTCTACATATTTTTTTACATTTTCAATAATATGCTTATATTTTTCACCATTTTCTTGTGAATAATTCATTTCAAATATGTCACATACATTTTCTCTAATGTATATTTCTTTACCGCTTCTACTTCTAGATATTCTGGTTTTTTCACTATTGTACTCTGAAGTTTCTTCTTGCAATTTTAACTTTGGATTTTTTTCAGTATCTTCCAAACTATACTCTCTTATTTCTTCTGTCGGATTTTCCAAAATATATTCTCTTATTTTATTTAATGGCATATACTCTGATTGTAATTTTTTTATAAGAAGTAGCCTATTTAAATGTTCATCATTATATACACTGTTTACTCCGCTTCCTTCTGGTGGTAATAACAATCCTTTACTTATGTAGTAGTGTATAGTTCTTTTCGTAACACCTGCTTTTTCTGCTAGTTCTGAAACCTTATATTCCATTTTTGTCCCTCCTTTCCTGAAACTTGATTACTTTTTCATCTCTCTGATTATTATTTTATCATCGTTACGTAACGATGTCAATATATATTTATAAAAAAAATTAAAAATTAAAGAATGCAAATTATTGCACTCTTTTGCTTATATTAATCTTCATTTATTAAATGTACAGGATATTCTCCATTTTTTATAACATCTATAATTTTTTGCGGTTTTAAGTGACATTTTTCTAAGTCGTTTATATCAATCCATTCATAGTGAATATCGCTTTCTCCGCCCTCTTCTACATTTTCCATTGCGTGTTCTATCTTTTTATCTTCTTCATCACAAAATTCAGCTTTGTATACAAACATGATTTCATGGTATTTTAAATCTTTTAGTTCAAAGAAATTTTCAATTGTTGATATATATCCTGTTATTTCTATTTCTTTTCCTAGTTCTTCTTGCATCTCACGTTTTACTGTATCTTGTGAGCTTTCTTCTATTCTCACGTGTCCACCTAACAATGCATAATAATCTGCTGATTTTCTTTTATGTAGCAAAACCTTGCCGTTATGTATAATAATACCAACCGATCTTATATTTAATTTGTAGCCATCCATTTTTATGGCTAAATCTCCTGGTTCGTATGCCATTTTCTTTTCCTCCTTTTTATTTTATTATTTCTATTTTTATTCCTACTACCCCATATTCTTTTTCTTGTTCTGGTGTATAGAATCTGTTCATCGACTTTGCTTTTTCTATTATTTTTTCTTTATCTTCTCCCACAAATACTTTTTTAAATAGCTTTTCAAAAGATTCTTCTTTATATAAGTCTATTACTTTTACTAGTAATTTTTCTTGTAATTCTGGTAATTTTGAAAATTCGATTTCATCGCCAATTTGTATGGTTCGTCTTTTTTCATCATACAATCTAAATTCTACTGTTTTAGTTCCATTTTTTATTCTTTCAAATGGATCTTCTTGTAATTTCATTTTATGTAACATTTTTTCCTCCATCCCCGGATTGTACTAGATTGTACAGAATTAAGTAATAATCTAGGACAAGCCGAATATAATATTTCTAATCTCTCCAAATGTCTCCATTTATAAATTCAGTTAGTGCCATTATAAATGCTTCTCTTGTTAAATCATACATTCTCGTAAAATTTTTCAAATGCCTGCTTTGCACCTTCAACTTTTCCTTTATTGTTCGTTCCTATTAAAACTTTCATAATTAGCTGACTCCTTTATTTTTCTATAATTCAAATTTATATATTTTTTCTTCACTTATTTTCTTTACAAATATTGCTCCGAATTTTTCGTAATAGTCGTTTAACGTTGTTTTCAAATATATTTCTTTATATCCTCTTTTTCTCGCTTCTTTTAAAATAGCATCATTTAATATTTTGGAATATCCCTGTCCTCTGTATTCTTGTTTCACATACATTGTGGCATACCATGGACTGAGTTTTGGACATTCGTCACAGTCTTGAGGAAATATTGATATGAATCCTATTAGCTTATCATCGTCTAGCAAAATCAATTTGCAAAAGTCTTTGCCTTTTAATTTGATTTTTATTTTTTCTATTTTTCCTTTTATTCTTGCTTCTTTATCCTCTTCCGGCTTGTCTGCCCATTCCTCGTATTCAAGTGTTGCTACTTCTTTTAAAAATTCCATTTTTTCTAGTATGTTATAAATTTTCAACATCTTATTTTCCTCTTCTACTATTTTCGAGTCCTGAATATATTTTTCATTTTTATTTACATTCAATTTTTCTTGCCAATTCAAATGCTAAATATGGCACTCTGGCTTTCTTTTCAAAACCTGTTAGCTGTCCTAAGCTTCTTTCTTCCCATTCTACTGCATCTAAATTGTCTCCAGCATAATAAAATGTAAAGTATTTTAATTTTTTATATTCACAAACAGCCGCAATTGATGCGCCTTCCATTTCTACACAAACGGCACCTTTTTGTTTAAACATTTCTAGTTTTTCTTTTGTCTCTCTATAAAATCCGTCAGTCGTCCAAGTTGCTCCTTCTTCGTATTTATATCCGTTTTCGTCTAGCACCTGTTTAAATAAATTTTTGTATTCCTTGTTCATTTCTATGGATTCTGAATCAGGTAAGTAATGATAACTTGTTCCCTCATCTCTAAATGCTTTATTTGGAATTATTATTGAGCAGTCCTCTATTTTTTTATCTAGCACTCCACAGTTTCCGAAAATTATAAATGTGTCTACTTCGTTCGTACTCAATTCTTCTATGTCTGTGCTTATCCATGGTCCACTTACACCTGCCATAAATAATGTTATTTTTATGTCTTCATATTTCATAATATAGACTGGGCGATTGCAGTTAGCACCACTAATAAATCCAACCTTGATACATTCAAATTTTTCTACAATATCGTCTAATAAATATTCTGAAAATACTCCTACCGCTATGTGTGGTAACTTGTAGTTTGCATCTCTAGCTCCATCTAGTTTTCTTATGCCGGTCGCCTTTATTAGTCCTTCTTCCTTGCTGAATAAAATCATTATGTCACCTCCAATTATTTGTTATATTCATATTCTTGTATTACTTTTCCATCTACGTCTTTTAATATTATCTTGTTTTCTTCTAATATGATATAGCTGTGTGCTGTGTTGCATTTTGGTAGTGATATTGACCCTGGATTTGCAAATATCAAGCCTTCTTTTTCTTCTATAAATCCTTGATGTATGTGTCCATAAATCATTATATCGAAATCGTCATAAGGAATGTTTTCTATGTTGTATTTGTGTCCGTGTGTGAAGTAGAATTTTTTTCCGTTTATCTCCATTAATATGTGGTCGTTGAATTTGAATTCTGAAATCATTTCGTCTACTTCTGCGTCACAGTTTCCTCTTACGACTAATAGCTTGTCTTTCATTGAGTTTAATGTTTCTGCAACTTTCATTGGATTATATTCTTGGCTCAAATCGTTTCTTGGACCATGATAGTATAAATCTCCTAATAATATTATTTTTTCTGGGTTTTCTCTTTCTACTATTTCTCTTATTTTGTCAGCATAATATCCAGAACCATGTATATCTGATATAACTAAAGCTTTCATGTTATTTTCTCCTTTCTCGTTTTTCTAATTTATATCATATTTTCTGTTTATTCTCAATAAAATTGATGCCAAAAGACAGCAATTTTCTGCTGTCCTTTCCATTTTCTTTTACTCCTCAAGATATAATAATTCTCAACATATTTTGTAACTAAAATATTTTTGTGTATCAAATTTTTTCAGAAAGTTCTCCTTTCATCTTAATGTTATTTTAAGTTTGAAAATTAAATGAATATTAAATTTTTATTTTTTGTAAAAAATTATTTAAAAAAAACAAGACACCCACCGTTATTTCAACGGTGGGGCTTGGGGATTTATTTGTTTACTCTGTATTTACCTCGTCCAATACGTGTTATTGCTCCATGCCTAACTTCATACCTCAGAAAGGCGAAAACGTCAACATATCTAATGTTGGCAAATTTTGCTGTAACTTCTTTTACTACAAAGACATCCTTGGACATCATGAATTCATATACTTTCGCATTCGTTTTATCTTCTTTATAAACGTCTCTCCTTTTTGTTTTTTTCTGTTTATAAGGTTCTATCTTTGGAAGAATATCCGCAATTGTTATGTATGCTTCTTCTTCAGCATAAGTGCTTACAGTTATCGAGCTTCCACCGATGCTTACCATGTAATCCGGAATGTTATCGGTATAGGTTCTCTGTTCTGTAAGAATTTGATATGCTAATTTGCATTTTGCTTCATCTTCCAACATGATGTTTAGGTAGTACTTCGTTGGAGTAACCCGAACTCTTATTTCTTTAGTATAGTCTGGGTTCTGGTTAATAAAATTTCTAACCTTGCTAAAGGCATTTTTTATTACTCTTGAAATGCTTCCCTGCGAAAGATCAACTTTTTCTCCTATTTCGGTTTGTTTCATTCCTCCTAGTCTATAGAAAACTACTTGTTTTTCTTTGAGTTTTAGCGAGCTCATGTTTAGTAAGAGTTCCAAAGTTCTTTCTAATGAATCTCTTTCTTCTATTCCTTTCGTAATGTCTGTCGGATCTACCAGTACTATGTCTTTAAGTGATATTTTGTCGTCTCCTTCTTCTTTGCATGTTACTATACTTTCCAAAGAGATTTCCTTTGACCGATTTTTAGTTTTTCGCTTTGCCATGTAGAACTCATTTTCTATACATTTTTTAGCATAAGTTCCAAACGTATTATTTGCCGATGCATCATATGTTGCTGTTGCCTTTATTAATCCAATATTTCCTACTGACAACAGGTCTTCATATTCAGTGTTTTTACAAGGTAACCTCCTTAAAAAGTACGGAACAATTTTCAAGTTTTTTTCTACAAGCTGTCTTTGTTTATCATCTAACACATAAGTTTTCGACATTTATAGCTATCCTTTCTTTTACAACTGCTTATTGAACGTCTAAATAAACAATATTCCCCCTTCGTATGATTAAATCGATGGATTTACGCTATTCATTCTAGCACAATTTTATGTAAAATGCAATAAAGTGATGCTTATTTTAGCACCACTTTAAATGTTGTTATTCCTTTTTCTGACTCTACCGATATTTTGCCATTGTGATTTTTCACTATATTCTTAGCTATTGCAAGCCCTAAGCCATATCTATTCGTATCTCTATTTCTAGATTCATCTGCTCTATAAAATCTCTCAAATATTTTTTTGTATTTTCTTTGGAATTTCTTTTCCTTTATTTTATACTGTCAATAACATATCATTTTTTTGCTTTTTTAGTACTATATTTATCTCTCCATTTGCTTCGCTATGTTTTATTGCATTATCTATAAGTATTGCAACAAGTTGTTTCATTTGACTGCTATTGCATTTTGCTTTTATTTCTTCTTGTATATCATATTTTAGTTCTATTTTATTTTCATACATCAGACTCTCGAATGTTAATACAGACATCTCTACTATTTTTGATAAATTTTCTTCTTGCTGTATTTCTTTATCTTTTCCTTCTTCTAATTTTGCCAAATCTAATAAGCTTGTTACTAGCTCATTCATTCTGTCCGCTTCGCTCTTTATATTATTTAACCATTTCTTTTCTTCTGGTTCTTTTTCCAACGCTTCTGCGTTCGCCATTATTACCGCAATAGGAGTTTTTAGTTCATGTGATGCATCTGCCACAAATTGTTTTTGCCTGTTAAATGACTCTATTACTGGTTTTATTATCCACCTCGTTATTTCTACAGTCAAAATAATTATTATAATTTCTATCAATACAAAAATTAAGATTGATGTTTTTAATAATGACTCTAATTTTGCCTTGGCTGATGTATTATCTACCATAGTTAACGTGTTTGGTGCTTGGAAAGCATATGAGTATTGGTCTAAATATAAATTTCCAATTCTTCTTCCCTGCTTTGTATTTGAAATTTCCAATATATTTTCTGCAATTTGGATTATTTTTTCATCCGAAACATTGTTATCTGTATGGTTTATTACTTCTGTTACTTTATTTGATGTATTGTATTTTACCGTATATACTACTGCATCCATAAAAACTGGCATTCCTGGTGCCTGTCTATCATTTTCCATTCTACTTAATTTATTTTCTATTTCTACTTTTTCATGATTGTAATCTTGAAAATTAAATATACACAATATACTCACAAGAAATATTGTTAATATAGCAAACATTACCAAAAATATTTTTTTCTTTAACTTTTCCATTTTTTCCCCTTATCTTTTATACTCTAAGCAATTATACCTATTTTTATAATTTAATACAATTATTGGCACAAATTAGTCCCTTCTAGTTTATCTTTTATTGCAATTAAAATTATAAAATCAATTTTCAACTTCTAGCTTATATTCAATTCCTCTAATAGCTTTTATCTGAACATTAGACCCTATTATTTTAATTTTCTTTCTTATAAATGAAAGGTATGCTTCCAAGTTGTTTGACTCTGATTCATTATCTAGTCCCCATATTTTTTCATATAATTGTTCTTTTTGTAGTACTTGATTTTTATTTTTCATTAAATATTCTAATAGCATAAATTCTTTGCAGACAACTTCTATTGACTCATTTGTTGTAGTGCATGTTAAGGTTGTATTTTTTATATTCAGTCTTAAATCTCCTGCTTCTACATAATTTTTTTGTACTTGTACATTATCCATTCTAAGCTGTGCATTTACTCTAGCAACCAATTCGTCTATATGGAATGGCTTTGTCAAATAGTCATTTGCTCCACTATTAAACCCCATAAGCTTGTCTTCTATCATAGATTTAGCAGTTAGCATTATTACTTTTGCATTAATTTTTTCTCTTCTGATTTCCTCTAAAATCTTAAATCCATCTACTTTTGGTAGCATCACATCTAAAATTATTATATCATAAATTTTTATCATGCAAAAGGCGGGGGATAATATCCCCCGCCTATGCAGTGTTAAGCCACTACAACTTTCTTCTTCAAGGCAGCCATCTTCTTCGTTGCCTCGATATCTTTCTCTATCACCTTGACAATCCGACCATCGTTGTGGATTACTGAGAAAACATCTCCTTCCTGTACAGACTTTGCCATCCCCACAAATTTGTTCATTGGTACGAGCGTTTTCTTGACAGCACTCGTGATGTAGTCTTTTTTCTGGCTTTCTTCAAGCCATATCATTTCCACCTCTGCGATCACACAATTGTGATTTTTTGAAATTACGTGCATGTAGCTTATCATTTTTTCAGTCTCCCTTCAATCGGCCTTTTTTTACGCTTAGCACCTGCTTTTCTACAAAGCTCTCGTCATACTGTCAATCGACATATTATGATTCTCCTTTCTGTATATTTTATATTATAAATTATAACATAATATTCAGCTTTTGGCAAATTATTCCAATTTTTATATAATAAGAAGATGTAAGTACCTTTCACTCACATCTTCTTACTTTTTGCACTCAGAATATTAATTAAAATCTTCTAAGTGCCCTCTGGAGGCGTTCTTCCAATGTTGCCGGAACAACATCTCCATTCATGTTCACCTTATTGTTTCCATTAACATCTGCCCAATATCCGGGCATTTCTTTGCCACCCATCTCTTTTGGCAATGTCGACGATGGTATCCAGCTGACCATTACCTTTCCATTTGTTGCAAATGGGATTCCGTAAATTCCACGGTATACCATAAAACCTTTCGGTCCTTCAGGCAATGGCTCTCTTTTACGTTTCTCCTCTCTGAACCTGAGTCCCAATTCCTCTCTAAGCTTTTTCATCATCTTTGACTCCTCCTAAGTTACTCTTCAAAATATTTTCGCCAACTTTCGATTTCGTTCTCTTGCATTTTTCTGCTGTGGCCATTCCTTTCAACCACATACAGAGCTTCGATTTTCTTCCAAAATCCAGGAATTTTCATACCATTTGGGGTTCTTCTACTGGGAATCCAGCAGATTGTCCCACAGTCGCTTTTGGCTATCTGTCTCCCCATTACATTTTTCTGGAGTACATAGCCTTCCGGAACTTCACGTTCTTTGCCAAAGAATAGTGTTTTTAACAATTTGAACATTTTTTCCTCCTTCCCAGCTACCTGGGAGTCGAGTGTTTATAAACGTACATAACCTTATTATACCATTTTTTCTCGCAAAAAGCAAATTTTATGTTAATTAGGCAAAAAAAATACATGGATTTTTTCCATGTATTCATATGAATTCATATTTCTATATTAATTCAATTATTTTTTGTTTACTAAATCTTTTAAAGCTTTTCCAGCTTTGAATACTGGAGCTTTTGATGCTGGTATTTTGATTTCTTCTTTAGTTTGTGGGTTTCTTCCTTTTCTAGCAGCTCTTTTTCTAACTTCGAAAGAACCAAATCCAACTAATTGAACTTTGTCTCCCTTTACTAAAGCTTCTGTAACAACGTCAACAAATGCGTTTAATGTTGCTTCTGCATCTTTCTTTGTGCATTCTGTTTTAGCAGCTATGGCTGCGATTAAATCAGATTTGTTCATTTAAATTACCTCCTAATAAGATTGTATATGTAGATAATTATTGCATCTACTACTTACATTATTCGCCAAGGTTTGATAAAATCCTTCTTTTTTTTCAAATTTATTTTATAAAAGTGTTAAATCTCTAAGGTTTGCGGTTTTCTATTTTCAAGAATGCTTATTTTTCAAGGTTTACAGACCTTATTTTTCTTAAATTTGCTGTAAAATGGCAACATGTATAATTCATCTTTACTAAAAATTTTTGTAATTGCTAATATTACTACATAAACAATTATTGCAAATATTATTGTTAATATTATAGCAATATTTTGCATAATTATACCTTTTAGTAAATTATATGTATATATTCCGAATTATTCCCATTGATGAACTTGCTAAAATTGGTTTTATAAAATATTTCGACAAATCAAATTTTATTTTAATATTTTTACTCAATGCTATCAAACTAATAAACATGGAAATAACATGACACATTACAGTTGCAAATGCTGCACCAGCAACTCCTCCCAAAACGAATGAATCTGGATTTACTTTTACTAATACTAAATTCAAAATTAGCTTAATAGACACTCCTATTGAAAGTGCAATTACGGGTACTTTAAGTTTTCCCAGTCCTTGAAGAGCACCGTTTATAGTTTGTTCTAATGTAATGAATACAATCGAAATACTACTTATTTGAAATATAAATTCTCCACTACTTGCATTTGGAAATAACATTTGCAAAATTGGCTTTGCGAAAACCACCATTCCAACACTACATGGCAGTCCAATTAATATCGTAATAAGTATCGCAAAAGACACCCTTTTTTCTATACTCTTATAGTCTCCTCTCGCTTTTGCAGCCGATACTGCTGGAACCAAAGCCGTTGCAAGTGCAATATTAAACGATAAAGGAAAAGTTACGAGTGTATCTATTTTTCCACTTAGTATTCCATATTGAATTTTAGCTTGTTCTTCTGTTAAAAATGTTTTTAATCCCCTTACAACTGTAAAGGAATCTATATTTTTATTTAGCGAGCCTAAAATTGCACTAAATGTAAGTGGCATTGCAATTATTATTATCTTCTTTACTATCTCTACTGTTCTTTCTTGCCTATGATATTTTGGCTTATTAAATTTTATGTATCTTTCTTTTTTATTATATAAATATATTAAATATATAAAGCCAATAAAGGTGGCAATACTAGTTGCTAAATTTGCTCCAGCAGCCATTACAGCTGTAGTATCTTTATTTCCCATAAAAAAACATATTAACTCAACTATAGCAACAGTGCATATTGTTTTTGTAAATTGTTCTATTGTTTGAGACTGCGCCATTGGTTTCATATTTTCGTGTCCATTAAAATAGCCCCTTAAAACAGAAATTAACGAAACAAAGAAAATTGATGGTGCAAGTATTATTAGTGTTAACTTTGCTTCCGGAATTTGAAGCCATACATTTGCAATAAAATCACTTCCACAAAATAATAATGCTGAACCTGTAAAACCGACTACAGAGAAAAAGGCAAACGCTACTTTAAAAATTTTCTGTGCTCCCCTATTGTCTCCCACTGATAATTTTTCTGAAATAAGTTTTGCAACAGCATTTGGAACACCTATTGAAGAAATCGTTAACAGTAGTGCATAGATTTGGAATCCACTGTTATAAATAGCATTTCCAGCATCTCCAAAACCGCTTTTATTTGTCAAATATAATTTATAAAACAAGCCTAAAATTTTTATTATAACTTGTGAAAACATCAATGTAATAATTCCTTGCATGAAACTTTGCTTTTTTTCCTTAGACATATGTTCTCCTTCCCCTTATTTATAAAATATATTCAATAAACCAATTACTATACTTAATTTGTAAGTTTAATAAATTTTTAGCATAAAAAAGCTTATAAAATTGCTCAAAATACTTGTTTTTTTCTTCATTTTATAGGATAATAGATATGTATAAATTTTAATAAATGAAATAATTTGAAAGTGGTGAATCTTTTGAAAGCAATAGACAAATTTTTAAAATATCTAAAAACAGACAGAAATACTTTTCTAACATATGTACTAACTTTAGTAAGTGCTTATTTAGTTGTAGACAGAATAGTAGAAATGCTTATGATGATTTTTACAGGAATGGCAGTTTCATATTGGGGGCCAATTACTTATACACTAGCACTTGCTTGCCCGGTATTTGCATTTCTATTTTCGTGTTCATCTAAGTTCGTTGACTCAGATGAATCTAAATTAGCACTATTTGATGTGTATTTAATCAGCATTTATATAATGATTGTATCTATGTTTACACAATTCACGAACCAATTTGGTTGGATGTTATTCTTATCAGTACCAAACTTTTCATACATCGCATCTAACTTTTATAATTTGATTAAACCAGCATTCTCCGCAGTTGCTCTTTACTTACCATTAACCACATTTTATCCAGTTATAAAATGGTTATTAATGACTGTACACGATACAAAAAATATTTATGAATCAATTTATGATTATAAAGGAATAAATTTAGCAGATAAATCTGCTTCTTGGGGTGCTTACACTTGTGAGATGTCTTTTGGAACAGATAAAGTAAATGGTAAAACAGTTAAAATAGCTGAAGAGAAAAGATTTTACCCTACACTAGTATGTGGTGTTTCTGGTGCTGGAAAAACATCTTTATTGTTTGAGCCAATGATTGCAAAAGATATCGATAAAAAATATTTCTTTAGAGAAATATCAAAGGAAATGGGATTTACAGCATTAAAAACTGGAATTGCTACTTTAAATTGCCCATACTCAAATGATTATATAAACGCTAATTTCAATTTAAATATGATAACACCAAAAGAAAATAAACTTAATGTTTATAATACATATATGAAGAAAATGATTATATCTGGAACTGGAGATAATTATATTTACAGAAATTTAGGTTTAACCTACGTCTCTCCTGATATTGAATCTATAAATCATATTAAAAAAGTTTTAAAAGCACGTAATATGAAGTTTAATTTAATAGATCCTAATGACTCATCTTCTGTTGGCTTAAATCCTTTCGCTCTTGAAGATGCAACTCAAACGGCTGTTGCAATTTCTACAGTTTTAAAGGGATTATATTCTTCAAGCAATAGTAATTTAGATGTAGAGCTTGCATACAGAGTAAACGCTGCAAACCAAGCAATTGAAAATTTAGCAATATTATTGAAAGAAATATATCCTAGACTTCATGATGATGATTTACCAAATCTTGAAGATATGTTAAATTGTTTCACACATTTTGAATTAATCGAAGAATTATGTGAAGAAATGAAAAAAGACGATGAACTTGCAGAAAAATATTCTTCATTGCTAAATTATTTTGAAAGAAACTTCTATGCATCTGCTCCAAATAGAGAAGATACTGAAAAATTTATAACACATGCTACTGCACAATTAGATAGTTTACTAAGATATACTGGAGTTAAAAACATATTATGTAATAGAAGAAATTCTATAAACTTTGATAATACATTAAAAAATGCTGATGTAACTCTTGTATGTACAAGACGTGGTGATTTAGGTCCAAATATTCATACAGCATTTGGCCTATTCTGTATATTGATGATGCAATATTCAGTATTAAGACGTCCTGGAACAGAAAAAGACAGAGTTCCCCATTTCTTATATATTGATGAATTTGCAGACTTTGTTGGAAATTCAACAGATTCATTATTCACTCTATACAGAAAATATAAAGTTTCAACAATAATCTCGATACAAAACTTAGGTCAATTAGATAAAGGAACAAATAAAAAACATAGACAAATAATAACAGCAAACTGTTCTAATAAATTTGTATTTGGAAATAACACACCAGAAGACAACGAATGGTGGTCAAAAGAAATTGGTGAGAAGAAAGAATGGTCATTTGGAAGTTCTTACGATACAGCTAAAGGAGAATATGATCCTAAACTTACAGGTATTAAGTATGAAAACAAGATAAAATATCAACCTGGAAAAATTCAAGCTTTAAAATTCAAACAAGCTATGTATAAAATCAGAAACCTTGGCGGAAAAAGTGATAATGGTACTGTAAACCTAAATTTCCTATCTGCAACATATTATGAGCCAAAGCCATCAAAAGAATATCCATTTGAAAGATATAATTCAGGTTTTGATTCACATTCGGCTGAAGATAAATACGAAGACGAAAAAGAAACAAAAAGAAAAAAAGAAACTTTAAAGAATTATCATTTTAATGATGATATTCCTGATGAGGTTGATCCAATAAAAACAGACACATCTGATTCAAAATATTTATTTGATAGTGAAGATGCAATTGTATTTAACTTTAAGAAACCAGATAATAAATAAATTTTAAGAACGAAGCAAAAATATCTATGCTTCGTTCTTTTTTTCATTAAAATAATATATTTAACTTCAAAGAAGACGAAGCATTTTTTGCTCCGTCTCCATTTTGCATTCTTTTAGGCATTATTATTTATCCTAATAATTTTATATCTACATTTTCCATTTTATACTTATTAGTTACTGGGTCTAATTTAAATTCAGCCAAGCTGTGTTCTAGTGTGCTATCATTTTGGCGTAAATCTGTTGTGTAATATAGATTTAGTTTATCTATGCCTAATCCATTTACAACAATTTCTCTAAATGTTTCCGCCATATGCTTTTCATCTTCACATAGTAAAATTAATTGTGGTATTGTTTTAAACCCAGAATCCATTGCTACAAAGTTTTCATAGAAGTCTTTATACAATTTCATTTTATCTGCAAGTTTTTTTTGCCAATCATCTTCTCTACGAATTACTTCAAAAATGAAATCTATTGATTTTCCATTCTTGCTTAGAGTAACTTTCCCACCAGTAGCTTTAAATTGTTTTCCAAGTATTTTCGCATTCATAGGTACTTTTATTTGGAATGAATCAAAAGCTTGTACTTTTTCTTTATAAGAGATTAGAAGTTGATTGCTTGCTAATCTTTTCTTTATCATTGCAACTGGTTTTGTATTATCTGTTGGTTGCCATTTACATTCTACTCCTCTAGAATTTAATAAATATTTTCCCATTTTTTCTAGGCAGTATATTCTGTATATTCCCTTACCATCTTCTGAATTGAAATAATATCTTGTTAATATTTTTGATTTAACTAATTGTTCTAGTTTATTGTTTAGTTTATCCTGTGATTTAAGTTCAAATTTTTCTTTTTCTAATAATTTAAACAACTGTCTAGATGTTATGAACTCATATTCATTAACAATTTCCATTATTCTAAAATGTAAATCATTTATATGACCTACATTTATTTTTTGGATTATTTGATTCATTGATACATAACCATCTTTTCCATCAAATACTTTAATTTCTCCTGGTCTTATCGCAAAAGGTGAGACTGTTGTTTTTATTTCTGAATCTTCTATCATTCTAATTCCCCCTATAATTTATAAAATACAATTTAGTACTCTACATTATCTATTTTTCCACACTTTGACCTATTTGTCAAGTTCTAATAGTCTTTTTACCTCGTTATCTGTTAAATATCTCCATTTTCCTATTTCTAGATTTTTTACATCCAAATCTGCAATTTTTCTTCTATGTAAAGCAAGTACTTTTCTACCTATTGCCTCACACATTTTTCTTACTTCCCTATTTTTGCCTTCATGAATGGTTATTTGCAATCTTGAAAAATTTTTCTCTTCATCTGTTTTTAGAATTTTTACTTTAGCTGGACTTGTAACAAATGTTTCCTCACTCTTTTCATCAACTGGTATTTCTACACCGTTTTTTAATTTTTCAACATCATCTTGAGTTACAATTCCTTTTACTGTTACAGTGTATGTTTTTTCCACTTCATGACTTGGATGTGTGATTTTATTTATGAAATCACCATCGTTTGTAAGCATTAATGCTCCAGATGTATACATATCTAATCTGCCCACAGGTAGTACTTTTTCTTTTATTTTTACTAAATCTAGCACTGTTGGTCTATCAAACTGGTCTTTCACAGTAGTCACATAACCAATTGGTTTGTTAAGTAATATATATACATGTTTTTCTACCTTTTCAACTTTTTTACCATCAAATTCTATTATGTCTTTATCTGGATTTATTTTAGTTCCGAGTTCTGTTACAACTTTGCCATTTACTTTCACTCTGCCATTTAATATAAATTCTTCACATTTTCTTCTTGCTGCAATTCCATTATTGGCCAGATATTTTTGTAATCTTTCTTCCACAATTTCACTCCTTTCTAATTTTACTAATTCTAATTTGAATACAAAATACGATTAGATTATAAATTTTTTTATATTTTTGTACTATTTATTGTTTTACATACAATTAAGTTTAAGTTGATTTCATTTTTTATCAATTTCTCTATTTTTTAGCTTTTCTAGTACATCTTCAAAATATTCCGGTATTGGTGCTTCTAAGCTTAGCTCCTTGCCAGTTATTGGGTGTTTAAATTGTAAGTAACGTGCATGAAGCATTTGTCCTTGCACACCAAACTCATTCTTACCATTAGAATACACTTCATCTCCTACCACAGGATGTCCTATATAAGACATATGCACTCTTATTTGATGAGTTCTACCAGTATCTATTTTTAATTCTAGTAAAGTATAATTATCGTATCTTTTTAATACTTTAAAGTGTGTTACAGCATTCTTCCCCTTCGGGTCAACAGCCATTTTCTTTCTGTCTTTCGTGCTTCTTGCAATAGGTAAATCTATAGTAGCCTCATCTTCGGCAATAACACCTCTAACTAATGCAATATATTTTTTAGTAACCTTTCTTTCTTGAATCTGCTTACTCATATTCATATGAGCCTCATCATTTTTTGCAACTATAAGAAGTCCAGATGTATCTTTATCTAATCTATGTACAATTCCTGGTCTTATTTCTCCACCTATTCCAGACAGACTATCTTTACACATTGCGAGAATTGCATTTACAAGCGTTCCATCTGGATTTCCATTAGCAGGGTGAACTACCATTCCCTTTGGCTTATTTACAACAATTATATCATTATCCTCATATACAACAGGCACAGGAATATCCTGTGCTTTTAATTCAACATCTTTTGCTTCTGGTATTTCTATGCTTATTACATCTCCTTCTTCAGGTTTATAAGAAGCTTTCTGCTTTTTTCCATTTACTAGAATTTTTTCCTCTTCTATAAGCCTTTGAGCAGTTGTTCTAGACAATTTACTTAATTTATCTGTTACATAAGAGTCTAGTCTTTTTTGATTATTCTCCTTTACAATTAATTCTTCCAATTTTATCTTCCTTTTCAATTAATCTCTTCCAATATTTCGTATTTTCTCTTCTATATTTTTCAAATCTGCTTTAATATTCAAAGTGTTCTTTACCATAAATATTAAGAATGTAATCCAGCCTATAATATATAAAATATATGCAATGTTTACCGAAGGCAATCTTCCTATTTTTATAAAATTTATAACCTCTCCATTCCAAATCTTATCTATGCAATTACTTATTCCTCCGCCTAATATTACGGCAAGTGAATATTTCACTTTTGTGGACATATATTTGCTTTGTTCTTTTAAAAACTTGATTATAACTGTAAACACAACACAGTCAGATAATATAGAAATAATAACGTCAGCAATCTTTATCTCTTCACTTTTTTTGATTAACGTAATTATTCCAACGTCTTGCTTTACAAAATTTATTACCAATATTTTGCTAACTTGGTCAATTAAAATTATTGCAATAATAATTAAAATGGTTATGCTTAATTTAAATTTCTTCTTTTCCGTCATTTTTAGTCTCTTTCATATATTACAAACTTTTTATCCGAATATAATTCTTTATATCTGTCACTTCTTGATAAGAATATATTTAGCTTTGAATTCTTATATAAAATTACATGAGTAATTCCATAAGTATTAAATGTATTTTCATAATATTTAGATATATTTGAAGTATTTATATAATCTGAAAAAATATCTTGTCCTTCATATTTTCCGTCTTTTCCTTTTACTCCATTAAATTCAGGTGCATATAAATCTGCTCTTGAATCTATAAAAACAGGAATTCCTTCAAATAATAGATAACTTCCGTAATTGTATTCATTAAATAATTTAATTGAATTTACATCCAAATTTTCTTTAATATATTTTGCTGCATCAACTGGATATGTTGATGGATTTACAAATTTATCATCTAATTTTGGTTTTATTTCTATTACAGATAGTAGTACAATTAGTAAAACAACAGCAATAGTTCCAAGTGACGATACTGCAATATCTTCGAATTCTTTTAATCCTTTTTCATCATATTTAGTAAATAACTGTGTTATTAATGTTGCTAAAACAGCACTTCCGAGCAATACAAGCATAGATTCTTGCCTTCTAGTCATAAACATTAATAATGTTAAACCTGCAAACATGAATAAATCTTTTAATCTTATTTTTGTATCTGTAAAAATCAATAACGCTAATGTTGCAGTTAGTACAACCAACATTTCTTTATTATTTATTAGTGTTAATGGCAAATGTTCACTTATACTCTTAGTTGTATTTCCTTTCATTGTCTTGTATAAGTATGTATATGGTGTATCTCCTAACGGTGTTAATAACCCTGTTAGAACACATATAGCCATTATTAATATAAGCCATTTTGCATTTTTATTTTTGTTATATCTTATTTTATATGGTTCTTTTCTTTTTGCTTCTCTATTTTTTAATATTTTTGCATTCTTTTCTTCAAATTTTTCTTTTGCTGCTATTACTTTTTTTAATTTTTCATCTAATATTTTTTTATTTTCTTCTATTGCTTCTTTTTCTATTTTCTTATTGTAATTTTTTATTTTTATATCATAATATTTTTTTCTTATTCTGTACACTGGCTGAGCATCAATTACAGTAAATATTAAATATTCTGCAATATATGGCAAAAATATTACAAAGAAAAATGGCCATACAGCACAATGTAAGTTTGCTATTGCTGTAGATATAACTATAATTCCAATAGCATAGCCTACCTTTTTCTTTTCTAAGAAATTTTCTATTAATAAAATTGTAAGTTCAAGCAATATAAATGTTACAAGTTGTGCTCTTGCTGCTATATAATCTTTTATCAAGAACATTCCACCAATTGTAATTGCAAACGAGATTAGTTTGTTTTTAGATATTTTATAGTTTGTACAATACATTAGAATACCTAATATACACGCAAATACTATTGTTGATATAAAAATTCCTAAAAATCCTCCTAAATTATATATCAAATAAATCATTACATCATAAGCCCAATGAGGATATGTATATGGTAACTCATGCCATGAAAATGGGTCTTGCATATCCACAGTTTTAGTATTAATTATGTGTTCACCTATTTTTATCGTATAATACGTATCATTTTGCATTGTTACAGGACAAATTGATGCACAAAAAATTATAATGCAAAAAATTGCAAGTATATGAAATTTTATATTCTTAACTTTTTGTGAATCTTCTTTTTTTGCTTTTTCCTTTACCTCTTTTTTCTCAGATGTTTTCATTAATTAATTTCCTTCCTCGCTTTATTTGAATGCACATACAGCAAAATTGATTTGTAATTTCGTTTAATCTATTTTCTGTGTTGTTGTTAATTTTACATGCTAATTATACCAGTTTATAGAGCAAAGAGCAATACAAAATACAATAAAAAAGAAAGTTGATATATTGAATTTTTCTTCAATATTTTCAACTTTCTTTTGTTATTTTTAGTTCTTATTCTATTTTAATTGTTTTGCAACTTCTTCAGCAAAGTTTTCTTCTTTTTTCTCTATTCCTTCACCTTTTTCAAGTCTTGCAAATCTAACAACTTCTGCATTCTTTTCTTTTAATAATTGGCCAACTTTTTTGTCCATATCTTTAACAAATTCTTGGTCTACTAAGCAGATATCTGAATAGAATTTTCCAATTCTTCCTTGTACCATTTTTTCAGCTATAGCTTCTGGCTTTCCTTCATTCATAGCTTGAACTTTTAGTATTTCCATTTCTTTGTCTACTCTTTCTTGTGGAACTTGTTCTCTGTTTAAGAATTCTGGCTTAGAAGCAGCTATTTGCATACAAATGTCTTTTGTTAATTCTGCATCTGCATTTTTCATTTCTACTAATACAGCTATTTTTCCAGCTCCATGAACATATTGTCCTAATGTTCCATCTGTTGTCTCGTATCTAACAAATCTTCTTATTGTTATGTTTTCTCCGATTGTAGCTATTTTATTTATTAAAGCTTCTTTAACAGTTTTTTCTGGATCTGCTATGAATTTTTCTTCTAATAAAGCTTCAACATCAGCTGGGTTATTTAAAGCAACTTGCTTTACAATATCATTAACAAATTGTTTGAATTCTGCATTCTCTGCTACGAAATCTGTCTCAGCATTAACTTCAGCTATAGCACCTACTTTTCCGTCTTCTGAAATGAAGCTACCTACTAATCCTTCTGCAGCAACTCTAGATGCCTTTTTAGCAGCTTTTGTTATTCCTCTTTCACGTAATAGTTCCATTGCTTTTTCAATGTCACCATCTGTTTCTGTTAAAACTTTCTTGCATTCCATCATTCCTGCACCTGTTTTTTCTCTTAATTCCTTTACTTGGCTTGCTGTTATCATTTTATATCCTCCTTATTTTTCGCCCATTAGGGACGCCCCTTTTTTGGCGATTTAATTTTTTTTAATGTCTAACCCATCAATTTTACTAGAGTCAAACATTAAAGGATAGGGCAGCCGCCCTACCCCTTTGGTATTGTTTATTAATTATTTTTATAAACTATAAATTATTCAGCATCGCTAGCTGCTTCAACTACTTCTTCCATATCTGTTGGAGCTGTAGCTTCTTCTGTCTCCATAGCATCTTCTGAATCTGATGTAACTTCTAGAGTTTCTCCTTGTCTACCTTCGATTACTGCATTAGCCATTGTATCAGCTATTAATTTAACTGCTCTTATAGCATCATCATTTCCTGGGATAACGTAATCAACATCATCTGGGTTGCAGTTTGTATCGATTAATCCTATTGTAGGAATGTTTAATTTTTTAGCTTCTAATATAGCATTTCTTTCTTTTTTAGGATCTACTATGAATAAAACTCCAGGCATTTCTTTCATGTTTTTGATTCCACCTAGATTTTTCTCTAGTTTATCCATTTCTTTCTTTAAAAGAATAACTTCTTTCTTAGGTAGTACTTCGAAAGTTCCGTCTTCTTCCATTTTTTCTAATTGATTTAATCTTTCAATTCTCTTTTCGATTGTAGTAAAGTTTGTAAGCATTCCACCTAACCATCTTTGGTTAACGTAGTACATACCACATTTTTCAGCTGCTTCTTTCATGCAGTCTTGAGCTTGTTTCTTTGTTCCTACAAATAGAACTGTTTTTCCTTCTTCAGCTTGCTCTTTTAAGAAAGCATAAGCCTCGTCTAATTTTTTTGATGTTTTTTGTAAATCGATGATGTGAATTCCGTTTCTAGCTTGGAATATATATTCAGCCATTCTAGGATCCCATCTTCTTGTTTGATGTCCGAAATGAACACCAGCTTCTAGTAATTGTTTCATTGCAACTACTGCCATTTTTTGTTCCTCCTTTTAGTTTTTACCCTCCACAAATCTTTAACATTTAAAAGAACCTTTGCATTTAAATAGATTTTACAAAAGCACTGCTTTTAAACTGGAATTTGTGTGCGTATTTTTAACAGAAACTATTATATCACAACAAATAGCTAGAAATCAAGCTTTTTTTGAAATTTTAAGTTTTCTCACATTTTTAGAAGGTTTTCGACGGTGTTTTATCACATTTTTAGATTTTTTATAACTATTTTTTTCATTTTCTACATTTTTTGATTTTTCTATTTATATTTTGACATTTTTATGATAGAATTCTTTTGAAATTAATATTTTTCATAGGAGGTAACAAATGAATTTAAATAGATGTGAACGTTGTGGAAGCTTTTTTGCTTCAAAAAACTCAGTATGCCCTAATTGTCAATCTAAAGATGAACATGAAATAAACCATTTAAAAACTTTTTTAAGTGAGACCGATTCTTCTGTAACTGTTGAATCTTTAGCAGAATCTACTGGAGTTTCTTTAAAAAATGTAAATAGATTTTTACAAGATAAAAATGTATACACTACTTTAACAAACTTAGGATTAAACTCAGAAACAAATAAAATGCACAATATTTCCTTATAAAAATACGGAAAAAAGATATCATTTTATAAAAAGAGACTGGAAGTGCACTTTTTGAAGGCTAAATAGCCCGACCTAGCACAACATGTTAAGTTTTATAAAATGATATCTTTTTGTAGTTTATTCAATTATTTCAATTATATCTGCAACTTTTTCCACATTTTGTTCACCTATTTCATATGTTTGTTGCAATTTTTCTACGGCTTCTCTGCCTTTTTGTTCATCGTCGGCATATATATATGCTATTGTTTCACCATGTTCCACTTGGCATCCCACTTTTTTTAGTAGTTCTATTCCAACAGCATAGTCTATGTTATCTTCTTTTTTCATTCTGCCTGCACCTAAATGCATTGCTATTTTTCCTACATCTTCTGCATTTAGTTTTTGTACATATCCAGTCTTTACCGCTTCTACTGGCATTTTATATTTAGCCTTTGTAAATTTTTCTGTATTTTCTATGTAGCTAATATCTCCACCTTGATTTTCAACTAATTGCAAGAATTTTCTATATGCTTCTCCATTTGATATTACCTGCTCAATTTTTTCTTTATTTTCTTGAATGTTATCGCCTTTTCCATCCAGTTTTAATATATAAGCACCTAATTCTAGTATAACATTTTTTACATCATCTTGCATATTGCCTTTTAAAGCTTCTATTGCTTCTATAACTTCAAGTGTATTTCCCACCATTGTTCCTAAAGGTTGATCCATGTTCGTTATTATGCATACAGTTTCTTTATTTGCTAGCTTTCCAATGTCAATCATGGTTCTAGACAATTCTCTTGCCTCACCAACAGTTTTCATGAATGCACCACTTCCACAGGTTACATCTAAAACTATTTTATTTGCTCCTGCTGCAATTTTCTTGCTCATTATACTAGAGCTTATTAGTGGAATATTAGCAGTACAACTAATTGTATCTCTTAAAGCATACAATTTTTTATCTGCTGGAGCTAAATTTAAAGTTTGACCTATTAAACTTATTCCAATTTTCTTTACATTTTCTATAAACTCATCAATTCCAATCTCTGTTCTATATCCTGGTATTGCCTCTAGTTTATCCTTTGTACCGCCGGTTGCTCCCAGTCCTCTTCCAGACATCTTAGCGACTTTTACGCCTAACGCTGCAACTATTGGCATTAGAATTAATGTGATTTTATCTCCAATTCCACCTGTGCTATGTTTATCTACAACCTCTCCAATATCTGATAAATCTAATACATCTCCAGAATATGCCATGGCTAAAGCTAAATTAGTTGTCTCTTCCTTCGTCATTCCATTTATGTAAATTGCCATAACTAAAGCAGCAGCTTGATAGTCTGGTATGCTACCATCTGTATAGCCTTTTACAAAAAATTCAATCTCTTCTTTATTTAATTCTTTCGCATCTCTCTTTTTTTCAATTATATCTAAAATGTTCATTTCTTTCTTCCTCTTTTATACAAAATGTTTAATAAACGATTCTCTATGCAATGGGCATGGTCCATATTCTTTTAATGCTTTTATGTGTTCTGCAGTACCATATCCTTTGTGTTTTGCAAATCCATATTGAGGGTATATTTCATCCCACTGTCTCATAATTCTATCCCTTGTGACCTTTGCAATTATTGAAGCTGCAGATATTGAATAGCATGTAGCATCTCCTTTTATAATAGACTGATATGGTATTCCGTCAGTATCTATTTTTGTTAATGCATCTACTATTATCAAATCTGGTCTTGGATTAAGCTCTTTTACAGCCATCGTAAGTCCTTCCTTAGTAGCATTTAGAATGTTAATTCTATCAATTTCTTTTTGGTCTATAATTCCAACACCATAACTAATAGCTTCTTTTATTATAATTTCATATAGTTCTTCCCTTTTCTTTTCTGATACCTTTTTAGAATCATTTACACCTTCGATCATAGAATTTCTTGGCATTATTGCTGCAGCAATTACAACAGGTCCTGCAAGAGGTCCACGCCCAGCTTCATCAATTCCACATATATATTCTACTCCAGAATTATGAATTTCTTCCTCTATCGCTTTTAGTTGAATTAATCGTTGTTCTTCTTTTTCCTTCATTCTATTTTCCTCTCTTAGTATAACTATTAATAGAGACAATCTCTTACTAATTGTCTCTATTTCTTTAATTTTCATCAATATATTTATCTACTAGTTCAATTAGTTCTTCTGCTGTTTTTAATTGTTCATTTGTCTTATCGGCATCTACAATAAATTCATCATCATAGTCACTATCTTCTCTAATTGCACTTGCATTTTGAATTTTTCTTCCCATCATTCTTGGAAAAATCTCTTTATTTATATAATTTTTATTAAAATACGCAAGCACATCTTTATGTCTTTTAAAATCAATCGGTTCAAGTGCTAACACAGCTTTAATGCTATGAAATATTGAATAATATGCTCTGTTATTTGCTGATTTATAGAAATTTTTATCATACAATAATTTTCCAGCTTCTAAATCTTCTTTTGCCTGCTCTAATCTATGTTTTGCAAGTTCTTTAGATATTTTCTGCACCACTCAAAACCACTCCTTCTTTCTGAACATTCATATAAAATGGTAATGCCTTTAACCAATATTCAAATTTTTCTATGTTTTTTACTAACGGAGAAATCATTACTTCAAAGTTTGTATCAAATTCTATATCAAATGCTATATTAGATACTAATTCTCTATATTCTATTATTTCTTCGTTTGTTAAATCTGTAAGTATCATTATATCTATATCCGAGTTTTCGTTGTAATCTCCTCTAGCATAAGAGCCATATAGTATAATCTTCTTTACTCTTTTTCCTAGCAATTTATTTACTCGATCTATAAATTCTTGAATTATTTTTTCTGTACTTTGTGGTATATTTGGCATTTTAATCCACCTACACTTTCTTATTCTGCATATATTATATCATAACTAATAGCTTTTTCAAGTAGTTATTTTAATCATCTCTAATAAGAAACAATCTTTTATTTTTTGCTTAAATTTCTATAGTTCTAGCCTTCATCATTCTTTTCATTTTCATTATTTTTTTCTGTTGTTTCTTCAATAACATTGTCATTTTCAGAAGTCGTATTTTCATCATCTTTCTTATTTATATCAGTTAGTTTGTACAATATCTCGTCATCAGATTTATTATATCCTTTTGTATCTATTACTTCATATGTATTATAATTAATTAAGAAATAACTGCCCTCGTAATTTGTAATTTCTAGCCCAGCTTCTGCCAAATTTTCGTCTTGCAAAACATAATATTTATCGTATTCTTCTTCTGAAATTATATTCTTAGCAAGAAAATCTTTAATTATTTCGTTATCTTGCATCTCACTAATTTTAGTACCAAGATATTTCTTTTCTTCTCCTTTTACGGTCTGTTTATCAATGTAGTCTTTTAATTTCCATTGAACTTGTAACATATCAGTTCTTATAGTTTCTGCTTTTACTTCTCTATATTTTTTGCGTGTAAAATACACAGCAGTTGCAACCACAACCACTATTAAAACCACCATCAAAATTAATTTTATTATTCCCATGCCATTGTTCTTTTTCATTTCTAATGCTCCTCATAAATGTTATATCTATTTAACTTTTCTCGTATAAACTTTGTTTATTATATTTTATTTAAGCCTAGCAGTCAATAGTTTTTGCAGTATAATTGTGAGTCAATTGCGAGTCTATTCTTTTTATGCATAACAAAAAACTCATCCTTGCCTGTTTCTTCATGCACCGAATGAGCTTTTCATTTATTATGTATCTATTTGTTTGTCACTTTGTTCGATTAATAGCACTAGGAAAGGTAGTGTTTTTTCCACCCACCTACCTAGTTCATTGTATTTCCACCTACACTATGCAACCTTCACCGTCGCACCATACTAATCTTGACAAGGTCCTACTTACCTCAAGTTCCAAGCTCCATTTGTCTGCTCTCCCGTTAGGAGACTAGATGGTAGAGAAACTACGGGGCGAAGACGGTCATCATAGTCGTAACCATCTTTATTCGAGTAGAACATGTTATAACCACCCAAGTTCATGTCCGCATCATACATTCCAAAGACAGCAACGTTTGAGTTAGTATAAACATATCGTGCTGAAACCCAATATGGTGTTGAATTATTTAATACCTTATATGCTTCTCCATAATTTGCTTCATTTATTGGTATACTATATAATGTTTGTGTTACTGTTAATACCTTATTTTCTGCTTGTTTATATGTTTTATCTGTTAGTGGACCTGTTGTATCTACACTTTCGCTATATGGATCATTTCCTTTTGTTGTATCTGGTTGTATTATTGTACTTGCGTTTGCTACTGTTACATTTACTCCTGCTCCCTTTTGTCCATCATATAATAACGGATAATAACTATAGTTATCTTTGTATGTCTTTGTTTTTCCATATTGCACTGAATTTGCATATTTATTTCTTGTCGCTATTCCGTCTTTTGTTAGATGATTTTCCATATCCAATAAACATATATTTCTTGCTTTTACATTTAATGCACTATTACTATACAATTCTTCACATATCTTATTCATTATATATGGGCCATTATGATAACCTAATGCTCCATAAAATCTTACTGTACTACTTGTTGGATTTGTACTTATTATATCTACTGTATCATTTTCTTTATCTACATTTAGCACTTTCCATGTTAACCCTGTTGTTTGGGCTATTGTTTGATTACTGCTGTATCCACTATATGTTGATGAAAGAGAATAACTCCCAGCCGAATCATATGTGTAGTTTACGCTATCTCCTATTTTGATATTTATATCTTCTAATATTGAATTTTTAAATTGATTTACTGTTACACTCACTTCTTTTGTATATGTTGTTCCATTTACTGTTCCTGTTACTGTAAATTTATATGTTCC
>OGGQ01000709.1_pt1 | contig 47820 bp, 54 predicted proteins | sample 1571191 | NCBI WGS metagenome assembly OGGQ01 (sample SAMEA2582061, study PRJEB24529) | metagenome | biome: Human gut stool | place: China | collected 2011
CCCGCCGCTGAGGTGACAACGGCAATTCGCTCAGGAAAGAGGGGCAGCGGTTTTTTATTGGCCGGATCAAAGAGTCCTTCGCTATAGAGCTTGGCCTTTAACTGTTCAAAGGCCACTGCCAGATCGCCTACGCCCTCCGGCGTGAGTGTATTGCAATAGAGCTGATAGGCCCCATCCCGGGGAAATACGCTCACCCGCCCTGTCACAACCACCCGCATGCCATTTTCCGGGCGAAAACGGAGCCGCATCGCCGCGCTTTTGAACATGACGCATCGAAGGGCCCCCTCCGGGTCCTTGAGTGAAAAGTAGTGATGCCCTGAGGGATAGATTTTATAGTTGGACAGTTCCCCCCGCACTGAGATGTTCTGCAGCATGGGCTCACTGTCCAGCAGCAGTTTCACCAAATGGTTCACCTCAGTAACACCGAATATATGTTGTTCCATGGCCCCTCCCTGTTTGGCGCAGTTAAAGAAAAAAGCAGAGCTGACAAGCGGCAACTATACCGCCCTGCTCCGCTTTTTCATTTAAGACTCAGAGACCTCTTGCCGTGCAAAGCTGCCCAGAATACCGTTGATAAACTTCACCGTCTCCGGTGTCTCATATTTTTTGGCAATCTCCACCGCCTCGTTGATCGCGGCGCTGTTTGGAATATCCGGCATGTACAAGACCTCGTACATAGCGACCCGCATGATCGCAGATGCCACTAAAGGAATTCGATCAAAGTTCCAGCCCTTAGCATATTTGGAAATATAGCTGTCCAGCTCCGCGGCATGATCGTCCACCCCCTTGACCAAGCGGCGGATATACGCCGCCTGTTTGGCGTTGGGAGCCTCCGCATAGACGGGATCCTCCTCGGCCAAGGCAGAAAAAGTCTCTGCCGTCAACCGTTGGTCCAGTAGCGTGTCAATCGGAGTATTGTTGAAACTCAATTCGTACGAGAGGTGGATTGCAATTTCTCGTGCAGTATTCCGCAGCATATACTTGTTACGTCCTTTTCTCTATCTTAGTCTAACGTCACGCCGCCCACATGGATGTTGACGGCCCCTACCGGACAGCCTGTCATAGCCTCTACTGCGGAGCTGACTGCTTTTTGTGCGTTTTCCGCCACCTCATGGATCGCGGTTCCGTACCGCACGGTCAGGTACAGGTCCAGCACCAGAGCCGTGCCTGTCATATCAATCTTTACGCCGCGGACACCCTTTTGCGCATTTTTTTTATTGCTCATCAGGTCTGTGACGCTGCCACCCAAATTGGTCATCATGCCGGACACGCCCTCCACCTCGCGGACAGCTCCCACAGCGATGGCGGCAATAACTTCCTCTGAGATGTTGATGCTTCCGTTTTCCTCTGGCTGAGTCATATATTCCTTGCTTTCGGCCATGATCTTGATTCTCCTTAATTTGTTCATCCTTAGTAAACGTCCAGGTTTTTAGAGTGTTATTATACCATGTCATCCAGGAAAATACAACAGCTAATTTGCTGCCATGATCTTGATCCCGCTGGCAGCAAGCCCAGTTTCCGCCATGGCGATATCCGTGATTTTCGCCACATCCTCCGCTGTCAATTCCCCTGTCTGCGTGGCTACCACCACACTGATGCTCTCGTCTCCCATAAAGGCCACACAGTCTGTATATCCCTTGGCGGTGACTAGATTCTCAATCTGTGCCTCTTTCAGGGTATAAGAAGCCAGTACCTGGATGCCCTCGCTGGCCTCATTGGCCGTAGCCGTATCCGCGCCCTCCTGGGCTGCGGCCTCCTGAAGAAGAGAGATGGCATTGTCCCTCGCCTGCTGCCGGGTCAGCCGTGCGGAGGCAAAGTAATCTGATCCGGTGTAGACCCCTGTTTCATCCGGCAGACTGCTGTTTTCCTCGCTGCCTTCCTGTTCGCCGTCCTGTCCGGAGACCAGGGTTGCCTCTCCCAAAATTTTTGTGTCAGAGTCCTGGCCGCCCTGTACGGCTGTTTCTCCAGAATATCGCCAGTTTAACGCCACCGCTGCACACACCAAAACCGCCATTGTAGCCACCACCGTGTTTCGCTTCCATCTTGTGCTCATGGGTCTTTTCCTCCTCCAGATAATTACTGCCATTTTGCCACTGTGATGCGGTCTGCGGAAAGTCCGGTCAGCGCCGATACTGCCTCCGTCACCGCCAGCTTCACCTGTGCCTGGTCCCCTCCCTGACACACCACCAATGCCCCGCGATATGTTGGATAGAGGAGCTGGGTCACAACCACTTCGTCTCTGGACCCGGCGTCCACCAAAACCGTCTCGGATTGCCTGGAATAGTCCGAGGGGGCCAGTGTATCTCCGCTGTACGTCAACTCGGTGTCCTGAGCCAGTTGACGCTCTCCATCGGTGTCCAGCGTCAGCATCACCCGCACCTGACCGACGCCACTGATGGCGCCGAGAATACTCTCCATCTCCGTTTGAATATCCCGAGTCTCCTCCGTCCTTTCGGGCTCGAGGGTCTGCGTCTTCCCACTCGGCCATAGCAGCAGCCCTGCGCCGATCAGCACTACGAAAACCGCGTATTTGTACCTGTCCCATAGCTTTTGCACTCCTTCAGTTTTCCACTTCATTCCAAGTCTGCCTCCCCCGCGGAATTCCCAGCTCATCCTCTATGTACGCGGCCAGAGCCTCGCTCCTTGGTCCGACAAGTTCCGCCGACCAAGGCACCGGCACGCCGCCATCTCCGGGCTCAGCACGCACCTTCGCCGTCACAACAAGCCCCAGCGTGTTCGCTTTGTCCGATATATATGCGGCTGTCCGCTCCTCTATGAGTTTTGCCAACTCTGTTTTTCCGTTTTCCTCTAGTTCTTGCTGCCGGTCCTGGATAGCCGCTTCATAGGTATGCAGCCGCAGCTCCAAACGGCTCAAATCCATGCCCAGTACTGGGCGCAGCAGAGTTACCATCAGAATCAACCCTCCGGTGAAAGAGGCGATTTTCCGGATGGGCCCCTCTGGAATGAGCACCTGGACCACGGAGAGCAGCATGGCGACTACCACAACCGCGGCAAGCCACTCCTGAATCGCGTGCATCATGGCATCACCGCCGCTACAGAGGAATAGACCGAGATCAGCAAAAGCAACGCGCAGCCACCGGTCATTCCCAGCACCAGACCAAAGGCGCCTCCCAGTCCATCCACCAGCTTGCAAAGCCCTGGGGTACCCAGGGTACCTGCCAGAAATGCTGTCAGCTTGTACAACAGGTATTGAATGCCAAGCTGCAAAAAGGGATATGCGCAGGCCGCTAGGATAGCTAACATCCCAAAAATACCGATGGTATTTCGCAGCATGCCGGCACCCAAGAGCACTGTTTCCGATGCCTCAGCGATAATACCGCCCACCACAGGCACCACGCCTGAAATAGCCGTTTTTGCTACCTTCACGGTCGTTCCGTCCACAGCGCCGGAAATGACCCGTACCACAGAGAGATACACTGTAAAAAGTAACAGAGAGCTGGTCAAAATCCATGTAATCGCTTTTTTCAACCCCTCCGCGATAGTCCACAGACGGCTTTCCGACATACATGCGCCTGCTGTCATCGCTCCGATGTAAAGATAGACCATCGGCATTAAAAGACCGTTGATCAGGTTCATCAGCAGGTCTGCGAAAAACACTGTACTCACCTGCTGGAAGGTGGCTGTCGTGATAGCCCCAGAAGCCGCCGTGGCTGCCGCCAGGGTGGGAAGCAATGCTTTGGAAAACAGGTTCAGCTCTTGGATCGTCTCTGCACCCAGACCAATCAACATATCCAGGCTTCCCGCTGTCAGTACCGTGATCGACAGTGCACCTGCCATGGACAAAAATAACGGTTGTTTTCCGCCAGTGTTCTCCAGCGCAGCACAGAGTACCACCACCAGCAAGACTGACACTGCACCCTGAAGCCGCTGGCGCAGAATATCTCCAAATTGATTCTGGAGATGCTTCAGAATCAGGGCAATGCCCTCTGTGAGTCCATCCGCATCGGAAAAATCCAAATTTTTCTCATCCTTCATCAGTTCTTCTGCACTCTCCGGCAGTGCATCCTTCAAATCATCCGGCAGCTCAGTTGCATATACATCCAAGGTCAAAAGCATCAGCAGTCCCACTAACAAAATGAGTCTTTTCATTCGATGAACTCCAACAGCAGCGACAGAACGGCTCGCAGCAGTGGCAGCGCCGCCAGCAATGCACAGGCGGCCCCTGCAGTCTCTACCACCGCCGCCAAGGCGGATTCCCCTGCGTCCCTGCACAGCTCTCCCCCCACCTTTACAACCAGGGCGATTCCCACTGTTTTATAGAGTGGGATCAGCAGCTGCTGAGAGATGCCGCTCCGCTCTCCCAGCTCATTGAAAAATGATAGTAGTTCCTCCACAGTTCCAGCCAGGGACAACAGAACCACTACCACAGCTCCCAGCGCCAACAGCAGGGCCATTTCCGGACTTCCCCGCCGCACTACCACGGCCAGCAGTGCACCGACCAGGCAAAGAGCCGTCACCTGGAAGACCTGCTCCATACTTAAAACTGAAACAGCGTCTTGATGAGGTTGAAGAGGTCGCTGATCTCCTGTACCATCATCATCAACACCACAACCAACCCTGCCAAAGTAGTCATCATAGCCTGTTCCTCCCGGCCGGAACGCACCAGCAGCTGGTTCAATACCGCCACCAGAATGCCAATGGCGGCGATCTTAAAAATCAGATCCACATCCATGCCTTGTCCCTCATATCAGTAAAATGACCAGCAGTGCCGCCGCGGAAAAATAAAGTGCCGCTGCCCGCTTTTCCTCATCCGGACGCCGCCGCTCCCATTCCTCCGCTGTGCTTTGCAGCCGATGTACAGCAAGGGAAATTCCTTTACGCAAATTCTCCTCATCTCCGGTGAGGTCCAGCCCCATCAGCGTCTCCTGATCCTTGGAATCCAGCGGCAACGTCTCTACTCCACGCTTCCAGACCACCGACAGAGCCTCTCCCTGGCGGGCAGCTTTTGCCGCCTTCTGAAAAAGTGCAGCAGCATCCGGACGGCAGTCCCGTGCCAGTTTTTCCATCAGCTGAGGAAGCGGCGTCCTGGCCATGCGGATTTCCTCGCTCATATGCTCCAGGGCAGTCACACAATCGTTCAGCGTATCTCTCCGCCGTTGGCGATCCGCATGGTGGCACTGCCAGGCAAGAAGGCCGCCGCTCAAAATCAAAAGGCTACCGAAGAGACTCAGCATGGCAGTTCCTCCACGCGGTAGACCCGCTCACCTCCCGCCCGGCTGATACATATCGCCAAACGGAAAATCTGATCCTCCAGCAGCGATCGGTACAGGGGCTTTTCCTGCAGTTCCTCCACGCTGCCGGCATGAATGGTAGCCAGCATCCGCACCCCGCACCCCGCCGCCAGGGACACGGCTTTTAAATCCTCTTTTACAGTGATCTCATCCATGGCAATCACCTGCGGATTCATTGCCCGCAGAACAATAGGGATGCCCAGGGCCTTGGGGCATGCGTCCAGTACATCCGTGTGCGGCCCCACGTCCATCTGTGGCTTTCCGAGGTACATCACAGCCACCTCTCCCCGCTCGTCAATGAGTGCGACCCTCCGAGGGCCATGGGGGGAAACTCCCTCCGACACTCCCCGCACTAAATCCCGCAGCAGGGTCGTCTTCCCGCCTCCCGGCGGAGAGAGAATCAGGGTACTCTCCATTTCTCCGCTGCGAAAGAGCTGCGCAAGCAGCTCGTCCGCAATTCCCCGCCGCTCTCGGGCAATACGGACCGCCGCGGAGGAAAATTGCTTCAGATTTGTGTTGGAGCCCTCTTTCATCACCGCCGTTCCGCACAGTCCTATGCGGAACCCTCCCCGAACCGAGAGGTATCCCTCCTTCAGCGTCTCTGCGGCCGCATAGCGAGAGAACTCTGTAGCTAGGTCGCAGAGTGTTTCCAGCTCCTCCGGCTCCACTTCTGCCTCCAAAGACACCTCTCCGCTTGGAAGCAGCACAGTCATGGGCTGTCCGGCCCGGAGGCGGAATTCTTCCGCCTCCTCCTTTTGCTGCTCCGGCAAGGCCAGAGCCAGCTTTCGCAGGCGCAGCGGCAAAATCGCCGCGGCCTCCTCATAGCGTGTGAGATTCAAATCCTTTTGCAAGGGTACGCTCCCCCTTTCTTTTGTTACTCCAATCTATGATGGCTCGTCCCAGGATATGCCGGAGAGAATGAATTTCTCAAAAAAATGGCTGTAGTACGCAGCGCGCACTACAGCCTCCTGGGATCAGAAATTACAAAATAATACAGATTAACCCGCCGCTTCCCTCATTGATGATGCGGGTAAGTGTTTCCTGGAGCTTTTTCTGTGCATCCTCCGGCATGCGCTTGAGCTTGGTTTGCAGGTCGTCGCTGACCAACTCATGGAAGCTGCGTCCAAAAATATTGGACTGCCAGATTTTACTGGTGTCACCCTCAAATTCCTGCAGTAGATAGTTCACCATGTCCTCAGACTGCTTCTCATTGCCAACGATGGGAGAGACGGCGCTCTCAATATCCGCGCGGATCATGTGGATGCTGGGTGCGCTGGCCTTGAGCCGCACGCCGTAGCGTCCACCCTGTTTCATGATCTCCGGCTCTTCCAGCTTGAGCTCGTCAATACCGGGCACCACAATACCATATCCCTTTTCCCGCACATCCTGCAGTGCCCCGGCCACCTTGTCGTACTCCGCCTTGACCGCCGCCAGACGGGTCAGCAGACTCATCAGATCACCGTCATCACTGATCTGGAAGCCGGACTGTTCAGAGAGTGTGTGATAGAAGAGCTCTCTTGGAAGCCTCAGATCCGCTGAGGCAATGCCCGTTCCAAGGTCAATCGCCGTGATCTTTGCCTCGCTGATGTTTTCACAGGTCCCCAGGGTGGAGATGACGCCTTCCACCTCCCGGATGTGGTGCAGCTGAACGGTGGCCTGCCGGATCGCATCATAGAGACCAGCTTTGAGGGGATGCTCCGACGGCAGGGCATCCACCCAAGGCGGGAGGAACAAATCCAGTTCCTGCATGGGAAACTCGTACAAAACTGCCTTTAAGATTTCCGCCACGTCGCTTTCATCCAGTTCCAGGCAGTTGACCGATACGCAGTTGACCTCATAGCGGGAGATGATGTCCCGGGTAATGGCTTGGGCGCGATCTCCTTTTGGGTCCGCTGAGTTCAATAGGACAATGAAAGGCTTTCCAAGCTCCTGGAGCTCCCGGATCACCCGCTCCTCTGCTTCCAGATAGTCCTCGCGCGGGATATCCGCAATGGTTCCATCGGTGGTGATGACGATGCCGATGGTAGAGTGTTCAGCGATCACCTTGCGGGTCCCCACCTCCGCCGCCTCCGTCATGGGGATCTCATGGTCAAACCATGGTGTTGTGACCATTCTGGGCACGTCGTCCTCATACTGTCCGATGGCACCTCGCACCATATAGCCCACACAGTCAATCAGCCGTACGGAAAAGGCTGCGCCGCCCTCCAGCTGAATCTGCGCCGCCTCCTCGGGAACAAATTTTGGCTCCGCTGTCATGATGGTCCTTCCAGACCCGCTTTGCGGCAGTTCATCCCGGGCCCGTTCCTTGCGGTAGACATTTTCAATGTTGGGGATCACCTGAGTCTCCATAAAGCGCTTGATGAATGTGGATTTTCCGGTGCGCACCGGACCCACAACGCCGATGTAGATATCGCCCGCAGTGCGGGTTGCAATATTCTGATAGATCGTGGTGTTCATACTCATCCCGTCCTTTTTCCGATCTTGTTCCAACTCTATGTCCGAGTCCTTCAAAGTATGACGGCCCGTCTTTCTTTGTAAAAACCACACAAAAACAGCAGCTCTCTTTCTACACTCTTCATTCCTTTCCCGCATTTACATTTTTGGTTTAGCATGATAAACTACTAATGTATTAAATAAGGGCAAGACGCCCGGATTTTGGAGGATGGAATATGAAAAAAATACTTGCACTGCTGCTGGCAGCTATGATGACATTATCCCTGGCCGCTTGTGGCAGCGATACCGGCAGTACGGATGAGGATTCTGTCGACACTGCCGGTCAAGACACTGCGGAACCTTCCGCCGATGACGACTTTGCCTATATTCAAGGCAATGGGAGCATGAAGATCGGCTTTACCTATTTTGAACCCATGAACTATATGGACGACAATGGCGAGTTTGTGGGGTTTGAAACTGAGTTTGCCACCGCTGTGTGCGAAAAACTGGGAGTGGAACCAGAGTTCGTGGAGATCAACTGGGACAGTAAGGTTATGGAGCTGGAGTCCAAGAACATCGACTGCATCTGGAATGGCATGACCATTACGCCGGAGCTGGAGGAGGCTCTGACCATTTCTGACCCCTACATTAAAAATTACCAGGTCGTGGTCATCCGGGCCGACAACGCAGACACCTATACAACCACCGCAGATCTGGTTGGCAAGACCGTAGAGGCTGAGGCCGGCTCCGCCGGTGAGACCGCCATCTCCGAGGATGAGAATCTCTCCCAGGCCACCTATGTCTCCGTTACCAAGCAGACCGACGCTCTGCTGGAGGTCAAGACCGGTGCCGCTGATGCAGCGGTCATGGACTTTGTACTGGCCAACGCCATGGTGGGTCAGGGCGACTACGCCGATCTGACGGTGATCCCCGATCTGCAGCTGTCCGTGGAGGAGTACGGCATCGGTTTCCGGAAGGATTCTACCGCCGCCGAGAAAGTGAACGCTGCCATTCAAGCTCTGATCGACGACGGTACCCTGAACACTTTGGCTGAGAAATACGGCCTTGCCGAGCTGCTGCTGGCCAACCAGTAATCATCGCATTCACAATACGCAGGCGCAGAGAGGAGGCATCTCCTTTCTGCCCTGCCTTTGTCTGTATGGAGAAGAGATATGGATTTCCAAACCGTCAATCTGATGCTGGGGAAGAGCTTTCTGCTCAACTGCCAAATTTTTATCGTCACGCTGCTGCTGGCGCTGCCGCTGGGGCTGCTGCTGTCCTTTGGCACCATGAGCCGGATTCGCCCTGTCAGCGCCCTTTCCAAGCTGTATGTATACCTCATGCGCTCCACGCCCCTGATGTTACAACTGGCCATCGTCTACTATCTGCCCGGTTTTCTGAATCCCGGCCACATGCTCTCCCGGATGACAGCGGCCTGTCTGGCCTTCGTTTTAAATTACGCGGCATACTTTTCCGAGATTTTCCGGGGTGGCATCCAGGGGGTTCCCCTAGGACAGCGGGAAGCAGGTCAAGTGCTTGGCATGACGAAGTCTCAGATCTTTTTCAAGGTTACACTCCTGCAGGTGATCAAGCGCATTGTGCCGCCTATGGGCAACGAGGTCATCACACTCATTAAGGATACCTCTCTGGCCAACTTCATCATGGTGAAGGAAATCATTGCCATGGCCAAGGAATTTGGCAACAAGGCCATGATCTGGCCCCTGTTCTATGCCGGTGTCTTTTTTCTGGTGTTCAACGGCATTGTCACCGTGGCGCTAAGCCGCACTGAGAAAAAGCTGGATTATTTTCGGGTATAAGGAGATTCGCCATGGCATTGTTGGAAGTTCAGCATATCGAAAAGCGCTTTGGCACGACCCAGGTATTGACCGATATTTCCTTCTCCCTGGAGAAGGGGCAGGCACTCTCCATCATCGGCTCCTCCGGCAGCGGCAAGACCACCTTGCTGCGTTGCCTGAATTTCTTGGAAAAACCCGATCACGGTAGCATTTCCGTGGGCGGAGAGCTGCTCTTCAACGCCGCGGACCCTCAGACTCAGCTGGAGAATGAGATTCGTAAGAAACGGCTCCATTTTGGTCTGGTGTTCCAGAGCTTCAACCTCTTTCCTCAGTACACAGCTCTGAAAAATGTGACCCTGGCCCGGGAGCTGCAAGCCAAGGAGCGGGGCGGCGAGAGCCACCGGGACATTGAGTCCGCCGGACGGGAACTGCTGGCCCAGATGGGCCTTGCCGACCGAGCAGATCACTATCCCCACCAGCTCTCCGGCGGACAACAGCAGCGGGTGGCCATTGCCCGGGCTTTGGCGCTGCATCCGGATATCCTGTGCTTTGACGAACCTACCTCGGCCCTGGACCCGGAGCTCACCGGCGAAGTGCTGAAGGTGATTCGCTCTTTGGCAGAGCAAAAAACCACCATGATCATCGTTACCCATGAGATGTCCTTTGCCCGGGATGTTGCGGATCAGGTAATTTTCATGGATGGCGGCGTAATTGTGGAACAAGGCGATCCGAGGGAAGTCATTGACCATCCCAAGGAGGAACGAACCCGCCAATTTCTGGCTCGATATGCGGAAAATTGAACAGAGAGCTGCTGCGGAATACGCAGCAGCTCTCTTTCTTTACTATGCAAACGCATATCAAAAACAGAATGCGCCCCCTTGCGGGGAAAACCGGAAATGATGCACAAAAACTTTATGTATACCTGCATTTGCCTGTTTTTGTGGTGCTCTAATTGCGGTTTTATGCTCTCTTTCTTGGGATCAGCAGCAGAGTCTCATGGGGAATCTCCGCCTCGGACTCCAGCTGGTTGGCAGATAAGATGGCAGCAATTGTCGTGTTGTAGCTCTTGGCCAGGTCCCAGGCACTCTCCTGCTGTCCCAGACACCGCAGCACCAGAGACGGAGTTCCTGCCAGATCCCTGGTTGTCTCTGTGTCCAGCTTTGCAGTGGAGATGCACACCCGTTTGGCGCGATTAGCCGCCTCTACCCGGAAATCTACCGGGAAGCGTACCTCAATTCCCCGGTCTCCCAGGCTTCCCTGGACTTCCTCCGTGCACACAGCCCTAGCAGTCATGCGGCAGTCCTCTGGAAGCTCCATCTGGCATGTGACGTCCACACTTCGCTCCGCTACCAGCGGAACGCCGCCCTCATCCAAATATAGCGCCCGAATTGCGGCGGCGGTACGCAAGACCGCCATCTCTCCCTCCCGACTGACGGAAACCGCGCCACAGTTGACGGTCAGCTCCAGAATAGACTCCGCCACTACGCCGATCTCCAGCACCTCCCGCACAGTCTGTCGGCGGTTCGTGGTCTCAAAAAAGCTGGTCAGGTTCAGTGGTGCCGCCTCATAGGTCAGATCATGCGCCGTGGAGTACAAATCATTCAGCAGCGTCAACTCCTGCTCCACCCGCAGCAGAGCGGTAGCATGGAGGTAAAGCGTCACGGCAATCTGACGTCCCTCCGGATCGTCCCCGTCAATTTGAAGATCTGTTCCAGTCAGCTGCAGTTGCAGTGACGCTGCCGCTCCCTCGGCTGCGCCTTCCACCTCCATGATCTGAGAAAAAGGCAATTCTCCAGTGGTGGAGCAATATCTTCCATCTGTCGTTCGATACAGAAGTGTGACCGTGAAAAGTCCCTTGAAAATCAGCTTGTTTCCAACGATTTTACTCTCTGTCACGCTGCTTCCCACCTGGCCTGAGAGCAGCTCCGCCGCACCATCTCTGCCAGGAGAAAGGCTCATCGACTCTGTAAAGGTAAAATCCTTTTCTGCTATCTGTGATAATAAAATGACATGCTGCTGCTCCTGCCGCTTCTCCACGCAAAAGGCCGCCTCGGCCTCTACATCTGTACAAAAGGACAGCTGCGCTTTTTGGTAGGCAGTGAGCCTTGTGACAAGCTTACAATGGGTGAAAATCTTTCTGGGATTCAACATCCTGGTCTCTATGAATTCCGGTTCTGTTTCTGCTGTCAGACAAGTACAGCCAGCCAGTCCCCTGCCATCGCTCTCTACCGTAAAGGGCATGGCAAATTCCAGGGTGCGGATGCCGCCCTCTCCATCAGGGGTATACAGCACTGTCACCCGTACAGTGCCGGATACCTCTGCCTTTCCGTCCCGCAGCTCCCGGCTGTGTATGTACACTTTGCCCTCTGTTTCAATCACACGGGCAATATCCGGACAATAATCCGGAACAATGGTTTCTGCGGTCTCCTCTTGCGTCAGTACCAGCTCTCCGCCTGTCTCATATGCGTCCAGGCACGCTTTTTTCAGTTCCAGTTCCATGAAGGCTTCCTTCCTTTCCCGGCAGTTCATGTCCCATCCTATGAACTGCCTTTTCCGGTTATGCCTTGATATGGAACAATTTCCGTAAAATTCCCCGCAGAGCCTTCGGCGATTTCCAAACGACAATGTTCATAAACGACTCCTTTCTAACGACGGCAGCAGGCGCAGCCACATGCGATCAGCAAAAATGCTACCAGAAACATCAAGGCTCCCACGGGAAAAATGGCTGCGATAAGAATCCCAGCGCCCAACGCCACCGCGCAAAAGCCAAGCAGCCAGCATCCGTTGCCTCCTCCTCGAAACACGTGCCACACCTCCTCTCTTCTGAGACAGTATATACGCCTGGGGCTGTCCCTGGTACATAAATCATGCGGCGACTACCAGAAAAGTATTGATGAGATTTTGACGTAACCCCATGTACTGAATGTTGATGGCCACTCTGTCATAATGGTTATGCTTTTGCATAACAAGAGAGCCGCGGACTCTTATAGATTCCACGGCTCTCTTCTACATCCTTAACAGCTTATATGGATCGGCCCTTTGCCCGTTTGGCCTCCTGCCAATCCCGTAAGGGCTTGAGCTCCTCGTAAAGCCGCAGATAACTGGCATAGCGGCTTTTTTGAATTTTCCCTGCCCGCAGGGCTTCCCGCACGGCACAGCCCTGTTCCTTAGTATGGCTGCACCCCTGGAAACGACACCGATCCAGATAGGGGGCAAATTCTAAAAATGTCTCCGGCAGACGGCGCTTGAGCTCTAGATTCAACTCGGTTGTCTCAAAGGAGGAAAATCCCGGCGAGTCCACCACCTCCGCTCCGCAGCTCAGGCGGTAGAGCTCCACGTGGCGGGTAGTGTGGCGTCCCCGGCCCAGTGCGTCACTAACCTCGCCTACTTGTAGGGAAAAGCCAGGGTCCAGCGCGTTGAGCACGCTGGATTTTCCAACACCCGAGTTGCCCGTGAAAGCCGATAGCTTCCCCGCGATCAGGGGGGGTAAGTCTTCCAGACCCTCGCCGGTCTCGGCGCTGATCCGCAATGTGGGAAATCCGGCCGCTTGGTAGGTCTGATAGAGCTCATCTGCACGATCCAGATCGCACTTATTCAGCAGAACCAACACGTCGCAGCCCATCAGCGCGGCAATGGCAGCCACCCGGTCAATGAGAAACGGGTCTGTCCTTGGAATGGCGCCGGAAGCCACCACCACCATCTGGTCAATATTGGCCACCGCCGGCCGGACAAAGGCATTTCGGCGAGGGAGAATCGTCTCCACCACGCCCTCACCATTGCCCACTTCCTGAATTTCCACCCGGTCTCCTACCAACGGGGAAATTCCCTCTCTCCGAAACTTTCCCCTGGCACGGCAGGTCACAATCTCATGGCCAGTGTCCACATAATAGAAGCCGCTGAGGGCTTTTTGAATCCGCCCCTCAGTCATAATAGGGGTCAATCGTGATGATCTTGTCATAGATCACTTCATCGTCCAGATAGGCCACAATATGGGTCTCACCGCTGGCCGAGATTTCCCGAGAATAATTTCCCAAGGTACAGTCCACGGTCCCCTGGAAAATCAGACCGCCATCCTGGAACACCTTCAAATAGCCCTCCGCCTTGTTGCTGGGCAGGGGGAAGTTCACAATATCCGTCCCCGGAGACCAAGAATTGCCGCCGTCAGAGTTCTCAGGTCCCTTGCTGACCACTAGCTTCACCTCGGACCCCTTGGGAACCTCGGTTTTGGCAACCGGATCCTGATCCAGGATGATACCCTTGGCCTGTTCATTGTACTCCTCTGTCACAGTATAGTGAAGTCCCACCTGGTCTGCCTGGGCCAGTACTGTCTCAATGTCCAATCCTGTCAGCACAGGAACTGTGACCGGCTCAGGGCCTTTGCTGAGGACCAGATACACGGTATCTCCCTCCTTGAGAGGTTCTCCCTCTGCGGGAGTCGTGGAGATGACCTTTCCGGCATCCATATCGTCGTATTTCTGGTCCTCTTCCAGTGCCTCAATGGTCAGGTCATATTGGTCCTTCAGCTCTCGCAGCGCGATTCTCGCCTCGGCCTCCGTTTTTCCCGTCACGTCGATCATGGCACCCACGTCCTCGCCGGCGCTGACCCATACCTCAATCACCAAGCCCTCTCCCTTGCGTTGTTCTCCTGCATCGGGAGATTGCCGGACAATCAGTCCTGCATCATACTCCGCGCTGAATTCGCTGCCCACCTCCCGGACCTCAAAGATATCCTTGACGCCTTCCTTTTCCTGGGCCTCACGCACTGTCAACCCCACCAGATTCTGGACCTCATATTGGTCCGTCACTCCGGTAAAGGACCCCAGGATAGAGCGGATCAATGTGACGGCCAGGACAGTGGCCAGGACTGCGGCAAGTGCAATCAGTGCCGTCTGTTTTTTGCTGCGGTGGGGCGGCTCCTCATAGTCGTCATACTCCCGGCGGCGCTCCCGGGGAGGAGCTGACCGATGCACGGCAGCCGCGCCGCTGCGAACAGCGGAGGTGCGCAACGCCTGCGTTGGCTCGTCCGCGTCCTCCGGCCGCAGGTCAGAGAGCTCAAAGTCCAGGTTTACACCTGGATTCTTCCGAAACGCCTCCAAATCGGCAATCATGGCCTCCGCATCGTGATAGCGCCGCTCCAGATCCGGCGCCATGGCCTTCATGCAGATCAACTCCAGCTGTTCGGGGATGTCCTTATTAATCTCCCGGGGCGCCAGAGGGATGGAGCTGAGATGCTGGATAGCCACGGAAACAGCGGAGTCTCCCTCAAAGGGCAGCCGGCCCGTCAACATCTCATAGAGCACCACGCCGGCAGAATAAATGTCGCTGCGGGCGTCGATCCGGTCGCCTCTGGCTTGCTCCGGCGAGATATAATGGACAGAGCCCAACGCCTCCTGGGTCAGGGTCTGAGCGGCATTTTCCAAACACGCGATGCCGAAATCAGCCACCTTCACACTGCCGTCTCGCAGAACCATGATGTTCTGGGGCTTGATGTCCCGGTGGACAATGCCCCGGCTGTGGGCATGAGAGAGTCCCCGCATGATCTGAGTGATAAAATGCAGCGTCTCCCGCCAGTTGAGCTGGCCGCGCTTTTCCATATACTGCTTCAGTGTGATGCCGTCAATGAGTTCCATGACAATATACTCGGTATCGCCGCCGCGGGAGACATCGTAGACGGAGACGATGTTGGGATGAGAGAGCTGCGCAACCGCCTGGGATTCCGCGTTGAAGCGGCGGCGGAAATCCTCATCTTGGGCCAGGTCCGATTTCAAAATCTTCACTGCAACCAGCCGGTTCAGCCGATGACACTTGGCCTTGTAGACCACTGCCATGCCTCCAGTCCCAATACGCTCAAGGATTTCATAGCGGTTATCCAGCATTTTTCCAATGTACTGATCCATGGCTCTCCTCCTCTCTTACAGCTTGCGCATCAGCACAGCCGTCACATTGTCCGGTGCGCCCTGCTTTTTGGCGATCTCCAGCATCCGGTCCAAGCTGGTGTCCGGCTCCGCGCCGTGGATCACTTCGAAGAGCATCTCTTGATCGGTTACTGTGTTGACCAGGCCATCTGTACACAGCAAAAGGTACTCGCCCGACTCCATGGGGCAGATGTAGCCATCACATTGGGCATCCGCGTCTGGTCCCAGCGCCCGGGTAATCAGATTGCGGCTGGGATGGCGGCGGGCCTCCTCGGCGGTAATATCGCCCCGGTCCACCATGCGCTCCACCAGAGAGTGGTCCTTCGTGACGCGGGTAATGCCCTCCCTAGTAACATGGTAGGCCCGGCTGTCTCCTACGTTGGTGACAACCGTACCACCTGCATAGGACACGGCGGCCACCAGTGTGGTCCCCATGTTCTGGTAAGCTTCCGACTCTGCCGCAGCCTCCCGAACCGCCTGGTTTGCTGCGAAAACGGCCCGGGCAGAGACAGATAGCAGCTGTTCCGGCTCCATGCCTGGTGCCAGCAGCCGCTCCAGCTCATCTACAAAGGTCTCCGTGGCGATCTGGCTGGCCAGGCGGCCGCCCGCCGCGCCGCCCATTCCATCACAAACCACACAGATGGTATGGCCTCCGCTCTCGCGGACCAGATACGCGTCCTGATTTTCCTTACGAACCAGGCCGATATCCGTCACACCCCAAACTTGCATCCTTGCTCCCCTTTCTTCTCTTCTTCCATCGCTCTCCGGCGGAGCTGGCCGCAGGAGGCGTCGATATCGCCGCCTAAACTACGCCGTACTGTGGCGGTGATCCCCTGCGCCTCTAGTTGCTTTTGAAATGCCGCCATTCTTCGTGAGGGGCGGAAGGGACTCTCCGTCACCTCGTTGAGCGGGATTAAATTCACATGTCCCGGCATGCCGCGAAGCCTCTTTGCAATCAGATCCGCCTGCCAGTCATGGTCATTGACGCCGTCAATCATGGCATACTCAAAGGAAATACGCCGTCCGGTTTTCCGGAAATACTCGTGGCAGGCGGCAAACAGCGCCTCCACATCATAGGCCCGGTTCACTGGCATAATTTTCGAGCGGGTTTCGCTGTCCGGCGCGTGGAGTGAGACGCTCAGAGTCAGCTGCAGCCCCAGCTCTGCAAGGCGTGCGATCCCCGGAATCACACCGCAGGTAGACAGGGAGATATGACGCATACCAATGTTTATACCGTCCGGATGATTCACCAGCTCCAAAAACCGCAGAACGTTGTCCAGATTATCCATCGGCTCTCCAATGCCCATCAGTACAATGTTAGAGACCTCTGCTCCAGAATCCTGTTGGGTAAACAGCACCTGATCTAGCATCTCAGCAGGTGTCAAGTTTCTTACCTTTCCAGCAATTGTGGATGCACAGAAGGCACAGCCCATCCGGCAGCCCACCTGAGAAGAGATGCATACCGTATTTCCATGGTGGTAGCGCATCAGCACGGACTCCACACAGTTGCCATCCGCCATCTGCCACAGATATTTGATCGTTCCGTCCCGGGCAGATACCTGCTTTTTCGCCACCCGGGGAACTGTGAGAATGCACTGCTCTTTCAGCTTTTCCCGCAGGGCCTTGGAGAGGTTGCTCATCTCATCAAAAGAGGAGACACCTTTATGCAGCCAAGTGAATACCTGCCGTCCGCGAAAGGCCGGCTCTCCCATAGAACGGAGAAATCCGCTGAGTTCCTCCAGTGTCATGGATTTTAAATCAATCATACAAAGTCCTCAAGGACGCCGCGTCATGCGGCAGATGTAAAAGCCATCGGTCTGGTGGCGATGCGGCCACAACGTCATGCGGCCGTTGCACGTTCCGATTGGCTCCGGCAGTGTGAAAGGTGTCATCAGAAATTCCGGGTGCTCCGACAAAAATCCATCGCTCACCTCTTCATTCTCCTCTGGCAGAATAGTACAAGTGGAATAGAGCAACGTCCCTCCCGGACGCACATAACGGGCGGCGTTGTCTAAAATGGCCCGCTGGATCACCGGCATGGCGAAAAGACTGTCCAGCTTCTTATACCGGATATCCGGCTTTTTCCGAATGATGCCAAGGCCCGAGCAGGGCGCATCCACCAGCACCAGATCAAACTGCCCTTCCCACTCCGCACGGAAGATTCTTCCATCAACCGCTGTGGTCTCAATGGATTGAAGCCCCAGCCGCGCTGCGCCGTCATGAATGCGCTTCAGCTTATTTTGATGGATGTCGCAGGCAAGCACCGTCCCTCGATCCCCCATTTGAATGGCAGCAGCAAAGGACTTACCGCCCGGCGCGGCGCATACATCCAGCATCCGTTCTCCCGGCTTGATTCCGGAGGCCATAACAGAAAGCCTTGCAGCCGGGTCCTGAATATAAAAGCTTCCGCTTTGAAAAGCCTCCACGTGCTCCAGGTCTCCGGTTCCGGAGAGCAGCAGGCATGCCGGCATCCAGGGGTGCGCCTCCGCTCTCACGCCTTCCGCGGCTAAAGCCTCTGCAGTACGCTCCGCCGTGGTACGGCAGGTGTTGATCTGTGCGGTAATCGGAGGCTGCGTATTGCCGCAGGCAAGAAACACCTCCGTCTCTGTCCGCCCCAGAATGGGCAGCAGCCGCTTCACCAGCCACTTGGGATGGCTGTATCGGATGGAAAGATACTTAGCCTCGTCCTGATCCGGGATAGTGGGAAGACGGTCCTTATTTTGTGAGAGCTTCCGCAGCACTGCATTCACAAGTCCCGCAGCCTGTCCCCGCTTCATATACTTGGCCAGCTCCACAGAGCTATTGACAGCGGCGCTGTCCGGTACCTTTTCCAGGTACAAGATCTGATAGGCCCCCAGCCGCAGGATGTCCTGCAGAGGCGGCTGTAGGTGGTCCGGCCTTTGGGAACAGTATGTGCCGATATAAAAGTCCAGCAAAAGCTGATTCTGCAAAACCCCGTAGACCAAACGGCTGCATAGCGCCGCATCTCTCCGGCTCAGCGCCGCTCTTTTGATCTGCGCCTGTAACGCTGCGTCCGCCCAGGCGCCGTTGGTCCGACAGGCGATGAGAACCCGCAAAGCAGTCTCTCTGCTCATCAGTCCCGCCCCCCACGACGGTCTCGTCCCAAGAAAATCAACACATATCGCAAAAGCTGCAACGCAGACATCAGCAATGCTGCCACATAGGTCATTGCCGCCGCCCTGAGAACCTTTTTAGCCCCATCCAGCTCCTCACCGTCCAGCAGTCCCTGTCCTTCAATCGTCTCCAATGCCCGATGAGATGCGTTGAACTCCACAGGCAACGTCACCAATTGAAAAACCGTAGTCAGGGAAAACAGGAGAATTCCAACCAAAAACAATGGCTGGCTGTACAAGAGCAACCCAATCAGCAGCAGCACAAAGGAAAATCTGGACCCGAACTGTGTGATCGGAATGATGGCGCTGCGCACCTTGATCGGCCCATAGCCCACGGCATATTGTACCGCATGCCCCGCCTCATGACAAGCCACCCCCACGGCAGCCACAGTTGACGCGGCGTAGACATTTTCTGAGAGGTAAATGGTGTTATCTCTGGGATCATAGTGATCGGTCAGATTTCCCCGGCAGGACCGCACAGGCACATCATAGATACCATGTGAGCGCAGAACCGCCTCGGCCGCTTGTGCGCCTGTCAGATGACGGCGGTTGGCAACGCGGCTGTATCGCCGGAAGCTTCCGCTGACCTGGGCCTGCGCCCAAACGGAGAGCAGAAGCACCGGGATCAGCAGAATCACATAGATATTGTTGGCCAGAAAATCTCCATATCCGTAATAAGAATAAGGCATACGTTCTCCTCACTCAGCATTGAATTGGGTGGCCCAAAAGGTATGCCGCGGCACTCATCCGCTTACCACCCTGGGCCTGCAGCTCTAGGATGCGCAGGCGCTTGCCATCTCCGCAGGCAATCTCAATCCCCTGCTTACCAGCCGCTACAATCTCTCCGGGAGCAGCATCTGTAGCTTCTCCGGCTTCTAAGACAGCATAGAGCTTCATCATCTCTCCATGAATCACATCGGTGCTGGCACAGGGCCAGGGGATCAGCCCCCGCACCTGGCAGCTGATCTCATGAGCAGAGCGGTTCCAGTCAATCGTGGACATTTCCCTGGAGAGCATTGCCGCGTAAGTCGCCTTCTCTGCCGCCTGCGGTGTACGAACAGCCTTGCCTTCTGTCAGCTCCGTGACTGCCTGTGAAAGAGCCTGCGCGCCAAGCTCTGCTAGACGCTCTGTCAGCTCCTGGGCATTCTCAGTCTCTCTAATGGCGGTAGTCTTTTGCAAAATGATATCACCGGCATCCAGTTCCTTTGCCATATACATGATGGAAACCCCGGTCTCCGTCTCGCCGTTTAAGATCGCCCAGTTAATGGGTGCCGCGCCCCGGTACTTAGGCAAAAGGGAGGAATGGACATTGATGGAGCCATATTGCGGCGTGTCCAAAATTTCCTCAGGAAGAACCTTGCCATAGGCTGCCACGACAATCAAATCCGGAGAAAGAGATTGAACCAGCTCTAATGTGTCCGCGTCCCGCACCTGAAGCGGCTGATAAACCGCTAAACCTTTTGTTAAGGCATATTCCTTAACAGGCGGCTGCATCAGTTTGTGTCCCCGGTTTTTAGGCTTGTCCGGCTGAGTGAAAACGCCGCAGATCTCATGCCCGTCCTCTACCAGCCGCCGCAAAGAAGCCACCGCGAACTCCGGTGTTCCCATAAATAGAATCCGCATTTACTCTGCCTCCTGCTCCTCGGCCTCCAGATAATCTCTGAGTTCCTCTTCAGTGAGGAAGTGATCAATATGCTCGGTATACAGGTGGCCATCCAGATGCTCAATCTCATGGCAGAAGGCTCGGGCGGTCAACCCCTCTCCTTCGACCTCAAACCACTTGCCATTCCGGTCCTGAGCCCGTACCCGCACATGGTTGGGACGCGTGACAATGCCCCATTTACCGGGAACACTCAGGCAGCCCTCCAGACCGGTCTGCTCACCGCTTTGCTGGATGATCACCGGATTAATCAGCTCCAGATACTGCTCCGTCTTTTCATCCAGAACCAGGCAGGCCCGCCGCAGCACACCCACCTGCGGTGCCGCCAGACCGGCACCATTGGCATTCTGCAGGGTCTCCGCCATGTCGTCCAATAGGTCATGCAGGCGGCGGTTAAACGCCTCCACAGGGCGGCAGACCTTGGTCAGACACTCCTCACCCTGTTCTACAATTTTCCGCAATGCCATTTTTTTCGATACCTCCTTGATCCCGCAACCCATGTTCTGATACATGTTCTCTTATTCCAGGGGATTGCAGTCCACAAATAAATTGGTTCCGCGGTTTGCGCGGTCTCCGGCAAACCGCTTCAAAAGCCAGCTCACCTGCTCCCGCGTTTGCCGGTTATTTCGGCCGATCAGTAAAATGCGATAGCGGTAGCGGTTGTTGACTTTCAACACCGGCGCCGGGGCGGGACCCAGTACCTCCGGCTCGTCAGCCGCCAACTCCGGCAGGCGGCAAATTTGACGCAATGCCTCTCGAACTCCTATGGCTGCACGCAGTACGTTCCCCTCCTCCGGTCCTGAAACCGTAAAGGTAAAAAGATCTGCAAAGGGCGGATAACGCCGCATGCGCCGCATGCGAAGCTCACTTTGATAAAAGCTCTTGTAGTCCTGCCGGGCCGCGCTTTGAATCACTTCGTTGTCCGGCGTATAGGTTTGAATAACCGCGCGCCCGGGCCGGCTGCCCCGGCCGGCCCGTCCCACCACCTGGGTCAGCAGATTAAAAGTCCGCTCCGCAGCCCGGTAGTGGTCCATATAAAGGGAAATGTCCGCAGAGAGCACGCCTACCAGCGTCACATCCTCAAAATCCAATCCCTTGGCCACCATCTGAGTACCCAGGAGAATCGGAATGTGTTCCTGCTCAAATCGATTCAAGATCATTTCATGTCCGTTGGAAACGGTGTCGGCATCCATCCGCAAAACACCGACACCCGGTAAGAGCTCATGGAGCTCTTCCTCCACTTTCTGGGTGCCAGCGCCAATCTGCTTCATCCTGCCGCCACAGGCCGGACAGGACTCCGGCGCCCGCTCGGAATGACCGCAGTAGTGGCACATCAGCCGTCCATTGGCGGAGTGATAGGTCAGCGGTACGCTGCACCGCGGACACTCCGGTACATGTCCGCACTCTCCGCACAAAAGCATCCGGCTGCTGCCCCGGCGGTTGAGCAGTAAAATGCTCTGCTCTCCCCGCTCTAGATTCTCTATCAGCTCTGCCTGCAAAATCTCACCGATCATGCCGGCCCTTCCGTTTCGGATATCCTGGCGCAGATCCGCTACCGTCACCCGAGGAAGGCTCCTGGCATTATAGCGTTGACGAAGCAACACCTCGCGATAGGCCCCGCTCTCCGCTCCATAGGCCGTCTCTACCGCCGGCGTAGCAGAGCCAAGCACCAACAGTGCTTGATTTCGTGCGCAGAGAAATTTTGCAATCTCCCGTGCGTGGTAGCGCGGCGGATTCTCAGATTGATAGCTGCTCTCCTGTTCCTCATCCAGGATCACCACGCCCAGATTTTTCAGCGGCGCGAAGATGGCCGAACGTGTCCCCAGCACCACGCGGATCTCCCCACGGCGAATCCGCTTCCACTGGTCATAACGCTCTCCCATACGAAGGGAACTGTGGAGCATGGCTACTGTCTCGCCCAAGTAAGCAGAAAACTTGCGCATCATCTGGGGCGTCAACACGATTTCCGGCACCAACACGATGGCGGTGCGGCCTTTCCTCAAAACCTCTTGTACCAAACGCAGGTAAACAAGCGTCTTGCCGCTGCCAGTAACACCATGCAATAGCGCCGCCTCAGGCTGGCCTGATGAGAGCAACGCTGTCAGGGTGTCAAACGCCGCCTGCTGTTCCGGGTTGAGGACAATCGGCGGCGCGGGTCCTACCTGTCGCTGAATGGGAAGGCGAAGAAGCTCCTCCTCGGAAAAGGTCAGAATCCCGGCCTTTTCCAATCCTCTCAGCGTACGCATGGAAGCGCCTGTAAAATAACAGATATCTGCGGCGGAAGTCCTTCCTGCCGCAGCCAACAAACGCACTACCTCATAACGCTGCGGCGCTGAACGCCGCCTTGGCTCCACAAGGGCCAGCGCCTCTTCCGCACTCATAGAGAGCTCTGCCATGCGGCGAGACTTATCACCGATCTTTCGCTTGGCAGCGGTCTCACATACCACAACCTCCGCTTTCTGCAGTGCCCGCAGAACTGCGTCAGTCTGTTCTCCGCACGCCGCTCGCAGTGTTTCTGCATCTGCGCTGCCGCCTGCTGCATATAGTATGTCCAATATTGGAAATGCCCGCGGAATGGAGGATGACATCCTATCCGCACTCAGGCGGTCCAGTTCTGGATTTTTCAGCCTCCAAACCTCCCGCAGACGATACCAAAGGCCTGCGGGTAAGATCGTCTTCACAGCCTCAAACAATGTGCAGAAATACCGCTGGCGCATCCAGATGGCCAGGGCAATTCCATCCTGATCCAGTACCGGTTCTCGGTCCAGCAGAGAACTGATAGGCTTGAGCGTTTTACGCTTGATGCCAATAGCACGTGCTAAAATAATCCCTTCCGAGGTACGGTTTCCACGGCCAAAGGGTACTGTTACCCGGACGCCCAGCAACGCTGAATCCGAAAAAGGCTCCGGCACCCAATAGTCATAGGGCTTGTCAATGGAATAGGGCGCGGCGCTGACCGCAACTTTCACAATCACTGCGGTCTCCATGCCTCGCCCTCCCCCTGTGTTATGCGTCTTCGCCGCCTGTATAGACAGAGCCTAATCGCCCCTCCGCCACCTCATTGATCGCAATGGTCACTGGCTTTTCTGACAGGCGCTCACCGCTCTCCTCTGCTTCGTCTGCAATCTGGCGGGCCCTCCGGGCCACTACATTCACCAGCATGTACCGGTTTGGTACAACACTCGTTAATTTATTCATTGCGGGATAAAGCATCATATCCATACACTTCCATTCTGCCATATTTCGGCTTATTTTTTTGTCGTATTTAGAAAGGTTTCACTAGTTTCCGTTGATGATTTCCATGCGATCCTTAGGTTTGCAGTGTTCTGCGGTCATAATGGCGTCTAACTCCCGCACAGCATTTTCCACCGTATCGTTGATCACAAAATAATCATAGGTATGGGCCGTCTGGAATTCCACCTTGGCCCGCAGCAGGCGCTTTTGGATCTTCTCCTGGCTGTCAGTGCCCCGCTCTGTCAAACGTCGCTCCAGCTCTCTCCAGCTGGGCGGCGCGATGAAGATTCTCACTGTATCCGGCCGCTTGCTGGTTACTTGGATGGCACCTTGAATCTCAATATCTAAAATCACATCTCTGCCTTGAGCCATAGCCTCGTCCACATACCGCTTAGGCGTGCCATAAAAGTTGCCTACATACTCTGCGTACTCCAGGAACTGCTCCATGGAAATCCATTTGCGGAAGGAGTCCACGTCCATGAAATGGTAGTGAATCCCATCCAGCTCTCCCGGGCGTGGCTCGCGCGTAGTGGCGGATACAGAAAAATAGACGTTCTTCCGCCGCTCCAACAGAGCCTTGAGAACCGTGCTCTTTCCCACTCCAGAGGGGCCGGAGATGATGAATGTTTTTCCCTTTCTCATGTGTGCGCTTCCCCTTTGTCCTCGTTCATGCCAAATTTCTCCGGCGCAAGGGCTGATAGTATCACGTGGTCGCTGTCCATCACCAGGATGGATGCGGTCTTACGGCCATATGTGGCGTCGATCAGCATGCCGCGCTCCCGGCTCTCCTGTACCATACGCTTGATCGGTGCGGAGTCTGGACTGACGATGGCCACCACTCTCTCCTGGGATACCAGGTTTCCAAATCCGATGTTAATCAGCTTCATTCCTCACTCCACATTCTGCACCTGCTCGCGCATCTTCTCCACTTCCGCCTTCAGGTTCACCACAACTTGGGCAATGGACACGTCGCCGCATTTAGAGCCAATGGTATTGGATTCTCGGTTGACCTCCTGGATTAAGAAGTCCATTTTGCGTCCCATCGGTTCATCCGATTCCAGCATGCCCCGGAGCTGAGCCACATGGCTGCGCAGCCGAACAGTCTCTTCGTCCACGGCCACCTTATCGGCGTAAATCGCGGCCTCAGCCAGGATACGCTGATCGTCAATCGTGGTGCTCTGTAGCACCTCCTGCATCCGGGCGGTCAGCTTGGCGCGATACTCCGCTACCGTCTCCGGAGAACGTGCCTCCACCTGACCGGTATACGCTTCAATATGATCCAGCCGCCCGGCAATATCCTCTGCTAACCGTTTCCCCTCCACAGCCCGCATGGTATGATACGCCGCAAGCGCCTCATCCAGCACCGCACAGATATCCGCGCTGACGCTCTCCAAATCCTCGTCCGCTTTGGTAACAGTCAATACATCCGGAAATCTCGCCAACACCTCCGGCGTCAGCTTCCATGCTATAGGCCCGCAGAGCTCCGCAAGTTCCCCCATGGCAGCGGCATACTGCGCTGCCAATTCCCGGTTTACTGTCACCTGCGCAACATCCGCAGCGGAGGCATCCACTGTAATGAACACATCCACCTTCCCCCGGGAAACGGCCTGCTGAACACGCTGTTTCACAGCATCCTCCGCGAAAGCATACATGCGCGGCAGTTTCACAGTACAATCCAAATAGCGATTATTGACGGACCGAACCTCCACAGTAATATCCCGTTTGTTTAAAAGCTCACGAGCCCGCCCATAGCCTGTCATACTCTTAATCATATTTTCGCCCTCCCCATCTCTCAGCAAAAGAAGCAATATCCGCCAGGACACAGAGAGTACAGGCAGCAAAGAGGCAAACAGAGGTTACTGCCGCACATATCTGTGCCGAATTGTCCGCCGCCGGAACGATAGGCCCGCTGTGTCCCGCTTTGCATGAACTCCAAAGCCTGACGGTATTCGGGGTTGTCAGGCTCCATCTGGTAGGCCGTCTCATAGTACCGCTTAGCCTCGTCCAGCCAGCCCCTTCGGTAGCACACTGCGCCGCGCAGGAAATGCCATTCCGCATTATGATCGCTGAAATTGGCCAACAGTGCCTCCGCACGACTCAGGTTTCCCGTCTGAATAGCAATCCGGACCTGCTGCAAGACAGAACTGCCGCTATGCTGGCCGTACTGCTGGTAGCCGCCGCTGTAACCACTGGTTTGACGGCCTCCACCGCCGGCACCGCGCCTGCGGTTGATCTCCTCATAGGCAGCGTTAATCTCTTTCATCTTTTCTTGTGCCAAATCTGCCAGAGGATTGTCATGATAATTATCCGGATGGTACTTGCGAGCCAATTCACGGTATGCTTTTTTGATTTCCTCGTCGGATGCACTTTCCGACACACCCAGGACCTGATAGGGATCGTTCATTGAATATCCTCAACCTTCTCGGGTTTCTTTATCCCTTTCCGCGTTGTGCGGAAAGTTCCGTCTAAAACAGCCTTCCCCACCTGAAAAAGGCCTGTATAAAAAGTTCTCTCCAAAATGGCATTCCAAACACCGAAATCCCAAAGCTCAAAGGCTGTTGCGATCATGTGGATGGAGTGGTCCAGCGTTGCGACAAACTCTCGCCGGCTCTCCGGTGTCCATGCGCCGTCTGTGATGGCAAATCGCAGTGCCACGGGGTTATAGGCTCCCTCTGCGGCATCCTTTCTCAGGTCATCCGCGGCATCCACCAGATAAACCCAGCGCCCCAGATGGTAGAGAATTTGCTCCAGTACCCGGCGCCTGATCGGGGCATCTACCTCGGCTGCGGCGCTGGACAGCAGAGTGGCAAAGGTATCCGCCGCTGCGTCCATAGAAAGGCATCGCGCTCTTTCCAACGCCGCCAGCTTTTCCAACTGATCGCGCACAGTGCTGTCAAAACCCGGCCGGAGCGCTGCCGCCTTTTGGTAGGCCGGCTCCAAAATCTTAGAAGCAGACCGATATTTCAGGCCATGGAGCCAGTCGTGGTCTGCCACACCGTCCCGCAGCTGCCAATAGGCCAGGATCACACTCTCGTCAGCGGCCAGCTCCATAGCCGCCCCACTCTTGAAAAACTCCCGTCCGTGAACTGGGTGGGCAAGACAGAGACTGTGAGAGAGGCCATCCTCCTCCCGCTGTGAGAGGAGGATCGCCAGATAGGTGAAATCATAGTTCAGGATAAACCTGGATGCCATGCCATATCTCTGCCCCAGCGTATGGCATAAGCCGCAGTACATCCGGCGAAACCGCTCAATCTCCTCCTGCCGTAGCTCTTGGATCGGCGGCCTGACATAGCCAAACATGGTGTCAGAACAGACGGACGATGGTGAACGAGAGCCCGCCCCTGGCCCGGAGACGGCGATCATAGCGAATCGCGAAGAAAATTCCAAACAAGAATCCCGCCACCGCCGCAGTGTACTGAATTCCAACGCCGCCGCCCAGCGCAAAGGCCACCACATAGCCTACCAAAAACAATGCCACAGGGATGGCATAAACCAATGCCACAATGCCGAGCATTTTTTGTGTGCTGCTCTCCACCACGACCTTTTGTCCGGGTTGAGCGCCGATGGGATTCACTGCGCGTGCCTTCACTGCTGTGCCGGTAACTCCGCAACCTGCGCACTCCTCACAGTCATGTCCGCAGGCGGACTTTCGTGGCACGGAAATCTCCGCATGGTTTTGATCGAGAATACGTTCTACTGTTGCAATTTGGGTCATTTCAATCTCCTACTCCTCCGGTGGTGGCGGATCTGGTTCGTCGGAGGCCGTCTCCTCTTGAATGGTGATCTGCACATGGTACGTTCCGGACACGCCGATATCTCCCCCGCCGCCGACCTGAATCTTAGCCGGAACCGTATAGGTGCCGGAGGCGCTGGCATAGTTGCTCAAATCCGCCACCACGGTAATGTCCTCTCCCGTGACTGCGGCAACATCTGCGGACGTACCGAAAATCGATACCGTCAGCTCCTGGGTTAAAATGTCCACTGTCTTCCCGCTGGGCAGATTCGAGTAGGTGAACTTTCCGGTTGTTATCTGTGCTCTGGTGATATCCTTAAAATCGGCTTTCAGCGTAGCCCGGGTTACGCCACTGAGATTCGAGCAGCCCTCTGGAATGATGATGGAGAAGGTGTGGCTGGTGGCACCGCTGCCCAAAAGATCCAACAGGCTGATTTGTCCCAGCGTGATGGAGTCAATATCCCGCAGCACACCCGCGTCCCCTGAAACCGTGATGGTATCTGGGAAAATATCATACTCCAGATTGGAAACTCGGGCACCCGCAGACTCCACAAAGTCCACGACCAGCTGCAGCTCCTTCGTTACATAGATTGGCATAGTCACCTGGATGGTGGACTCCGTTGGGTGAATTCCTGTGCCTTCCAGCAGCTGATCCTCCGCATCATAGTACTGGAAAGTCAGGTCCTGAGATACCGTTTCCATGGCGTCCTCACCAATATCCAGTGTCACCTTCACATAACTAACATCCTGGATATCCTCCTCTTGTCCACGCAGCTCCAACGTTTTCTGTGAGAGCTGCAGTTCACCCGCAGAATACCCTTCTGCCACATTGCCCACCAACTCACAGATAACATCCACCGTTTTACTGTTCAGTTCAGTAACATTGACCGTGGCATAGAAGCTGTTTGGCTTGTCAATCATGCTAGTCGAAAAGCGGTTATCCGCAAACCGCACCTCATAGCGAATATTCTGGATGCCCGCCTTTTCCACACTTGACAGGTCTGCAATCAGTTTGATGTCGTCTCGGTCCGGCTGTACAATCAGCATCCGGGCGCCGGAGAGCGTGATGTCCACGCTGGCGGTTGTCCCCTCTTCCATCAGCATCAGTCCTCGGTCTGCCAACTCATCCTCTCCAGTGTAGGTGATGGGGACATCTGTGATAGTAGTCTCTGCCTGCTGGGGGCCGTTATTGTTCCCAAACATATCCGCATAGAGCCAGACCGCAACAGCCACCAACAGCGCCAGCAGGATGTAGAGGATTTTCCGATTACTCATTTTCTCACTCGGCATCATCCGTACCTCCGCTCTTCTTGGACCGCAAAAGTCCCAGCAGGCTGAAGCGCTGCTTGTCCTCCTCATCCTGCGGAATCAACTCATTCCGCAGGATGTTTTCCAGCGTCTCCGGCTTCAAATGCCGTTTCAGCATGCCGCCGGTGGCGACAGAAATAGAGCCCGTCTCCTCGGAGACAATGACCACGATGGCGTCAGAGTTCTCACTCATTCCGATCCCTGCACGGTGGCGCATGCCCAAATCCCGGCTTAGGTTCACATTCTTGCTCAGCGGCAGCATGCAGCCAGCGGCCAATACCCGGCCACGCCGGACAATCACGGCGCCGTCGTGCATCGGTGCCTTGACAAAGAAAATATTTTTCAAAAGCTCCGCAGACACAGCAGCATCCAGTACAGTCCCACTGCGAACCATGTCATCCAGCAAGATCTCACGTTCAAAGACAATCAGGGCTCCAGTGCGGCTCTGAGACATTTCTGTACATGCAAGCACCGTCTGTCCGATCGTCTCATCCATGACACTTCTGGACTCTGTATGATTAAAAAAGGCGATAAAACGACGGCTGCCCATCTGCTCCAGAATCCGGCGGATCTCCGGCTGAAACAGGATAATCAGCGCCAACACGCCCCAGTCTACCATGTTGCTCATGATAAAATTGATCCCATTGAGCTTTAAAGCCGTAGACAGAGCCAAAATCGCCAGGAACACAAACAGTCCCTTGAGAAGACTCGCAGCCTTTGTGCTCCGAACCAGCCAAAACAACCGATAGAGCACAAACGCCATAATCGCGATATCCAGGTAGTCTGTTACCCGCAGCGTCAAAAGGTACCGTCCGATGACGACCGGTAAATCCATCAAGGTCAAATTCATTTTGACGTCATCATCCCTTTCCGCCCATGATAGCATTGGCTGTTTTATTATATAAAATCTGGCAGTCAAATGCAAGGCAATTCCGGGGAAAATTCACGGACTGTTCAGAAAGTCAGCGCTGTAAGCCACGGAAAATCTCCAAAACCTGAAAAACCTCTTCCGGGGTGTTGAAATCAGAAAAGCTTAAACGGATCGTGCCCGTGTCCAGTGTTCCAGCACTGCGGTGGGCCAGCGGTGCGCAGTGAATCCCAGTCCGGACCGCTACCTCTCGCTCTGAGAGCATTTGGCCGACGGACTCCACATCCTGTCCCTCAGGCACTATAGAAAGAACGCCTGTTTGATTGCGCAGTCCGGGCGCTGCAAATACCCGCATCTTTCGGATTTCCCGCAGCCCTTCTGCCATCACCAGTGCCATCCGGCGTTCCCGGTCCGAGATTTCCCGCAGCCCTCGGCTCTGCACGAAACGCACGCCTTCCAGCAAGCCAGCGATGCCAGGCATATTGTGTGTCCCGGACTCCAGTCGGTCCGGGAGAAAGTCCGGCATTTCCTGTTGAATTGAGAGGCTTCCGGTTCCTCCCTCCATCATCGGTCGGACCAATACACCTTCTCCACACAAAAGCACACCAGTCCCCTGAGGGCCATAAAGTCCCTTGTGTCCCGGCATCGCCACAAAGGACGCACCCAGTGCCTCCATATCCAGCGGCAGCACTCCCGCTGACTGAGAGGCGTCAATCACTAGCGGCACGCTCCGTGAACGGCACAGAGCGGCAATTTCTTCAACAGGCTGGATGAATCCAAACACATTGGATACATGGTTGCAGATCACAGCGTCCGTGTCTGCTGTTACCGTCTGCTCAAAGGCGGCCAGCACTGCCTCCGGCTGAAAGAGCGGCGCGGCGGCAACTGCTGTTTTTGCCCTCAAAGCCGCCAGAGGGCGGGTGACAGCGTTGTGTTCATAGCCGGAGATCACTGCGCGCCCCCCCGGCGGCACCAGGCTTTTGATGGCGATATTCAACGCGTGAGTTGCATTCATAGTAAATACCACGCGCTCGGGATTCTCCACATGAAACATCTCCGCGAGCTCACTGCGGCAGGTAAAGGCCGTGTCAGCGGCCTCCATAGCGGCCTGGTAGCCCCCCCGTCCCGGAGAACTCATGGTAGCCATGGCCCTTTCCATGGCAGCCGCCACAGCAGGTGGTTTTTGAAACGTGGTGGCAGCGCAATCCAGATAGATCACATACTCACCTCCCGATACATGCCCTGCTGGTATAAAAATATCTGAACAGGGTCCAATGAAGCCCTGTGAATTGCGATCAACGCCTGGGTCAGGTCCGGGACGGCCACCCGCAGAACGTAAGCACAGCCCAAATTGGTCAGATCTCTGGGTGCACGGTAGATTTGGCAGCGGATACCAACCCGCTCTAGTGCCCGCTGCATCCGCTGGGCATAGGTTACGGAGCGGGCCAGGATCAAATAGTACTCCACAGACACTCCTCCTTTCTATCCAGTTTATGGACAGCGGCGGAGAAGGTGCGAAAAAGGGACGCCTTAAGCGTCCCTCTATTCCTGTTTTTCCAGCAGCGCCACGGCGTGGGCCGCCATGCCGGTGCCATCGCCGGTAAACCCCAGCCCCTCTTCTGTGGTGGCCTTTACGTTTACCTGCTCTGCATTCACACCGAGAGCCCCGGAAAGCCGCTCTGCCATGGCGACTTTGTAAGACTTGATTTTCGGTGCCTGCGCCACCAGTGTGGCGTCCACATTGACCACGGAAAATCCGCGCTCATGCAAGAGCCGCGCCACTTCCTCCAAAAGGCACAGACTGGAAATTCCGGCATAATGCGGGTCACTGTCCGGAAACAATGCGCCGATATCTCCAATACCCGCTGCTCCGCAGAGGGCATCCATCACCGCATGCGTCAGGACATCAGCATCGGAGTGTCCTAAAAGTCCCCATTCCCAGGGAATCTCCACCCCGCCTAGAATCAGCGGCCTGCCTGCGGTCACACGATGCACGTCATAGCCGTGCCCAATGCGCATCCCCATGCGCTCACTCCTCTCTTGCCTCCAGAATTGCCTCTGCCACAACCATGTCCACCGGGGTTGTGATCTTGATGTTCTCTTCGTCTCCGTCTACCAGAAAAACCACCTTGCCCAAGCGCTCCACAGCAGAACAGTCATCGGTGACAAAGTCTTCTCTTTCCAGCGCCGCCTGAAGGGCAGCCTTCAGGAGCTCTGCATCAAAAACCTGCGGTGTCTGAACTGCCCGCAGAACTTCCCGATTCAGTGTCCGTTCTACCGCGCCTCCATCCCGGACTTCCTTCACCGTGTCCTTGATCGGAACCGCCGGCGCGGCAGCCCCGCACCGGGCGGCAGCAGAGACGACCTGATCGATGAGTTCCGGTGTCACCAACGGTCTAGCGCCGTCCTGCACGGCCAGCAGCTCACTCTCTGTCGGTGCTTCCAGTGCAGCCAGCAAGACTGAGTGGACGCGGCTCGCACCGCCCCGCACTACCTTGCTGCACTTGGTGATCCCATATGTATGGCACAGGTCCGAAATGTCCAGCAGATCCTCCTCCCTAGAGGCTACAACAATTTCATCCACCCGCTTTGCAAGCTGCAGGGCCGTCAGCGTCCGGGCCAGCACCGGAATCCCATCCAGAGGTTCCAACAGCTTGTTTACACCGCCCATCCGTCTGGAACTGCCAGCAGCCGCCACCAATGCTGTGCACCGTGGACGGCTGCTCTCTTTCATTTTTTTGAAAAAAGACAACATGTTTCCATCCTCTCGTCATTGCGGTACAGGAAGCTGCATCATGGCGTGATCAATCCGTGTCTCTACTTCCCGATATGCCACCTTTTCCGCCATCACAATCTCAGAGATCATGATCTGTTTTGCATTATGAAGCATCTTCCGCTCTCCGGTGGAAAGTCCACGCAGGGAATCCCTCTGCATCAGGCTCTTAATGACCCGGGCGACCTGATATAAATCCCCACTCTTCAACCGCATTAAATTTTCCTGATATCGCTTGTTCCAGTTGGCATTGGCCTCCACCGTCAGGTCCGGGAGCGCATTCAGCAGCTCCTCTGCCTCTGCCTGTGAGATAATTCCCCGGATTCCAATCACCTGGCTGTTAGCTGTTGGAATCTTTAAAACCAAACCACCCACCGGCATTTTAAACACATAATATTCCTTCATGACTCCTGCGACCTTTTCCTGTACGATGTCATCAATCACACCTGCACCATGCATAGGATGCACGACCAGATCCCCAATGCTGAACATGTTCCCTCCTCTCCAATCCGTGCGTTACAACTTTCCGCTTTTGTGATATGTTTTCCTGGGAAATTCAAGAAATTATAAACATATTATACCTATTTTTTTCTAATTTTACAAGCTGTTTTTCTAAAAAAATGTGATTTTGACCAGAAAATCGCGCCTAAAAACGTGATAAACGGCCCTCTTTGGGGCCGTTTATCACTGAAAAACACATCTGTACTCTCAGGTTCATCTCTTGTTGGAGCGGCGCCAGATGTGCATCTTTTCCGCCTGTGCAATCAACTCATCTCGGAACTGCGGATGGGCCAAACTGATGATGCCCTCTGCCCGTTCCCAGGTGGACTTGCCTTTTGCATTAAATTTACCGTACTCTGTCACCAACCAGTGCAGGTTGGTGCGGGTGGCAGTGACCACGGATCCCTCCAGCAGGGTGGGACGGATGCGGGATTTCAACTCGCCGCTCTTTTTATCCTTGACCGTGGCGGGACAGCAGATGAAGCTCTTACCGCCCTTAGAGAGATAAGCACCCAGCACAAAATCCTGCTGCCCGCCGGCGCCGGAGATGTGGCGGGTTCCAGAGGACTCAGAGGACACCTGTCCGTAAAGGTCAATGTCCACCGCACCATTGATGGAAATAAAGTTATCAATCTGGGAGACGCGGGCCACATCGTTGGCATAATCCACAGGGACACAGCAGCACTCAGGATTGTTGTTCAGATAATCGTAGAGCTTCTGGCTGCCGGCAGCAAAGGCATATACCTGGCGGCCACGGTCAAACGGCTTGCGGGCGCCGGTGATCTTTCCTGCCTCAGCGATCTCTACAAAGGCATCCACATACATCTCTGTGTGCACACCCAGATCTTTCAGGTCAGACTCGGCAATCATCCGGCCGATGGCGCTGGGAACCGCGCCAATACCAAGCTGCAGGCAGGCACCGTCTGGAATCTCAGGCACCACCAGATTGGCAATGGCCAAATCCACCTCAGAGGGGGCACCGGCACCAGCCATCTGGTCAATGGCGGGATTCTCGCCCTCCACAATCATATCCACATGATTGATATGAACATAGTTATCGTAACCGCCCATGCAAACAGGCATGTTCCGGTTGACCTCTACAATCACAGTTTTGGCAGCTTCGCAGGCCATCTTCAGATGGGAGGCAGAGGGGCCGAAGTTGAACCAACCGTGCTCATCCATCGGCGCTACCTGAATCATCACCACATCTACCTTGGAATTTCCGCTGCGATAATAGCTGGGCAGCTCAGAATAACGGATCGGCATATAGTAGGCAAAGCCCTCGCTGATCAGTTTGCGCTCGATACCACCCATGTGCGCGGAGTTCCAGCTAAAATGCTCCGCAGCGTTCGGAACATCAGCAATGGCAGGGCGGTGCAGCAAGATACCGCCGCGAACTTTCACGTCCGTCAGCTCCTCACTTCTTCTGGCAAGCGCCTGATCTAACGCGACCGGGGTGCTGACACACCAGCAAAAATCCACCCAGTCTCCGGATTTGACCACCTTAACTGCCTCGTCTGCCGTGGTCAGCTTCTGCTGATACTGCGCCTGAAAATCCATCTTCATTCCTCCTATAAAAACTCAAGATTTGATATCAAAAGCACGCATGAAACGGGGGTACCAAAGCCGTAATGCAAAAACGGCAGACGCGCCCGCTTCTTGAAAAAAGGGCAGACCCGAGCGGGCCTGCCCCTTCGCAGACGGGATTATTCCTCCGCGGAAGCCTCTTCCTCTGCGGGGACTTCCTCAGCTGCGGGAGTCAGCAGAGCACGGATAGACAGGGAGATTTTCTTCTTCTCCTCATCGATGGCAGTGATCTTTGCGTCCACCATCTGCCCCTCAGAAAGAACATCCTCGGGCTTTTCGATACGGCGGTCGGCAATCTGGGAAATGTGAATCAGGCCATCCACGCCGGGGACCACCTCGGCAAAGGCGCCGAAGGTCATCAGCTTGACAATCCGGACATTCGCAACGTCCCCCACACTGTACCGATCCATGAACACCTGCCAGGGATCTACACTGTGGTCCTTGACACCCAGGGAAATCTTACGCTTCTCAGGATCAAAGGAGATCACATAGACCTCCATCGTGTCGCCCACCTTGCACACCTCGGATGGCGTCTTGATACGGCTCCAGCTCAGCTCGGAGATATGTACCATGCCGTCCACACCGCCGATGTCCACAAATACGCCATAGCTGGTCATGGACTTGACCGTGCCTGTGTAGTGCTTGCCCACCTCGATGTTGCTCCAAATCTCCTCCTGAGCAGCCCGACGGGCCTCATCAGTCACGGAGCGGATGGACCCCACCACACGGCGGCGGGCGCGGTTCACCTCTGTAATGCGCAGCTGAACTTTCTGCCCCTTCATAGCGGAGAGATCGGCGCCGCGGGGCTGGCCGCTCTGGGAAGCAGGCACAAATACCCGCACGCCCTTGACGGATACCACGATACCGCCCTTATTCTCTTCGGTGACAGTACCGTCCAGCACAGTCTTTTCCTCAACGGCCTGTTCAATATTTTCCCAGACCTTGGCGGCATCCAGGCGCTTTTTACTCAACTCTGCATAGCCTTCCACGTCATTAACGCGGACAACCCAAGTCTCAATCTCATCGCCCACATGGACCACGTCCTCAGGCTTGACAGTGGGATCGTCCGTCAGCTCGCTGAGCTTGATGTAGGCTGCCTGCTTAGCACCTACATCCACCTGCACCTCGGTGGGGGTGATCGCAGTGACAATGCCTGTTACCCTATCTCCATTATTCAAAGTTTTAAAAGACTGATTCAGTAATTCCTCGAAGGACTCCTCTTTGCCCTCGGCCGCTCTGATTTCTTCGCTCATCGTTGCATATACCTCCTTAATGATGCCCGCAGGTGTGGAGGCACCGGCCGTAAGGCCCGCAACAGAGCAACCATTGAAATCATCCGCCGAGAGCTCGTCCGCCGCCTCAATCTGTAGAACGCGGGAACAGCTCTGCATACAAATTTCCGTCAAATGTTTGGTGTTGGCGCTTTTACGGTCTCCCACCACAACCATCACATCCACCTGAGAAGCAATTTCTGCCGCCTCAGATTGACGCTTATGCGTAGCATCACATATTGTATCAAAGATTTTGACGTTTGTACACTCTTTTTTTATGATTTTCCATGAACTTTCAAAAAGTTCACGAATACAGGTGGTCTGAGCCACCACGGTCATGGGAATTTCCCGCTTGCTTTCAGGGGTGTCCAGCCATGCCTGCACCGACTCCGGCCCATCAAAAACCAGCGGTGACAGGCACCAGCTGGCAATCCCTGCTACCTCCGGGTGAGCGGCCTCGCCAATAATCACCGGCTGGCGTCCCTCCGCTTCCGCCTGGGCAACCAATCGCTGAATCCGGATGACATTGGGGCAGGTGGCGTTCACGCAACGGACACCCCGTTGTTCCAGGGCATCCAGCACGCTTTTCAGCTCCCCGTGAGAGCGGATAATCACGGTGTCGTCCGGTCCCAGCAGGGCGCTGTCCGCCGTTTTCCGGATACCCCGCCTTGCCAGGTCCTCCACCACAAACCGGTTATGGATCAGGTCTCCCAGCATCCAGCAGTTTCCGCCGCCCTCCGCAGTTCTTCGCGCCAGCTCCACCGCACGCCGCACACCATAGCAAAAGCCGGCACTTTTGGCCAACATCACTTCCCGCACAGCGGTGCACCTCCCACAGCCTGGCCTCCCAAGGCATAGGCCTCCTCCAACAGATCATCCGCGATTTTCTGCATCTCCTCCGAAGTTCCCCGCCGGCCGGTATAATGGGGCTCATAGGGCTTTCCAAAGATGATGCGGGTCCGGTGGAACAGCTTCTTCTCCCCATCCACAAAAACCGGGATCAGGGTAGCTCCTGTCCGCACGCCGATCACCGCCACTCCCGCCCGCGCCCGGGGCGGAAGGCCGTCCACATAGCCAATGCCATTGCGGATCACCGTCCCCTCCGGAAAGATCAAGAGGTTATCACCACTTTTGATGGACTGCATGGCAGTACGGACTGTTTCGATGTCATTGCTCCCACGACTGACAGGGAATGCCCCCACCTTGCGAAGAATCCAGGCCAACACCGGGTTGCGGAAGAGCTCTTCCTTCGCCATAATGTGTACCCGGTAGTGAATGGGAAGCCTCAGAACAACCAAAATCGGGTCCCAATTACTAGAGTGGTTGGGGCACAGCAGTGCACCATGCTCAGGCAGATTCTCCATCCCCTCCACTGTGGTAGGGTGCAGAATGCGGGTTACAAGTCCTACCAAGTAGTATACAAACACAAAAAACAAATTAAATGGCTTCATGATTTGGCTGTCCTCTCCCGGATGATCCGCAGCAGGGCCTCCTCACTCTCTCGGAAGTTCAATGCAGTGGTATCCAGAACCACCGCATCCTCCGCCTGCCGCAGAGGCGCTACCGCTCTGTGAGAGTCGTCCCAGTCCCGCTTTTGAATATCTGCCAGCACCTTTTCGTAGGGCTCCGGTGTCCCCCGATCTTCCAGCTCCAACATCCGCCTGTGCGCCCTGGTCTCTGGCGAGGCAGTGAGAAATACCTTGACCTCCGCATCTGGCAGTACAACCGTGCCGATGTCCCGGCCATCCATAATCACATTGTGCGTCCGGGCCAGCGCCCGCTGCATCTCCAGGAGATAGGTCCGCACGCTGGGATGGGCCGACACAGCGGAGGCGTACATGGACACCTCCGGTAGACGAATGCGCTCTGTAACATCCTGGCCGTTCAAAAGCATGCGCTGCAGCCCATCCCTCCCGTGGGACATCTCCACCCGTAGCCCCGGAAGTTCCGCGCTCACCGCCGTCCCGTCCTTGGGATTCAGCCCTTTGGCGTAGATATGATATCCAAGGGTACGGTAAATGGCCCCCGTGTCCACATAAAGATAACCCAGCTTCTCTGCAATACTGCGGGCCAAGGTGCTCTTTCCCGCACCGGAGGGTCCGTCAATCGCAATGCGAATGGTACTCATGATTTTCTCCCTTCTTCTGCCGCAGCCATCCCGGCGGCACGGCCTGTTGCCCAGGCAATCTGCAGGTTAAATCCACCTGTATAGGCGTCTACGTCCAGCAGTTCACCCGCAAAGTATAATCCCTTTACAAGTTTTGATTCCATCGTGGTTGGGTTCACTTCATTTACTCGAATTCCGCCAGAGGTGACAATGGCCTCCTCCACAGGGCAGGGCGCAGAAATTTTTACCACAAAGTGTTTGAGCCTAAGCAGCAGCGCCCTCCTCTGCTCCCGAGTGATCTCATGGACCTTCTGGTGAGGCGGAATACCGGATGCCTCTACCATCACAGGAATCAGCTTTTGTGGCAGCAGGTCCTGTAATGCATTGCAAAAGTCATGATTGGCATATTTCTCAAAATCTGACAGTAGACGGCGGTCCAGCGTCTGCTCATCCAGCGCTGGCTTCAAATCCATTTCCAGGTGGTAGGCTTTTTCCCCAAAACACCGCATATGAGCGGATGCGGACAGCACCAGCGGGCCGCTGACACCAAAGTGGGTAAACAGCAGTTCGCCAAGGTCCGTATAGATTTTTTTCTGGTTTTCGAAAACTGTCAGTCCCACGTTCCGCAGGCCCAGGCCCTGCAGCCGTGCGCAGGAGGCGCCATTGTCCAGTGTGCCCCGCAGCGGCACCAGGGAGCCCTGTAACGGCGTCACTGTGTGCCCGGCCCGCTCCGCCATGCGGTGGCCATCTCCAGTAGAGCCGGTGGCTGGATAGGAGACTCCACCGGTAGCCAGAATCACCGCTTGGGCAGCATAGCGCCGCCGCTCCCCAGAAACACCTCGGACCTCATGATCTTCGATTTCCAAATCTACTGCCCGATCTCGCACCAGCGACACCCGCAGCGACTTCAATCGCTGCTCCAGCGCGCCGCTGACATCAAAAGAGCGGTCGGACACGGGAAACACCCGGCCGCCCCGCTCCACCTTCAGGGGAACGCCTATCCCTTCAAAAAACGACATGGCATCCCGTCCGTCAAACCGGGAGAAAACGCTGTACAGGAATCTTCCATTTTTCGGCGTGTTGGCCAGAAGCGTGTTCAAGTCTGCGTCGTTCGTAATGTTACAGCGTCCCTTTCCTGTAATATTCAGCTTTTTCCCAAGCCGCTCGTTTGGCTCCAGCAGCGTTACGCTGCCCCCCTGCTCTGCGGCAGTGATCGCCGCCATCATACCAGCAGCACCGCCGCCCACCACTACGACTTCCCTACTCATCGTCCACCTTCCCAAAGACGTCGTATTCGTTCCAGATGCCCTCCAGCTCCGAAAAGGTCGCAGAGACATCCTTTCCCATCCGGCATGCCAGGGCAACCAGCAGTGCGTTAATCAAAGACAGCGGCGCCACCATGGAGTCTACAAAGGAGATCATCTCACACGGTGCCAACAGCGCGGCGTCAGACATCTGAAAGACCGGGGAGAGCGCGTTATCTGTAATGGCTATGATGGTGGCTCCCCGATCCTTGGCAAATTTCACGCTGTTCATGGTGACTTTGGAGTATCGTGGAAAGCTGATGGCAATCATCACGTCTTCCGTTCCAATTCGGAAAAGCTGCTCAAAGATCTCACCGGCAGCGGTGGTCTGCACCAGGGTGACGTTTTCAAACAGCAAATGCAGGTAAAAGTTCAAATACCCCGCTACAAAAGTAGAGGATCTGGCACCCAAAATATAGATATGCCCCGCCCTTTCGATGCGGTCCACAACGTTGTCAAAGGCTTGGCGGTCTGCCTCACTAACCACCTCCCGCAACTTGTCAATATCTGACTGTAGCACCGCACCCAGGATATCCTGGCCGGAAAAGGTACTCCCCGCCGCCTGGATGCGCTGCGTAGAGGTCAATCGGCCTCGAATCATCTCCTGCAGGGCTCGCTGCATACTTGGATAGCCGTCGTATCCCAGCTCCGAGGCAAAACGCACTACCGTGGACTCGCTGACGCCCACCAGCTTCCCCAGCCTGCTGGCCGTCATAGACGCGGCCTCGTTGTAATGCTCCAGGATATACCCGGCGATCCGCTTTTGTCCCTTGGAAAAGCGGTTCATATGCCCGTCAATCATATGTAAAATACTTTTCGCCACGGTCATTCTCTCCTCATCGGTTTCCATACGTGCCCTCGCAGCCGAAAGTTCAGCGTGTGGTTCCGTCGTATTCTATCATATTTCTCTGGAAAAGCAACCATTTTTGCTGGACGAAACGCTTACGAAAGTGTCTGGCACCGGACCGCCTCACTGGGAACTCTGAGTAAGCGCCATCCGCTCTGCTTCGCTTAGATACCGCCATGTCCCTGGTGGCAGTGTCCCCAGCTCCAGCGTGTGTTCACGTACCCGGCGCAGCCGCTTGACCGTCAGACCGCAGGCGGCACACATGCGCCGGATCTGACGGTTTTTCCCCTCATGAATGGTAACAGCCAGCTCTGCCGTCCGGGTGGTGTGCCGCAGCATTTCCACCCGGGCTGGACGAATGCATTCCCCCTCCAGATCCGTCACAGCGGCTAGACGCTTCGCGGCACCGGCTACCGGGCCGTACACCCAGACATGGTAGGTCTTTTCCACCTCTTCGCCGGGATGCAGCAGGCGGCGGGTCAGCTCCCCATCATTGGTCATCAGCAGCAATCCCTCAGAGTCCATATCCAGCCGTCCCACTGGCCAGACTCGGGCGCCGCAGTCCTTGACCAGCTCCGCCACAGTCTTTCGTCCCTTTTCATCCTGGAGCGTCGTCACATACCCACGGGGCTTGTTAAGCAGCAGATAGACCCGTTCTGTCTTTGATTGCAGGCGCTTTCCATCCACGCAAATGTCATCCCGCTCCAGGTCCGCTCGCTCTCCAAGCGCTGCCGGGCGGCCGTTTACCGTTACCCGTCCGGCTGTGATGTATGTCTCCGCTGTGCGGCGGGAACAAATTCCCGCAGCGGAGAGCAATTTTTGAATGCGTTCTTCCATAGTCTCCTCTATCCCGGCAGTTTCAAAGTGTTCCAGGCGGATTCTACCGCGGGGGCCACGTTCCCGCCGCACAGCAGGTCCACACGGCCAATCTCCTGTCCCTTCCAGGTAAAGACCGCCTGTCCTACACGGCTGCCTGCTGTGAGGGGAGCTGTCAATGGCTGCTCCAGCTCTACGCGGGTCTCTACACGCTCCCCTTTCGCCGTTGGCCAGGAGACCGTATCCGCCGCAATCAGAGGAACCGTACTCACCGCACCGCCCTGTACCGCCGCCTCCTGCAGCTGCTGCCCCAGCGTTGCCAACCGTTGAGATGGATAGGTGGAAAAGCCATACTCATAGAGAGCCTGGTGATCCGCCCAATCATTGCCATCCTGAAGTGTCACCGCCACCAGCCGTTGGCCCTCCTGTTCCGCACAGCTTACCAGCGTCCGGCCTGCGGCCTGGGTATAGCCTGTTTTGAGACCGATACAGCCGTCCATATAGCTCAAGAGCTTGTTGTGGTTGGTCATGGTCCGTCCGCCGATGGTCACTGTGCGGGTGGAAACGATTCGGGCGAGTATTTCATTGTTCATAGCCGCACAAGCCAATACCGCCATGTCCCGAGCGGTGGAGTAGTGATCCTCGTGATCCAGTCCGTTGGGATTGGCAAAGGAGGTATGTTCCATCCCTAGCTCCGCTGCTGTCTCATTCATCAGCTTTGCAAAGCCAGCTTCACTCCCCCCCACATGCTCCGCGATCGCTACAGCGGCATCGTTGCCGGAGCAGAGCATCAGCCCATAGAGCAGCGTCTCAAGCGTCAGTTCTTCTCCAACCTTGAGATACATGGACGAGCCCTCTGTATACGCTGCCTTCTTGCTGACCTTCACCGTGTCAGAGAGGTTTCCCTCCCGGATTGCCACCAGCGCCGTCATGATTTTTGTAGTGCTGGCGATCAGCATCCGGGCGTCCGCATTTTGTTCGTACAGCACACGCCCGCTGTCGGCGTCCACCAAAATGGCAGCAGTTGCAGAGGTACTGACCGCTCCCACGCGGGCAGGCATCGCAAAAACCAGTATCAGCACCGCTAATAAGATGCCGGCAATCCGCTTTCCCACAGTCCATCACTTCCTTTGTTCGCAGTGATGGTAGTATACCCCGCTCACAGGGTTTCTTTTGATTCCTTCCTGTCGAAATATTTTTCCACTTTATCCATAATATCCGGTGCCATCTCCACAATGCGATCCACCGTTGAAACCGGCGGCACCGCCACCGGCAGCACGCGGGTGATCCCATCCTTGATTACCAGAAAAGCCACCGGATCAATCTTCATACCAGCTCCCGCACCGCCGCCGAAATTGTTCTGCTCCGGTTTTCCGTAGTCTCCGCCGCCACCTCCAAAGCCGACGCTGACCTTGGAGATCGGGATGAGCGTCACGCCATCCGCCGTAGAGATTGGCTGACCCACAATTGTGTTGGTGTCCGCCATCTCGTGGACTTTGTCCATTGTGGAGCGGATCAGATCGTTCAGGGGCATTTTCTTCTCGTTATCCATCTTGTTGTCCTTTCTCCGCATTGCGGAAATATCCTGCATCCATCACGCTGCCGCCTGGGTAGGCGCAGACATATTCTTGCGGTGTTGGAGGAACCACCTGATCGCTGGAATCCCCGCGCTCAGTGCTGCCCGCAGCAAGGTCCCAAGTCGGGCTGAGACGCCAATCTGACCATGTAATATGGTCTCCGTGTTCTCATAGTCCACACCCACATGGAGATAGGGCTTCCGGATCTCCACCAGTTCCTCCATAGCCGGCATGATGGTCCATATGCCGGCATGAAGATATCCATACATCCGGGCAGTCTGGGCTGGGTCTCTGGCTCCGCCCAATATCACCCGTAAATCCAGCGGATCAACCCGAATCCCCCGGCCTAGCCGGCCAAGGGCTCGCCGCAGCGGTGGCCAGAGCGCTTTCGCAGCTTCCCGAATATCTTCGAACTTCGGCAGCTCCTTTTTCACCGCCTTGTTCACAGCTTTTGCCGCAGTCTCCGCCTGTTTCTGCGCCGCCTTGCCGTTTTCTTTTGCCGGATAGCACTGGATATGAAAGAGTGCAATTTTCAGCTCTACCACCGCACTCTGCCCCGCAAATGTTACGAGGACGCCCATACGGATACAGCATATCAGCACCACCAACGCCGCCAGAATCCCCACAATCCACAGCATAGCCGTCCCCTTTTCAAAAATTCTTATGCATCGCCGCTCTCCGCTGCTGCAGAGTCAGCCCCATCCAAGGGGTCCACAATTTCACCGCTTTCATTTAGGCGCATCTGGCCTTCGCCGCCAATATCCGGCATTTCCGGCAGATCCTCCAGGCTCGTCAGGTGAAACGCCCGCAGGAACTGCTTGGTCGTGCGGTAGAGATGCGGTCTCCCTGGCACCTGAAGCCGGCCACACTCCTCAATGAGCCTGCGCTCCAGGAGAAGGCCGATGGTATAGGCACTGTCCACGCCTCGAATCTGGTCCACATACGCCCGAGTGGTGGGCTGGTAGTAGGCGATAATGGTCAAAACCTCCAGTGCCGGCTGGCTGAGCTTGGCAGGCTTGCGGATTTCAAAGGCTCGCCGGATGACCTCCGCATAGTCCGGTGCGGAGCAAAGCTGCCAGCTGTCTTCCATCCGCAGCAGACGGATGCCGCGCCGCTCGTATGCATAGTAGTCCATCAGCCTTTGCAGTACCTGCTCTGCCGTGGCTCTGTCCAGCTCCAACGCTGTGCAGAGCCTGTCCACATGTACCGGCTCTCCGGATGCGAATAAAATGCCTTCCATCGCGGATTCAATTTCTCTCATGTCCATGCTTTCCAAATCGAGCATCTCCTTATGATGTCAAATGCTCCGGCACTTCCCCCTCCTGACGGACTGTGCAATCCGTCTCGGACCCGGCCAAATGGAGTACTCTGGCCCGGCACAGCTCCAGTACCGCAAGGAACGTGGCCACTACCTCACTGCGGCTGCGGTTGCCCTGAAACAGCAGCCGAAACCGGGTAATCCCCTGCTCTTTGAGCCGCTGCAAAATCTCCCGGGCCTTGCTTTCCACCGGATAAGGCTCATAGCGTACAATGTCCTGGAATGCTGTTTTGGGGGGCGGCAGCGAGCGCTCCGCGCGGTTTTGAATCTCTGCCATCGCCAGCAGCAAATCCACTTTTTCCTGGTCGTACTCGTAGATCCGGCCCCGTTTTACCGGCTCCGGATTCCGGGTGACAATATTTCGCCCAAATTCCGCCATGGGCTCCAGCTTCGCCGCCAGCGCCTTGATTTTTCCGTAGCTCTCGCTGCGCCGCCGCTCCTCCAGGGACTGAATCAGTGCGTCCATCTCATTTTGGGCCTCCTCATCCTCAATTGAGAGGAGCATGCGCGTTTTGATGTAGACCAAATGAGAAGCCATGGACACAAATTCGCTGGCTACCTCCAAATCCATGCGCTGGCGCTGTTCCAGCCAGGTCATATATTGATCGCAAATCAGCGCAATGGAGATATCCTGAATCTCCATTTTATTTTTGCTCAGCAAAAACAGGATCAAGTCCAGGGGCCCCTCAAAATCCTGCATCTCCTCCGATTTGGAACGGACTACCTTTTCCAGCTTGAATACGGGATTCTCCATACCCACCCCCTAAAAAATGAGGCTGTAACACGCCGACCACACGGCAAAAATTATCCGACTGATAGAGCGGCCGCCCACATCCAGAAGTGACAGCACCAGCAGAAGCAGCAGACCGTACCGCTCATAGTGCATGAGGCGCATGTAAGCGCTGTCCGGCAGAAAGGCCGCCAGCACCTTGGAGCCGTCCAGCGGCGGAATGGGGATCAGGTTGAATACTCCCAGGCCCACCGTGAGCATAGAGGTCTCTATCAGGAAATTCAATATCCAGTTGATTCCGGGGAAATACGGGACATAACTATAAATGATCCGAAACGCGCCCAGCGTCAAAATCGCCAGCGCCAGATTCGATACCGGGCCCGCCAGAGCCGTCAGCGCCATCCCCTGCTTAGGCTTTTTGAAATAGCCGGGGTTCACTGGCACCGGCTTCGCCCAGCCAAAGCCCGCCACGAACATCATGGCAAGTCCAAGCCAGTCAATATGCCGCAGGGGGTTCAGAGAGAGCCGGTGCATGGACTTTGCCGTGGGGTCTCCCAGCACATAGGCCGCAAGGCCATGGCAGGTCTCATGGACGGTCAGACAGAGAAAAATGGCCGCCATTCGTAAAACCGCATCCCCCAGCGATTGAAAATCCAGGGCGTGGAAAAGCTCTTGCAGATAGTGCAGCATAACGCCCTCCTCATCAAAATACCCAGACATACAGGTGTATTATACCAAACAGCACTCTGAATTACAAGGAAAAATCCCGGTTGGAACGCTTGCGGCGGACCATCCGCCTATGATATGCTGATGCTGTTCCAAAAAACAAGCTGGAGGATGGCATCATGCGCGAGGGCATCATACGGCTGTGGTTTGACATGTGGCTGCAGCAGGAAGACTTGGGTATCGACAAAATTTTTACGGAGGACATCCTCTATATTGAAAGCTGGGGTCCCACTTATGAGGGGCGCGCGCTGGTCAAGCATTGGTTTGAAGAGTGGAACACCCGCGGCAAAGTCCTGAAATGGGATATCCAGCAGTATTTCCACCAGGGCGATCAAACGGTGGTGGAATGGTATTTCAAAAATACCATGCACGATGGGAGACGCGAAGAATTTGACGGAGTCTCACTGATTCAATGGACGGCTGATAACCAGATTCGCTTTCTCAAGGAATTCGGCTGCAATCGAAACCGCTACAACCCCTACCAAGCCGGCGGGACACCACGGTTCCGGAAGGAAGCGGCAAACTGGTTTTGACCACGTTGACTTTTCTCCGCTTCCATGCTATGCTGATTTCCTACACAGCATCCAACAGGCAAATTCTGGGATTTGCTGCTGGATGCTTTTAAAAAGCCGCTTTCTGCCTGCGGCGCAAGGAGGAAGATGTCCTGTGCAGGAGACCGTCAATCCCCTGGAAACCGCTCCTATCCCCCGTCTGATCGCCCGGTATTCCATTCCAACAGCGTTGACACTGATGGTCAACTCTCTTTATAACATTGTAGACCAAATTTTTGTTGGACAGGGTGTCGGCATTACCGGCATGGCGGCCACCAATGTGGCCTTTCCCCTGGTGGTGCTGGTCAATGCCATCGCGCTGATGCTTGGAGACGGCTGCGCCGCCAACATCAGTCTTTGCCTTGGACGCAAGCAGCAGCGGGAGGCTGACGATACCATCAGCCACTCCGTCACGCTGATGATCGTCGGCGGTATCATCTGTGCGCTGGGCAGCTTTCTTTTCGCGCCCCAGATTGCCGTCCTCTTTGGCTCCACAGACACCGCATACGCCGAAGCTTTGTCCTACATCCGGACCATCGCCTGGGGGTTCCCCTTTCAGCTGATCTGTCCCGCCCTAACGGCCATCATCCGGGCTGACGGCTGTCCTCAGTACTCCATGAAGTGCATGATTGTGGGTGCTGTCATCAATCTGATTCTGGACCCCATCTTCATCTTCCCTCTGGAAATGGGAGTTGTGGGTGCCGGAATTGCCACGGTCATCGGGCAGGTGGCCGCTGGTTGTCTATGCCTTCTCTACCTGCGGAGGCTGAAGACTGTCCGGATTTGCCGGAGCGCACTGTGTCCAACCCGGGCTTTGACGAGCAAAATCCTGGCACTTGGCTTTCCCAGCATGCTCACACAGCTGCTCACCATGCTGGTGCAGGTCACGCTGAACAACCTGATGCGCACCTATGGAGCACTGAGCGTGTATGGCAGCGACATCGCTCTTTCGGTCTATGGCATGATGATGAAGGTGTATCAGATCGCCCATTCCATGTTTGTCGGCGTCTCCTCCGCCGTGCAGCCGATCAATGGGTATAACTTCGGCGCAAAACACTTCCAGAGGGTGCGACAGACTTACCGTATGGCTGCCATGATTGCTCTTGGAATTTCTGTGCTCTGGTTCCTGGTTTTCTTGGCGCTCCCACGGCAAATCGCAACCCTGTTTGTCCGGGACAATCCCCTGTATCTTGACTGCGCGCAGCACTGCTTCCACCTCTATATGATGGCCTTTTTCCTCTATGGGCTGCACCTGACCACCGCCTCCTTCTTTCAAGGTATTGGAAAGCCAGTTAAGGCCCTGGCAATTCCTTTGGCCCGTCAGGGTTTCTTCTTGATCCCCCTGGCTATCCTGTTGGCGGGACAGCTGGGGCTGGACGGCGCTCTTTTGGCAGCTCCCATTGCCGATGTTCTGACGTTTCTTCTTTGTCTGCTGCTGGCGCGGCGGGAATTTTCCAGCTGGCAGCAGCAAGGGTGGCTCTCTCAGGGGTGAGTCCTCTTGCGAGCAGCTCAATCCATCCATCAGCCAACAGCAGATACATAGATTGTATCTCCCCTCCTTAATTAAAATAGGCAGCGTTTCTTCAACAAGTTTTTCCCTGATAGTAGCCATTTTCCTGGTACATTTTTATGGTCTTTAGGCGTATTTCATTTCCAAAAATGAACCGCAGATGATGGGTGACTAGAAAGAGATCCATACTGCCATCCTGGATGATCCCTGATAAAAAAGCCCCGGAGCCTTCAGACTCCGGGGCTTTACATTCTGCCATTTTCCTGAAAGCGTGTCCCGATCACGGAAGCGGCAAGTCCTCCTGTTTTTGCTCTTTGAAAGCTCTCGATTTTACTTTGATCACAGGCAGTAAAACTCGTTTCTTCCAAAGGCTATGAATCCAGAAAAGCGCTTGTACGCAGCAGAGGCAGAACGGATAGAAGAGAAAAAGAAACGGAGCGGGCGCTTTCGCACCCGCTCCTGCCGGTTCACTTACTAGAAATCAGCCCTTCACCATGGAGGCGATCTCAGCGGCAAAGTTCTCCTGCTTCTTCTCAATGCCCTCGCCCTTCTCAAAGCGCACGGCATCTTTAAAGGTAACCGTACCACCCAGCGCCTTGGCAGCAGAGGCCATGTATGCCTCCACAGTGCCAGCGAAGACGTCGCTGCGGACAAAATCCTGCTGGAGCAGGCAGTTCTCAGAATAGAACTTGTTCAGCTTGCCCATGACGATCTTCTCCCGAACGGCTTCGGGCTTGCTGGCCATCTTGGGATCATTCTCCATCTGGACCATCATGATCTTCTTCTCCTCGTCCAGCACGTCCTGAGTCACCTGGGACTTATCCCAGAAACGGGGATTCAGAGCGGCGATCTGCATGGCCACGTCCTTG
>OGGQ01000711.1_pt1 | contig 47757 bp, 41 predicted proteins | sample 1571191 | NCBI WGS metagenome assembly OGGQ01 (sample SAMEA2582061, study PRJEB24529) | metagenome | biome: Human gut stool | place: China | collected 2011
GTTAATAGTTTTATCCATACTAAAAGGCCTGCCCATTTTTTGTGCAGGCCTTTCAATATAAAAAATAATCTTTTCTTTTAATATTAATATTTATTTAAATATTAAGAAAAAGTATCTAAAATTATATAGAGGCTGAACGACAATACTCGCTTCAATCTATAACGACTCAGATATAAATTTATGAAAAGTTCTGACCTTTTCTGAATCCTTCATAGTAGTAGGACTGTTCAATTCCCTTGAATATAACTTCGCGATCATTAATCCTCTCTGTCAGGTTCGGCTGGATGAGTACACGCAATTCTAGATCATTGACAGGGCTTCTTTCCATCGCTTGCAGGTAACGATCTTTGTCTATTTGCTGCCAATCTACGACCTTCTGAAGGTTCTTTTTCAGGATCATATCCAACCAGATACGTGTAGAACGCCCATTCCCTTCCATGAAGGGGTGGGCGATGTTCATTTCCACGTATTTGGCAATAATTTCCTCAAAGGTCCGCTCGGGCATTTTTTCAATAGCGGCGAGAGCTTCCTTCAAATACAGACTATTAGCAAAACGAAAATTCCCCTTGGAAATATTTACCTCGCGGATAACGCCCGCAAAATCATATAGCCCATCGAACAGATACTTGTGAATCTGCTGAAGTCCCTTGGTTGTACCAACTTCCATAGCGTCAATGTCCCCCGATTCAAACAGTCGGTGGGCATTATTCAGACTTGTTTCGTCAATGCTCATGAGCATGGCTCCTCAATATGTTGTAACTCTTCATTTTGATGTATGTGCTGGTAGTACAGTAAAACGGATATACATAACGTCAGTTTTCTCTTCATATGAACTTTAAGGTAAACTAAATAAAAAACAATAGTTATCTATTATTACACCATTTTGGCAATGTTTTCTATGTATAATAGTCGCTTGGCGAAGATGCTGGTGGTATTCTATTATCCAGTGCTATCATTAAATAATTATAAAAATAATCCTTTGAAATACTTCTATTTCATTCCCTTTTTCAATTTCATGAGCATCTTTATTCCTTATTGCATACACCCATCCTCAAAATAAATTGGGGTATCCTTTTTGTATATTTTGATCTGTTCTTGTATTTTGTTCAGTGAAAAAAATTTTTGAGTTATCATTTGGAAATAATTTCCCAACAAGATCGAGGCCATCAATATCACAACCAATTAAATCTATTTCTCTATGTACCACCTTCAACCGAAACCCCAAATAACGGTATGACACCGCTCACAGCATCATGCCCATGATCCCGCAGTTGAACATGTACGAGGTGGCAGGGCCGCAGCTAGTCTTAGCCAGACGGGGCAGGATATTCTACCATATATGACCATTCTGCGTTCCATGTGCGATATCGAGAAATACGGCAACGGCGGACGGTGGAACCTGCTGGGAACTGCATATCGCCGTCGTCGACTCCCTACTTTCCTACAAAATTCATTACATTTTCAAGTTGTTGTGGAAGTAACACCTAAAATCAAAAGCGGACTGCATGGCCGGAACTGTCCAGACATCAGGAATGCTTTCTTTCTGGATCTAGCCTGAATTGGCGAGGTCGAGGGGCTCATCGTGGCCTCTCACGTTCTGTCACCGGAATTTTGGGATTTCGACAATCTGGATCCGAAGAAAGACACCAGCTTCGTCATCAACGAGTCGCGCAGTGTTTACCATGAATGCATGGAAGCCCATCTTCGTTCCAAAAACATCCTCCTCCGCACCCCCATAGAGCTGTGGAGTATGGAAGCATCCCAAAAAAATCTGGGGAGTTCCTTCCTGCCGCATTTCACTGTGGAACAGGAGCTGCGAAAGGAAGCCCCTATAGAATATTTCTTTAGAGGGACACCTCAACAATATATCATTAAAATGAAAAATTACACATTATTAAGAATTAAGCGAAAAATTCCGTAACCCCAAATACAACGCCTATACACAGATGACTAAAATCAAGCAGGATAATCAAAGATGGGGAAAAGAAGAACGTCCCACTGTTCTTCAGCACCAAAAGGCAGCCCGTCAAGGTCGCCAACACAGAAAGCGCTGCTGGTACAGGATGAAAAAGGAAGCGAAGGGACCCGAACCCAGTATAAAAGTGATGTCCAAAGCGCATAGCCACACGGCAGCCGCACTGTAATGTACAAGATGCAACAGGGGAAAATCGCCGAACCACGCTCCCAGATGTGTGAGGCCACAACGTGCTGCAATGGGCAGTTGCAAAATACCTGAAAAAAAGAGCAACAGCAACGTGCAGAAAAGCAGGAAACGCAATGCTGAAGGAAGACCTTCTCTTAGAGAGGAAACTGGCTGTTCTTTTTTGGCGCTGCGTGCAAAACGGCGAGTCATCCCCAGCATTCCCCCATCAAGCCTGCTACAGGAGAGACAAGCAATGTCTCCGTCAGCCTGTCATCTGATTCTGCGAAGGAGGGACTGGAGAGAAAGCCGGCTTACCCGGTTCCGCGTGCAAGGCGGCATTGAGGGCTTCAAAGGGTACCGGAGAATAATAGATGGTGCAGCCGCCATTTTCTTCCAACCCGTACAGAAAGCCTCCCCGCTCCTCCCACCATGCGTCGGGCACACTCCGTGATTTCCAATAAACTGCCAATAGACTGCACGTACTCAGGGCAGATTTCTATGCAAGCAGGCAGACCTCCTTTGGCGACGATATCATCGCAGCGATCGCATTTGTACATGACGCCATTTCCCGCAAGGCGTGGCGCAAGATCAAGATACAACCCTACCCCGAATTGCCGCTGAGGGATATGCCACGGGCACACATCACGGCACATTGCTCCGCTAAGGCAAAGTTCGCCGTCAAACCGGACGGTGCCGCTACGCTCCTTACGGGAGGCTCCCCAAGGGCAGAGAAGCGTGCAGGGAGGCTGGAGACGGTGTGAGCCACTTTTTCAGTAAACCTCGCTCCGGAACAGCTCTGCGTCCTTCCCTTCACCTCGTTTCGTCGCGTCTGCCTTCTGTAGACTTTGACGGAAAAATCCAGAGGCTACCAAGCCTCCTTTTTTATATTTATAACTCATTAATTTAAACCAATTATATAAGAATACCATCTATCACTCCGTCTCACTTGATTTTTTAACTCGTTATAGCTAAAAATTAAAAGATTTTTTTTAAAACATAAACAAAAATATATACTTCCTTTTTAGTATACACTTTGCATGAAAAACGCTGAAAACTACCTATCCGCCTTATGTGAACTCTATACAGAGGTTGTCACCATTAATTTGGAAAAGGGCACATGCCGGATCCTCTCCACTGGTTTTTTAAATACGCTTTTCCGAAATACAGAAACATTTACCGTCCACTATCTAGACATTCTTGCCCAACAAAATGTCCTGCTGGAAGATCGGAAGGCCTTTTGTGAGTTTTTCCATTCAGAAAACTTGCGTTCCGTTTGGCGAAGCGGAGCGCCGCGCGAATTTCCCTTCTCACGTATTTCCGGGCGGGAAAGCCAGCTTATAGTGGCATCGATTGTTCCTGTGGCAAAACATAGCGTACTTTGTGCCCTTCGATTCGTTGATCACGCCTGCAAAGTAGAACCTAAAATTTCCTATAACGTATTCCTCCATCAGTTCTTGCAGATTCTCGAAAAACTCTTTGATGTCATCATCGAGTTGGACATGGAAACGGAAAGAGCCCGAGTGCTGCGGACGGCAGACTACGGGGATATAGGAAAAACGAATTCGATTCGACGGATTTTTTTGCATTCTGTCAAACGAAAGGCGTATATGAAGAAGACCATGCCGCACTGTACTTCAGTAAACGCAGTGGAAAAAATCAGGTCATCTTTGCGGACTAATCAACTACCCGTGACGCTTTTGACTCTTTGAAATAAGCTCTTTTTGTGTTGTCGAAAGGAAAGTGCGAATAGGGTTTATGCAGCATGATAAGATGATGAAAACAGTAAAATTGAAAACGTATCGTTTATAAATATATGTATTTTAATAAAACAAAAGTAGTTCCAGACATTTTCATATCCTGTATTCAAAAAATATATATTTGTTCAGAAAAAATGAATGTTAACTTACAGACATCAAGAGTAGCTCTATGATTCAATTCATAAAAAAATGGAAAAAGGTATTTCCATACTGTTGGGGATATTTTTAAATCGAGATACGGAGAAGAGAAAGACCTCTATCTTCCCGATGCCTCCATAGAAAAACAGGACTGACGTATGTTGACCATTATTCCAACGAATTTGTTCACCGATTCAGCCAATGACTTCATGATACAACCAGATATATTCAGCATCATAGGGATTCTTCTTGTATTGTTGGCATTTTTCATTTTAAAGAAAAATGCCAACAGGGAAAAATTGACCTTTTCTGACAAAATTACAGGCGGTTTCAATAATATTGAATTCCAGATGCGATATCGGAAGCTCTGTAAAGAACAGGATACATGTCAATATGTTATCATCTTACTGGATGTAAATGACTTCAAAGAAATAAACGAGATCTTCGGCGTACTCAAAGGAAATCAGCTGTTAAAATATTGCTACCAAGTTATAGAAAAGCATTTAAAAAAGGATAGTTTTGAATTTGCCACACGCAGCGAAATGGATCATTTTTTCTTGTGCCTCAGAGAACGAAATACTCAAATCATCCAAAGAAGAATTGATGAAATAATTGATGAAATTAATACCTTTAAAGATACGAACGCACATCAATACAAGATACTATTCAAACAAGGAGGATGTGTTATAGAGGACAAAAATACGGAAATTACAACATTGCAAGATCAAGTGCGGACCATCGTAAAGATACGAGCAGTAGAGAGCACAACAAAATGCGTGTTTTTCAATTCTTCAATTGCCGAAAGAATTTATTGGGAACGGGAAGTTTATAGAGAATTTGAAACTTCCATTCAGCATAAAGATTTTCAGCTCTACTTGCAGCCAAAGGTAAACCTTGAGCATCAAAAAGTTGTGGGCGGAGAAGCTCTTGTACGTTGGCTCCATCCTAAAAAAGGTCTCGTATCGCCGATAGACTTTATACCTATTTTGGAAAAAAACGGCAAAATCCAAAAATTAGATCAATATATATTTGAACAAACATGTATCTGGCTAAATAAAAGGCAACGGGAAGGAAAACCCCTTTTTCCTATTTCAGTAAATCTGTCCCGAAAACACTTTGTGCACGAAGACTTCTTGGAGGTCTTTGTGGAGCTTGCCGAAGAGTATCATATTGATAAAGAATTGATAGAATTTGAATTGACGGAAAGTATTTTTTTAAATGACGAAGCCCTGCAAAAAGTCAAAATGGGAATCAAAAAGATACACGAGTATGGATTTAGAAGTTCCATAGATGATTTTGGTTTCGGATATTCGTCACTCAGTTTGCTCTGTGAATTTGATATTGATTCATTAAAAATTGATCGTTCATTTTTTATGAATCTCAACAACATAAAAAACAGGCACATAATTAAATGTATTATGGAACTGGCTATACAGCTCAATATTCATCCCGTTGTTGAAGGAATTGAAACACAAGAGCAGATAGATTATTTAGAAACACTCCCCTGTCACTCCGTACAGGGATATTTCTTTTCAAAACCTTTAGCTGTGGCTGAATTTGAACTATGGGTTGACAAATTCGAGAACGGCTCCTCCTCTAGCAATGCGTCTTAGATTTCTGAAATAACCACATTCAGAATAAACCTGACTAAAAAAATAAGAATGGTAATCATCGAAGACAAGAGAAAATTTCAAAACGATATTTATAAAATACTTTCTGACTACATCGTATAAAGCTTATATCCGATCCAAGAGAAATCTTTGGCAACGCTGTAAGTTGAGTATATTCACTTATAAAACCGTGTACAAAAGGCTTATGAAGCTCCCCCTCTTTACTTTTCTTTTTACTCTGTTGCTTTATACTGTCCCCGCACATGGCAACGTCTATGTTGTGCAGAATGAACCACACCTTGCACATGCACGTGCTCTTATCCGGGCGGCTCTTAATGCTGTGGGTTTCCAAGCCGACTTTCAGGATGCGCCCATTGGAAATGAGCGTCGCAATGTTTATCAAATAAGCAGCGGAGCCACACATGTGGATATGATGCCCGCCACACCACAACGTCTTGAGCTTGTGCGCCAAGGTAAACTACGCATGATCCCCGTACCGCTGGACAGAGGCATTCTTAGCTATCGTCTCAATATACTGCTAGAAAAACAAAAAGATATATTGGCAAATGTATGCGAACCAAAGGATCTATATACCTTCGTCATAGGGCAAAACGAGGGTTGGATGGATGTAGAAATCTACCGTGCCGCAGGCATTCCCACCAAGGAAGTCCGTAACTGGTCCGATGGACAGTTCGCGGAACAAATGGAGGCAGGATTTATAGATCTCTTCCCTCTTGGATTGGAGAAAACCATGACTTTCTTCCTACCTCATTTTCGCAAAACTTACCCTCAACTCACGGTAGATGAGCATATTCTTGTGCGTTATCCTTGGTTTCGCTTCGTCTGGGTTTCTCCCTCCCCTGATACTGATGAACTCTATGACGCCCTTGTGCGAGGTTTTAATGCCATCGTACAAGACGGAACATTCTTGTCACTCTGGAACCGTCATCGTACAGAACCTAATGCGAAAATTTTTACCTCACGACGTATTATTGATGTAGGAAATCCCTTTTACGGAGATGATATCGTTCCACTACAATTCCGTCATCTCATCTTCAAGCCAAAGCCATGAAATATACCGCTCATAATAGTCTTTTCCGTCAGTTTATAAATAGATTAATATTACCTATACTCATAACTATAACTCTAGCCATGGCAGCTAATGTCATTATCGGATACAATGTTGCACGGATAGAACAAAAGCAGCATCTACAGTTCCTTGGTGCCACCTATGCTGAAGCACTCGTTAAACCCTTATGGGATTGTGACGATACAGCAGCTCAAGCCATTATAAATTCTATACTGCAAACTAAGACTATCAACGGTGTTCGCCTACACAACGCCTGCACGGGCAGCACGTTGATTAGTGGAAACTTTTTGGAAGAGGACATAGCACCCCATGTTAATCAGCTCATCTATAACGACGAAACAGGACATAAATTTAAAGTCGGAACACTTGAACTAGAATTTACTCCGGTCAATATCATGCACAGGGTCACGGGGTTCATCTGGGAATACCTATTGGTAACCACCGCTACAGCACTTTGCTTGCTTGTAGTAACACTGTTGACCTTCCGTCGATTGATCAGCCATCCACTCGAAATATTTCAACAACTTATCGACAACCAAACGACCAGTCGTGACAACCCAACATTGGCAGCGGAACTGCCTATTGGTCAGCGTAACAATGAACTCTCCAGTGTAATCAGAGCGTACGACGAACTTATGGAAACAGTAACCCGCCAACGGGCGAAACTGGAACAACAGGCCCGTATCGATCCACTCACAGGCCTCGGCAACCGTCTGAAACTAGCCGAATGCCTTAATGCTGCTCTAGCTCGAGCCAGACGCTACGGGGGGCAGGGCTATGTTGTGCTCATTGACCTTGATGAGTTCAAACCCATTAACGACACGCTCGGGCATGCCGCTGGAGATTTTGTTCTCCAAGCCACCGCCAAACGTCTGCTACGCTCAGTTCGGGCCGACGATACAGTTATCCGGCTTGGGGGAGACGAATTCGTACTGCTTATCGAAGCCCATACTCCTCCAATAGATGTGGACAAAACAATTGAACGTGTTCTAACTTTGCTAGCGGAACCGCTGATATATGAAAAGAATAGCGTAACCGTGAAGGCAAGTATCGGGGTATCCGTCTTTTCAGGACATGAAAAAGGCGATGACCTGCTGACCCAAGCAGATCAACTGATGTATGCTAATAAATGCACCCAAAAAGCAGGGCGTAATTAAACATTCCCACAAACCCAGCACTCAAAAGCCTTCCCCCAACAAATGGGGGGAAGGCTTTCTCTCGCCATCGTATCTCGGCTCAACATGGTGCCTAGGCTACATTTACACCAGAGCAACATAAGAAGTCACTTGCAGAAATGTAACCATACGCTGTTTCAGCATTTTTTACTGCGCTCAAAATGGCTTCCGACATGACGTCGGCAGCCAGCGTACCCACCATATCCATATCAGCCTGAACAGTGCCAACAGACATGGCGTAGACGCTGTCTCCGTCAGCTGACGTATGTACGGGGCGTATGGAGCGGGCAACACCATTTTGTGCCATTCCAGCGATTTTACAGAGTCTGGACTTATCGAAACAAGCGTTTGTCATGACGATACCGATGGTTGTGTTGCCGGTAAACTTGTTTTCTATGACCGTATAGCCAGCATACATATCCTCGACGGTTGGACGAAAGCCGGTCTTTTCCCCGTTCAGCATACCGGCAACCATTTTCCCCGTTTTCCAGTCATAAACGTCACCCAGCGCGTTTACTGCGACCAGTGCTCCAACCTTCAGCTCACCAATCTGGACGGCATGGCTTCCTATACCGGATTTCATGCAATAGCTCATACCCCGATACTTTCCGACCGTTGCCCCTGTACCCGCACCGTAGTTTCCATCTCGATAGTTTCCTTTTTCCGACGCGACGCAAGCGGCATACGCCATATGGGCATCGGGACGGACAGCACAATCTCCAACGGTCAGATCAAACAAGCTCGACTGGCATACAAGGGGGACTTTGGTCACTCCTACGTCAAACCCGATGTGCCGTTCCTCCAGATAACGCATCACCCCACCAGCCGCATCCAAACCAAACGCACTTCCTCCGCTCAACACGATCGCGTGTATTTTGTCGGCGCTTGCGAGAGGAGAAAGCAAGCCTGTCTCTCGCGTTGCGGGTCCACCTCCGCGAATATCCAGCCCAGTCGGTGCGCCTCTATCGCAAATGACAACCGTACACCCTGTTCCCGCGCTGAGGTTTTCCGCCTGTCCAATTCGGATATTTTCAACATCTTTGATAGAAATCTGCCACATGGCGTATCCTCACATCAGGCTGATCAGAACTCGTTTATTTGGGGCAATGTCTTTATGATCTTTAGCGTTTCAAGACTCACCGTCACAATGCTCAACAGCAAATCCAGAATGTATCTCGGCTTGCCGTGTTCATCCGCCCAATCGTTAGGATCGTTGGTGATTCCGCTGGCCTTGTCGGTTTTGATTTGGTAGCGCTCCATAATCCATTCAATGGCGGAACGTCCGTTGATCACATACTCGTAGGCGTCCAGCGGGATGTTGGAAATCGTAATCCACGGATTGTATTCAATTACTGACTTGTCTCCCTTGTTTGGGAAACGCATCTTCTGCACACGAAAATTGCCGCTTTCCGCACCTTCCACCTTTACTTTAGGGCAGGCGGGCTGTGTTTCATACTTCAGGTGCAGATCGGCCAGTGCGCGTCCGGCCTTGCTGAAAGTCCAAAAATCGACAGGCTTTTCCACCAACGGCAGGCGCGGCAGCATCTTCTTCAAGTCCGCCGCAAAGGTCTTGCAGTAGTCCGGCGAATGCAACAGACCATAGACATAGTAAAAAATGTCTTCCTTCGTTACTTTAGGCCCGTAACTCTCCCGACAACGCTCCAAAATGAAATTGGTAATGCCGTCCTTGCGGGTGTATTGTGCGTTACTCTCTCCATCAAACAGCGTCGGTTGATAGACTGAGCGTTTCTCATAGTAGTAGAGCGGAAAGCATTGCATGCCCCCATAGGTATCAAGATCACGGACAACATTTGTTATATGTACAGAAAATTCCTTTGTACTTCCAACTCCTGGCAAACAAATCACGACATTATGGCTGTCATTCTCTGGAAAGATTGACAGCATTTTATAGACCATCTCATTGAGGGATGGATGGAAATAACAGTTTGTTTTATTAAATGGACGGTAAAGTGCGGTACAGATAGCATCGTTATGGAATGTTTTCTCGCGCTCTTTTTCCAGATCACTCTGAAAAGCCCGCGTCATACTGATGTCCCTTCCGGAGATGCCCGGTAAGAGACGTCTTTCTTTTTTTGACTGCACAAGACTATTGTAAAAAGTGATAGTGTGTTTGATATTTTCGGTCAGTTTTATCTTTGAAGCATTGTAGCACCATGCGTCACGTGCCGTTGCAAGTCCTCTTGAATAGAACGGCACAAAAAAGGTCTGTTTGTTCTCCTTGTTGTCCTTATCGCCAAGGGGAATAAAACTGCTAAAAACGTCATTGCGCTGATTGAGCCAGTCCCCGTGCGCGTTGGGATGGAGCTGCTGCCAGTTCATAGCAGGATTGAGGGCACTGCGTTTTTTGACGATAATGGCAAGTTTTTCTTCACGGCTCAAATAATCGCCTATATCATGATAATTGATAAAAGCCTTGCCCTTATGGGCGGGATTTTTCACCAGAATGGTGATAGCTATGGGCGTACGGCTGCCAAGGCCGAAGACATTTCCAGCCTCTTTGCGCCGCAGTTCGCCGGAAGTACGACAATTCCCCCTCAGATTGAAAACATAGATTGCGCTGAACTCCTCTTCCAGACATTTACGCAAGCCGTCCATGGCATTGCCGTCCAGCCAGTAGCCGTTGGAAACAAAGGCGATGATGCCCCCCTGCGTTTTGTTCAGCCTGTCGGATGCCCAACGGAATGCCTTGATGTAGGAATCGTACAGAGAGTTTTTGTTGGTCTGATTCGATTGCGCGGCATAGGTAACGCCGATACGTTTTTCCAGTCTGGGATAGGACTGATTCTGCGCATCGTCATTAGCGGACTTCTGCCCCACGGAATACGGAGGATTGCCGATAATGATCTGAATGGGCGTTTTCTGCTGCGCCTGTACGCGTTCGGAGTTTTGCGGCAACGCCGGGGCATAGAGCCAGTTGGTATCGTCCGTTTCTCCAAGCTGGAAGGTATCCGTCAGACAGATGCCATTGAAGGGCGTATAGGCTACGTCTTCGTTCTGTGTTGCATGGTATGCGTTTTCGATATTAATGGACGCGATATAATACGCCAGAAGGACGATTTCGTTGGCGTGCAGTTCATAAGCGTACTTGCGCGGCAAGGCTTCCGCGCTGATGAGTCCGCTTTGGATCATGCGTGCGATGAAGGTCCCCGTGCCGGTGAACGGATCGAGCACATGCACGTTCTCATCCGACAGCGAACGGCCGAACGTGGCTTGCAGTACATCGGCCACGGAGCGGTTGATGAAATCCACGACTTCCACCGGTGTATACACGATACCCAACTTTTCCACTGTCAGGGGGAAGGCAGTGCGGAAAAATTTGTCATACAGCTCGATGATGATGCGTTGTCTGCCTTCGGCATTGTCGATGCCGGAAACACGCATTTTTACGGATTCATAGAAACGTGACAGAACCAGCGTATCCTTTTCCAGAGCCTGTTCTTCCAGAAGGTTGACCATGCCTTGCAGAGCCTTGGAAACGGGATTGCTCCGCACAAAGGAGTAGTTATCGAATAGGGCTTCAAACACCGGCTTGGTGATCATGTGCTGAGCCAGCATTTCCACCACTTCTCCGGGCGTGACGGATGGATTGATGTTCTTGCGCAATCCGTCAAGAAAATCGTCAAAAGCGGCTTTATGCGGACCGGGCGCGGCAATCAGGCGGTTGATGCGCTCCATGTACCCTTGGGCAATTTTTGCTACGTCAGCAGCCCATTGCTCCCAATACCGCTTGTTACCGACTTTCTGTACCATGCGGGCGTAAATGGCGTTTTGGAGTTCCTTCAATTGTGGAAGGGGAAGCTGTACGGCTTTTGCCTTGCCGTCTCCTCCAGAAATTCTGTCACCCGTATCTGTTCCAGAGCCGTCACCAATACCGCCGATCAGCACGGAGCCGCCACCGGTAGGCTTATGGCGGTTAAGATCAATTTTGTTGACCGTGGCGCTGAACCGGTCATCGTGCGCACGCAATGCGTTGAGTACCGTCCAGACTACGGCAAAACGCTTGTTGTCGTTGAGCGCTTCTTCCGGCGTGACATTGGCGGGAATGAGCACCGGAATGATGATATAACCAAACTTCTTGCCCGGCGCAGTACGCATGACGCGCCCAACGGACTGCACCACGTCGATCTGGGAGTTACGCGCTGAAAGAAAAAGAACCGCATCCAGCGAAGGGACATCCACCCCTTCAGAAAGACAGCGTACGTTGGTCAGAATGCGGCATTCATTACCGTCGGAAGGCGAGGCATTGAGCCACGCCAGCTTTTCATCCCTCGTCGTGGCGCTCATGGTGCCGTCCACATGTTCGGCGGCAACGCCCACCATTTCCTCTCGCTCTTTCTGCGTCAGACTGTCGTAATAGCTGTCCTTGAAGCTGGAGAAGACCGCACTGATTTTTTGAGACGTCTTGATGCTCTGACAAAACGCCACAGCCTTACGCATAGGCGAGGGATCGGAGGCTTTCAAAAGCCCCTCGTCAACAAGCATTCGTTTGGAGAGCGCGTTGATGCAGCCGATGAGCTTGCTGGCGTCATCCGTATCTATTTCCTTGCTTCGATCAGCCACGGCCTCCTGCAAAGCGGCGGGAATCTGACTTTCACTCAAAGTCAAGACCAGCACCTTGTAGTCCGCCAGCAGGTTCTTATCCACGGCCTCGCCAAAACCGATGCGGAAAACTTCCGGCCCATACATGGCCTCGTCATCCATGGAACAAAGATAGGCATCGGCTTCTTTGGCCTTTTTCTTGCTCTCCTCAGCGTACAAGCGCGGCGTAGCCGTCATGTACAGACGTTTTTTCGCCTGAATGAAGGTGTTGTCATGTACCTTAACGAAGGCGGAATCGTCTTCATCCTTCAGCGTGACGCCGGTGGTGCGGTGAGCCTCATCGCAGATGATCAGGTCAAAGTCCCGCTGGAATTCTTTCTGGGCATTGGCGACAACAGCAATTGACTGGTATGTGGAAAAAACAACGACCACTCCATCCTTGTGAAACTTTTCAGCCAGACGGAACTGTCGCACGATGTCCGTCACCCGCGTTGATGCGGGAAAAGCCAAATCTGTGACGCTGTAACCGTCCGTGTCATCATCGCTCTTTTTCTTGCTTTTACTGACTTCCGGATCGGAACAAATGCAGATGGGAAAAATGGGTATGGAACTTTCCGCCGTCCACTCTCGGAGCGTTTGTCCCACAAGCGCAATGGACGGAGCCAGAAACAGCACCACTCCCCTGCCACCGGTTTCCTTCTCCATAATTTTCAGAGAGGTGAACGTCTTGCCCGTGCCGCAGGCCATGATGAGTTTGCCGCGATCTTTAGTCTGGAAATGCTCATGAAAGACCGCAATAGCCTTCTCCTGATGAGGACGCGGAGACTTTTTGTGCTGACGGGCTTCTGAACCGGAAATACCGCTGTCCAGAGCCTTCCAGTCCACAGGAGCCGATTTCAAGTCCGCGAGGCTTATGCGTTGTACTGGAGGCACCTGATGCCGGATGGCGTTTTCAGCCTCGCTGCCCCAATTGTTGGTAGTAGAAATCCAGAGGCGCAAGGCAAAAGAAGTCGTCTGGTGCTGATCGTTGACGAACTGCTTGCTGGACGTGGCCAGAAAACTATCCACAGCGGGTTTGTCAATCTTGGCCTTTTCATCATAGCACTTGCATTGAATGGCCCAGAAATCGCCTTCCACCGTCTGGGCAACGAGGTCTATGCCCGTATCCTTGCCTCCGAGGTTTTCCTTGTACGGAAACTCCCGCCAGAGCCAGACATGCTGGAACTTGCCTTCATACCACGGTACGGTTTGTAGAAAAGCCTGCATCAGGCGTTCAAAGCGATCTCCCTTGTCCCGTTCTGAAAAGAAAATGGCGCGATACTTGGCAAGAAGATCTTGGAAGGTCATGGGTGCTCTCCTGAGAAAAAATAGGGCATTTAAAATTATCGCAGAACGCTACAAAAGAGAATCCCCAAGATGGAGGAAATGTATTTTCAGAATACGTCAGGAATCAGCCTTACGGGATAGCGATGCGTCACAGAAACTGACTGATCATGTGCTTTGAAATAACTGTCCAAGGTAGGCATCTCCAACCCACTTCCAGTAAAAGATTCTCCATTATCGCAAACTATTTTTCTATACTATTCCACCAATTGATACGAATAATTCTAATATTTTTTGATAGAAGCCTGCTGCATGACATATCCTCATATCAGACAAAAATAAAAAAGCTATGCTGTGTACATCTAAAGTACGACAGTATAGCTTTTTAATAAATATATAAATTATTCTGATTTTTCATATTCTTTATTGATTTTTTCTATAATGACATCCTTTTTTACTTTTCCTCTTGCTTGTTGCGCCTTCATAACGTTATCGTAAACTTTTTTAGCATGATTATTTGACATTAGTTTTTGTCCAGGAGCATATCCACACAATTTTTTATATTCATCAACACTGATACCATGCGTAGCAAGATGTCTCAAAGTAAGAGAAGAACGTTCCTTTCCACATAGACAACATTTAATTACTTCATCCATAATGGCTTCGTTAGGTTTGATGACAAGATAGGGTTTTCTTCATTGAGCATGGCAACGAGAGCATCACCAAAAAATTTAAGCAAATCATTAGCAAAAACTATTTTAACAGGGAGATCATCTTCACAATATTTCATACCATCCGTCCTTATTTATAACATAATTTACTAATTACGCAAGAAAACAATATCTATCAATGTTGAACTTGACATCTTAACCAATGAATAAAATTATCCTTCTCATAAGCAACTTTTTTGCCAAATCGTATTTTGATTGTTGGTCCTTTGGACAGTGCATCAAGATTGGATAGTGTTTTAGGCTTAATCAGACCACCTGTAAGTTTTGAGACTTCGTTTCTTGTGAACACAGGTAGTAATTCATTTTCTAACTTTTCAAAAAATAATTGCTCTTCTAACATCATGTTACTTTCCTTTTGTAAAATATTTTGTCTTTTTCTACATATTATATTAATATTTATTATTTTAATAAAAAAGAATAACTTATTTTTATTATGTAATTACATTTAGATATATAATACTATCTACATATTCTATACATTCTCTGTCGCACGTCGCACAGCATTTTTAATATACTTTCTGCGACGTGCATTATGAGAATCATTTCATGAAAATATTTCCCCATTTTCAGGCATATTCTGCATCAAAAATCTATCCAATATCTATGTTCTGTCTAATTTTATTCTGTAATATCTGTGCGACGTGCGACGCACATCAAAACACCATTTTTTTCATATCAAACGCTATTCAATCAGGTTACAAAAAAGAGTTGCATTCTTTATGAATGCAACTCATTTTTCTATAAACTAGTTTTTTCTCTATATAAAAAATATGCTGTGCGACTTGTGCGACGTGCGACAGGCTATTTTTCACTACCCTGTCAGCAAATTCGTCGCACAGTTCTCTATTCGGAATCGCAAACCGCACAGATACTATTTAAAATATATTTTCTTCACTCATCTTTTTAGAATCAAAACTAAACTGATGAACTTTACCTTTTTCAACATCATTCTGGACAACTTCATTTTCCCACTTCAATGGAATCAAAGCCCATCCTCTCATATTCGCGTTCTTGTCCGGAATTCGTTTCGTTTCCATGATATTTCCATTACTATTTCTTGCTATCCAGCCTAAATCTACAAGTTTATTTTTTACACTCTTCTTGGATACGCCCCGAAGAATTTTCCTTTCAAAAGGCTCTGACAAGATGAAATAAATCATCATATCATTTTCTTTAAACTTATACCCAAAGAAATCCGCATAACACGACCCCACATTATTGTAGTTTATCTCCTTAAAACCACTGTCTCCGTATTTTCGAATAAAAATCTTAATCCGTTTGAGTACCTCTTCAACTTCGAGATCCCCTACACTCGAACGACGCTCAAGCCATTTTTTGAAACAATACTCAGAAGCGGCAATCGCGGTTCCACAATCCCACGGCAAAATCCCGAACTGAATCGCAAGTTCACCCGCTCCGGCTATCATTCCAAAGTGATCGGCAACGCGCACCACTTGTCCTGAAGCGTCCTTGGGACAGTATTCCTGAATAAAATGCTCACATTTTTCTAAGACAAAAGATGCATATCGTTCCTTATCAGTCGTTAATATAGTTAAAAAGTCTTCAATGGGACTACCATAATATTTGATTGCTGAATGAGATAAATACGTACTGAATGTCTTACTATCCATTCCTTGTGGGAGTTTTGTAAATATTCCCATATTCATTTCTGCATCAGCTTCTATATCAATGACACGGACAGATTGACCAGCCATCATCTTGTCCTTACCATTTTCGCTTATCTTGTCATTCAAAGTCTTTTCACCATTGGAGAGTAATGTTATACGCCATTCATGACGACTTCTTGCATTGCCTTCACGTGTTGCCCTTCCCTTGCCGACACCATTCATAGCCATATAAACAATCTCACCAACGGACTTTGAAGGAGCCTGACCTATTTCATCGAGACAAATCAAACTGTCGTTCCTCTGGGCAGCCAATGATTCAAAAGCATTATCTGTCGTTCTCCATTGAGTCATAAATCCATGCTGATCTCCTTTTCCATAAACAGAAGACGCCACACGGCATGTCGTGGTCTTCCCACTTGAGGAATGGCCGAATAAATGAATACCGAATCCATCCTTATTGCATGGCGTGAGTAAAGGAGCGACAAAAGCAAAAGACAACACAAATTCAATCAGGGGGTTGCCCTCACACATCTTTGCAATGTTATCCTTCCATTCTTCAAGAGTGCCGGACACGGCATATGGGTTTTTATGAAGCGTATATGAAGGCATGAATTTTTCAGTAGTGCTGGCTCCGAATGATTTATCATAAAGAATGTAATCCCTCCCCAACCATCCTGAACGATCTACAAGCTTTACCCTGCAATCCGGTTGCATAGTCTGGATATATCCCAAGACTCGTTCCTTGCTCTTTCTCGTTGGTTCAATCCATAGCCCTTCGTTCAGAAGCTTTTCGAGAACACATTCGCCATTTCCCTTAAACTCAGCATTTTTGATGACCAGCTCATGCTTGACATCATCACCATCTAAAAATTCAACCAATTTTCCCCATGAAATGCTCTTAATATCTCGTGTCTGTGCTTTTACCTCTATTTTACTGCTGATTTTTTGTTTGCTGCTTTCATCATCAGGATTTGTAAGAAAATATAATCCATCATCAAGATTCCTGTAACAGGAAATATTTGGATTGTTATCTATGATTGATTTTTGAAACAATAGCATTGGCATCGTAACATCACAAACAGATTCACATGAATAAATTTTATTGATTTTATCACATGTTATAGGTTCATATACGAATGTAGCACGTCTAATTTATTTTTCTGTCGTATCATATGAGTAATTTTCACGACACATTGCCAGTTCATGGCATATTTTAGCTCCTTCCTTCCCAAACTTCATCAAAACAATAAATAGATACATCCTTTCCACATCGCTTATGATCTCAATATCTTTAATGCAATGTTGAATGAAGTCACATTCATAAAGATACTCAAATTTCTTCATTAATTTTTTATAAGAATCGTTTAAGTGTATCTCATTTTGATATGATATAAAAAGTTTCTTCAATTTATCGTTTATATTGTGCTCAATATTGACATCAAAAACGACTCGTTCCTGTAAGGTTAGTTCCATAAGCTCCATAAAAGGAAGCGAATCTATTTCGCACCATTTCACGGGAACAGCATATCTTCCATTGCTCAATCTTACATTTTCGTCATAAATGAATCCTAATTTTCCCATACTATATAACGACATATCAAAATTCAATATATTCGAACAATAATTTATGTACGAATCTAACATTTTAAAAACCATACTTCTATATATTCTAGGCAAATAAATATCTCCATTTTCACCTCCAAAGGACCATGCTGGAATAATAAGGTAGTATCTATTATCGCAGGTAATGACATATCTAAATATATCTGGATTAATATCATAAACACTACTTATAATTTCAATAAAACTTTTAAAATATTCAAACGCTTTTTCAGCGTCATCATTATCATAAATACAGACACTCAAATCACCATAACGTACTGGATCTTCTTTCCATCTTTCAGGATAAAAAGAATATGAATACGCAGAAAAAGCTGTTGCACCCTGATCTCTCGCATCATTTCTTTTATCCGGCGTGTCATCAATTTTATAAATTGATTTTACTTCTTCATTCGTGTTTACAACATAACAAACTTTTACATTTTGAGTTTCCATGACGTGATCCTTTTGATATATTTTTAACTACATATTATAGTCAGAAAAGGATCAATCAGGATATTTATACAAACACTATAAAGTTATCTTTTGATAATCTACATAGAGATACAAAACCTAAAATACTCTGCTCTGATTATTAAAAATTCTTTGGTTAACACACAGATATATACTTCTACAAAAAATATAAGGTTATCTCTAAGACCGGCATATCTCCAAATCGCAAACTGAAGCTGACGATCACTATATTGTTACGTCATAATGATTCTAAATAAATACAAATAATTTTCTGAGCACGATAACAAATATAAACTCATAGTTAGGCAACAGGAGTGAAGGGTAAAAAGCCTTCCGGCTTGGGAGCAAAGGCCTGCTCTATTACCATGTGCAAAAAAGAGAGGTCCATGCACGCTGTACGTGCATGGACCTATTCCTTACATCAATTTCTACAAACTATTCCCAAGTATACTTCAAAAGATATTCTGAAAGCGTCCCACTTAGCCAACCTACTTGTATTTTTTATTTAATATACTAAAGCACTGTGCGACTTGTGCGGCGTGCGACGGGTCATTTCTCGCTCTCCTATCGGTAAATTCATCGCACAGATTTTGGTTTGTAAACGCACATCGCACAGGCAAAATCATATTACTAAAAACTATGCATATGTATATATCCCTTGATAACTTAAAATATCTTTTCTTCAAACTTACTGAATCTAGCGAACAGTTGAGACGAAAAACAGCAACCCCCAAAATATATTTTTTAGGCGCTAAAATCATTTAATAGAACCTAAAAAATCATTTTCAATTTTGAAAATATCCCTTCTCTCATCCAGAACGCATAAACCTGATTCAGCGTTGCATTGAGAACAGAAGATGTCACCTTACATCATATCAGAATATAAAATGCTACATAAGGTTGCAAGGTAATAAATCCTACTGCCATCCCATTGACAGTGGTATAGTTTTGTCATGAGTATAACCGTATGACTGGATTCTTCTCCTTGATGTCATAGATAAGTGATGGGGATAAGGCATTGTCCCTATCCCCATTGAAATACATTGAATTTATCAACCTCTTCGCTTCATATCAGGCTAGGTTGAAAGTACAAATTTCTGTATTCACAACTTCGTGGCCTTCCTCTTCTTCGAAGGGTGATATCATTGCCGATAGATACAATGATCCCGTGTTGCTCAAGACAATAAAGCGCCACATCAATTTCAGATGCCCGATAAGAGGACTTGAGACGTTGCTTCAGTTGAGTTGCAATGAACGTTTCCACGTTGTGCTCCAAAATCCATAAGGCAACATCGCGTGCACAGGCTTGTTCACGCTCATCAGCCGTACTACGAGCACATATCTGCATGTGATGAGCAAAGACATCAAGGATATCGAACGCAAGACGTATCTCGCTTTCATCAATTGAAGAAATTTCCGGATCAGAGTACTCTGCAAGGTGAAGTATCCCCGCAATACGGAGAGCATGTTCCCCTATACGTTTTACCCATTCTTCAATTTTCCAAAGCTCTTCCCAATTTCTCAGCTCCTGCATCCAGAGTTCATTTTCACTATTCCAAAATTGTTCCGCATCATGGCTTAACTCCATGCTAAAGCACGCCTTTTCATGCACGGCATCTAGTGCCCCAATGATTCGGGATAAAACGTTTTCCATGCGTTGCCGTATCTCATCGCTCAAAGGATACCTCTCGTGCCTATAGACGATTTCATCAGGCAAGTGTCGGTAGACAAGCATGCGTGCAATCAATCCGCGATTATTCGCTTCCTGATCATGGAGCAATGCTTGGAAAGGCCCGAGTTGCGTGAAGGTAACGTCAATGATAGCGGGATTGTAACTTACAGTCTGCCCACGTGAAATACGATCCTGAGCATGGGGTTCGCCTGACCAATATTTGCGGAGCTGATCCATTGCCCCCTTGGGCAGTGGTATGCCCTCCGGATCAATCCTTCCCACAAAACCTTGGGAGGCCATGCGTTGGGAATAGGCGGCGCTTGTGAGCTCAGAAAGCGTAAAACATGGAGGCACCAATTTGGTTTTCTTTTCTTTCTCGGCTTGTAACATTTTCTCATACTGTTCAGGATTTCCCGTACGCATGTAGGAGTTACAAAGCTCTCGCATGCGACGAACCCGCACTCTGTTGTCGACGGCAATCTTGGCATTGAGCTCTTCGTAGTGGAGTAAAATTTTTTCATCAATTTTCTTGAAAAAATCTAAAAACTCCACAGTGGCGGCAGATTTACCGGTTCCAGATTCCGCACCAACCATAAGCAGGAGGGAAAGTGGGCTTTTAATTCCAGCTCCCGGAAGGTAAACGGAAGCCCTGCCGTGGTTCGCCAAGGCAACGGTACCGAGCCAAGCCAAAAAAACGAGATTGAAATCCGCATGTCTGGCGGAAGAAATTGCGGAAACGATTTCCTTCGTTACGGGTGGCAATGGCAACTTGGAGAAGGTCTTCTCGGGAACTTCAGCAAAAAACTTTGCACCCTGAATTTCCTCAAGCAACCTGCCACGCGAGCGTCGGATTCGTAGCGACCGTCCATCGTACATACTGGAGTTCCTTTTGCGGGGGAAAACTCCCCCGCACATTTGGACTGTTACATCAGGGAGGCGATGAAACCGGAAACATCTGTCTCGATCTTCAGCAGCGCGTCCGGAGACGCATCAGGAAACAGCCTACGAATGTCCTCCGGCATGTCTGTCAGCGAAACCGTCTGGTAAGCCGCCTTTGTCCGCTGATGCCCAGCCGCAAAGGCCTCGGCCTGATGACGCTTGAGCTGAAGCTTGTTCCACGCCATCTGGCGCATGATTTCAAGATCCGTCAGGCCTGCGGACAATCTTTCAAGAAACTGCGCGTGTTCTTCACGAAACCGTTGCCTGGGGGACTTTTTGGGTGATTCGGACATGACTCTTTCTCCGTTTTTGTGATAATAGGGGGAACGGACCGCACAGAGGAAGACTACTTCCCAAGAGTGCTTTCCTATTTATCCGGAGAAATACACTTGCTCTCGTATCCATGTCAGGGGGGAATAAGACAAAAAGCTTGTTCCCCTCCCAAGATACATTCGCGCATACTGAATCTTATCTGCAATATATGAAAAGGCATAACGGTATACCGCTAGGCCTTCAAACTATTCGCATATACTGTTAATTTTCTAGTGGACAACGCTCAAGATAATGTTCTCCTGTAGGTTTATACATTTCCGGTGTTTCAGATGTCGGGGTCGTTTTTTGATTTTTGATTGAATATGCTGCTATCTTGTAATTCATTATAAATGATTTTAAGCAATTTTCATTTGAAGAGCACATTTTACATTCTTCTAATGAGCATATTTTCTTATTATACTTATATAGTTTTTCAGATACAATCCTATTCCTTATATCAGCAAAATTTGTCTTTCTGTTTTCTCTTAAAATATCCCAAGTATACAAAACAATTATCCTTTTATAAAAAGAATTTGTTCTATATGATTCCGTTTTGTCAGCAGACACAAGCTTATTTAAAATTTCCTTATCACTATTTGACAAATAAATACCTTTGTTTTCTTTAAAAAGACATATCTCATAACTTAATTGCAATATTAAATCGTCCTGTTTTTCATATTTATCATCAAATTCTATATAAATATTGAGTTTTTTATCATCTTCGTTCGCCACTAAAAGATATCCATATTTCTCAAAAGTATGGATACTATCATCCTCTTCATCAAACGGATCAAAAAATGGCAAATAAAAGCTTTTATCGCCCAATCTATTAAGCAAATCTTTCATATCAGTAGGATATAAAATATCAGATGCATATACTTTATACTTTTTAGAAATATCATATAAAAAAGATACAGTATCAATATCTATTTCAATACTTTTCCTGTCACTCGATGGATTATACATACATAAACTAATTTCTCTGTCGTATTTATATATACACTCGCGGACATCGATTAGTTCATATTCTTTTTCAAGATTATGTATTATAGATATTACACTATTAAACTCTTCTTCTGAAGAAAATTCTTCAAAATGACGTTTACAATATTCAATACGTAAAAAGAAATCCTCCTTTTGCTGATTTGAAATATAGTCATTTTCACAGTAACCGTTCATAAATCATTACCTTATTTTTATATAGTGACTGTATTTAGTTAAACTAATTCATACATGTATTTCATATTCAATTTGACTAATCAATTCATCAAAACATTGTTTTGGACTAAACTTTGAACCATACTGTTTTGCCGCCAATTCAGGAATGTCATGCCCAAACACCTGTCTGAACACATCGTTCTGAAGATGACGTTTTTTATAAAAATCACTAAATGTATGGCGCAATGAATGAAAACTCTTCTTTCCCTTTATTCCGCATATTTTGATGATATCACTAAAATTCTTACCTACCTGCTTTCCGTATCTTGGAGACCTTTCTGTCTTATTTAACTTGTAAAATAATCTTTCTTCTCACTTTATCTTGATACTATCAACATATTCAATAAATCCAAGATCTATCAATTTATTATGCATAGGAACAATCCTAACTGCATTCTTGTTCTTTACCTGCTTATCATTTCTCCCATCCCGTGATGGCTTAGTATTCACATCAAAAACCCATATTCCATCTACAAAATAAACGTCATCTACACTCAGTTGACTTATTTCCTCTAAACGCATTCCAGAGTAGAGACTTATAAGCGGACACCAATAGTAAGCTTCATTTACACGCTTTTTATCTTTAAACTCATCTGATAAAAAAATTTTATTTAAATCGTCAACACTGAACGGTTCTCTAAACTCTATCACAGACCTTTCATCTTTAATCTGTAATCCCTTTGCCGGATTATGACTGCATAATATACCCTCATTGATACACCATTCAAACAAGCTTGAAATAGCTTCAATGATTATATTGATACGTGTCACACTCAGCCTCTTATGAGGATTCATTGCAATGATCTCATCTACGCTTTTTCCTTTATACTCCTTTCGATTAAATCTATGAGGAGGGAGTTTGCATAGTTTATCTCTAAACTCTCGAATATCCTTTCGGCTAATACTGTCAATATATCTATCACCAAGAATATCCAAAGCAAAAAACAATCTACCTTTATGCTCCTGAACAACATGATCTTTCCATGCACCGTCAGATACTTTCGTAGTGATATAATTTTCTATTGTTTCAGACAACAAATATCTTTTAATTTTTTCTTGTTCAATATCATAAAACTTTTGTTTTCTACCAATTGAACCCTCTTTCCAGAAATCTTCCTCAAATTCGTATTTTCCAAATTCTCTTGTTTTGAAAAGACTGCTAAACATAGCCATCATTTTCATATAGCATTTTGTAGCTAGAATTTTATCTTCATCCTTTGCCAATTCTTTTTCTGTAAATAATCCTGAATAAATCAGTAAAGGAATAATTTTGTTAATATTCCATTCAAGGTTTTCTTTGCTTTTCAATAATAACTGATGTGTATTTTGAAAAAGACGTAAAGAGTATTCCTCATGGCTGATCTCATCGATGCCTGAAACATCAACGATAGGAGAATCAGGCTGCCTATTGTTTTTTTCCAAAAGGACACGAAGGAGCCCATTGAGACGCTTACGGATAGTCTGATAGTCCACACCACGTTGTAAAAGCGCTTGAAGCTCGGAATAGATATGCCGCGCCAAAGAATTTGCCTTGCGTACATAGGACGTACGCAGGCTTATCCGGAACTCGGAAGGAACGTCTTTCCCTTGCTTTCCTGTGGGTATTCTCAGACGAAAATAGAAGATATCGCCGCGTCGGTAAAGATAGGCGGGAAATGAAGGTGAGGATGATGAGGAATTTTTTCTAGTGGGGGTTCCGCCGTGGGACGTTCGCATAGCTGGTCCTTGCCGATTTTCGGCAGTTGTGACCTAGCTTGTGGCACAAAGTGGCACACTTTGCTCTCATGCAGGGCTTTCCAGCCCTTCACTCAACGGCTTCAAACAAAAAAAGAAAGCCGTCACAGCATGTTACTGCAACGGCTTTAAAAAATGGTGCCGAAGGGGAGACTCGAACTCCCATGAAGGAACCTTCACTAGACCCTGAACCTAGCGTGTCTACCAATTCCACCACTTCGGCATGGAAGGGAGGTATACCCAAAACATTCAGAGCTGGCAAGCGAAAAAACGCCCTTTCGGAAGAAATTTCAGCAAAAACCACTCTTCCTTCCGTTTTTCCGCCCGACTTCGATTCAGCGCCACCCCGTAACTGGAGACGCCATCCTCTGAGTCACGGCGAAGACGCCGGGCGGGCGGACTGTCCGCCACAGGAGTAAACCTCTTACGATTCCAACGGACTACACAAGAATTTTCTTGAAGAGGATGTTGTTTTCAAGATGGTAGTGCTGCAAGGTATCTTCTTCGATTTCAGTAAGTTTCTTGTACAGTTCTCGGAAGGTATCGCATCCGTCGCAGGGGACGCTGTAGTCGTTTGTGGCATGGCGGAGCTTTTTGAGCAGAGTCCCCGCGGCTTCGTGCTCCTCTTCCAGGATATGCACCAGAGCTTGGCAGTGTTCCTTCGCCTCACTGTTGGCGATGGCCGGGAAGAGTTCCGTTTCTTCACGGATCAGGTGCGGTTCCATCTCATGCGACAACTGGCCAAACAGTTTATACACGTCGTACAGCTCGGGATGGCGCCTTCCGTGGGCCTTGAGCACGTTCACAATCAGTTCATGCGCTTCCGGAAGCGCTCCCCACAGATAGCTGTGGTGCTTCGTCAGGATAAACTCCACGAGCCGTTCGGCGCTCATTTCGGAGAAAGGCTCAGCGGGCTTTTCCGTACGGGCGGCAAGCTCATCCAGCGCTTTATAAATATTGCTGTCGACAAGGCGCTGTTCCTTGATGACTTCACCGAGCAGACGCCCACCGCCGCAACAGTAGTCGATGCCCGCAGCACGGAATATGGCGGAAGACAGAGGGAAATTCACCACGATGTTGCCAACGGAGTGTTCATGCCATTTATTCTGCATAATAAGCCTCCAATGCTTTGGTATGGAAGGACCGTAGCATGGGGCACGGAAAAAACCTTTTAGTATAAAGGGCTATAATCAAAACAATACCGCCGTTCCAGACTCACGGCTCCACCATGCAGGCCCGGTGAGCCCCGCGAAGCCTCGCCCGCACCTACGCGCCGCCCCCCGTGGAGACAACAAAAAAGGCGGCCGAAGCCGCCCTGTTCGTGATTTCTTTCTTACGCCTTGGCTTGCTTGATCACCGAAGTGAGGCTGCTGACGAGGCCGGAAATGTTCGCCAGATCCGTGGGCAGGATCATGGTGTTGCCCTCCTTGGCGAGCTTGCCGAACTGTTCCAGATAGTTTTCCGCAACGCGCAGATTCGCCGCCTGCGTACCGCCCGGCTTTTCCATCTGGTCGGCGACGGTGGCAAGGCCGTCGGCGGTGGCCTGCGCAACCGCCCGGATCAGTACGGCGTCGCCTTCGGCCTGATTTTTCATCGCCTGCAACTTGCCTTCGGATTCGGCGATGGCGGCGGCCTTAGCGCCTTCCGCCATATTGATCCGGGCCTGCATCTCGCCCTCGGACTGCGCGATGAGCGCGCGCTTTTCACGTTCGGCGCGCATCTGCTTTTCCATCGCCTGCATGACCCCGGAAGGCGGCGTGATGTCACGGATCTCGTACCGCAGCACCTTGATGCCCCACGGCGCGGTGGCGGCGTCCAGCGCGGAGATGACTTCCTGATTGATGGTGCTGCGCTCCTCAAAAGTCCTGTCCAATTCCAGCTTGCCGATGGCGGAACGCAAAGCCGTCTGGGCAAGCTGCACGGAACCGAACATGTAATCGCTGATGCCGTAGGCGGATTTCTCTGGGTTCACCACCTGAAGGTAAAGCACGCCGTCGATATCCACGCTCACGTTGTCTTTCGTGATGCAGGTCTGTTTGGGCACGTCCAGAACGTCTTCTTTCAGGGAGCGGCGGTAGGCCACGGCGTCAATGAAGGGGATGAGGATGTGAAAGCCCGCGAACAGAACGGCGTGGAACTTGCCGAGCCGCTCGACCACCACCGCCTGCTGGTTCGGCACGACAAGCGCCGTCTTGAACAGGACGAAAATAACCAGCAGCGCCAAGAAAACGAAAACCGTCAACGAAGAACCGATCAAATCAAGCATATTATGCTCTCCATGTTTGAATAGCTACGCAGGATTCCGGGAGTTTTCCCCACCGGAAACCACTTCAAGCGTCAGTTCGTCATCGGGGATATGCCCCAAGACACGCACCTGAGCCCCCTCCGGCTGCGCTTCCGGGGACACCGCGCGCCAAAAACTGCCGCCCACCGAAATCTCCCCTACCCCGTTTGCCGGAATGGGCCGGGTTACCGTCCCCATTTTCCCGGCATGCAGATTCGGCAGCCCCACCGACGCGGCATCCGATGAAATCTGCGTCTTTCCTCGAAAGCTGCGGACAAACAACCGACGCAGCGAAAGGAGAAACACAACGGACGAGGCTCCGAAGACGACCACTTCAATGGCCAGATCGTCCACGAACAGCGCCGTCACCCCCGCCGCCCACGCGCCAAGGCCGAAAAAAAACAGCACGAACACGGGAGACACCAGCTCCACGGCCAGCAAGATTATGCCCAGAATAAACCACATGGCGGCGACAGACACGGCACCCTCCTCCTTCTTTGAGTACACCCCGCAACGGAACACCCGATGCGGAACCCGCAAACGCTATGCATCCCCCAGAGGAAGCCGCGCGCCGACGCCATAGCCTGTTATGGTCGCCACGGCCACAAGGCCCCCTTCAGCATCGGTTACCCGGACCTCGTATGTGGAAAGCAGCTTCCCCGAACGGAGCACGCGCGCTTCCCCACGCAGGGGCCCCACGCGGCCGGAACGCACAAACGAAATGGAGGTCTGGGCATTCGTGCAGTACAGGCCGTTCGCATTGGAAAGCGCCGCAAACGCCACATCCGCCAGAACGAAAACAGCTCCGTCGTGCACCGCTCCCATGCCGTTGAGCTGGCATCCATGCGGCGGCATCTCGACAAGGCTGTACTCCCTTCCCACGTCCAGCACCTCAATCCCCAACGAGGAGGACACGGGGTCATGCCGTCGAAAATGTGCACGAATCTCTTCCAGCGTCAACATCCTGTCTCCCGGCAATACAAATCATTCGGCCCGCCAGCCCTCGGACGGCGGCACCCATCAGACAACCGATTTTCCATGCTCACGGCACTCCTGTCAACAGCCCGTGCCCGCCTTCTTTGCGGAATCCGGGCCTTATTCCCCGCCGTATATGACGAAGCGATCCCGCCCGCCCTGCTTCGCGTGGTACAAGGCGACATCAGCCTTGGCATACAGCTCTTCGAACGAATCCCCGTGTTCCGGGGCAATGGCCACGCCGATGCTTACCGAAACCCCGCTGTAACGGGGGTGCGCCATGCGGATGGACCGGATGCGCGCACACAGCTCCTCAGCCTTGCGCTCAATGATTTCCCGGGTTGAGACGCCATACATGAGCGCAATGAACTCATCCCCGCCCAAGCGGCCCACAATGTCGTCCACACGGAAACACGACTCCAGCTCACGTGCGACCAATTGCAGCAGCGTGTCGCCCTCAAGATGCCCCAGCGTATCGTTGACATTCTTGAACCCGTCCAAATCCATGCTGAAGAAGGCAAGCAATCCGTCCCCAGAGGCCGAAGCAGCATACTCGGAAAACCGTTTTTCCACAGCGGACCGGTTATACAGCTTCGTCAGGAAGTCCCGCTCGGACTTATAGACCAATTCAGCCTCGCGCTGCCGCCGTTCCGTGATGTCCGTCAGGTAACCAAAAGCCAGCAGATCCCCGGAGGCCGGATCTTTCAACAGGTTAATGGAGGCGGACACCCAGATGAAGGTGTCGCCGCGCAGCGTGCGGTATTCCAGCGACGTTTCCCCCTGCCCCGCCGCGTACAGCTGCAACAGGGATTCCGTGGCATAGAAACGCAGGACGCCCTGCTGATCTTCGGGGTGTACGGACACCTCCACAGCCTTGCGGAACCGTGCGGCGGCTGACGCGTCCGGCTCTTCCACGCCCAGCTCTTCACCATCCGCGTACCGGGACAGCAGCCTGTCCCGCGTCAGATTCACGGTATAAGACGCTATCGTCTTGGACAGCATGGCCTCCCGGTACCGCTCCTCACGGGCAAAACGGAGCTCGGCTTCCTTCAGTTCGGTAATGTCTTCCTGCGTGCCGAGCGCGGAGTATGGGCGGCCCTCGTCATCGAAAAGATTGGTCAGCGTGACGCGGAACCATCGGCTGCAGCCGTTTCCGGAGCGCATCACCACGGAGGCCGAGGCTTCCCCGGACCGCAATGTCTCCAGGACGCCCTCCATGGCCTTCCTGCTCTCTTCGTCCATGCCGATCTCATCCATCGCTTCGTGCAGCGACGCTTCCGTCAGAGAGGCCCCCTTCCCGGCTATGCGCATGATCCGCCCCGTGGCGTATACATATTCAAACAGCATGTCGTCGGTATGGGAAATGGCGATCAGGAAACGCTCGTTGCTCATGCGGAGCTTCAACTCCGCTTCCTTGGCGTCCGTGATGTCGGTCATGCTGCAATAGAGGCACGCCGCGCCGCGCTGTTCCACCGCAAGGCGCATACGGTGCAGAACCCACCGCACTTCGCCGGAACGCGTCACGATGCGGTATTCGCATTGCAGCGGCTCCGAACCGCATTCCCGCATCAGAGCGGTAAGCCGATCCCGGTCTTCAGGGTACACGACCCCAAGAAACACGTTCTGGAACCTGTCTTCCAGCTCTTCACGCGAATAGCCCGCAAGCTCCAGGCATCCCTGGTTGATATAGAGCATCCGGAAATCATCGCGCGTACACTTTACGATGCCGCCCGGTGAAATGTCGGCCATCGAGTCCCTTTCCTGATTCACGCCCTCCACCTCCCGCCGGGTACGGAAGATGATGAAACTGATGAGCATGGCGCTCATCACAAAAGCAAGGAAAAGTTTGATGGAGAACGACAACGCGCCCCGGTTGATCGGATCGCAGATGTCCTCGGTGACGGCGTCGGGCACGATGGTCACAAGGCGCCAATCGTTGATGCCCAGCGGCGTGATATAGGCCGTGCGCCCGTATCCGCCCACGGAGAACCGGATGAAACCCGACGTCCCGTCACGGAGCATCGTCCTGTGCCCTTCAAAGGTATAGCCGTCCAGCATTACGGCGTTGGCTTCAAACGCTTCCAGCCCGTTTTCACTGCCGCCGATGATGTTCGACGTGTGGCGCGAGGTCGTGACCGACTCGCCGCTGGACGTCAGGATATTGCTGTAGCCGCGCTCGTGGAAGTAGCTCATATCCATGATCCGGGAGAGGATGGACATATCATACACGCCGGCTACCGCGCCGACGATCTCCCCGTCCCTGATGATGGGCGAATAAAAGAGCAGATTGTCCGGGCCATGCCCGTTACGGATGAAACGCACGTCGTGATTGCCGCGCAGCACGTCCTGGAACCACGGCTCGCCGGGCTCCACGCGGACGGAACCTTCCAAATCGCGGCCTTTCCCATCGGGCGTGAACACGCGGACATCGTGGAAGTCGTAATGGCCCGCCATGTTTTGCAGCAAAGCCGCGGCATCCGGCCCGGTCAGGCGCTCAACCGATGAAAAAAGCTCCGCGAACATGGCCGTATAGGCAATGGCGGCATTCATCCTGATGGAGATGCGGAGATTGGACTGGCGGGCAATCTCTTCAAGATAGGCGTTGTTGACGGCCTGGATACGTTCCCGGTTTTCGCTCCTGAACTCCAGGAAGGAGAGCGCGACCAGAACCGAAAGCGCAAAAATGCCAAGGAGGCACAAAACGTAGACGTTTCTCCCCCGAAAGGTGCGGACCGCTCTCACCATTCCCCTCCGTTGTCTGGCGGCTCTCCCCCGGAACCGCCCGTATCACATCCCCACAGCGCCAAGGAAAGCGCCTCTCCCCGGCGCGCTCAGACGCAGTGGGAGCATACCTGCCCAGTCGGCATTTCGCAAATGTTCCCGCCATACTTTTCAACTTTTCCGCCGCCCCGCGCTTCCGGCCACCGGAGGAACGCCGCCATGCCCCTGGGGTTACGGCGACATCACGCCCCATACATGGGTCGCCAAGAACGCCACCATCCTCGTGGCCTTGATCGCGTACATGTACTCACTGGTCATCGTCGCCATGATCGTCAATCAATTCGCGGAAAACCGTAAACTGAAGCAGCAGGAAAAAGCCCGCCTTTCCGGAAGCGCCCAGGCAAGGCGCCGGGAGGCGCCTCCTTCCGGGGAGAACGATTGACCGGATGGGCTCAGAGCGTAAAAAAAGCGCCCTTCCCCAATCGGAAGGGCACCCTTATCGCTTACTTCTTCGGCATGAGGGGCCGGACGGTCATCACCGGGCATGGCGCTGCCCGCACCACTTCATGGGCGACGGACCCGAACAGCAGGCGGTCAAACCCCGCCCGCCCGTGCGTGCCCATGACGATGAGGTTGGCTCCCTTCTCTTCAGCCAGCTTTACCAGCTCTTCGGAAGGCCGCCCCACAAGAATGACGCCCGTGGCATCCATCCCGGCGAACTGTTCCGCCAAGAGGGCGTTCATGGACTTCTGGATGGTTTCGTTGGGATTGTTCACTTCATTCGGCTGGTTGTTGACGGAAAGATACACATCCTCATACGGCGTGTGAGCCGGGATGACATAGGCAACCAAAATGGAGGCCCCGGTCATGGACGCCATCATCTTCGCATATTCAACGGAAGGGGCAATTGTGTCTTCCAAGTCCACCGCACAGAGAATCTTCTTCACTTCCATAGATGATGCCTCCGTAATGAAGTGATAGGAAACGCCTTTTCCTCTGTCTCCACAATAGCTCTGAACACGCTAAAGTCAAGGATGTTGGGGCACGCCGCAGTATGGCGGGCCGTCCCCCATCCCGTCGGCTGCATGTCCGGAACCTTCCCCCTTACGCCTTCCCCGCCCGCACCCTTGTGCCCTCTTTGACGCGGAGCCGTTCTCTGCTAAGATTGGACATGGAGGCAACCCTATGGAAACGATTTTTGCCATTCTGACGGTTATCGTATACATCCTGCTCGCCCTTGTGGGCCTTGTGGCCCTCACAATCTGCGTCTTCCTCTGGATGGTGTCCACACGGACCAGGCAAGATTCAAAAATATTTCAGGAACGTTTTGACGGCTGGCGCAAGACGCGCGGATAGGTTCGCCCCGAAAGCCCGGCTTTCGGGGCTTTCGTTTCACCCGCTCCCCTGCGGGGCGATCCCGGTGCCCGGACACCGCCTTTCAGCAAAACGGCCTCTCCGCCCCTAGCCGCTCCGATCCGGCGGCCATCCCTCGCTCCCGCAACGCTTCCGCCCGGATTATAGTTTACATTTCCTTTTCCCCGCGTATCTTCTCTCGAACCCCCTCTTCGCCCTTCAGGGCTCCTCCCCCCTACTGGTTTTGAACACGAGAAAGATACGATGTCACTTATCGCGCGCATGATCATTCCCATCAGCGTCATTGTGACGCTCGCCACGTCCTTCATCGGATGGAAGGCATACAGCGACGCCCGGGATTCCGTGGCCGAGGCTACCCGCATCCTTGAAATTTCCACGCTCGACGCCGTGGGGCGCGAACTCACCACCGTCATGAACCTCACCCGCCAGCATTTGCTCACAGTGGCGGATCGCATCGCCATCATCGAGCTGCTCCGCAACCCTGATGAATCCCCCGAGGGCGAACGGAGCAAGCTCCTTACCCGTCATTTGCGGCGGGCCGTGTTCGACTTCCCAAGCATCGACGGGCTGGCCGTCCTCAATAGCAGGGGGACCGTGATCGCCAGCGTCAATCCGGGCGAGAACGCCACCAGCCGGAAAACCTCATCCTATTTCCACAAGGCGCTGCAAGGCGCACAAACCCTCGACGGTCCGCTTGTCCTTCCCTATACGCAGGAAAAGGCGTTCATCATCTCCACCCCCATCTATGACAGGGGCAAAGTATCCGGCGTGCTCGTCGGCGCGATCAACATGGAGCACCTCACGCGCCTTATCGTCGATCCCGTCACCCTCAACGGCATGGGGTACGTTTTCGTCTGCACGCCGGGCGGCTCGGTCATCATGCACAGGGACCGTAACAAGATGTTCGCCGACAATGTCTCCGAACAGCGCTTCATCAAGGAAGCCACCGCGGACAAAGATCGGTTTCTGGAATACAGGAACCCGCAGGGGCAGATCATGTACAGCGCCTATACGGCCCTGCCCAACGGGTGGATCATTGTGGCCGCCGCATCCAAGGAAGCCATGCTCGCCGGGGTACGCAACCTCCGCAGCGACATCATCCTGAGCTGCGTGGGCGCGCTGCTGCTCGTCACCCTGCTCATCTACCTCATCCTGCGTAAAGTCACCGGTGTCCTTCAAGAGGGGGTGGAGTTCGCCGAGCGCGTAGCCTCGGGCGATCTCGATCGTTCCCTAAACATCCGGCGCGAGGATGAGCTCGGCAAGCTGGCCCGCGCCCTCAACACGATGGTCCAGCGGCTCAAGGCAAGCTTCAGCATAGCGGAAGAACGGGCACGGGAGGCCGAAGAGGCCAGCGCCCGGGCGACTGAAACCTCGCAGGAGCTTGAAGCCGTCATCAACGGCGTCAGAGGCGGGGTGGCGCGGCTCGAACTCACGGACAACCTCCGTGTGCTCTGGGCAAACGCCGGTTTTTACGCGCTTGCCGGGAGAAGCCACGCGGAATATGAGCAGGACGTGCACGACGAAGCCCTGCTTGTGGTGCACCCCGACGACCGGGCACACCTGCTCGGCGCGTTCCGTTCCAGCCTCGCAAGCAACATCCCGGTGCATACCGAATACCGCATCCTGCGCAGGGACGGTGGTGTCGTCTGGATCTATCTCCAAGCCAGCCTCGTGGGACACCGCGACGGCGTGCCCGTATTTCAGGGCGTGTTCGTGGACGTCAGCAAGCAGAAAAACACCATGCGGGCATTGGAGCTGGAACAGCAGCGGAACCGCATCGTCGCGGAGCTGACCAACGACATCATCTTCGAATACGACTACGACACCGACGAGATGACGTGCTCGGAACGCTACGAAACCATTTTCCATAAGCCCCGGGTCATCCCTAATTACAGGCGGCATCAGGACAACCTGCTCAACATGCTCCTGCCCGAGGACGCGAAAACGCTTCAGGAGGCCTATCGCCGCATTGAGCAGGGGGTCGATTCCTATGCCCTCACCCTCCGCCTGCTTCAGCCGGAAGCAGGCTATCAGTGGTACTCGATCCGCTTCCGCAGCATCCGTGACGAAACCGGGCGCGCCATCAAGCTCATCGGGCAGCTCACGAACATCCACCACCAGAAGCTCGAGGAAGACCGCCTCCGCCACGAAGCAAGCACGGATCTGCTCACGCAGATCTACAACAAGATCACTACGGAACACCTTGTCTCCCTTGAGTTGCAGGAGGGGAGGAACCACGCGCTCATCGTTGTGGATCTCGACAAGTTCAAATACGCAAACGATACGTTCGGGCACTTGTTCGGGGACTCGGTGATCAAGGCGGTGGCGGCTACCCTGCGCGCGACGTTCCGCGCCACGGACATCGTCGGGCGCACGGGCGGGGACGAATTCGTCGTGCTCGCCAAGGACATTTCCCTTTCCGATGGGCTCGAAACCCTCAAAGCCAAATGCAGGCGGCTCTCCGTCGAGCTCGCCCATGTCTCCCTCGGGCAGGATTATGTCATCTCGGCAAGCATCGGCATCAGCCTGTTCCCGCGTGACGGCAAGACCTACGCCGAACTGTTCGCCAAGGCCGACGCCGCCTTGTACCAGATCAAAAACACCGGGCGCGGTCACTTCGCCGTGTACGGGGAAGTGCCAGAAACGGAAACAAAGGCCCTGCCCTCGGGTGGCAAAGGGATGCCTCTCATGCCCCGAGGGCCACGAAACGACGCCTAGCGTTACCACCGCACTCCGGAATATCCATAAACAGGCAAAGGCCCCTTCCCGTTCGACAACGGAAAGGGGCCTTTGCCTGTGCGCGATCGGCTTGCATTCACAGAAAGCAACCAGTGTGAGTCCACAGACGGTGCAAACACACACGCATCAGGCTCCCCGCAAGGAGCCCCAAAAGCGGGAGTAACTGTGTGCCGGAAGAAATGACTTCGGGGACGGAGATGATGCCGTTGGTGTTAGTGATGCCGTCGCCAATCTGAGAGTCAGTGATAACTGGCGACCAAGGCGACCACGTACCATTTTTATTTTTCTTTCTTGTGAATATACGGCCTGTGGAACCCATCGGCATCGTATATCTTGTAGATTTTCTCAGCGGGCTTCGCAGTCTTGATGCGCGTATCTGTCAGGGACATTGGGGCAACTCCTTGGGGCAAAAGCGTCTGTTGCCCCCATTGTTGCCCCAAAAAAATGTGAGCTGCAATGGTTCCAATCGAGAAAACATGAGCGCATTTGAGCACGGGAAAAGGGCAAAAGAAGAACTCCCGTGAGCACTTATGAGCACTCACGGGAGTTCTTGAGAAGTCTTTCTGGTGGAGATGAGGGGGATTGAACCCCTGGCCTCAGCGATGCGAACGCTGCGCTCTCCCAGCTGAGCTACATCCCCAAAGGTCGCCGTAGCAACGGGAATCTCTATACGGGATCACCCTCACGCTGTCAAGCAAAACGGCCCAGGGCATCCGTATTTTTCCCTTTGCGAGAAATGAGCGGGGCTTTCCCAAACGCCGCCTCCATCGTATGCCCCCCATCCCGTCAACATCCCAAAGGGAACACGGCTGTCGAAGCGCTCCGAAAGCGTCCCTTCCCGTCATGCTTCCCGATGGCGCCGTTATCCGCGCAATTCGCGCTGCATATCCCGGGTTTCGGCACGGCGCTTCAGTTCCACGCGGTGATCGTGCAGCTTGCGGCCCCGTCCAAGAGCCAACTCCACCTTGATCTTCCCGTGCTTGAGGTACAGCTTCGACGGAACCACGGTCAGGCCCTTCTGTTCCACTTTCGCGGCAAACGACGCGATTTCCTGTGCGTGCATCAGCAGTTTGCGGGGCCTGTCCGCGTTTTGCTCCACGTACCCGGCATTCGTATACGGGGCAATGTGCAGGCCGATCAGCCACGCTTCGCCGCGCCTGAACTCCACATAGCTGTCCGTAAAGTTCACCTGCCCGGCACGAAGGCTTTTCACCTCGGGCCCGGTCAAGGAAATACCCGCTTCAATGGTTTCCAGATATTCATAAATATGACGGGCTTTACGGTTATCCCCAATAAGGGGGCCGCCCGATTTCTTGGCGCTCATAGCTTACCTCCTTGCGGACAGCAGCGCGTAAATGCTCTTAACCGTCCATCCGGCCGTCCGGGTCTGCACCCGGCGCGCAACGTCCCGGGGCGAACCGCCCAGTTCCCGCTCCTCGGCGATGAGGCGAAACACCTCTTCCCTGTCCGTCACGCCTCCGGCCTCCGCCGGTCCGACCACCACCGTGATCTCGCCAAGCAACTCAACGCCCGCCGGGACGCCGTCCTCCAGCCGCCCGAGAAGGTATTCCTCATGCGTTTTGGTCAGTTCGCGGGCAATGCAAAGTTCCCGTGGGCCGAGCACGGCATGGGCAACAGAGAGCGTTTCGCTCAATCGGTCCTTACGTTCAAAGAAGATAAGCGTCAATGCCAGATTGGCAAAGGGCGCCAGCGTCTTTTCCTGATCCGAGCGGCTGCGGGGAAGGAACCCCAAAAACGCGAACGGCTGCGGCGCGATGCCGCTCCCGGCGAGCGCCGTCACGGGCGCACTCGGCCCCGGAACCACCGATACGGGAATCCCCGCCGCGCGGCAGGCCCGGACCAGCCGGTAGCCGGGGTCGGCCACCAACGGCAGCCCGGCGTCGGAAATAAGCGCAAGCGTCCGGCCTCCATTCAACAGGCCCAGCACTTCGTCCAGCTTGCTCTCTTCGTTATGGTCATGAAAACTCATGAACCGCTTGGCTTTCACCCCACAGCGCTGGCACAGCAGCCCCGCCCGGCGGGTATCTTCCGCAAGGACCATATCCGCGCCTTCCAGCACTTCCCGCGCACGGGGAGAAAGATCACCAGGGTTGCCAAGCGGCGTCGCCACTACCCATAATTTCGGAGATGTCAAAGACATGGCGGTAATAATCCAGTTCGAAGGTTGCGCCCGCGTCACGGACGCAGACAAGATCGAATCGGCAGGGAACATCCCATTCCCCGCTTGCGGACAAGTAGGCTCGGGCGGCTTTGACCACGCTGCGGCATTTGGCGGGCGTCATGCTCGCCTCGGGCGAAGCAAGGCTCCCCTTGCCGCGCAGACGGACTTCGACAAAAACCAGTTCGTCCCCGTCCCAGCAGACAAGATCCAGTTCATACGAACCGCTGCGCCAATTGCGGGCGAGTATCCGCATCCCGGCCTTTTCCAGCCAATCCGCGGCGGCATCCTCTCCGGCGCGCCCCTTTTCCTGCCGCAAGGTCACAAAAGCGAGCCCTGCCGCGCCGTCTGCCGTTCGGGCAAAACGCCCCGGAACGTCTTCCGGTGCATGGGGCACGGCCCAAGCTCGCGCAGGGCGGCAAAATGCTCTTTGGAACCGTAGCCCTTGTGCTTGGCAAAACCATAGCCGGGATAGCGGTGGTCGAGCTTATCCATGAGCATGTCACGGAATGTTTTGGCGATGATGGACGCCGCCGAAATGACCGGGACCAGCGCGTCGCCGTCCACAATGGATTTCTGGCGCGGGGACGATGGCCAGCACGCCGCGCGCTGCCGGAACAGTGGCTCGGGGATCGTCTGGTTGCCGTCGATGAGCAACCCTTTGGGCCGGACTTTCAACACGCTGGCGGCGTGGCACATGGCCTTGAGCGTCGCCTGCAAAATATTGATGCGATCGATTTCGGGAGGCCAGACGACGCCAAGCCCCCAAGCCAGCGCCACGGCCCCGATCTCGGCGGCCAGACCGTCCCGGCGGGTAGGCGACAACACCTTGGAGTCCGCAAGGCCGGGAATAACCGCGCCTTCGGGCAAAATCACCGCCGCCGCAACCACGGGACCGGCAAGGCAGCCCCGCCCGGCTTCATCGATCCCGGCAACCGCCGAAACGGGTATGCCGGGGAACCAGTCGCCCGGCTTCGCGGAAGGGCACAGAAGCAACTCTTCCTGCACGGATACGGATTTTTTGCGGCCAGCCATACACTCTCCGTAACAAAAGACCAAAAAGGGAAAAAGGGATCTTTGCAGGAAAGATCCCTTTTTCCAGAACGCCCGTCGCCGGGCGGGAAACGCCTCACTGCGGGGAAAAACTCCCCTCTTCCCTGATGGGGAACTAGTAGCGCTTCTTGGGCTTGATACGGGCAGCCTTACCCTTGAGATCGCGGAGGTAGTACAGACGGCTGCGGCGCACGGAACCTTCGGTCACCAGCTCGATGTGGTCGATGAAGGGGGAGTGCAGGGGGAAGATACGTTCCACGCCCACGCCGTCGGAGACCTTACGAACGGTCACGGTAGCGCCCACGGTGCCGCGGTGCATACGGATCACGTTGCCCTGGAACACCTGGATACGTTCCTTTTCACCTTCGACGATACGGAAGTGCACTTTCACGGCGTCGCCGGGCTTGAAAGCGGGAATATCAAGGCGCATCTGTTCGCGTTCGATCTTTTCGATGATGGTCATGTCCTTCTCCTCAAAGAAGTCGTTGCCCCGTCTGACGGGCAACCTGAAGTTATGTCGCTTCGTTTGTCGGTGACTCCCGAAACGGGCTGTCGCTTGCGCTCTCTCGCCCCGTCGCCGGGGGAGGTATCAACACAGAGCATTGCACCGTACCGCAAAGGCGCGGCCGTGAAGAGGCTCTAACAGCAGTCGCCGAGCACCCGATCAAGGGTAATGGCGACCGCCCCACGCACCGGGAGATGGTTGTACGCATCCATCCACCGCAGCGGCCTCAGTATGCCGTCGCAGGCATCCAGAATCTCCGGGGCCATCCCGTGCCCTGTCCCGAAAAGGAGCAGGACCGGACGGTCCACAAGCAGATCCCGCACAGCCTGAGGCGTCATGACGCCGTTGTCCCGCGCGCTGGTTCCCAGCAGAACCGGGCGCTGTCCCGTGCGTGCTTCCACAAGATCAATGGCTCCCTGCACATCGGAAGCCATACGGACGAGGCTGAACGCTTCGGCGCGATCCGGGTTGGAGACGCCGCCGGGCCCTTCCGTCCAATGGCGGACCAGCGTTTCCAGAATGGTCTGCTGATCCTTCAAGGGGGTTACAACCGTGAAACTCCCCAGTCCATATGTGCGAGAACACCGTGCTATATCGTGAACGTCGAGGTTTGTCAAAGAGGTTGCGCCGGTTTTGCGATCGCCAAGGAAAACGGGATAATGCACCAGCGCACAATGGAGGTTGCGGCCAAGGCGGAGCCGTCCAGCGGCCTCCACCGTTTCCCGCAGGTACTCCATGTCGTCCGACGTCAGCGGCGCCCCGTCCAGCATGTCGGGCCGGACCCGCAGCGTCGTCCGCAGCGACTGCTCGCGCCGCCACTTGGCAATACGGCCATGATCGCCCGAACGCAGCACATCCGGCACGGGCACATCCTCAAAGACTTCGGGCCGCGTGAAGTGCGGATACTCCAGCAGGCCCGCCGAAAAACTTTCGTCGTCTCCGGATTCCTCTTTTCCCATGAAGCCGGGGATGAGCCTGGTCGCGGCCTCCACCAGCATCATGGCGGCGGCCTCCCCGCCGTTGAGCACGGCCTCGCCCACGCTGACCTGCTCGACCGGCAAAATGTCCATGAGCCGGGCGTCGATGCCTTCATACCGGCCGCATACCAGCGTCAGCGTCTCTTCCCGCGCCAGCTCGCGGGCCAGCGACTGCGTGAGCGGCTTACCGGCGGCGGCGAGCATGATGATCCGCCCCGCTCCGCCCCGCTCCGTTTCCAGTTCCCGCAAGGTCTTTACCAGCGGTTCCAGCATCATGACCATGCCGGGCCCGCCGCCATAAGGACGGTCGTCCACGATATGGTGGCGGTCTTCCGTCCTGTCGCGGGGGTTCAGGATATCGAATTCGACAAGCCCCGCCTCGCGCGCCTTGCCGAGCAGCGCCGTATCCAGCGGGGATGCAAACCATTCCGGGAACAGAGTCAGTATATTAATTCGCATTGCTTTGTTTTGTATGAAGATTGGGGAAGGGGGGAGAAACTTTTCTGAAGAAAGGTTTCTCCCCCCTTCCCCAAACCCCATCCCCTCTCTTCCCAAGACTTTCGCCCTTATCGAATCCCTGTCCGCAGGTTTCCCGTATATGGAAAAAAGGGAGAATACTACGGGACACAAAACGGGACACGTCGACAATACAGAAAAAACGCTCGTCCTTCCTGAACTCCTTCCGTGTCCCCTCCCCACCAGTTGAAGTTTTTGCGGGTGGGGGTACGGGGGAGGGAGCTTTTTGCAAAAAGCTCCCTCCCCCGATTCGTTTTTCTACTTCAACAAGCCTTCGGCAACGTCAACGACATGATCGACGGTGAACCCGAAGTGCTTGAACAGCACGTCGCCGGGGGCGGACTCGCCAAAGCCGGACATGCCGACCACCGCGCCGTCGAGCCCCACGTACTTCCACCAACCGTCCACGGAGGCAGCTTCGACCGCCACGCGCGCACGCACGGCGCGGGGCAGCACGTTTTCCTTGTATTCGGCAGGCTGCGCGTCAAAAAACTCGGCGCAAGGCATGGAAACCACGCGCGCCTTACGGCCCTTCCCGGCCAGCGCTTCGGCGGCGGAAACGGCGAGCTGCACTTCGGAACCCGTAGCGATGAGGATTACCTCGGGTGTGCCTTCGCAATCCTTGAGGATATACGCGCCGCGCTTCACGGCTTCAAGCTGTTCCTCCGTGCGGGTCTGCGGCGTCAGGCCCTGACGGGTCAGCACCATGCAGGAAGGCTGGGCGGACTCAAGAGCCACCTTCCACGCCACGGCGGTTTCCACCGCGTCGCAGGGACGCCACACGAGCAGATCGGGAATAAGGCGCAGGCTGCTCACATGCTCGACGGGCTGGTGCGTGGGGCCGTCCTCTCCGACGCCGATGGAATCGTGCGTCAATACCCAGACAAGGCGCTGCTTTATGAGCGCGGACAGGCGGATGGCGTTTCTGGCATAATCGGAGAACACAAGGAACGTGCCGCCGTAGGGGATGAACCCGCCATGCAGCGCAAGGCCGTTCATGACGGTACCCATGACGAATTCACGCACACCGTAGGACAGGTAGTTGCCGTTCCAGTCGTTGCGGCCGATGCGGGAAGCCTTTTCGTGCCACGTGCCCACGGAACCGGTCAGATCGGCGGAACCGCCGAACAGTTCCGGCAGATGCGGAGCGATGGCGTTCAGGACGTCGCGGTTGGCGATACGGGTGGCGACCTTCGGCTTGTCCGCGTCAAAACGGGCGATGGCGGAGGAGGAAACGCTTTCCCAGTCGGCAGGCAATGTGCCGCTCATCCGGCGCTCGAATTCGGCAGCGAGATCGGGATAGGCTTTCGCATAGGCGGCAAACAGAGCTTTCCACTCGCCTTCAAGCGCTGCGCCGCGCTCGCGGGCGTCCCACGCATCCTTGATGTCCTGCGGCATGACGAACGGTTCGTCCTTCCAGCCGAGCGCGGCACGCACGGCGGCGTTTTCATCCGCCCCCATCGGCGAGCCGTGGCTTGATGCCGTCCCGCCCTTCTTGGGGGAACCGTAACCGATGGTCGTCTTGCAGCAAATCAGGGTCGGACGCTCGGTTTCCTTGCGGGCGAGGACCAGCGCCGCGTCGAGCATGGCGGCATCGTGACCGTCCACGCCGGAAATGACGTGCCAGCCGCACGCTTCAAAACGGGCGGGCGTGTCGTCGCCGAACCACTGGTGGACGTCGCCGTCGATGGAAATGCCGTTGTCGTCATACATGACGATGAGCTTGCCGAGGCCGAGAGTCCCGGCGAGGGAACAGGCCTCCTGCGACAGCCCTTCCATGAGGCATCCGTCGCCGAGGAACACGTATGTGTGGTGATCGACAATGGGGAAGCCGTCGCGGTTGAACTCGGCGGCGAGCAGTTTTTCAGCCACAGCCATGCCCACGGCGGTGGCAAAGCCCTGTCCGAGCGGCCCGGTGGTGGTTTCCACGCCGGGGGTCACACCCTTTTCGGGATGGCCGGGCGTACGGGAGCCGAGCTGGCGGAAATTCTTGATATCGTCCATGCTCAGGTCATAGCCGGTGAGATGCAGCACGCTGTAGAGCAGCATGGAGGCATGGCCGTTTGACAGGACGAACCGGTCACGATTAGCCCAATGGGGATCGGCGGGATTATGACGCAACACGCCGCGCCACAGGGCTTCCGCCATGTCGGCCATGCCCATGGGCGCGCCGGGGTGGCCGGACTTGGCCTTGTCTACGGCGTCCATGGAAAGGATACGAATGGCATCGGCAAGTTCTTTACGGGAACGCATGACTACTCTCCGTCAGCTTACAAAGTCAGTGAACGGGCTTCCTCCGCCTTGCTCTCAAACGCCAGACGACGGGCCTCATAGGGTGGAACCGAGAAAAACGCCGAACCGGACACCAGCACGTCCGCACCCGCACGCACGAGATCGGCGGTGTTGTCGGGCGTGACGCCGCCGTCGATCTGGATGAGCGTCTCAAGGCGGCGTTCGTCCAGCATCCGGCGAAGACGGCGGATCTTTTCATAGGTGATCGGCAAAAATTTCTGCCCGCCGAATCCCGGGTTCACGCTCATGAGGAGGATCATATCGACATCCTCCAGCACGTATTCCAGCGCGGACAGCGGGGTGGCTGGATTGAGCGCGACTCCGGCCTTCATGCCCAGACGCCGGATTTCCGCGAGCGTACGCTGCAGATGCCGGGTAGCCTCGGCATGCACGACCAGCATGTCGGCACCTGCAGCCTGAAATTCGGAAAGATAGTTTTCGGGCTCCACAATCATCAGATGCACATCAAAAAACAGGCCGCTGCGCTTGCGCAACTGCCTGATGACGTGCTGCCCGAAGGTGATGTTCGGCACAAACCGCCCGTCCATGACATCCCAGTGCACCCACCGGAGACCGGCGGCCTCCAAAGCCGAAAGTTCCGCCGCAAGGTTGCCCACGTCAGCGGAAAGAAGAGAAGGAGAAAGAATCATCGGAGCTTACCTTGTCGGTTTAAGACGCTGCCGCCCCAGCAATGCCTGCAGGGCCATCAGTTCGCTTTCCACATGGCGGAGCATGTCTTCCGCGCTTGTCCGGGCCTTTCCGTCGCCGGACTCGGCGCATTCCCGTTCGAGAACGCGCCTGGCCCCTTCGATGGTCATACCCTGCTCGTGCAGCAAGGTGCGAATGCGCCGGAGCACGACGAGGTCCGCATCGGAATACAACCTCTGCCCTTTCGGCGTACGCAAGGGGCGCAACTGCTCGAATTCCGTTTCCCAGAAACGCAATACGTAACCTTCCAGCTTCAGCAGCCGAGCCGCTTCCCCGATGCGATACGTCCGTCCAGTCATAGAGTTCCCATGCGGAACGCGTCATGCTCCATTGATTACAGACAAAAAGACATGCCTCGTCATCGATGCGTCACGATCAGATGCGGACGCCCAGATTCTTGATGAGCGATTGTGCCACCTTTTCCCGCTCCTTGTCCACCTCGGCATCTTTAAGAGTCCGGTCGGCCTTGCGGAACGTGAGCCGGAAGGTCAGGTTACGTTCTTCCGTATCCTTGGGCTCATACAGGTCGATGAGGGTCACGTCTTCGAGGATGGCAATGCGCATGTCGCGGATGTGCTTCTCAACGGCGGCCACGGACAGGGTAAGCGGAGCAATGACCGTCACGTCGCGGCTGGACGCCGGGAACACGGACAGCGCCTTGAACACGATGCGGGCCGCCCGGTGCAGATCCCATAGGGTTTCCAGATCCAATTCCGCCAGCCAGATGGGCTTGCGGGCATGGTAGGCGTCGGCGAGCTGCGCCTTGACCTGCCCCACCACGCCGACGGGCTTTCCGTCGACGGTCACGCGCACGCACGGAGCGAGGAACGGATGCGTGTTTTCGTCGCGGGTGAACACGGGCGCGGAGAGATTCAGGAACGCCGCGAAATGTTCCACCAGCCCACGGATGTCCGCGTATCCGGCGTCGATTTCCGCATTCGGCCACGCCGTGTCGTACAGGGAACCGTACATCACCATGCCGAGACGGGCGCTTTCCTTCGCCGTGGTCTGGGAAGCGGGATCGGCCTCAAACACGTTGGCCACTTCGAACAGGCGGACGCCCATGTTGCCGTGCGCGATGTTGGTACGCACATTCTGCAACAGGCTCGGGGCGATCTCGGTGCGGAGCACGTTCTGTTCTTCGGTCAGCGGGTTGATGATATCGATGCGGCCTTCCTTGGAAAGGCCGAGATGATCGAGATCCTTATGGCCGACGAAGCTGTAGTTCTCGGCTTCGTTCAGGCCGAGGCCACGTCCCCACGCCTTGATGCGGGACAGGAAACCGTACCGGGATTCCGGCTGGCCGAAACGATCGAGAGGGCGGGAAACGGCGGGCAGGGTTTCCGGGATGGTGTCCATGCCCTTCACGCGCGCAATTTCTTCGATGAGGTCCACTTCGCGGCTCAGGTCGGAACGCCAGCTCGGGGTCGTGACCTTCCAGTCCGCCCCGTCGGAGCGGTCAAGGCCGCAGCCCAGACGTTCCAGCGTATCCGCGCAGAACGCGGGCTCGACATCCATGCCGAGCAGATCCACGGTACGCTGAACACGGAAACGCGGATGCGGGGCTGCCCACAGCTTGGGCTCCTGCGTGCAGGCACCTGTGCGGACCACGCCGCCGGAAAGTTCCGCCATCAGGCTGACGGCCCTGTCCATAGCGAACCGGGAATTGATCTGATCCACACCGCGCTCAAAACGGTAGGAGGCTTCACTGGCCAGGGCAAGGCGGCGGGCCGTCTTGCGGATGGTTTCAGGGCGGAACACCGCGCTCTCGACCATGACGTTGCGGCTGGCGTCGGAAATTTCCGTATCGAGCCCGCCCATGACGCCGGCGAGCGCAACAGGCTTCATGCCGTCACGGATCAACAGGTCGGCGGAGGTCAGCACACGCTCCTGCCCATCAAGGGTCACAATGCGTTCACCGTCGCGGGCCACGGAGATTTCCGTGCGTCCGCCTTCCAGCTTGTCGCGGTCAAAGGCGTGCAGCGGCTGCCCCAGCTCCATCAAAATATAGTTGGTAACGTCCACGATGTTGGAAATGGGGCGGACGCCCACAGCGTGCAGGCGGTGGCGCATCCACATGGGCGACTGCCTGATGGTCACGCCTTCCACGAGACGCAGCTGGTAGAACGGGCACAGGTCGGGATTCGGGATATTCACGGCCCATTCCGACGACCAATCCGCACCCTGTGCTTCCACATGCACCTTGGGCAGCGTCAGGGGCAGCTTGAAAGCCAGCGCCGCTTCGCGGGCAAGGCCGAGTACGGACAGGCAGTCGCCGCGGTTCGGGGTGATGCCGATTTCCAGAATCTCCGTATCCAGATCCAGCGCGTCGATGAGGCGCGTGCCGACCTTGAAGCCTTCGGGCAGCACCATGATGCCGTTATGATCTTCGGAAAGCCCCAGCTCACGCTCGGAGCAGATCATGCCGAACGAAGGCACGCCGCGCAGCTTGGCCTTCTTGATGACCATACCTCCGGGCATCGTCGTGCCCACCAGCGCCACCGGCACTTTCTGTCCGGCGGCCACATTGGGTGCGCCGCACACGATGTTCAGCACTTCTTCCTGTCCGGCATCCACCGTGCATACGGCCAGATGATCCGAATCGGGATGGGCCTCTTTCGTCAGGACGTGCCCGACGACGATGTCCTTGATGGCATCATACGGATGGATGATGTCTTCCAGCTCCAGCCCAAGCATCGTCAGGCGATCGCCGACTTCCTGAGCCCCGGCTTCCACCGGAACAAATTCGCGCAACCATTTCAGACTTAACAGCATTGCTCAATCCTCTCGGGGCATCGCCCCAAAAACCGCCGAGGAAAGCCTTCCCACAACGACGGCGCATTCTTCTCTTGATCGGGACCGCAAACAGCATTTTTTCGGAATGAGCCGAAGAAATACCTTTTAAAGAAGAACTGAAGTCCGATCCCGATTCCCTGTCCGAAGGAGGGATACTGGCCCTAGGCAAACTGACCGAGGAAACGCACATCGTTCTCAAAGAACATGCGCAGGTCCCCGATGCCGTACTTCAGCATGGCGATACGTTCCACGCCAAGCCCGAAGGCGAATCCGGTCACTTCTTCCGGGTCGTAGCCAACGGCCTTGAAGACTTCAGGATCGACCATGCCGCAACCGAGGATTTCCAGCCAGCCGGTCCCCTTGCACACGCGGCACGTAGTGCCGTTGACATGCCCCTTCCCGCCGCACATACAGCAGGAAATGTCGGCTTCGGCGCTGGGTTCCGTAAACGGGAAGAAGCTCGGGCGGAAACGGATGCGGGTGTCGGAACCGAACACTTCGCGCATGAACGCGGTAAGCGTCCCGCGCAGATCGGCCATGGTCACGTGCTTGTCCACGAGCAGGCCTTCGACCTGATGGAACATCGGCGTGTGCGTGATGTCCGAGTCGCGGCGGTAGACGCGTCCGGGCGCAACCACGGCGACGGGAGGCTTCTGCTTGAGCATGGTCCGCACCTGAAGCGGGGACGTATGCGTACGCAACACGATGCCGTCGGATACGTACAGGGTATCCTGCATGTCGCGCGCGGGGTGTTCCGGCGGAATGTTCAGCGCTTCAAAGCAGTAGTAATCCGTCTCCACTTCCGGACCGGACACGATGTCGTAGCCAAGCCCCTTGAAGATGGTGCAGATTTCTTCCATCACCATGGTCACCGGATGCAGCGAACCGCGCCACGGCAAACGGCCGGGCAGGCCCGCGTCAAAGCGTGCCAGTGCGGCGGCCTCTTCGGCGTTGTCGAGAGCCGTCTTCTTGGCTTCGAACTGAGCTGTCAGGCTTTCCTTCACCCGGTTGGCGGTTTGCCCCAGCAAAGGGCGCTGCGCAGGCTCAAGTTCGGGAAGACGAGACATGATGCGGGCAATGCGGCCCTTGCGTCCGAGGAATTCAACCCGGAGCGCTTCCATTTCCTGCAACGAAGAAGCCTGATCCAAACCCTTTTCAAGTTCCGGGATCAGGCTTTCAAGTTCCGTGAGAAGGTCCATCTAGACAACCTAACAATTTCGTTACACTTTGTGTGATTACATACGGACGGATACAACGCCGAACAATAAGGACTTCAGTCTTAGCATACCGAGAATGCCTTGTAAATCCGCAATTCCGATGCCCCAATTGCACATAACGACGTGTGCTTTCCGGCCGTTTTGCCGCTCAGTTCCGGTTCTCCCCACTCTTCTTCGTTTCGCGTTTTCAACGATCGTGTGAGAAAACATTCCCAAGCAACGCACCTTTTCAAGACATCTGTTGTCACGGAAATGATTCTCAGATATGCTGCTGGAATCATATTCTCCCGCATAGAACATTTGCGGCGTTCCCCACGGCCCCGTACTGCGGCTGGCCACCACTCCAAGCAAACAAGGTGCACGCATGGATCTGGACGAGCGGATTGAAGAGTTCCGAAACAGCCTCCCGGAAAAAAAAAGGGAAGCTTTCGATTCGTTGCCACACGAATACAAGCAAACGCTCATTGATCCTGAAGCCATCAAAAAAATGGCCCAAGCATCCTTGAACGCTGCCGGCGTCATGAAGCGCACTCCGGCCAAGCTTCCGTCCTTCCCTGCGCCCTACTCCCTTCCCGGCAGTTTTCTGGATGAGCTGGATGAGCATCCTGTTGTGACCTTCATCCAGATCAAAAAGGAGTTCAACAAAGAATTTTCCACGTGGGTAGCCGGCTGCTGCCAATACTTGGGATCGTTCATTGAACTGAATTCCGGCAATTTCTATGTAAACCTTACCCAGTGCCATCTGAACAGAAGAAACATCGAGGCGTGCGCCAAGCTCCTCTACCTTTCCGGCGTCATGCTTGATGACAAACACAGCATGAAATATTTCGTTCAGATCGCTAGGGAAATCACGACGTCCTTCTATCCGTTGGATACGTCAGCCATTCCGGCGGAAATCTCTGATCCGGACGACCTCACAAAACACCTTGAACGGGAATATCAGCGCCAGCACCCTGAACACTGGTTTGAAGACTGGAGGCAGCGTTTTACGCACGAGATGCAAGAGTTTTTCGAAAAGAAAGACCTGATTGAGAAAGCGGCCTCGTCAAATCAGCAAAAGCCCCAGTATCAACCTACAGCCCCTTCAAAAAAGGCACACCCTGAGAAAAAACGAAAAGAAAAGGGTTGCCTCGGTGTTTGCCTCATACTGACAGTACTCGCCGCTCTGGGAATACTCTTCCTGCACTAGTTTCGCTTGTACAGTATTTTCATGATGAGGAAAATCCATACGGTTTTCCATCTTACGCTGTACCTTACACAGCATCTAAAGCCCTTCTTCGGCAAATCGATGAGGCTTGCGGGAAAAGAGAAGAAGGGA
>OGGQ01000716.1_pt1 | contig 47574 bp, 40 predicted proteins | sample 1571191 | NCBI WGS metagenome assembly OGGQ01 (sample SAMEA2582061, study PRJEB24529) | metagenome | biome: Human gut stool | place: China | collected 2011
GAATGTGGATATGGGAACCAAAGCGCCGTTCAAACTCCTCATAAAATTCGCTGACAATGAGTGCCAGAGTACCCGATGAAACGGATTCTTCCATGGTGCCAATCTGGTAGATACTTTCCTCTGGGCAGGTCTTGTTGTTTTTCAAAAGATCTTCTACGGTACGGTTGCGCTCGGTATGCTGCGTTTTCTCGTCCCGGGCGTTCTGGGCATCTACGTAGTCGGAGTAATATATCCGCTCAATTTCTTCAAAGCTAAAATCCGGCTGTTCCGGGTTCTCCCGAAGTTCCGGGGTAGTGAAGTCACGGTAGCAGTCCCAGTACACATTTTTCTGGCTCGCTGGGCATCAATGTGTTCGCTGTTTTCCACACCAAACCGGCGGATTTCCGCGTCAGGTAACTCAGTACGAATTGACGCAAATCATCAATTCTCTCTAGGTAAGGCGTTTCACCCTTGACCCGATAGGGCGGCTGCCCTCAACCCGCCAATGGGCGTTCCCCCCCTCTGTACCCAGCACAAAAGGCTTGCTGCCCTCTGTACTCCTGCCCGGAGAAGCTGACTTCCACCACTTATATGGTTTCTGTCAGCTCCTCCGGCTCTGAATGCTCCTTTTATCGTATTTCCCGGCAGAGGGATCTGGGTATCACGATACCAATTCACCGCAAAAATACCGGGTGCAGACCCATCATTTTTCTGTGAATTGACCCGCTTTCAGACGCTCTCTTTATCCGTCTGCAAGACCTGAAATCTATGCCGTCTGGCGTATTCTCTGACAGCGACCAGCCGCTCCTCACTGTACGGCGGAACCAGACGGATGGACATGCGGGACTTGTCCATCACATAGGTCACGCTGCCTGCGCTCTAATCGGCACAGCTGGGGATACTTCCGGCTGAACTCAGCCAGCCTGCGCTTCAGATCGGCTTTGAAGGTATAGATACTGACGGTGTCCTCCGCCTCATTCCAGTTGATGATGGTTTCTTTCTCATATTTAGACAACTTCTTCATACAGATCCTCCTCATACTCGGTGTTTTCCTTTATTAAACACAGGCGGCGCTTGGCACGGTAATACTCGTCCATTTCTGCACGGAGCTGGTGATAAAAGCCGGTGTGCCAGCTTTTTGCCATTTCCGTTTCCATCTTCCGGGCTAGCTCCAGCATCCAGTGCTTGGCCTGCGGGTCAACGGTCAAGGCGGTCATCCATTTCAGCCGTGTCACTATATTGTGGTGATTGGGGCAGGCAAAGGCATACAGCACTTTCTTTTCCTTCATACTTAACTTCATAAAATCGACCTCCTAAAAAGAATGATGTTCCTTTGTGTTAGTTGCCGGGTTATTCTGGCGTCGTTCCTCTGCCGAATTTCACAGTGCAGGCCTTCTCTCGTATGTCCAAAACGATGGAAAACGGCCTGAAATCAGCATATTTCCACGTTTATGGAATCATAGTATAATGGCTATAAGCGGAAGGCTTTTCCTAATGAGAGGGGGATTTTAGATGCACATGAAGCTGTCTATCCCGAAACGGTTAAAAGACTTGCAGGTGGTAGATAAGCACCTGGCTCTTGAGCAACTGGTCGAGCAGACTGGGCTTTCCAAATCTGCTCTTAGCAAATATGAGGGCGACGATTATAAGGACATCATCCCTTTTGCTATCGCCACGCTGGCGGAATTTTATGGGGTGTCCACCGACTATCGGAAAATAAAAATCACCCAAACATAGAGCTTCAGGCCCTACATTTGAGTGATGATATGGTTGCGTTATTGAGCAGCGGGAAAATCAACAACCGGCTACTTGTGTGAGATTGTAACCCACGAGAACTTTTAGCGGCTAATGATGGATATTGAGATTTTCGTTGACCGGATCGCCGATATGCGGATTGCCTAGATGAATCTGGTGCTGGAGGCCACCCGACAGGAAGTGATCCGCAACCATGTGTAAGGAGAAAATGACCTTTATGGCCGCACGCTGGAGTTGGGTCAAGTACAGGAGAACGACTTTTTCAGCCACACAATTCGCGACGATCTGGACAGCATCATCCAGGATATTCGCCAGGACCATGTCACCGACCGCACTACCGCCGATCCGTAGCCGACTTTCAAGGAGGTCAAAGAAAAGTTTGATCGTGCCATGCCGTTGGGCAGAAATGAGGAGCGGGTAATCTCCGAGTTTTGTGACCGGATGCAGATTCCATTTGATAAGATTGCTTCCGATGATTTCTCGGCGTATCTGCGGATATTGAGCCTGTCCAAGCTGCTGAAGAATCCCAACAATATGAGAGGGGAAGCTCGATCACAGCCTTTTCATGGGACAAAAAAGAAAAAGCGGAGATAACAGAAAAGGCCGTTGCTCTCTTGTGGGTAACGGTCTTTTCTAAATGACTTGATTTCAGTTTTTTGATATATGCCAAGTTAATTGGATAATGGAAATTACTGCGTATCCTCTTTATCAGAAGTTGATGCCTCTCATTTTGAAAATCGTGCTGCGACAGTATACCTTTCATCCGGGCTTGCCCCATTTTCTCCCAAGCATAAGAATTCCGGTCAACCCCGGAAATATAGTCTTGAAGATTTCTAAAAATGGTTGTTGTTTGGTCAAGAGGTTCGGAATCCTCCTGAACTAATTCAATACCATCGTTTTCCACTTCGATCCGACGATCGTTGTTGATGTTGATTCGATAAACATACTTAATCCGCTGATCTGCAAGCCTGAGTACTATATTCTCATGTCCCCGCAAAAGCTAGCACAATTCTTCGTTGTGTATGTGAGTTGCTCATCGGTACTCATATTTCTTAATATGGTTTTTGTGGAAATGGAAACATCTGTTATATCAAGATCAGCTTTATTCTCTATTAACAGTAAACGGCACGTCTGAGTATCCCTTTTTGACTATCATCAAAAAAACTCAAATCCATCTTCACCAGAATAAAGCAGAACTCGATTGTAGTCGTTTTAAACAATGAGCCTATCTAATAACCCGAATAGAGGCATCAGTAATAGGGTTGGCTTCAAAACGACATATTTGCTTTGCTGAAATTGTTGTTTCCGTTCCAATGCGTATTTTTCTTCTTGCGCTTTTAGTTGAACGTTGCTTTTTCGATTGGTGTAAATTACAGCTGCCATTGTAGCCAAAACGGTGATGACACCGGAAAATATCGTGGCACCAAAAGTCTACCAGTCCGGTCCTAAAGACTGCATTTCGTTAATTTTGAACACCTCTTTCTTTGAAGGCTAATTATCGGAGTAGAGTCTTGTTTGCATTCCTCCAACGCAATCTTTATCTTCTTCATAGTCAGAACAAACCCAAAATCCGTTCTTTTTACGTAATTCTCGAACTTTCTCTGTAAATAAGCAGCCAGATTCTTCCCGTACTTTGCTTAGCTGCTCCTGGTCACGCACCGGATTTTGAAGGCGCTTTACAATTGCATTGCAATCTCCTAATTCACATCCAATCCATCTTCGTTTTAGCATCTGAGCCACGGCGAAAGTAGTACCACTTCCACCAAACGGATCAAACACAGTGTCTCCTTCATTTGTTGACATGGATATTATTCTGTCGAGGAGCTTAACTGAGAGTTCGTTGTATTTTCGATTTTTGCTGTTTTTATGCCTTACCGGGTAAATGTCTGACCATACATCTGAAACATTAACTCCCAATGGATTCATTTTAGCCTTATAGCCACCATAATCCTTAATTTCTCCACCACAATATCTACAGGTCTGCAAAGGTATACGCTGATTATGGTACGTTTGAGCCTTTACACCTTTTATGAACGAAACAAGCGCATAATGTGCAGGATAAAGTCTATTTTGGATTGGCAAGCTAAACTTCATATCAACAGCAATCCAATCCCAAAAAGTTAACTGTTTCCCAAGATAAGAAGCAATATAAGTACACCATTTTGGAATATTATAAATAAAGATTCTTCCACCCGGTTTCAGCATTCTAATACACTGATCTAACCATTCATATGTCCAATTGATATATTTTGACATTGTCATGTTATCATCAATGCCTGGATCATATGTTTTCCCTAGGTTAAACGGGGGATCAGCAAATACTAAGTCAACGCAACAGTCGGGCATCCCCTTCATAATCTCAATACAATCGCCATTGTATAGTTTTCCAATATCGGTCTCAAAAAAAGGTTTGAGATCTTTTAGGGCATTGTTGTCAGTTGACTTTTGCAAAAGTGCAGCTATATGTGAGATGTTGTCGTAATATGACTTCCGATATTCCGCTGGAATATGTCCCATCGCCAGTTCAATTTCAAGTTCATTCATCCCCAAAAATTCTGTAACAGCATTTTTGAATGCGGGCTTGTCAGGGAGAAAGGGTGTCTGTTGTAAACTAATAAGAGTTGCTTTAGAAATTTTTCGGGTACTGAAAAAAGACAGCATTTCGTCAGTTGTCATGTTTTTATCTTTAGTTTTATTAATAATTAGATCATAAATTGAAAAGAACTGCATAGCAACCTTGTCCTCTCATGTAACCCATCGTCTGTAGACCTATAGTCTACTTTAATTGTACCATATAAGAAAAATCTAGTCAACAGAAGGGGGAAAACGTATATGCCAAATCGGAAGCAAAAACCATTGCGTCAGATTATGGCGGAAAACCTTCGAGTTTTAAGATTAGCAGCACATATTTCTCAAGAAGAATTGGCAGAGCTATGTAGCCTGCATCGCACCTATATATCGGACATAGAACGTTGTAACAGAAATGTTTCTATTGATAATATCGAAAAAATCGCAAAGGCCCTACATATAACTGCCTCTGATTTGCTAAAGGAAAGGGAGAATGTAGATGGAGATAGCTAAGCAATATGTTTCTGTGGTAGCAGAACATTTAATTAAAACAAATGAGCTGGCAGCCCAAGTATTTCAAGAGGTTCGCTCCTCTATATTAAACAATGTCACGCCTGGCTCTAATCATTTCATTCTGAATTGTACCCGTAAAAACTGTAATGGCGTGGTTCCTGTTAAAGAAAGGTGCTATCAAATCCTAGAAGAAGAGTTTGGGTGGTATAGAGAAAAAACACTTACATATTTTCATGAGGATGCTCAAAAAGGTGGCCCTATAGATGTTTATAAGAAGTTTACCACAGAACGATCCTTTTTCAGAGCGGGGTTGGAATTTGAAACAGGTAACATTTCATCCGCTCATCGTTCCATGAATAAATTATGTGTAGGCATAAAAAAGGGCGAGTTAGATCTAGCCATGCTGATGATGCCTATTAAAAAGATGTCCTTTTATTTGACCGATAGAGTTTCAAATTACGAAGAATTAGAACCATATTTTCTTTTACTTGACGAAGTACCGTTTATCGTATTTGGATTTGATGCTGAAGAGTACAGTGCAGACGCTCCGCTTCTTCCAAAGGGGAAAGATGGTATGTCACCACGAACAATCCGGAAATGGCAATCTAAATAATGATTAAAAAGCGATGAGAATAAACGCTCATCGCTTTTTTAGTTAACTAAATACAGTAGCTAGTCAAAAATAACTTCTCGAATCGTTCTGCTGTTGTTTTGTCATTTCATCAATAATGATCGTTCAATTTTGGGAATTTCGATATATTAAAACTATTTCATCGAATAAATCGACAGGATTTTCTTCCAAAGCATCGGAAAGCATAATTAGTTTTTCTATACTAATCCAATTCTTTCCGTGTTCTATATTGCAAAGGTGTCGAAGCGAAATCCAATCTTCTGAGCCGAACAATTCATCACTTCGATTATAGATGAATTGTTCACGGCTTTTATACTGTTTTCCTAATGCCTTTCGTTTTTGTTCAAATAGTTTTCCTATTTTGGTTAGAGCTTCGCTCTGTCTTGCTTTTTCAGCCATACATTTCTCCATTATGCACCATGGTGCATTGTTTAATTCAATAAATATGATATACTACAATTGCTCTCAGGGCAATAGCCCTCGAGAAGAAAATTATTAGGAGGCCACAAAAATGGCAAATTTGAAGTTTAAAGTTGAGGCTCTTCGTACCCTCGCGTCCCCTTATCGTAAGGGAGACAAAGATGAAAGCACTTTCGAAACTATCTATTATCTGCTGGTGGATATGAAGGAACTTCCCTCTGACATTCCTCTCGATGTCAATCCGCGTGAACCCAAGATGACAACTAATGTAGCCCGCAGTTTGCTCGCTGCTGTGGTGGAACCAGAAACCGATTTCTATATCAATAACCGCGGCATTGTCATCGCTGCCAAAACATTAACCTTCAATAGTGCCGATTCGGAAGTAACCATTGATATCGGCAATCAGGATGATGAAAATGATAAATTTCTTTACGGCATTCTGGACGGCGGACATACGTATACCGCTATCATGCGTAAACGTGATGAAATCCCTGAAGATATTCGTAAATTTGTTCGCATAGAAGTTATCACCAATGTGCAGAATATTACGCGTCTCTCCGATGCTCGTAATACATCTGTACAGGTTTCCGACATGGCACTGTTCAATCTTGATGATAAGTTTGACGACATTAAAGTTGCCGTTGCAGGTCAGGTATACGAGGATCTGATTGCTTATAAAGACAATGAGAATAAGCCTATTCATATCTCTGAACTTCTCCGCTTAATGTATGCTTTTGACATCGACAAATATCCTGATGACAATGCTGCCCCAGTACAAAGCTATTCTGGTAAGGCACAGGTATTTAAGCGATATAAGCAGGCATTTGAATCTCCTTTTTATAAATCTTTGACCAAGCAGGTTCCTTTGCTGGTAGAGCTTTATGATATCATTGAACGCGAACTTCCTGAAAAGTATAAAGATTATAAGAAAGCACAGGGCGTTGCAAATCCGCGTTTTGGTAGTGTTAGAGGTATTGAATCTCTTGATACTCCAACGAAAACAGAATTTCTTTCTACTCCTACTAAGTACTCTGTTTCCAGCGGCTATATCTATCCGATCTTTGGCGCTTTCCGTAGCCTACTAAAATTTGATGAGGTAACAGGAGCCCTTTCTTGGCTGTTCGATCCCATTACTATTTGGAACGAAGTCGGTACTTCCATTGTTCAGAATACTTTTGAGACCTACACCAACCCCCAGCTTGCCGGTAAGGATAAACAGCTCTGGCTCTCCAACTACAGAATCGTAGAAACCCAGAGTCTCCGTAAACTTCTCGGACGCAGATAAATAGAATAAGATTGAGCAAGGGGCATCGGATCGCATCCGATGCCCCTTTTCTTGGTCTAAAATAACTCTTTTAATCAACTGTACTGCAAGCCTGGCTCTCCAGAAATATTGGTAAATCATTGGTAAAACTGAGGTTGAAACACAGGAAGTGCCTGATTTACAACCGTTTTTTCACGTCCGGTAAATCCTGCCGTGATATAACAAAAGAAAAAGCTGGGGACGGACTTGATGCATCCAAAGCTGCACATCGTCGCGTATAGAAGACCGGGCCGATAGGAGAGTGGTTGCCATATCGCCGGTAAAGCGACTTTCGTGTCCTCCTGTACACGAAGGACAAATCAAAGGCTCCTTCCAGCTTCCACAGAAAGTGATCTTTCGAAATGCGGTCATGCTAGTAAAATATCTGCTGGTGGGCTACCCATATGTCATCCCGGCAAAGCGAACAGCGCATTCAGATAGATGTAGCTCCGCGGTGATATCTGAACCTGTTTGACCGTATTCCGGATCACAGCATGATCGGCCAGCCGCGGAAAACTGGTCATGCCAGGCCCCACTCATGTGAAGGTCAGTGCCTCCCGATCTCCAGAACATCTGGTGGTGATGACAGAAAAGCTGGGCATATTGAAAGCAGCTGGATAACTATGAAGCGGAAAGGCTGGATGAGCTGGAGCGCTGGGCAAGGAAACGTTCTGAGCAAAAAGAGTTTGTACCGCAGTGATAGAGGCCTGTTCTGGGATTATTCGGCGGAGTGCAGTGAATTGTGGCGGCCATCCACTGCAAGAGAAGCGTCTGAACAAACAGGGGGCCCAAAGTTGTTTCTTCAGACGCTTCAAGCCCTCCGTCCCACAGCATCCGTCCAGGCGGAGGGGGCCGGAGTACCGGCAGGCGCTGAAGGAGCGGCAGATATAGTATCAGGAAGCTTTTGTCATCCAGAATCGATCGATGCCACAATTGAATGCACGTCCTACGCCGAGGTTTTGAGATAACAGAGTACCTCAGCCTTCTCTCGGCAACCGCTTTGAATTTCAGATGAATGATCTGTGCCATGACCTGACTCCATTGGGTGTCTTTTTTCTTGCCTTTCTTCTGCCTCTAAATTGCCATTTTGTCAACCATTCCCAGTAGGTTTGAAAATATCTGAAGGGAATGCGGATTTGTGCGCATTCCACACTTCGTAATACATTTCACAAAACATTTTAATCAAGGAAAGCTGTTGATCTGTGCGGTATGTAATGCCAAAATTCAAAGGCGGAAATGGAGGAGCGATGGGGATATAACAGATCCCTGGGCAGTTTACCTGACTCATCCATTTTGTGTAGAGGCTAACGCCCATATTCGCCGCCACCAGCAGCAGCCCATCAAATGCAGTATGTGGGGCTGCTTCATAATATGTAGGACGAATCCCAGAACTACCTAATGTATTCGAAATGATCTCATTAAACACATAATCATCTGTGCGGGAGATGCAAATTAGTTTTTCATGTTCCAGATCTTCTGGTGAAATCGACTCACGAGAGGCTAACCAGTTCTGCTCTGAAACAACTGCGTACAAAGGGGATGAATCAATAGGAAACCACGCTGAGTTTGGATATGGTTTGATGCCTTCACGTTCAAAGGTTAAGATCATATCATATCGGCCTTGTCGAAAATGTTGAATCAGCTTTCCGTGGTGCTCACGGGTAAACTCAAATTTTGTGTAAGGAGACTCCTTCGAAAATTGGGAAACAGCCTCTACTAAGTACGGATATTCCCAATACCCACCATACCCAATCCGCAATTCACCAGTACAAGTTTTTGACAGTGCATGTGCAAGGTTCATCAGATCACTACTGTCTTGCACAATTTTTTTTGCAGCGGGCAGTAAGGCCTGTCCCTCCGGAGTCAATGCAGCAGCATTTTTCGAGCGATCAAATAATCTGCAGCCTAATTCATATTCAAGTTCGCTAATATGCTTGCTGAGGGCCTGTTGGGAAATGTAATTTTTTTCTGCAGCAGTAGTAATACTTTTCCACTCTGCAACCGAAAGAAAATACTGAATTTTTCGTAAATTCATGGTACTCAATCCTTACAATGTATCAATAATTTTTGATTATTCTGAGACAATCATATATCGACTTCCTTTGAAAATCAAGGTCAAATTAGTCAATCTCAACTGGATCAATGTCTATTTCTTCCATATTTTTATATATTTTAATCAAAAATTGTGCAAACAGCACAATCAAGAACAAGATTTTTTTATACGCAAACGGGTTTGCCAGTTTTATCGTCTTTTGCACATCAAAAAACTGTTGGTGCAAATCTGATCAATCATGTATCATCCACTTACAGGCAATATCCGACCAAGCAAAGCTTTTGGCTTGTTTCCACAGAGGTATTGTCTGCGTTGTATATACAATGCGTTGTTGAGTTGCATGCTTCCCGTCCAAAACAGAAAGGAGATTATGTGTGTATGAAGGTTTCAGATCTGACTCTCACAATTTATGAAGGAATGCCCTGCTTCCCTGTTTCTTGGTATCCCAGTCCAAAGTTTGAAGATATTTTACATGTCGATAACGACCCCACAAATTCTCATCGCTATGCAAGTAAGGCACAACTGTTTAGCCATGGCGGTACGCACCTGGATAGCCCCAAGCACTACAATTATTTTGATGCAAAAAAGACCATTGACATTGTTCCTCCTGATACTTTAGTCAATGATACTGTTTGGGTTCATTTCAGTGAAAAAAAGAATCTAGAAGTTATCTCTGCCGAGGATCTGAAAAAAGCAACCGCCGGGAAAAATATTACTGGCAAAACCTTATTGATTACAACTGGCTATACTGATAAACATTGGGGTGAGGCGGATTATTTTCAAGTTTCTCCCTATCTAGGTGTAGATGCAGCTGAATGGATGGTGGAACAGGGGATCAAAATGGTCGCCATTGATTTTCAGACTGACAAGCCCGGCGATGTTGAATTTCCTGTACACAATGTTCTGTTGAGTAAGGAAGTTTACATTTTAGAGTATATCAGCAATGTACAAGATCTTTTTAATCAAAGGTTCGGCAGCGAGTTTATTCTCTCTGTCGGCAGTCTGAAATTGCAGAATCTGGAAGCCTCCACAGCTCGCGTTTTCGCAATTCAGATTTAATCAGTTTTGTATCCAGGAATTGAATGCCTAACAAATCTGTGTGTGAAAGGGTAGGAAACTTCTTATGACAATTCAAGAAGCAAATCAAAAAACTGGTTTGGCAAAGTATAGGGCCTACACAAAGCTGATGGGGCCTGCATGGATGGCTATTGCATTGAACATTGGCGGAGCTACCGTAGCAAATGCAGGCGGCGTTGCATCCACCACCGGTTTTACCTATCTATGGACGATTGTTCCACAGGTATTTGCCATCACCATTATCTGTATCCTCTTTAGCCGCGTTGTATTGCAGACCGGTGAAACACCCATTGGTCTGATGAGGCATTATTTTGGTGAAGTTGGTGCGTGGATCACTGCAATCTGTGTGTTTATAGTTAATACGGTTTTTCATGTTATCCAGTATGCCATCATCGGTGATATCATGCATACCCTCTTCGGTATCTCTCCAAAGTTTGGTGCTATTGTCGGATTCCTGTTCGTTGTGGTCGTAGCCATGAATCCCATGAAGGGGGAAAAGATGGTCAAAGTCATCAACGCCGTTCTGCAGTGGATGGTCTGGATTTTGCTAGCATCGTTCCTGTTAGTTCTCTTTTTCGTTGATATCGATTGGAGTGGATTTTTCAGTGGTTTTATTCCACGTCTTACCGGAGAGCCCGGAGAACTGGTTACACTATGCGGCCTGATGGGATCTGTCTTAGCCATTAATGTTCCCACCTTGGGCGCCTATGGCAGCCACCAGCAAAAATGGGGCAATGAGCGTTGGAGCTTAAGTGTATTTGAAACGATTTATACCAATATTTTATTGGTGATTGTTCAGGTTGTTGTTATCGCTGCTTGTGCATCCGTCCTGTATCCTCAGGGGATCGTAGTCAGTGGTGCAGGTACCATGGCAGCTGTCTTTGAGCCTGTTGCTGGGCGCGGCGCTACTATCCTGCTGTGTATCGGTCTGTTGGGTTCTGTTATGTCCACTATGGTCTCGCAGTGCTTGGTCTCCGGCTATGTGATTACCGACATCATGAAGTGGGATGCAGACCTGACCTCCAAGCGCTTCAAAATCTGTGAATTTATTGTAACTGTGTTTGGAGTAATTGTTCCCTTGATCGGCTGGAATGCTTTCGCAGTGTCCAGCTATGGCTCTGGATTTAACCTGACTTTCTTCCCCATCGTTTCCATCATGATGCTTATTCTAGCAAATAAGAAGGAAGTCATGGGAGAAAATAAGGCCGGACCTGTATTCAATATTTGTTGCATTATTGGCATAGTATTCTCCACCATGGCTACCGGTAATTTCTGGTACGGCATTTTAGGATAACCAATAGTGATTTAAGGAGTAGTTCTTCACTCTCCCTGTACAGGCCTGAGTGTTTCACTCAGGCCTGTACCCCCTACATAATAAAATTCCTTGATAAGCAATTCGGGAAAGGAAACATTTTATGGATAAACGACTTTCAGTTAATTACGGGGGCTTGGAACTTCGTTCTCCAATCATACTGGCCTCCTCTGGTATTACTAAGGCATACGAAAACGCAGCCAAGGCAGACCACTATGGAGCAGGTGCGGTCGTATTAAAAACCAAATTTGAAGAAGAGATGATGGCTCACAGCCCCACCCCTCGTTTTGCTGTAATCCGCCGTGGTAAAGGCGACTATTCTTCTACCACCAATCTTTCTTATGAGCAAGGATACGAAAAGAGCATCGAGGATTATTGCGAAGAAATCCGCATGTGCAAAAAGGATCTGGAGATCAGTGTAATCGCCAGTATCGGCTGCAGCACAAAAACATGCTGGGCCCAATGGGCAAAGATGGTTGAAGCTGCCGGCGCAGATGCCATTGAAATGAATCTTTCCTGCCCTCATAGCGACTACGTGATGAACGAGACTGGCCGGATGAATAGCTTCATTGCAGAAATGGTGCCAGTCGTAAAGCAGGCGGTCCACATCCCCGTGTTCACCAAAATGACACCTCAACTAGAAAATCCAATCTACACCGCTCAAGTCATGGAACAAGGGGGATCTGACGGCATCTGTGCCTTCAGCCGTTGCCTAGGGCTGGACATTGATATCGAAAAACAGGCACCAGTGCTCCACGGTGGCTACGGCGGCCACGGTGGCCCCTGGTCCATCCACTATGCCTTGCGCTGGATATCTGAAATGTACACCAAGACCCGTCTTCCCATCAGCGGCTGTGGCGGTGTGGTGGAAGGCGATGATGTGATCAAGTATATTCTAGCCGGCAGCACCGCTGTTCAGGTGTGCTTCCTGGTCTATGCCTACGGCTATTCCGTTGTTGAAACGCTTAACACGCACCTTCTGTCCTACATGGACCGCCATGGATACCAGTCCACCCAAGAATTCCGTGGTATCGTCACTGGCAGCCGCATCAAGTCACTGCAGGAGGTTAACCGGGAGAAAACACTCATTGCCACAGTGAACCCCGACGTCTGTGTGGGCTGCAGGCGTTGTACGGACATCTGTATCTTTGAGGGCATTAGGTACGACACAGAAAAGAAGAAGGCCTTTATCAACAGCCAGTGTGACGGCTGCGGGTTGTGTCCATCCTTCTGCCCTCGGGGTGCCATCTCCATGATTCATCGTTAAGGAGGTTTGCACATGCAGATCGTCAGTAAAGGAGACCTAGAGTGGGCCACAGCAGCCAACCCTAGCCTAGCCCTGAAAAACATTCTGACTAATTATCACGTTTCCGCCGGAACAGTCTCCTGTGGCATCAGCAGATGGGCCTATGGCCCGGGCGGTATTCCCCACACCCATATGGCAACGAACCAAGATGAAATTTATATTGTGCTCCAGGGCAGGGGGCGAATGACTATTTGTGGGCAGATCTATGAAGTGGGGCCCGGGGATATGGTTCACGCCAAATGCGGGGAAGAACACGGCATGCTAGAAGGCTTGACCCCCGACGGCATTGAAATGTTCTATATCCTCCTGCCAGCAGAGCAGCAGTGAACGGGTATGAAGAACCTTAGAAAAATGGTATGGGTGGACCGTCCCGGCCACCTAGAAATCCGGGAGAGTACGCTGTCGGAGCCTCGGGCGGACGAGGTGATCATTAAAACCGCCTTCTCCGCCATCTGCGGCAGTGACCTACATCTCTATCGAGGCACGCATCCCTTTGTAAAAATCCCCTGTACCATCGGCCATGAGCTAGCTGGATATGTGGCGGCGGTTGGTTCTGATGTTACTGCGGTAAAGGTTGGAGACTTGGTGGTTCCTGAGCCGATCCTTACCTGCGGGCACTGCAGAAACTGTCTGCGTGGAAACTATCACATGTGTCGGGAGGTCTCCTATGGCTACCGCAGGGGTCAGGCAGGTTTTGGCGATTACTATGTATGCCGGGAGCGGTGGGTCCACTCCCTACCACCGGGAACCGATCTCCGGGCAGCCGCGCTGACGGAGCCACTGTCTGTGGTCATCCACGGCGTGGAAAAGGCCGGCGATCTATTGGGCAAAACCGTTGCGGTTCTTGGAGCAGGCACCATCGGAGCTCTGGCGGCGGCGGTGTGTGCCATCAAGGGGGCGGGAAAAATTTTCCTGGTAGATCGCAGCCCCTTCAAACTGAATCTTGCAGGAGGGGCCAGCGGTGCTGAACAGATTAATGCAAACACCTGTAGTCCTGTAGAAACCATTTTGAAGCAAACCCACGGAACAGGTTGCGAAGTAGTGGTGGAGTGCACCGGTATGCAGGAACGGATTGTCCAAGCAGCGGAACTAGCTTCTCAAATGGGAACTATCATCCAGCTTGGCATCAGTACTCGGCCTCTGGACGGGTTTCCCTATGCCAAGATCCTGCAGAAGGAGCTCACTATCCGGGGCTCCCAGGGTTACTGCTTTGATTTTGAGAAAGCTGTCGGGCTGATTCGTTCCGGACGGATTTCCCTGGTACGGTATATTACGGGAGAATTTCCTTTTGAACAGATTAATGACGCCTTCGCAGCAGTATCCACCCAAGGTGCAAATCACATGAAAGTCATCATCCGTTATTGAAGGGGGCGACTACCATGAAAGATTATCGAACCAAGCCATATTATACCGGGGCGTCCGCACTGCACAGGCGGGCGGTATATAAGGGGATCGGCCTGACAGATGAAGACCTTGACCGGCCCCTGATCGCTGTGGTAAGTACCTTTAGCGAAATCTGCCCCGGTCACCTCCACTTACAAAATCTTGTCAAAAGTGTGAAAAACGGCATCTGGCAGGCGGGTGCGACGCCGTTGGAGTTTTCCACCATTTCCCAGTGTGCCACTCAGACCCTGGGCTTACCAGGCATTCGATACGATCTTCCTGCCAGGGAACTAATCTGCTTGGATATAGAAACCATTGTGGAAACGCAGCTGTTTGATGGCCTAGTAATCGTAACCACCTGCGACAAAACCATTCCCGGTGCATTGCTGGGCGCCGCAAGATTGAATCTGCCCACGGTAATTGTGCCTGGCGGAATCATGGAGCCTGGGAAAATTCGCGGCCAGGAGGTCTCCCTGGCAGACCTTGATGAAAAAGTCTTCAGCGGCAAGACTGCCGCATGGAGCGAAAATGAGCAGAAGTACTGGGAAGATCAGGTCATTCCCGGTAGCGGGGCCTGCCCCATCATGGGGACGGCCAATACCATGCAGATTCTCGCAGAAGTGTCCGGCGTTGCCATGCCATTTTCCTCCACCAAGGTAGCGGGAATGGCAGCCCAGCTACGGCTCGCCAAACGGGCGGGGTATCAAGTCGTGGAGATGGTAAAAAAAGATATTCCCTTTTCGCAAGTTGTGACAAAGGAAGCTATGGAGAACATGGTTACAATGGCAATGGCCATGGGCGCCGCATCCAACTCCATTGTACATATGATGGCCCTCAGTTATGAGATGGGGTATGAAGATACCGTCAATATGGACTTCATTGCTCAGATGAGCCAGAAAATTCCCTGCCTAGTGGATGTCAAACCAGTGGGTTCTCACTATCTCACTGCGTTGGAGGAGGTCGGCGGCGTACCGGCTCTGCTGGGGCGGCTGGCGGAGCATCTTCACGGCGAGTGTATAAGTGTTTCCGGTCAAACCATCCGTGAACTCTGTGAAGATGGCAAGGCATTGCTGGCTCAAGCAGAGGACAGTGTGATCCGCCCGTTGAAGAACCCGATCATGGAGAACGGCGGCATTGTGGTGCTGCGAGGCAATCTAGCCGAGAGTGCGGTGGTCCGGGCGTTTCCTCATAGCAAAAGCCAATTCCAGGGCCTTGCGAGGGTGTACAACACCCAGGAGGATGCCATTGAAGCAGTGAAAAGCGGTAAGGTCCAAGAAGGTGACGCTATCGTCCTGCGTTTTATGGGTCCTCGGGGCGGCCCCGGCATGCCCGACTGCTTCGGCGTTGCCAGCGCAGTGGTGGGTGCAGGTCTGGAAGAGACCGTTGCGGTCATTACGGACGGTCGTTTCTCTGGGTTTGCAAGAGGCGTAGGTGTATGTCAGATCTGCCCTGAGGCGGCAGTAGGTGGGCCTCTGGCTAAGGTCCAGGACGGAGATCTCATAGTAATCGACACAGAACAGGGGCTGCTCACCGACGAAGCGGAGGACTTTATATCCAGGCAGCCCATCCCATGCCCACAAACCCACGAGATGGGGATCTTGAGAATTTATTCTCACATTGCGGGTCCTGCGTCCGAGGGTGCCCGCCTGTGAAAGGAAGGACATCATGTATGAACAAAGCCTATGCAATGGTGATTGAAAAATTTGGTGATCCACTAGTATATCGGGAGTTTGATCTGCCTAAGGTTCAGGACGGCGAGGTAAGGATTCGGATGCTTACATGCGGGATCTGTGGCAGTGACGTCCACATCTGGAAAGGAGAAGACGAACGGAGTCGCCTGCCCATGATTCTTGGCCATGAGGGAATTGGGTTCGTGGATGCAGTGACCCCTGGCCGTACAGACATTTTCCATCACCCGTTGGAAGTAGGAGATCTGGTGGTTTGGAACCGGGGAGTCAGCTGTAAAAACTGCTATGAGTGTCTGGTAAAACGGCGGACCTATTCCTGCAAAAACCGCTGGACTTACGGTCTTTCCCGGTCTATCCATGAGTATCCTCACCTGTCGGGAGGCTATGCCTCTCACATGCTACTGACCCCAGAGACAGAAATCATCTGCGTTATTCCCCAGAGGCAGGTAGAACCCCAGAAAGACTACATCCCCTATGTGTCTGCCTGCTGCGCGGGAACCACTACAGCCTGCGCTTTCGAGCAGGTACGGGTGGAGAGTGGTGACACTGTACTGATTCAGGGGCCAGGACCGCTTGGAGTGTATGCGGTGCTGTTTGCAAAGGAGCGAGGGGCCTCAAACATCATTGTCGTCGGCGGCACCCAGGAACGATTGGACCTTTGCAAAAAGGCCGGTGCCACCCATGTGATCAACCGCCGGACCCTTTCCCGAGAAAAGCGGGCCGAGTTGATTGATCAAATCACCGGCGGGCGGGGGGCCGATGCAGTGTTTGAGCTTTCTGGCTCAGCGGAGGCAGTAGAAGAGGGAGTGGGATACACTGCGGTGAACGGCACGTACGCCTCGGCGGGAATCGCAGTAGATGTAGGCGATATATCTATCAACTGGTTTCGCTCCGTGGTGCGAAAAAATGTGACGATCAAAGGCATCTGGGTGGGCGATATAAAAAACACTTGGCAGGCGATCAAAGTATATGAACGGCATCAGGCGGTGCTGAATTCCGTAATTACTGCTCGCATTCCCCTGCGGGATGCGACAAAAGCCCTTAGTATGATGGAACGTAAGGAGGCTATGAAAATCGCTCTGATACCCTAAGAGTATAGAAGGGACAGGATGATATGCTGTATTTGCTCTGCGCGGCGGCGGTTTTTGCCGGCAGTCTGCTACAGACCGTGACAGGACTTGGCCTGGCTATTTTGACCATGGCGGTGTTGCCGTTTTTTCTGCCGCTGTCTGCAGCCCTCGCCATTAGTTCCTTCCTCGGTGTGGGACATAGTCTGTGTTCCTTAGGCAAAAATTTTCGTCTCAAGGTTTCCACGAAGATTTTCGTCCCGGTTCTCACATATTTTGTGGTGTCTGCGGTGATGTCTCGCTTCATGATAAGCCTCTCTTCCGATGTAGCCATCCGCATCCTGGGTGTATTCCTGATTATTTTGAGTGTATTTCTGCTGTTCTGGCAAAAAAGAGTGAAGTTTTCGGCCAGTATAAAGGGCGGAATTGTAGCCGGCGCTGTCAGCGGTATCATGGGGGCGCTCTTCGGCATCAATGGCCCGCCGCTGGCGATATACTATCTTACTACTGCAGACAGTGACGAAGAATATCTGCTAAATATCCGCCTGTCCTTTCTGATTACTTGCCTGTACACAGCGGGACTGCGGATCTTGAGCGGATATATCACGGTAGAGGTTTTCAAATACAGCGCGGTAGGATTGGTGGCCATGTTAACGGGGATTCGGACAGGCAAGCATCTGTCCGCTACCCGAGTACGAGGGGAAACGCTGAAAAAAGCGGTCTATGGAACCATGATTCTCAGTGGGCTCATTTATCTCGTTCAAGGCTAGGTTTTATACAAAGAAAAGGAGTAAAGCACGATGAGTATGGAAGTGAAGTATTTTTCTGATATGGCAGAAGTTCCGGACTACGACTTGGTGGAGCCCTTTTACAAAGAGGGTGTGAAGTGGACCTCTCGGCACAACTTTGAGCTGGAGAAAAAACACATTGACAAGGTGGTCATTCACGATGTAACACTCCGTGACGGCGATCAGACCCCTGGCTCTGTCTTTTTGGAGGACGAGCGCGTACGGATCGCAGATGCACTGGCGGAAATGAAGGTCCCCAGGATTGAGGCCGGTATGCCCAACGTTTCCAGGGCAGTGGAAAATGCCATGCGCCGTATGGTGTCTCGGCACTATCCGGATACAAAGATCTACAGCTTCGTCCGGGCAGTGGAGGCAGATGTGGATTTATCCTGGGACATTGGTTGTGACGGCATTATTATTGAGTACTGCGTGAACCCGGTGATCATTAAGCACGCATACCAGAAAACACCCCAGTGGGTGGCGGAAAACCTGATTCGGTGTATCAATCACGCCAAGGAACTGGGATTCCATGACGTAGTATTCATGGGTTGGGACTGGTTCCGGACACCGATTGCATTTACAAAGCCGCTAATTCAGGAGTTGTATGATAAAACCCAACTGGATGGCTTAACCATCGTGGACACATATGGCAGTGCGACACCAGACGCAGTAGAGGAGATGTTCCGATTGTTCCACGAATGGTTTCCCCGTCTACGACTAGAGTTCCACGGCCATACGGACAACGGGTGCGGCGACGCAAACTGCTTGGCAGCATTGTGGGGCGGCGCAGAGGTCATTCACACCTCTGTCAATGGCATGGGTGAGCGTTGTGGTAACAACCCAACAGAAGAGGTTGCCGTTTTGATGGAGGTCCATAAAGGCATCCATACAGGCTTAGATCTGTCCAAGATCGCACCTGCCTGCAATGTGGTTTCTATTATCAGCCATATCCCCTTTGCCGCCAACAAACCTGTGATGGGCACCCGCCCTCTTCAAATCGAATCCGGTGTTTCTCTAGATATCGAATATAAGATGGCCCGAAACAAGGATTATGTCGTCACAAATATATACAACACCATCTCTCCCAGCGTTGTGGGCCGTTTGGATAAAGTTCATCCCGTGCTGGGCAAGAATAGTGGGAAAAGTTCCATTCGCCTGATTCTAGACGAGTTGGGCATCGAGGCTACTAATAATGAAGTTGCCGAGGTACTGGAGATGGTAAAAGCAGAATCCTATGTAACTAAAAGCGGCGTTTCCACCGATATGATGCTTAAATTCCTCCTCGACGTAAAATCTAAATGATAAATTACGCGGCAAAAAATATACAAATATAGAAGCGACGAAACTCTCGTTTATAAAGCGGTATCAACTTAATAGAGTGTTTTACGTTCCATCATGCTATTCCATTACATTTAGAGCCCTTGGCATGGTGACACTTCTCAGGAAATGATGCTAAGAGGCTTCTCTGAGCGCTATTCTAGCCGGAAGGCTATCCCCAATAAACACACAGTTGTAACGCCGCATTTCTGTGCTAGGCGGGATAGAAGCTCTTTATGTATCTACATAAAAGGCTCTTATAGGAGCAGGAGGCATTTATGTACAAATATCTGACATTTGAAGCTACAGAACAAGTTGCAGTCATTTCTGTTAATAATCCCCGATCACTTAATGCGCTAAATACGAAAACTCTGGAAGAACTTCACCATTGCTTGGTAGAACTGGAGAATAGCAGACACATCAGTGTCGTGATCCTGACAGGAGCAGGGACAAAAGCCTTTGTGGCAGGCGCCGATATTTCGGAGATGATCCATGCAACTGCGGAGGAGGGGCAGGCCATGGCGGCGCTGGCGGATGAGGTCTTCTGCCGTTTAGAACAATTGCCGCAGGTTACAATTGCAGCGGTTAACGGCTATGCCCTTGGCGGGGGATGTGAACTGGCCATGAGCTGTGACATCCGCATAGCCGCAGAAACGGCTGTCTTCGGACAGCCAGAATGCGGCCTGGGAATTATCCCCGGCTTTGGCGGAACGCAACGTCTGGCACGTTTAGTGGGAAAAGGCCGTGCCAAAGAGCTTATTTTTACCTGCGATCGTATTGATGCCCAAGAGGCGTATCGGATTGGCTTGGCAAATAAAATCGTTCCAAAAGATGATCTCATGGCATACTGTATGGGAATGGCAAAAAAAATTCTTGGTAAGAGCCGATATGCAGTTTCTCTAGCTAAAGCCTGTATCGAAAGCGGAATGGATACAGATCTGAAAACCGGCTTGCGTCTGGAGGCAACAGCATTTGGCTTATCCTTTGCAACGCATGATAAAGTAGAGGGAATGACTGCATTCTTTGATAAGCGTCCAGCAAATTTCGCTGCTCCTGAGGATATGAGAAGAAAGAAAAGCTTCCAAATGGCCGAATTGTTCCAGTAAAAACGGACAATAGTCCCCCCTAATGTAGACAAATCGAAGTACTCATTAGGGGGGGCATTGTATAAGCGTCAAATAAACGAAATCGTGAGGCCGCGAAGTACAGTCGCCTCACAGGAAACGAAACGCTGAAATAGTTGGCCTTTGCTGAGTTAGGAAGCTCTGCACCACATCCAAAAGAGGCTCTAGGGAGAGTTGCAATTTGGTGCATTGGTCAACCAAGTCGAATATGGCAGTCCTGTCACTGAAGAACGGTGTCATCTGGGCAATGGTAGAGCAGTTTCCCTACACGCACTCTTTCTCCAAAATTCTGTAAGAACAAAGTATGGCAGATGGGTCTTACAGCTCATGCAGGCAGTACCTATAGGCCCGGCATGGCTCATCAGTGCCCGAACTCTCCGTGTCATACAGTTTCTCGTGCATCTGGAATGTGGCCTTCGGCAACGAAACTTCCTGTCGGGCAGCTGGCAGAACCAGAGGATGGCCCCTGTAATTCCGTCAATGGAGAGCAGTTTGCTGCAATACGCCTGTTTTTGCAGCGGCGCAGAGTCCGGCTGATCTTTCTTCGGCAGATTTTATTGCCTTGGCAACCTTACGGCGCAGGTTGGTTCTAGTCGCCCCCCCAGATACGCTCTGGTAGACTGTAGCAGCCTAGGTGGTCGTCCACATGAAGCCAGCCGAAGAACCCGTGCAGGAACTTCTCCGCATTGCTGGTTTTCCGGTCTGGCCACTACTTGTAGAGCACCATCGACCAACATCGGTACCTGTCTGCCAGAGTTACATATAGCTCTTGGAGTGAGTGCATTTTCCCGGCTCTTTCAAAACCTGAAGTGTTGTTCATTCCCAGAGAGGAGCTTTTCCCTTCAAGCTTTCGGCATATTTCCTCCTAGGCTAGCACCAGTCAGTAACCGAGGCCTACAGAATGACTTTCAGGCTTTGATTAATGCTCTACCGTGGCAGACAAACAGAATTCTGGTCATTTTTCTTTTCCCCCTTTGTTTTTCTCCACAAGTATAACAGGGATTTTCTTCTGCGTCGAGTATAGGTTCCCACCATATCTCCGCATGAATTCAACTGCTTCGTCTGCTTTTCCGGCAAAGCTGCGTATGGCATCTGGCGGAGATTACTAGGTGAGACTCCCCGGCAATACGAGTACATCTCTCATAGACACTCTGCTGCCGTTGCCGTCTCAGCTGCAGACCGTTCTTCCGAACTTTCAGATTGCAGAACAATGGCTGATGGTGGGAACTCATTCCCCGTTCACTATCCCTTACAGTGAAAATTTTTGAAATCATGTTTGATCATAAGATATCCCTGTGTTATCATGAAATACGACCGGTCAAAATTGTTTCTGGAGTGGTTGTCTCATGAGCTTGACTGTTTCTCAATTATTGGAATTACCCTGCTTGCGGCGAGCAAAAGTACTGGCAGGCCACAACAGCCTTGAACGGATTGTCACAAGCGTCACGGTACTGGAGTATTCGACCCCCACAGATATGCAGAAAAAGCTATATGAGAGCATTGATTTTTGGGGAAGCGAACTAATTCTCACCGGCTTTTGCAACATTGCCGATGACGTGGATGCCCAATGTGATAATATCAGAATGTTTGCTATGGCTGGCGAAGTAGGGATGATTCTATATTATGTTGGTCTCATTCTTCCACGGGTAGATCCAAAACTGATTCAACTGGCAGACGAACTCAATTTTGTTTTGATATGCATGCCCGAAAATGAACCTAACCTCCGTTACGGTGAAGTGATCCAGGAGACTATGGATGCGATTGTTCGGGATGAGCTGAACAACCCGACATTTACGATTGATCTGCTTGAACAGATGACAAAGGTCCCGCCCAATCAGCAAAGCGTAAAAACCATCTTGCGGATTACCAGCGACCGGCTTAGGGCCTCAGCCGTTATTACAGATTCCGAATACCACGTTTTGAGCGAGGCTTCATGGCCCCGGAATCAAGAGATATTCTGGGGCGATATGATCAGTCAGACCGTGAGGCATATCAACAGCGATTGCTCGTGTGAAATCGCTGGAAATCCGAATTTATTGGCCTATCGAGCGGAAATTCAGCCCAGCAGTTATAGCCGCATGTATTTGTTCGTGTTTTCAGAACGAGGTAAACTGGATCAAGTTCTCTGGAAGCAAGTTGTGGAAGGCGTTCGTGTAAGCATGGGTGTTTGGGGGAAAACGCATGACCAAACAGACCGATCCGAACTCATACGCGCCATCATTCTGGACGAGCCGATTAAAATGCGCAGGCTGGGTGATCTATATCATATTTCTGTTGCCTCTTTAAGTGACATGTGGATTTTAAGAAGCCTCAAGGGTGAAAACCTCTCTCCGTGGGCCAGGGCGGTTTCTGAACTATCTTCCCTCTACACCAAAATCGGGCTGTGCGGGCACTATGAAAATGATATTCTGATTTTTCCTGTCGGCAGCAGGACCTTGCATGAGATGGATGAGTGGACGAATGCTCTTGTACAGTTTTGCCGAGAAAATGGTCTTTCCGCCAAAATAACGCGTTGCCCCTTGCTCCAGTACACGGCAGATGCCAAATATGTATATGAGACAAACCGCGCTTATCTAGAGGACAGCACAAAGGTATTCCCCATGCGGGCTTTCTTTACAGTCTCAGAAATCGAATTTGTAAAGGAATGCCGGGAAATCGCCGCGCAGGGAAACGATTCTGTGCGGAGATATATGTCGCTGCTTGATCCCATTATGTCTATTAAAGATGGCGTGGAAATGATAAAAACCTTGACCGTGTTCCTCCTGGATAAGAACTCCAGCATTACTGAAACCGCAGCCCACCTCTTCGTCCATAAGAACACCGTCAAGTACCGTCTGCAGAAGGCCGGCAACCTACTTGGATTCCATGTGGGCGATATCCCACAATCTAAAAATCTGCTATATGCACTTGCATTACAGCGGATTATGCGGCTGTCTCCGGGAAAAAATGAGTGATGTTTTCCGCTGCTCCCTCCGGTTATTGTCCAAAGAGACAATGACCGGAGGGAAACTTTATCTCTTTAAACAATGTTTTCTCTTGGCTGTTTCACTATAATCATAAGGAAATATGAGATATTTCACCTGATTTGAGAAATATGGGGAGAGAAATCATGAAACAGACAACGGGCTTTAAAATCCAGGCGGAAGATCGGCAAAGCTGGGGAGCGATTACCATGGTATGGATCGGAGCAATGATTTGTGTTCCGGCATTGATGATCGGCGGCATGATAGGTGCCGGCCTTTCCCTGGAATCTGCTGCAATCGCCATCATCATCGGCTATGCCCTGATCTGTATACTGATGAGCTTTATGGGGATGCATGCCTGTGACACGGGACTGCCCACCGCTGTTATGGCTGGCGGAGCCCTTGGTGAAATGGGTGCCAAGTACATCATCAGTACCATTCTTACCATCTCTTGTGTTGGTTGGTTCGGCATTCAGGCGGCTGTCTGCGGCTCCTCCTTTTCGTCTATGGTGGAAGGCATGTCCGGATTCAGCATCCCTGTATGGCTTTCCTCCGTGGTCTGGGGCATCGTCATGCTGCTGACCGCCTGCTTCCGTTTCAGCGGGCTCAAATGGCTCAATAAGATTGCCGTTCCGCTGTTGGGGATTGTTCTCATATATGCCTTGATTACCAATCTATTGTCCGGCAATGGTGCGGTTTTAGTTGGATATCAGCCAGCTGCTCCTATGAGCCTTGTGAACGGCATCAGCCTGACGGTTGGTTCCTTCGTGGTTGCCGCTGCGATTTCCGGAGATTACTGCCGCTTTGCAAAGAACCGTAAGGACGTTGTAAAATCCTCTGTCCTCGGTGTTTTGCCAGCAGGCCTTATTGTGCTTATGCTGGGAGGGATTCTTGCTATTTGCACAGGTTCCTATGATATTAGTGTATTTTTATCCACAGCGGGACTACCACTCCTTGGTCTGCTTGCATTGATCCTGGCTACCTGGACAACCAATGTTTCCAACGCTTATTCCGGCGGCCTGGCTCTGTCTGTTTTGCTTGGTCAGGATGAAAAGAAAAGCCAGATAACAACTGCCATCTCTGGCGTCATTGGTACGGTTCTGGCGGCTGTTGGTATTCTGAACGCTATTCAGGGGTTCCTATCCTTACTGTCTGCCATTGTACCCGCTTTGATGGGAGTCATGATTGCTGATTATTGGTTGATTGGTAAGGGCAAGATCGAAAACTTTAAAATTCGGAAGGGCTTTTATGCTCCTGGTATGATTGCCTTTGTGATTGGTGCGTTGATTGCCTGTATGACCGGCGGCACTTTCGCCACAATTCCTGCCCTGTCCTTTCTAAATATTCCCTTTTTCATCAGCTCAATCAATGGGATTGTTGCCGCTTTAGTTGTTTATATTCTTCTCACAAAGGCTTTCGGCAGGCAGGATAATCCGTAATTTGCTGATCCCATGCTGTCAGTGTACGGCGATTCCAAACGTATTCCGCCTGCCCATATTCTGCATAGAATCTAATATAAAAGGAGTGTTTCATTTGCGTAAAATTGGCATCCCAGAAATTGAAGATATCGCCTTAGGCGCGGCACTGTTAGGTGCCGGCGGTGGTGGAGACCCCTATGTGGGGAAGCTGATCGCTATTGGAGCCGTTCAGGAATGTGGACCTGTCACGATACTCGACCCGGATGAAGTGCCTGATGACGCCCTGGTGGTTCCTATCGCTATGATGGGCGCTCCCACAGTCCTCTGTGAGAAGGCAATCGGTGGCGAGGAATATAAAACTCTCTATGAAACTGTCTCCGCCTTTTACGGCAAGCCTATCTATGCCTTCATGCCTATTGAAGCTGGCGGTGTAAACTCCATGCTCCCTATTGCCGCCGCCGCACGTCTGGGACTTCCACTGGTAGACTGCGATGGCATGGGACGCGCATTTCCAGAACTGCAGATGGTTACATTCACCATCGGCGGCGGCTCAGCAACCCCCATGGCGATGGTTGATGAAAAGGGCAACTCCTGCATCTTCCGCACCGTTACCAACAAATGGACGGAAGAAATGGCACGAGCTGTTACCATGGCCTGCGGCGGCTCTGTGTCCGTATCGCTGTACGCCATGGAAGGCAGGTTTATGAAGGAATACGGCGTTCACGGGATCGTAACCCGCAGTGAAACCCTGGGTTCTGCTATCCGCAAGGTAAAGGAGGTCTCTGATAAGACACCAGAAGAGGCGTTTCTTGAAATTACCGAGGGCTATAAGCTCTTTCAGGGCAAGATCTGTGATGTGCTCCGCGACGTCCGGAATGGATTTAATTTTGGCAAGGTCCTGCTAGATGGTATTGGCGATGATAAGGGGCGGTCTGCTTATGTGGAATTCCAGAACGAAAATCTGACCGCAGTGGTTGATGGAAAGCTGTTGGCCACAACTCCGGACCTGATCTGCCTTGTTGATATTGAAACCTTTATCCCGGTTCCCACAGACGCCTTGAAATATGGTAAGCGAGTCATGGTTGTGGGGCTGAAATGCTTCCCCCTGTGGAGAACAGAAGCGGGACTGAAATTGGTTGGCCCTCGGTACTTTGGTGTTGATACAGACTATATTCCCCTTGAAGAGCGCTGCAAAGGAGGCTGTTGAGCATGTATAAGCTTGGTATTGATGTAGGCGGCACGAACACGGATGCAGTCTTGATTGATGAGAAACTGAATGTCGTTGCTTCCGTCAAGCAGCACACCACGTCTAACATCTATGACGGCATCCTCCATGCCGTTCGTGCTGTTCTTGAGAAATCCGGAGTCAACCGCAGTGAAATCGGACAGGCAATGCTGGGCACCACGCAGTGTACAAACGCAATTGTGGAGAGAAAGAATCTGGCTCCGATCGGAGTCATGCGCATTGGTGCCCCCGCCTCTCGCGGCATTCCTCTAATGGTCGATTGGGCAGAAGATCTCAAAGAAATTGCCGTCAAGACTGCCATTGTCGGCGGTGGCTTTGAATACGATGGAAGAGAACTGGCCCCCTTCGATACAGCCGCCGCAGCTACATTCTTTGAGGAGCTGAAGGCTCAGAATGTCAAATCCGTCGCCATCTCCTGTGTGTTCTCAACTGTTCGCAACGACCATGAGCTGGAAGCGGCTAAGCTCTGCAAAGAGATCATGGGCGAGGACGTCCATGTATCTGTCTCCAGCGAAATCGGCTCTATGGGCCTGATTGAGCGTGAGAATGCCACCATTCTCAACGCCGCGCTCTACAAAGTCGCACAGACCTTTACGGAAGGCTTTGCCCAGTCACTGGTCAATGAAGGCGTGACCAACGCTCAGGTCTATTTGTCCCAAAACGACGGCACCCTCATGACCATGGAGTACGCCCGCCGCTATCCCATTCTGACGATTGCCTGTGGTCCTACTAATTCCATTCGTGGCGCCTGCTATCTGAGCCAGTTGAAAAATGCCATTGTGATCGATGTGGGCGGTACAACCACTGACCTGGGCGTGATCCAGAACGGTTTTCCCAGAGAATCCGGCGTTGCGGTCACAATTGGCGGTGTGCGCACCAATTTCCGGATGCCGGATGTCGTTTCCATCGGCCTTGGCGGGGGTTCTATTGTTCGTCAGAAAGAAGATGGCACTGTAACGGTTGGACCTGATTCTGTGGGCTATCAGATCACCGAAAAAGCCCTGTGCTTTGGCGGAGATATTTGTACCGCCACAGATATTGCAGTCCGCCTTGGAATGGCTGATCTGGGAAATCCGGCCTTGGTTTCTCAGATTGATGAGGAATTTGCCCAAAAGGCCATGGATGCGATCCGTACTCTTTGTGAAGATTCTATTGATGCGATGAAGGTCTCTGCTGATGATGTTGATGTTATCCTTGTAGGAGGCGGCTCTATTGTCTTGCCCTCTGATCTTGCTGGCGCAAAGAGCGTGACACAGCATGAATTCGGTAGTGTGGCAAATGCCATTGGTTCTGCCATTTCCAAGGTCAGCGGCACTTATGAGCAGTTGATCGACTATGATAAGGTTCCCCGTGACGAGGCCCTTGCCAAGGCCCGCGCTGAAGCAGTTGAACTGGCTGTGGCCGCGGGCGCCATTCGTGGTACGGTGGAAATCATTGATGCCGAAGATGTTCCGCTGCAATACTATCCTGGAAACACCACCCGAGTGAAAATCAAGGCTGCCGGCGATTTGGCTTAAATTTGCATGGTTATAGGGCTACCAGCCTCTTCTGGCAAATACTCAGCCGAATACAAACTTCCTTTCACGCAAGCCGGTCTCGGCCTTAGCAAACCGCAGCTGACCGTTTCTGCTGAGAAAATCGGGCACAAAATCGTTGGCCTTCGGATGACCACCATCCAGACCAACCAAAAATAGGACTTCTGAAACGCCTCTTTTGCGCTACGGAGCCACGAACATCCCCCTCAGAACTATCTACCGTTCCGAGGGGGATGTTTTGACCAGGGCGCGGAGTTCAAAATAGACGTTTGTTTTTTCAAATAATGTTACAACGCTGGGGTTTCAAACGCGAAGGCCTGTCGTTCTTCCAGGTAGACACTGCGGGATTAAATGGTCTCGCAGTGTCTACTTTACCTTTTGTATCTATCCCATTTCAAAAGTCAAGCTGTCAAATCAGCAAGCAGAACAGCCTCCTTTGGGCAGCGGCATCTTCTCTACTCCTGCAGGCTCCGGTTGGGGCATATGGCAGGGACACCCTTCCACTTGTCTTGGCTTAGCAGCATGAAGCATCGGCAATTCCCCTGCCCTGATTGGACAGCCGGAGGTTTTCTCCATGAAGGCGCAGTGTCATGCAGTCATGAAGTGGCTTTGTACCTTCTCATGGATCGGTTCCATCTTCAACTGCCAATGACAAACAGCTCGTCAGCCGTGAGGAGTATTTACAAAAACTTGAAACCTTACCCGCGCCTTGGCAAAAGCGTTTGAGAGATAGGGGGCAAAACAAGAAAATGACAACAAATGAAACACTTTCCGGTTGTAAATCAGGAACTTCCCTGTTACAATGCCACCTCGGTTGGCCCTTCGTTAAGATATGGACTGACCGTGAAACGTATTGAATGGAGTTGTATATCTGATGAGACCCCTCTGCAAACGAAGCTTTTGCACCCTGCTCTCCCTGCTTTTATTATGGCAGTTGATTCCTCCGCTGCGAGTTGCTGCGACCAAACCAGCGGTACAGGAGGCTGTTACGATTACACAGGATATCTTTCCGGATTCAAAGTTCCGTCAGTGGCTGGCCAATCCGGAGCATTTAAACGGATATGGCGCTGACGGTATTTTTACTGCGGAAGAGCTCTCTGCAATCCGAAAGATGGATGTCTCCCGCCAGGGGATTGCTTCTCTGAAGGGGATTGAGGTCTTTACTTCTTTAGAACAGCTGATTTGCGGATATAATCAGCTCACTCAACTGGATGTGCGGAAAAATCGCTCTCTAACCTATCTATACTGTGCATTTAACCGGATTGAACAGCTCGATCTCTCTGGACTTCATAAATTAACCGCCCTTAATTGCGCGGGCAACACTCTGACTTCTTTAAATCTTGCCGGGTGTACAGCTCTGGAAGTCGTGTATTGCCGTAATAACCGCCTGACTGCCGTGAATTTTTCAGACAATACGCGCCTGAAACTCATGGATGTATTCGACAACCAGCTCACCCGTGTAGACCTTTCCATGCTAAAAGATCTAGAATTCGCCTACCTAGATCACAATTTTCTGACAGAACTGGATTTAAGCCAAAACGCCAGCCTAGACCCTGTTCACGGAGGCTTTACCGCCCAGAACAACTTTCTTAATACCATTACCCTGCCGGTCAGGGCAGATCTTCTGGTCGCTCCAAGGTTCTACTCCGAGCAGAATCCAAAAACCGGATATGAGCGTGTGGAATGGTATGAAGACGCCCAACATTCCCGTCCGATCAAAGGGAGCATACAGGCTTCCGGCCAAACCCTCTATGCAAAGTGGCTCCCGAATGACTATGTGATCCGCTTTGCGGCCAACGGCGGCAGCGGAACCATGCCAGATCAGGCAGCCGTATGGGATACGCCTCTCGCCCTGCTTCCCAACCAATTCAGCCGGTATGGATATCGCTTTGTAGGCTGGGAAAACACTTATGGAAACGGAAAATCCTACCAGGATGAGCAGGAGGTCAGCAATCTAGCCGGCAAATATCAGGGCGAGCGGATAACTCTGTTCGCCAAATGGGCCCCTGTCACATATACAGTAGCCTTTGATGCCAACGGTGGCAACGGAGCCATGAATTCACAAATCTATACTTACGACCAGGCCGCCGCACTCCCGGAGTGCACATTGACCGCCCCTGAAGGAAAAGAGTTTGCCGGTTGGTCATCAACCGCCGAAGGCCCTGTCCGCTATCAGGATCGCGGGGACGTCCGAAACCTGACGGCATCTCAGGGAGAAACCGTTACTCTATACGCCATCTGGCGAGACCCTATTGAAAACGAGTATTTGGGACAATTGGAGTCCGTGTTTTCCCAATACCCTGCAGACAACTACACAGCTCAAGACTGGAACGCACTTGTAGAAATCCACTCTGATGCTGTCGAAAAAATCTCTGCCGCCGTAAACAGCGATCAAATGCAAGCTATTGTTTCTCAGGCCGGGCAGGCCATGTCCAAAATCCCTACTTGTGACTCCCGTGCTCAGGCCGTTGTAAACGCTTGGCGCAGCGACCACAGCATGGTTCTCCAGCAGTCTGGCAATCAGGCGGTGAACGAGGCGTCTGCCGCTGAGATTTACGAGAATGCGCTCTTGGCTGGCAGCGGAATTACCACCAGCTTCACCGCCGAAGTTCACAAAGACCTGACCACTCCCGCAGATCAGGAGCGTATTACCGCCCTTGCCCTGCAAGTCGCAGAGGAATCCTTGCAGTCCCTGTCACAATTAGCCGACGCTGCCGCCTGGGCAGATACTCTGAACGGTCTGTCCGTACGCTCCCTATCAGAAGTGACCTCTTCGTGGCAGCCTACTTATGAGAAGGCTGTTCAGGAAGCAGTCCCCCACACACAGAACCTGACACAGGAGCTGGTGGAATCTCTTCGTCTCCGAGCCTCTCTGGCCCTGGAAAAGCAGCAAGCGGTTGCCCAACTACACATGGAATACCGCAGCTATGATTTCAATTTGTACTCCGACCAGGGAAAACGTGACTTGGAGGAAATCCTGCATGCAGGGCTTTCCAGTATTGAGGCTGCCAGCACCACCGGGTCCATAGCTGGTCTTCTGAAAAAATCGCAGATGGATCTCCAAGTGATTCCGGACAAGGTGCAAGAGGCAAATCCCTCCCCACTTCCATTTGCAGATATCAAGTCAGACGATTGGTATTACAATGCCGTATTATACGTTTACAAACGCAAAATCATGAACGGGTATTCCACCACCGTTTTCAGGCCTGACAGACAGATTTCCCGGGCTCACCTGGCACAAATTCTTTACAATTTGGAGGGCCGTCCCGCAGTGGCCGGATCTATCTCTGGTTATCAGGACACCGTACCGGGCGCTTGGTATGAAGACGCTGTTACCTGGGCTGTACAAAATAATATCCTCTCCGGCTATGCAGACGGCTTTATGCGTCCCAACCGTTCCATTACCCGTCAGCAATTAGCCACCATGTTGTACCGCTATGCCCAGAGTAGGGGTTACGATGTCAGCCAGCGGGCCGGACTTGACAGCTATGAGGATTCCAATCAGGTGGCCTCCTATGCAGAAGATGCTCTTCAATGGGCCACCGCTGTCGGTATTGTCAATGGCACCAGTTCCTCCATGCTCTCCCCTGCCGGCAATGCCAGCCGCGCTCAAAGCGCCGTTATCCTAATGCGTTTTTGTGAAAAAGCAATTCAGTAAAGTGCCGAATCAGATTATACTGAGAGTTTCCGTCATTTTGACGCTCCTGAGAGATGCGTTTGGTATTCTTAATACACGACTTCAGGCTCACTCTTGACGGCTATCTCGCCAAGCAGAGCTTTGTGGGGCAAGTATGGGCGATTCCTTGGGCGGTCTTTCACGCTCCCGCTCCTCACAGGGAGTTTTCAATTCCTGCAGTCCCGCTCTGACAGCTTCAGTCTCATCCCTTGTACCTCAGGATTTTGGCAGCATTTGCAGTCTCTCCTCCTCTTGTCGTCCAATTTGGGGCACAAAACAGAGAAATACATATTGCCAAGGCCTCTCTTCGTAAAATACAGAAAATTTTATACAAACTTCCAGTGGTACTCCCTCCGTTTGTGTATTTTCACTCGCTTTTTGCTGTTTTTATGTCTATAAGCCATCGATTCGAGAGCACTTGATGGTTGGATTCATCCTGATCGACCTCATTGCCGCTAATCGCTGCGGATATGGAATCATTAGCCGCAGCATCCATGTTGCTTTCCTCAGTGGACTTACCAACGGCTGCCCTCACGCATCGTTCCCCATCTTGTACGGCCAGTCTTCACTCATCCAGCCAGCTGTGATACGCTTGCGCAGTTACACTGCCGCTTACCGTATATGGGCGCATGCTGAAAAGCCTCTCCTATGCTTCATTTTGGGGGATATTGCGTTATGTTGCCCTGGTCCAATAGCAGCTGCTCTTGTCCTCCTCGGCCAACAACTTGACGGAAAGGGCGTCCCTCCAACAGACTTGTCCCTTTACCGTTTTATCTCCTGTTTTAAGGAGTCCCCTTTCTCTTCGTCCCCGCTTTCTATGACGGCAGCACGTTTTTCATCCTGTTGAACCTCCTCCCCCACATGCTCAATAGCGCTTTCATGTCCCGTCAGATATGTGTCCGGCAATGGCTTGACCGCCTGGGTGGTAAATACCGCCCAGGCGGTCTTTTTTTGTAGTTGGAGGCAGTGTTCCAGGAGAACGAGCATACACCGCTTGTCCTTGTTGGCGATCTTGTCCTGGCCGGTAGACGCCGTACGTGATGCCATCCCTTCATTTTGCTGCAGAATGCCACTTTCTCCCTCAAACCATGTTCTGACAGGTCAGGATCGACTGCCCTGTGCTGCCAAAGATCTTCGATCCATGAATCCCATGTGATATCAGAGCTCTCTACCAACAGAGTCGAGCAGTCAAACATCGGCGAATTTTGATACAGAGCAGACTTTAGGACATGAATCTCCATGGTTACAAGCAGACTCGGTCCGGATTTTATTATTTCGCTCCTTTTACCATTTCCACCCCTTTCTTTTCGTTTTACACATACTGCCATAAATAATTTGAATAGACACAAAGGAGCAGCATTAAAAACTCGAATTAACGCAGTGTAAATAAAAAAAGCCCTCTTTTTTTGCTCCAAAACTTTTTTCCAATCAAATTTTAATTATTTTTTATTTTTTAACAAAAGAGCTGCTTTTTTAGATAAAAAAGTAAATAAAAAGCAGCTGGTATGTGTTCCGTTGACACCGCTCACAAAAGTACGATATTTTTGTAACACGAGCTCGTACAAACCTATGTAGAGGAATCTTTCAAGTTTTCTGTATTTCACAAAGGGCGTGAGTTTGAACCAAAATGTAATAAGGAACAGGCGATCCAATCATCACCTACAGCGATAGCCCTTGGAGAGGGGCTTTAATGAACTACTACTTATAATGCAAGGAGCAAATTACCATGGCTATGAAACCAATCGAACTACAGAGGCATCTGAAAAAAGGCGGCGTGAGCTACATGGCAGTCACGCCGTTCAAGGAAAATGGCGATGTTGACTATGAGGGGTATCGCCAGAATATCCGCTGGCTGGTTGATAAGATTAAGGATTTTGAAAACTGCACCCTGACTCCCTGCGGCAGCAATGGCGAGTTCCCCCACCTGTCCCACGAGGAACACAAGCGGGTTATGCAAATCTGCGTGGAAGAAGTGAACGGTGCTGTACCCGTCATCTGCGGCACCGGCCGCGCCAGCACACACGAGACCATCGAACTCAGCCGCTTTGCCCAGGAAATTGGTGCTGACGGCGTACAGGTGATCCTGCCCTATTACTTCGTCCCCATGGAAGATGGGATGTATGCCCACTATGAAAAGCTGGCAGAGGCCATTGACATTGGTATCGTGATTTATAACAATCCCGCTTTCTCCGGCTCCTGGATTCAGCCCCCGCTGATGAAGAAAATGCTGGAAGGCTTTGGAGCAAATGGCAAGATCGCAGGTGTGAAAGACAACACCCCCCATATGATGTCTTTCGATGGCATGGCCAGCGTTGTCAAGCAGTTTGACGTGCCTTTGTACAGCGGTTTTGGTGAAAAGTGGTACAAGTATCAGTACCCCTGGGGAGCTGATGGTCTGGCCACTCCTTTTGGAAACTTCTTCCCGGAGTATCCCAGAGACGTGTTCCTGGCCTCTCAGAAAAACGACAACAAAAAGATTGACGAGCTGATCAGCATGATGCAGCCCTACTATGCGTTTGTCGGCCGCTGCAACGCCGTCCGCAAAGATACCGGCGTCCTCTACAAGCCCGGCACGGCCATCTATGGCGAGGGCAACTTCCGCTTCGGCGTTGTCAAGGCAGCCATGAACCTGATGGGCCTGCACGGCGGGATCATGCGCCTGCCCTTGACTGGCCCCACGGAGAAGGAGACCGCTGAACTGAAAGAAATCCTCAAAGGGCTGGGCCTGCTGTAAGTGCTGATACAGCCACTCGATTTGACCGCACAAAGGTGTGTAACAGAAATTCCTCGAAACCGCATTTCCAGCAAAACGCTAGACTCTAAAAGAAAAGAGAATATGGAAGGAGCAGACGCATGAAAAGATTATTGACTTTGTTTCTCGCACTGGTTATGATTGCCGGCTGTCTGGCTGGCTGCGGAGGCGAACAGTCTGCAAACAATGACCAGTCCGGCGATGCCAACAATCCTGAAGCGATTGACTGGCCCAAAAAGGACATTGAAATCGCCGCAGCTTACACTGCCGGCGGCACTGCCGATACCTGCGCCCGTGCTCTTGGTGCCATCATGGGTGAGTATCTAGGTGTGAATATCAATGTAGTCAACGTTACTGGCGGCTCTGGCTCCATCGCTGCGATGCAGGTAGATGGTAAGCCCCACGATGGCTATAGCTGGCTGGGTGATGTGGCTCACACCGCCTCCGGTTTCCGGGTCATGGAGTATGCAGACATGAGCTGGGAAGATTGGTATGGCTTCTACGGAGCCACTGCCCCTTATGTCCTGTTTGTGGCTGGCAACTCCCCTTATACAACCTACCAAGAGCTGTTTGACGCCATCGCGGCTGATTCCAGCATAAAATGGGGCAACGCTGGGTTTGGTTCCATCAATCAGCTCACCGGTCAGCTGATGCTGGACACCCTCGGCCTTAAGGGCACCACTGTCCCCTATAGCGGCGGTCGTGAGGCGGCTGTGAAGGTCATTGCCGGCGAGGTTGTGTGGTCCTGGTGCGGAATCTCCGACATTATGGACCTGGCTGTGAGTGGTGATATCCGTATCCTGGGCGTCTGCGACGCCGCTCCTCTTCATGTGGAGGCCGCTTCTGGTGCTTATGATGCGCCTTCCATGCTGACTGACTATCCCGAAATGGAAACACTGGAAGGGCTTTTGTACTGGGGCATTCGCGTGCCTCGTGACACCCCCACCGAAGTCGTGGCCAAAATTCAAGAGGCCTTTGAGTACGCTGTGGCAACCGATGAGTTCAAGGAATACTGTGATTCCAACTCGCTGACTCCCAGCCCCGCTTGCGGTCTTGAAAGCGATGAAATGTGCGCAAGACTGGAGTCCATTTATGCTTGGGGCTTGTATGACCAAAACCTCGCCGCCGACGGCGTCTCTCCCGAGGATTTTGGCATCCCCCGCATCGAGGACTTCACCTATCCCACCAATGACCGCATCGCCGCGATTACTCCTTGGCCCTGATTTACTTGTAAAAGTCAATCAGCTTTTTAACGCGGTTTCGAAACAAGGGGCCGTCCTCCTGGGGCGGTCCCTTGTGTGTAACAGGGGAGGTATTCATGAAAGATAAAAAAATAAGCCGCTGGGTAGAAGGCCCCATCATGATTGCTGTGGGTCTGATCGCCCTGATACTGTCTTTGCAAATCCGGAATAACCCGGTAAAGGTTGAGGGGGTTCTCAACCTGCTTGTTCAGGCAAAGATGCTTCCCATTGTCGTCTCTGTCCTGATCGTGATTCTGGGTGTGATGCTCACGCTGCAACTAAACAAGGGTCTGCTGGTAACGCCCAAGATGGACAAGGAGACCTGGCTGCGGGTGCTGGTGCTGACCGCGATGACCCTCGTATATCTCATCGCGGCCTATTACGCTGGCTTTTTGATCACTACATTTCTTTACTGCTTTGCCATGCTGTTATATCTGAATTGGAAGCAGAAGAATCCTGTCTTCTTGCTGGTATTGTCCGCGGTCTACACGGCAGTGACAGTTTATCTGGTGCCCATGATGCTGCATCTGAATTTGCAGCTGCTGCCGTAAGGAGGGAAATTCGTGGAAGCTTTACTATCTGTCTGGGGTTATCTGCCGGAGGCTATTGTCACTTATTTGGGTGATCCCATGGTGTGGGTCATGCTGCTGGCCGGCACTGCCCTTGGCTATTTTGTGGGTGTAATGCCGGGCCTGGGGCCCACCATGGGCATGGCGTTGTCCCTGAGCATTATCTATACACTTCCGGTAACACAAGGCATGGCTCTGCTGATCGGCATTTTTGTGTCCGCTGTTGGCTCCGGCGGCATCACCGCCAGCCTGATCAATATCCCCGGCACCGCCGCTGCCGCGGCGACCTGTATGGATGGCTATGCGCTGGTGAAGCAGGGCCGCGGAAGAGAGGCCTGCGGCTATTCCGTGTTTGCCTCTGTCATCGGCACCCTTGCCGCCACACTGTTTGTCTTTATCATTCAGCCTTTCGTCACAACCATTGCGCTGAAGTTCGGTGACTGGGAGACCTTCTTGTTCTGCCTGTTCGGCTTGATGATTTGTGGTTCCCTGTCCGGTGACAGGCCGGTAAAGGGCTGGATTGCCGCTTTTGTTGGGTTTTTCATCTCTATGTGCGGCGCTGAGAGCGTTCAGTCTGTGATCCGCTATAACTTCGGCCGCAGCGAGCTGCTCTCCGGCTTCAATAGCACCGTTGCCATGCTGGGCCTGTTCGGTATCGGCGAAGTGCTCTACACCCTGAAAAACAAGCAGAATACCAAGGTAGAGGGAAAAGCCGGCCTGCCCATTATCAAGTTTCAGGAGTTTGGGAGAAACCTTGCCAATATCGTCAAATCCTCCTTGGCTGGTATTTGGATCGGCTTCATCCCAGGTATCGGGGAGAGCGCGGCCTGCTGGTTCTCCTATGACATTGCGCGGCGCAGCTCCAAGAAGAAGGAACTGTTTGGCAAAGGCAGTCCTGAGGGCATGATCGCCGCAGAGGTGGCGAACAATGCCAGTTCTGTGGGCGCGCTGATCCCGGCCCTCTCCCTTGGAATTCCCGGAAGCGCCACCGTGGCGATCTTTATCTCCGCCATGTACCTGATGGGCTATCGTCCCGGTCCCACTCTGGTGATGGAGAACCCCGGGATTTTGTGCGGCATCTGTGTGCTGTTCTTCATTGCCGCTCTGGGGCTTTTGGGCATCGCCTATCTGGCTTCCGGGCTGACCATCCGGCTGCTGTCGATTCCCGAATCCCTGCTGATGCCTATGATCGCGGTCTTTTGTGCCGTGGGTGCCTATGGGACCACCAACACGCCGTTCAGCCTGATTCAGCTGGCGTTCTTCGGTGTATTGGGGCTTCTGATGAAGGTATATCACTATCCCATTGCCCCCCTGGTACTAGGGATGCTGGTGGGCAACACCGCCGACACCTGTCTGCGCCGTGCCCTGACACAGTATGCCGACAACATTGGTGGCATGATTCTGCGCCCCTTTGGGCTGGGAGTCATGGTGGCTTTGGTTTTGGTCTTCATTCTCAGCATCCGCTCTGACAAAAAGAGCAAGGCTGCAAGCAAGGAGAGCTCCGGCGAGCAGCCTGTGGAGTAAGCATCATCCCCGCGAAAACATGCGATGGTTCCACGCTAGAAATAGCGTGGAACCACATAAACGAAAGGAAAGGTATCACACAATGTTTGTCAATCCTGCCGAATGGCATGAAATTTGCACGAAGATGTTCACTACTGTTGGTGTGCCTGAAGAGGACGCCGGCCTGGTGGCTGATACCGCGCTTACCGCTGATATTCGCGGTGTGGCCTCTCACGGCTCTGTCCGTCTGCCGGTATACCGTGAACGGATTCAACGGGGGCTGATCAACCCCACCCCCAGCATTCGCATCGTCAACGACTGCCCGACCCTGGTACATCTGGATGGCGACAACGGCTTAGCCCAGGTTGTGGACAACAAGGCGGCGCAGATTGCCGCTGAGCGGGCCAATGAATATGGCGTGTGCTGTGTAGCCACCTACAATACCAACCACATGGCGCTATTGAGCCACTATGGTCTGAAAATCGCGGAGCAGGGCCTGATTGCCTACATCATGTGCAACACGCCTCCGTTCGTAGCCACCATGGGCGCCGCTGAGCCAGTAATCGGCACCAACCCCATTTGCTGGTGCATTCCCGGCAAGGAGTTCCCCATTGTACTGGACATGGCCATCTCTCCCGCCCGCGGTAAGATTAAAAATGCCGCTGCCGCCGGCAAGCCAATTCCCGAGGGGTGGGCGCTGGACAAAAACGGCCGGCCCACCACGGACGCTGCTGCCGCCTTGGAGGGAATGCTGCTGCCCATTGCCGGTCACAAGGGCTACGGTATCGGCGTGGTGGTGGAAGTGTTCTCCGCCCTGCTGACCGGAGGCAAGTACGGTAAAAATGTGACGCACCCCCTGGACGACTATGACCACAAGCCCAACTGCGGCAACTTCATAATGGCGTTGGACCCCTCCAAGATTATGGCGGAGGAGGATTTTGTAAGACGGGTAGATGACTATGTGCAGATGGTCAAGTCCAGTAAAAAATCCTCTCCTGATGCGGATATCCTCTTCCCCGGCGAGCTGGAACACCGCAACGAGCTGCTGGTGGCCGAGCGGGGACTGGAGATCAGTGACGAGACCTATCAGCAGTATAAGAACATGGTTGGCCAATAAGAACGCATGTGGAATTCACTGGGAGATTTATTGAAGTATATTGAGATTCCCCGTATGTTTCCTGCACGTCAAAATTTTTCCAGCGAAGAGATACAGGACTGGCGGGAAGCGCTGAAAAAAGCAATCAAAGAGGCGGGCGCAGAGAGCTCCGTGCATCCAGGAATGCGCATCGCCATTACCGCCGGGTCCCGTGGCATTGATCACATCGCGGATTATCTGCGCTTTATCGGTGAATGTCTGCGGTCGCAGGGAGCGGAGCCCTTTGTGGTTCCCGCTATGGGCAGCCATGGCGGGGCCACTGCGTCAGGCCAGATCCTGGTGCTGAAAGAGCTGGGAATCTCGGAGGAGAGCGTGGGTATGCCGATCCGCGCCTCCATGGACACGGTGTTGGTAGGGATAACTCCAGGCGGCCTGCCAGCCTACACCGACCGCATCGCCAGTGAGGCAGACGGCATCATATTGCTAAACCGGGTCAAGGCTCATACACAGTTCCGGGGGGCCTATGAGAGCGGCCTTTTGAAAATGCTGGCCATCGGTCTTGGCAAGCAGCGGGGAGCAGAGTGCTGTCACCGGCTGGGTCTGGATCACATGTCCAAAAATGTGGAAGATATCAGCCGCTTCCTGCTGGGGCGCCTTCCGGTACTCTTTGGAATCGGCCTTATTGAGAACGCCTATGACCACACCATGGATATCGTGGGAGTCCCTGCCCGGGAGCTTCCGGATCGAGAGCCGGCTCTGCTGGAACGGGCAAAGCGCAACATGCCCCGCATCTGCGTTCCGGATATGGATGTCCTGATTGTGGACCGCATTGGTAAAAACTTCAGCGGTTCTGGCATGGACCCCAATGTAACCGGCCGGTTTTACAGCAAGGCGGTACCAGCGGTTCCCGCCGCGCAGCGGATTACCGTGCTGGGCTTGTCCAACGAGACCCATGGAAACGCCTGCGGTCTAGGGGTGGCGGACACCACCACGCGCCGAGTGGCGGAGCATTTGGATCGAGAAAGCATGTATATCAACAGCCTGACCTCCCGGGTAGCGGAATCCAGCCGTATCCCCATGTATTTTGAAACAGATCGGGAGGCCATTCAGGCGGCCATCATGCTATCTGGGAAGCGGGACCCCACCCAACTGCGCATGGCCCGCATTTCCAACACCATGCAGCTGGAGCAGATTTTGCTTTCCGAGGCATTGCTGGAGGAGGCGCAATGTCAGGGTCTACAGATTATAGGACCGGCAGAGCCCATGCGCTTTGACAGGGCGGGAAACCTCCTCACATCCTAATCATCAAGAGGAGGACCTATATGGAGACATTGGTTGCGTCGCTGAATACGGTGCTGTATATGCTCCTGGTGATGGTCTTGGGCAGATGGGTGGTTGGACGGCTTCCGGAGCGTGACACTGTTGTGGCGCAGTTGAACCGGTTAGTGTTTTCCATGTTCCTGCCCTTCATGGTCTTTCAAAACATTTATACAACAGATATAAAAAGTGCCTTTGATGGAAGACTGTTGGTCTATCTGCTGACGGTCCTATGTGCAATGTGGCTGTTGCTGATGGTGCTGGCCCCCAAATGGGTCCAGGACCGGCCTACCTGTGGCACTTTTATTCAGTGCGCGATCCGCAGCAACTCCATCATCTTTGGCATCCCCTTGATCAGCGGACTCTTTGCGGGGCAAGAGTTAGGCGGTCCCACGCTCGTGGCCGCCATTACGACGATTTTTTTTAATGTGATTGGAGTCATTACCCTGGAGGTCTACCGCGGAAAGGCTCCAGACCTGCGGCAGATTGGAAAAAATCTTGTAAAAAATCCTGTCCTGACCGCTAGTATCGCCGCACTCTTTCTAGCACTGCTGGAGTTGCGCCTGCCCGCCTCTGTGGAAAAGGCAGTTGGCACCATGGCTGGTATGGCCTCGCCGATGGGGCTGCTGCTGATTGGTGCCAGCCTGCGTTTGGGTGTGGGTCAAAGGACTGGGGCGTTATTGGGATGTCTACTGCTGAGGCTGGCGGTGATCCCGGCCATCGGAGTGTCCGGCGCGGTGCTTTTAGGCTGGCGCGGCATGGAGCTTTGCACAGGACTGATGGTCTTGGCAACTCCCACATCTGTCTCCGCCTATTCCATGGCCCAGATGATGGGAGGTAACGGCACCTTTGCCGCAAACCAGGTAGGTCTAAGCTCTGTACTTGGAGCGGTTACAGTTTTTTTCTGGATTTTGGCGTTAGGTGGATTGCAGTTGCTCTAAGTTTTAAAAAAACAGAGTGGGACCTTCGTGGAATGATTTCTCAATTTCGTAAAACTTTATACTAAAGGAGCGAAGGGTTCATGGCAAGAGAATTTTTTGTACCAGGCAGTATTATGACAGGAAGCGGTGCGTTGGATGCATCGGCGGATACCCTGAAAAAAATGGGAAAAAAGGCACTCATTGTTACTGATGCCATGATGGTGGAGTTAGGTAATTGCGCCAAAGTAGAACGGGTGCTGGAACATGCTAAGGTAGGTTACAGCGTGTTTGACCGCATTGGGGGCGAGCCAACCGACGTGATGGTAAAAGATGGACTGGAGCAGTACAAGCGGGAGGGCTGTGATTTTCTGGTGGGATTAGGCGGCGGCAGTCCGCTGGATACCATGAAATCCATCGCCGTTCTATCCAGCGACGGCGGCGAGGATATTACCGTGTATATGGGGAAGGAAATCAGCGCAGCGGTACCGCCCATGGTGGCAATTCCAACCACAGCTGGTACTGGCTCTGAGGCCACACAGTTCTCCATCATCAATGATACCCGGAACAATATTAAGATGCTGCTCAAGGGAAAAGTGATGCTCCCTGAGCTTGCTATCGTAGACCCGCAGTTCACTATGACGGCACCAGCCAAGGTGACTGTGAATACGGGTCTGGATGCCCTGTGTCACGCTGTGGAGGCCTATACTTCCCGCAGAGCTCAGACCATGTCTGACGTATTCGCTGTATCTGCCGTGAAGCGCATCTTCAAATATCTTCCGACAGCGTACCGCAATGGCCAGGATGAGGAAGCCAGAGTGGAAATGTCTGTGGCGGCATTGGAGGCGGGAATTGCCTTCAATAATGCCTCTGTTACGCTGATCCACGGTATGAGCCGGCCCATCGGTGCGCTGTTCCACATTGCTCACGGCATGTCCAACGCGATTTTGATGAATGTGTGCCTACGCTGGGCTGTCTCCGGTGCCTATGACCGCTTTGGCCAGCTGGGCCGTGAGATCGGAGTCGCCTCCGCTCAGGATGATGATCAAACTGCGGCTGAGAAGTTCCTGAATGCGCTGGACGCCTTGACGGCAGATCTTCAGGCGCCTACCCTGGCCTCTGCTGGTGTCAGCAAGGAAGAATTTCTGAGTTATATCGACAAGATGGCCCACGATGCCATGGCCAGCGGCAGCCCCCAGAACACGATGCGTGACATGACGGAAGCGGATATCAAGAAACTTTACATGCAGCTCTGGTAAAGCCAGAGGGTACAAAGCCCCAAAAAGGAGAAATGATAGTTATGTATGAACATCTGATGATGGAAGTTAAGGGACAGACCGCGATTGTAAGTATCAATAACCCCAAGTCACTCAACGCACTCAACAGCGCCACACTGGCAGAGCTCAATACATGTCTTGCAGATATGGAACAGAGCAAAGATATCCGTGTCGTGATCGTAACCGGAGTAGGTGCCAAGGCCTTTGTGGCGGGTGCGGATATCTCTGAGATGGTCAACGCCACTGCAGCCGAGGGACGGGATATGGCTCTGCTTGCTAAGGAAGCTTTCCGCAGGCTGGAGAGGATGCCTCAGGCAACCATTGCTGCGGTGAATGGCTATGCCCTGGGTGGTGGCTGTGAACTGGCAATGAGCTGCGATATCCGTGTGGCAGCCGAGAATGCCGTCTTTGGCCAGCCGGAATGCGGCTTAGGAATTTTGCCTGGCTTTGGTGGAACCCAGCGGCTTACCAGGCTTGTAGGCAAGGGCCGCGCCAAGGAGCTGATTTTTACCTGCGATAAAATTGACGCACAGGAGGCCTATCGCATCGGCCTTGTAAACAAGGTGGTTCCGCAGGCGGAGCTGCTCGATTTCTGCCTCATGATGGCTGACAAAATGCTGTCCAAGGGCAGCTACGCCATCGCCCTCGCCAAGATGTGCATTGAGACTGGCATAGATACTGATCTGGACAGTGGCCTCAATATGGAGGCTACCAATTTTGGTCTGTCCTTTGCAACCAACGACAAAAAGGAGGGGATGACTGCTTTCCTTGAGAAGAGAAAGGCCACGCTGACTGACTTTTAATCCCAATAAACGTTTAAAAAAGGAGCGATAGCGATGGCAAAAAAGCCTGTGATCACGGCAGCAGAAGCAGCCGCCATGGTGAAAGATGGCATGACAATCTCCACCAGCGGTTTTGTGGCCAGTGCCATGCCGGAAGCCTTGACCCGCGCTCTGGAGGAGAGGTTCCTGGCTGCTGGGACTCCCAAGGGCCTGACACTCTTCTATGCCGCTGCCCAGGGCAACCGAGATGGCAGCGGTGCCGATCACTTTGCCCATGAAGGGATGCTAAAGAGGGTCATCGGCGGCCACTACAATATGGCGCCCGAGCTTGGAAAGCTGATCAACGCCAACAAGCTGGAGGCCTATAACTTGCCGCAAGGCACACTGGCACAATTATTCCGAGATATCGCCGGCCACAAACCGGGCACGTTGACCCACGTGGGCCTGAATACCTTTGTCGACCCCCGAGTTGAGGGCGGTAAATTAAACTCTGCCACCACAGAAGATATCGTTGAAGTCGTCAATATTCTGGGCGAAGAGCGGCTGTTGTATAAGAGCTTCCCCATTGACATCGGTATGATCCGCGGAACATATGCTGACGAAAATGGCAACATCACTCTGGAGAGAGAGTGCTGCACTACAGAGGCCACTTCCATTGCCCAGGCTGTCAAAAATAGCGGCGGCAAGGTGATTGTTCAAGTGGAACGACTGGTGCAGTCCGGAACACTGGACCCCAAGCTAGTAAAGATACCCGGCATCTACGTGGACGCCATTGTCATCTGTGAAAACAAGACGGACCATGCGCAATGCCAGGGCTGTGAGTACGATGGGGCTATGACTGGTGATTTCCGCTTACCGCTCGGGAGTCTGGAAGCCCCCGCTATGAGTGCCAAGAAAATTATTGGCCGGCGGGCGGCCATGGAATTACAGCCAAATACCGCAGTAAATCTTGGCATTGGTATTCCCGAGTACATCTCTATGGTGGCCAACGAGGAGGGCATTGGTGACTACATGACCTTAACGGTGGAGTCAGGGCCTGTGGGCGGTGTGCCTCAGGGTGGCTCCAGATTTGGCGGCTCTGTCAATGTGGAGTCTATTTTGGATCAGCCCTATCAGTTTGACTTTTATGATGGCGGCGGTGTCGACCTGGCATTTTTAGGTTTGGCGCAGGCGGATAAGGACGGAAATATCAATGTCTCCAAGTTCGGCCCCAGGATTGCTGGCTGCGGCGGCTTTATCAACATTACGCAGAATGCGAAGAAAGTATTCTTTTGTGGAACCTTCACCGCTGGTGGCATCAAGACGCATGTTGAGGACGGCAAGCTGGTGATTGACCAAGAGGGACGAGAGCGTAAGCTTCTTGATAGCGTTGAGCAAATCACCTTCTCTGGCGCCTACGCCAGGAAGGGAGGGCAGCCAGTGACTTACATCACGGAGCGGGCGGTCTTTGAACTGCGGACAGATGGTGTGTATCTCACCGAAATAGCCCCAGGAATTGATCTTCAGTCCCAGGTGTTGGGGCAAATGGATTTTACGCCTAAGATTGCTCCAGGAGGTCTCAGACTGATGGACAGCAGAATTTTCTCCGATCAGCTCATGGGCCTGAAATAAATACCTTCTTGCATCAATCAAAAGGGGGATCTCTCATAGAGAGGTCCCCCTTTTAGAAATCTGGTATGTAGGTATAAATTTTAGAGATAGACCTTCTGACATAGCTCAACAAAAAATTTCTCCGCAGTGGTCATGCGATGATTTGAATTCCAGCAAATAGAAAATTCCATAAAGCGGTTAGGCTTCAGCCGGAAATAGATCAGGTTTTCATTGTCCGGCAAAAAGCCAGCGGGAATAATGGTGCATAGCCTGCTCTCGCTGACCACAGTAATAATGGACTGGATATTGTACACCTGGTAACAAACATTGGGACTGATACCGTAGGAAGCGAATATCTCATCTACAAACAGGCGAATTTTAGCACCCTTTGTCGGCAATGCAAATGTTTCGTTTTGAAAGAGTCTCAAATCAATCATACGCCCCTGAGAGCCGTTATGGTACCGAGCGGCCATGGGGTGATTTTTGGAGGTAACTAGATACATATCTTCTTGCGTTATCGCAAGGTGAGAGATAGGAAGCCTTGCAGAAATCTCCTTATCAGAAAGGAGAAGGAATCCCAGATCTAGAGTGCCTTGGATCAGCATTTCCTTTGTTTGGGCATTGCTGATATCAAAGACCTGAATATTAAAACCCGGAAACTCCCTTTGAAACTGCGGATAGATTTTAGAGACAATCATGGGGCTGCGGCCAGGAGAGACTCCGATTGAGATGGAACCCTTGCGGTAAGCGGCAATATCATAAATTCGATTATAAGTCTCATCCCGAATGGAAAGTATTTTTTTTGCGTTTTCCACATAGACCTTGCCAGCCTGAGTCAGGGAAAGCCCCTGTTTATCTCTGGAAAACAAGGGGACGCCAAGCCGTGCTTCCAGTTTGGATACCTGCTGGCTCAGCGCGGGCTGAGAGATAAACAAGCGCTCTGCAGCCCGTGAGATGCTGCGCTCCTCCGCAATGGCTACAATATTTTCCAACTGCCTCAGGTCCATCCAAAAGGTCACCACACTTTTCTATTGCAATATAAAAACGGGAACATTCTTTTACCCGCACCCAAAAATCCCCCAGGATAATAGGGAATGTTTTCTATCAGGGGCTATCTGCGACAGATCATCTCTGTTGTATCACTCGCCAGACAAAGAAAAACTGCAACTCCTGCGCATTTCCCAAAAGGAAAAACAACAATTTCTTAAAAATGGCTGTCTTTCCCACCTATGTTCCTATCGTGAAAAAGTATTTGGTATAACGTTCCTTCATATTGTGATGGAAGGGTTCATTGGCAGACCGCCTGTCACAAGTTTTTCTCCATAGGAACGCAGGAAAATCCGCATACCACAAAAGGGGCAAGAATCGCTTCCATTCCGATTCGGTCAAATCAATGGCCATATGTTCCGCCACCTCCAAAATTTTTTATATGCGATTCCATCTCCCCGCCATACAAAAGGTATGATCGTCAGTTTCCATCATGGAAGTGTTAAATCACTTACTCTTCTGGTAATTCTAATCATATTATATCAATTTTTTTTGCAATTTCAACCAAATATCTATGGATATAAAAAGAATAAACTCCTGTATAATAGCCGAAATACGTTCTGCACTGCTCACTCATTTCAAAAGCAAAAATTCAGGATATATCTTTGTGCCCTCATTGGTCTCCGTGCCCCCACGAGCGTGGGGTGCCATACCGTTCCGCCAGTAAATGCCTTGTTGGATTCCCCTTACAAACCATCGCTTTCAAAAGAGCGATGAATCCGTTTGATCATAGAATCCGCCCCGACCAAACGCTGAAATATGTAACGCCGCAAACGTTTAAAGCCGCGCATGAGGGAAGGATGATACCAAAAAGCTAGGTCCATAACTTTGAGTCAACAAACTCTTCTCAATCTTTACATTTGTTAAGGCTCCCTCTAGGACAGGAAAGCCCTGGTAAACCAAAACTTTTCGAAAAAACGCCTCCTGTATTTCGACAAGAAATCCGAAATACAGGAGGCGTCCATTCTGGCAAGGGGTAACAATCCGAATTCTCTCAGGTCGTTTGCGATTTTACTTGAGAAGCACCCAACCGGCCTTCTGGCCGGCGTCGCCTTTGCGCCGTACAAGCGTTTTGCTGCAGGGCGAATTCACTTCGCCCGAGCATTTCAATCACCGAAGGGTGGAGCGACCAACGGGAGCGAAGCCCAAAGGAAAATGCGACTTGTTTCGACAATTCGCATTTTCTTTTTGATAAAAAAGATGCAGGCCCCAGCAACCGATCGCAGGCTGTCTGTAAAAGGGGGGCGTGTATCAGATCGTTGCAGAGGATATGTTTTTTACCTCTGCAACCCCTGGCATTTGCAATAATTCAAAAAACTCATTGATCACTTTATGTTGTTGTATGGGATACTTCGTTCCAGTTCTTTGTTTGCAAAATGTGAACGTAATTGCTTCCTTTGCACGAGATATTGCGACAAAGAACGCACACCGTTCCTCCTCAGACCGATTCCTGAAGTTCCAAAATGCTGAGTCTTCTAATCCAATAAAATATACAGCTGAGTATTCCAGGCCTTTGCTTTTATGGATCGTCATGATAGGAATAGAGTGTTTACCACAGAAATTTTCAATCGCTAAATCCCAATCGCTGTTCGTTTCCATATATTCTGAGAAAAAAAGCCCTTCAAATTTGTTGAGCAAATTTCCTAAATAGTTGCCTTGCTTATAGCCTGGAAATTTTGCCTTTATATTCTCGACTCCGCAAAATTCAACCATTGTTTTCACAATAGTGTGCCACTCTTTTTCGTCGAATCCTTGCCGAATCTTCTGCTTTATATCGTTTGCCAAAGCAACCAGCCTGCTCTGCATTTCGTCATATGCGTCATATGACTGAGTTCCATTGATCCTCCAAAGTTCCGCCAATGTCTCTTCTACAAAACTCCACTCCTTAGGACGCTTTCTGTTATTCGTACATACCATAAACTTGATGAGCATATCTATGACAGGTTCTTTGATCAAGTCCTGATACTCCGTTTCAATACGCGCCCTTACGCCATATTTTGCTAACTCTGCAATGATTGTGGGAGTATAGTTCTGAGGCGTCTGTTTGCAAAGGATACAAATATCTTTCGGCTCCACTCCCTTGGAGATTTTTGAGAAAATGTCTTCTGCGATGGCAGTGGCCTCATCCCTCTCATCGTCTGCAATCATAAGTGTGATCTCTCCGTCTGATACATTCCATTTGTCTGATACGCGGACATCTGTCACGGATTCATTCAACGAAGAATACATTGCCTTTTGAAGTTCAACTAGTCTGGGTGCTGAGCGATGATTCATGATCAGGCGTACGCATTGAGGTTTTAGATCTTCCTTCTCTTTGTAAGCATTCGGCAAGTAATTTAAGCAGAGCCTTTATTGCCAATT
>OGGQ01000717.1_pt1 | contig 47571 bp, 48 predicted proteins | sample 1571191 | NCBI WGS metagenome assembly OGGQ01 (sample SAMEA2582061, study PRJEB24529) | metagenome | biome: Human gut stool | place: China | collected 2011
TGACATCATAGAATTTGGGGATGCAAAGTGACATTGCGTAGTCGGCGGGACCATAATTGATGGCATCTATGCCGGGGACGCTCATGATTTCCTCAATGTTGTCCATAAATTCGAAATCCTCGGCCATGGGGATGACCAATTCGGTTTCATTGCTGTGTTTGATATACTCCACGGCATTAAAGCCTGCGCCGGAGTAGCACGCGGACCGGACATTGGAATCGTAGCCGCGCCTCCACAAGGGCTGATCTTTCTGCGGGAATTTCGCGCCGCGCACACAGATTTCGGCATCGGCCCGATTGCGTACATGCGGGATAATGACGCCTTCCGCGCCAAGCTCCAAAGCTTTGCGGATCTGGATTTCGTCGGGGCGGCTGACGCGGACCAGTGGGGAAATTGCCTTGAGCCGCGCGGCCATGATGCATTCTTTGAGGGTGCCGACTTCGAAGCCTGTATGCTCCGCGTCGATGAAGACAAAATCCAATCCAAACTGACCGGCCGCTTCGATGACTGCCGGAGAGCCGGTATAAATGGTCATGCCATAAACAGGTCCCTTTGCCATTTTTTCTTTCAAATGATTTTCAAACATAACTGAACGCTCCTTTATTCTAATGTGGGGATTATTTTGTTGGCAGATTGCCAAGATAGAATGACTTGATATCAGGATGTTTACGCAGATTTTCGGTCTTATCTTCGAAAATTACATGGCCTTCGGAGAGGATATAAGCATATTCGGAGATCCGCAAGGCCGCACGGACGTTTTGTTCCACCAGCAGGATCGTTACACCGGAACGGTGGATGTTCTGTGTATATGCATAAATTTCGTCTGCAATCTTCGGGGACAGGGCCGCCGACGGCTCGTCCAGAATCAGCAGCTTGGGGTGGCGGGCCAGGATGGTGGCCAGGCGCAATTTTGTGCCCATGCCCTTGGAAAGCTCCCGCAGGTATTTCTTCCGGGGGATCTGGAAGCGATCCAGCAAAAAGGAGTAATATCCCTTATCCCACCGAGGGGTAATACGGGACAAAATGGAATCGATGTCCTGCACTCGGATGACTTCATTAAAAAAGCTGCCCTCCAGGAAAACACCCACCTCTTCTTTCACTTTTCTCAGGCCATAGCCTTCCTTTTCTCCCAGCAGATGCACCTCTCCGCCGCCCTGCACAAGCCCCAGCAAACGCTTGATGGTGGTGGTCTTACCGGCGCCATTCTGGCCGATGAATCCCATGATACATCCTTGGGGCAGTGTAAAACTCACATCCTCCAGAGCAAATCCTGGATACTGTTTACTTAAAGAGATTGCTTCAATACTATTTGTATTCATTTTACTTTTCTCCTCGATACAGCTCCTGCAAAAGCTGGGTCAGTTCTGTAAGGCCCATGGCGCAGTTTTTGGCCTCTTCCACACCACGGCGCAGATACTCCTCCACCTGTTTTTGCCGGGCCTGATCCCATGTGCCCTCCGGGCGTGGAGCCACATAGCAGCCCTTTCCCGGGGTGGTGATGACAAACCCTTCCCTCTCCAGCTCTTCATAGGCCCGCTTGGTGGTGATGACGCTGATGCGCAGATCCCGAGCCAGCAGGCGCATGGATGGCAAAGCCGCCCCTTCGCAGAGTTCTCCCCGCAGGATCAGGCCTTTGATCTGTCGGGCGATCTGCTCATAAATGGGCTGGCCGCTTGTTTGACTGATGACGATATTCACGGTGCACCTCGTTGTTATACTGTATATATACTATATATACAGTATGCATCCCTTTTCTCTGTTTGTCAAGAAGAAAATAAAAAAATGCCAAAGCGGAAACCGCTTTGGCAAAGTCTTTTCTGTTATAGCCCTTCTTCCTGGGCGTCCCGGGTAATGAGACAGCGCAGCCCCTCCGCCGCCGCCCGGATGGCCAAGTCGGTGTCCATACAATGGGGATCGGGCAATCCTGCATTTTTCCGCTCCTGGTTCCACAGCACGGCAAACAAAGCTCCGGCCCGCAGCCCCAGCACCGAGGAGACCACAAACAAAGTGGCGCTTTCCATCTCGCTGCACAGGACGCCGGCCTGCTTCCAGGCTTTCCATTTTTCTTCCAGCATATGGGCCACCGGCATCCGGGAAGGCTCATGCTGGCCATAAAAACTGTCCTTGCTCTGCACCACGCCGGTGTGCACACTGGCCCCCGTAGAGGCTGCTCCCTGGCGCAGGGCATCGGTCACATCAAAATCGGCCACAGCGGGAAACTCCAGAGGCATATAGTGGAGGCTGGTCCCCTCTTGGCGCACAGCACTGGTGGCCACCACGATATCCCCACCCCGCACAGCCAGATCAATGCCCCCGCAAGTGCCCACCCGGATCAGGGTATGGGCGCCGCAGGCAGCCAGCTCCTCTACGGCAATGGCAGTACTGGGGCCGCCGATGCCGGTGGAACACACCGATACCCGCTGCCCAGCCAATGTGCCAGTATAGGTGACAAATTCCCGGTTGCGGGCCACAAACTCCGCTCCCTCCAGATAGGAGGCAATATGCTGGCACCGTTCCGGGTCTCCAGGGAGCAGACAATAGCCCCCCACATCCCCCTGGCGCAGGGCAATATGCATTTGCCGGTTCATGACCTCCATGCTCATTCCTCCCTTTTCTCAATGGCGCGGATGCTTTTTTCCGCCTTGAGCCGGGGCACCATCACTTCCCGCCCACAGCCACAGCATTTCAGCTTGAAATCCATCCCCACTCGGGTGATCTCAAACCGATCACAGCCGCAAGGATGACTTTTTTTCATTTTTACCACATCGCCTACCCGATAATCCATGGAACTCCCTCCCCCATCTGATAGAGGTATTGTACCACAGCCCTTTCCAAAAGAAAACAGCAACATCCTGGGGAAACATGCATATAGATGAAAGGCAACGGACAAAACAAAGGAGGAATGAAGATATGCCCCAGGGACCTTATCTGCCGGAAGGTTTCCGGCTGCACACCCCGGAAAACCGCTGGGTGAATACCCCGGCCGCCATGGAGCAAGCCGCAGAGGAAGAACAAATACTGGAGGGCATCGTCACCCGATGTGATTGCGCTCACAACCTGGTGGTGGACTGTAACGGCATCACTGGCCTTATTCCCCGCAGCGAGGCGGCATTGGGCCTTAGCAGCGGCCGCACCCGGGAGATCGCCCTTTTGTCCCGGGTGGGAAAACCGGTGTGTTTTCAGGTCATCGGCGAGGGAGATGGCCAATACCTGTTTTCCCGGGCCAGGGTACAGCAAAAGGCCCTGAACTATTTGATGGAAAACCTGCTGCCCGGGGATGTGATCTGCGCCCGTGTGACCCATCTGGAGCCCTTCGGGGCCTTTGTGGACATCGGCTGCGGCATCACTTCCCTGGTGGGTATTGAGCACATCTCGGTGTCCCGCATTGCCCACCCCGCCGAGCGGTTTTACCCCGGCCAATGGATTCATGTGGCTGTGCGGGGAGTGGACCCCTCCCTGGGCCGGGTTCATCTGACCCACCGGGAGCTTTTGGGCACCTGGCTGGAAAACGCCCGGCGTTTTTCCCCAGGAGAAACGGTGAGCGGTGTAGTACGAGGCAATGAGGACTATGGCGTTTTTGTGGAACTGAGCCCCAACCTGTCGGGCCTGGCGGAGCGGAAAGAAGGCGTCTCCTCCGGGGATGGGGTATCGGTGTACATCAAATCCATTCTGCCGGAAAAGATGAAGGTCAAGCTGATCCTCATCGACAAGTTGGAGAAGGCTCCCAGCACCCTGATCCGCCCGGAAGATTACCAGATCACCCAGGGACGGCTCCAGCACTTTCTCTATTCCCCGCCGGGGAAAGAAGGCCGTCTCACCGAAACGGTTTTCTATTAAAAGCCGCAAAAAGCGGAGAGGACAAAGTTCCTCTCCGCTTTTTGCTTATCGCAGACCTTCACAGGCCTTTTTAAACTCACCGATCCGCGCCTTCGGGTCCTCCGCCCCATAGACCGAAGAACCAGCCACCAGAATATCCACCCCGGCCTGATAGGCCAGCGGCGCATTTTCCAGATTGATGCCGCCGTCGATCTCGATCTCACAGGCCAAACCCCGGCTGTCGATCTCCTGACGCAGCAGCCGCACTTTGTCCAAAGCCTCCGGCATGAATTTCTGCCCGCCGAAACCAGGCTCCACCGACATCACCAGCACCATATCCAGCTGGGGCAGATAGGGAAACAGCGCCTCTGCGGGAGTGGCCGGCTTGATGGTCAGCGCCACTTTGCGGCCGGCGGCTTTTACCTTCTGGATCAGGCTGAACAGGTCCCCTTGGGACTCCAGATGGAAGTTCACCAGGTCGGCCCCGGCCTTCAGGAAATCATCCACATAGTTTTCCGGCTGGGAGATCATCAGATGCACATCCAGAAAACCGTCGGTGACCTTCCGCAGGCACCGGAGTACCGGGGCGCCAAAGGAGATATTGGGCACAAAATGCCCATCCATGATATCCACATGGACCCAGTCGGCTCCTCCCTCCAGCACCATCTGCACATCCCGGCCCAGGTTTGCAAAATCAGCGGACAAAATGGACGGGGCAATTTTCACGCTCATGGTTCATTCCTCCTGCAAACTTTTTTACTTTCGCTCCGCCGGTACCCCTGAGGAGACGGCGGCATATACTCTTATTAGCAGCGAAAAATCCCAGTGAGCGGCGCCGTCCCCCAGCGTGCCCGACAATCATCCCGGTCGGCTTTCGCTGCTGTTTATCATAGATGGGCTGTCCCCCAAGGGGCAGCCGGGCGTATCGAAAAAGTGGCGAAAGCCACTTTTTCGAGTTTTTGCAAGGGGCTGCATGCAGCCGGTTGAAAGCTTACAGCTTCCAACCGGCCACACTGGCCCCTTGAGAAGTGCCAAAAGCCACGCACAGGTCGCGTCTTTTGGCGGATTGATAAAAGGACCGTCCAAAAATCTTCCCCTTTCATCGGCGAACCTGCTTTTGCACAGTCCTGGCTGTCCCCCAAAGGGCAGCCTTTTTTCTTTTTACATGGGGAACACTTGGTTCAGGCCCATCACCACCAAGGGGATGATGAACACCGACAAAATATTGGACAGAGCCAGACCCTGAGCAGCCGCCCGGTCATTGCCCCGGTACAGGCCGGAAAGGATGACCGTCTGGTTCATGGCCGGCATGGCCGCCTGGACGCAAAAAACACAGGCCGGCAAAGCGGGTACATCCATCAAAAGGCAGATCCCGGCACAGAACACCGGCGCCCACAAAAGACGAGCAGCCACAGCGCCCACAATGCACCGAGGGGTTTTCAGCACATCCTTACCCATGCTGGCCAGAAGATAGCCGCACAGAAGCATGGCAATGGGCGAAGTCAAAGCACCAAAATCGGTGAGGGCCGTCTGCAAAAAGGCAGGCACGGGAATGTGGAGCAAAGACACCGCAGCACCCACCAGGAAGGACAGCAGCGGCGGCGAAAAGACTCTCTTAATCTTTTCCGCCCGGGTGATGACGCCGCCCACTGTACCGCCAGCTGCGATGCGGGGCGCCACCAAAATCCAAAAGACCAGGGTGTTGGCAATGTAATAGGCGGTGACATAGGGAACGCTCACTTCACCGAAGATCTGCATACAAATGGGAAAGCCCATCAGCATGGTGTTGCACATGGCAAAGATGGAAATGAAAATGCCTTCCAAAGATTTGGGCAGCTTGATCAGTTTGGCGATGCCCAGGGCAATAAAATATCCCCCCAGCTGGGTGACAAAGGGGGCCAGCAGCAGTGTACCACTTTCGGTGATAAACTCCATGGTCACATTCTCGATGGCATTCTCAAAGAGCATGGCCGGGATGGTGTACTTCATGATGAAGGATGTGAGAAAATGATAGTAATCCTCCGTCAGGAATTTTCGTCTGGTCATGAAGGCGCCCAGCAGCATGATGAGCATCAGGGCGAATACGCCGTTAAAGGCGTTTGCAATGGACAAGGCTCTCTCCTCTTTTCTCTTGGCCCCAGGCCGGATTGATTATGACCGCCCCCTCGTTTTCCTCTCAGAAAAGTCCCCCGAAGACAGGCGGCTCTTTTATTATAGCATGCCTTTTACGCTTTGGGGGGCTTTTTTGATTTTTGCCAAAACCTTCTGCTGCGGCACAAAAAAGCCGCCCCTTGCGGGACGGCTTTTCAGAAGGTTTTTACTTCTTCATGGCGATGACTTCGATCTCCACTTTCACATCTTTGGGCAGACGGGCCACTTCCACGCAGGAGCGGGCGGGCAGCACATCGCCGGTGAAGTAGGTGGCATACACCTCGTTGATAGCGGCGAAATCATTCATGTCCTTGATGAAGACGGTGGTCTTGAACACATCTTCCATGGTGCAGCCAGCTTCGGCCAGAACAGCCTTCACATTTTCCAGAGACTGCTTGGTCTGAGCCTTGACACACTCTTCCACAGCGCCGGTTTCCGGATTGACGGGGATCTGACCGGAAGTATACACCAGATTACCGGCGACGACACCCTGGGAATAAGGACCGATAGCGCCGGGAGCTTTTTCTGTTGCGATTTTGGTTACCATGGGAATGACCTTCCTTTCCGATTGGGCCCCTTTCTACAAAGCGGGCCAGATTTTAATTTTATTGTATACCAAGCCTTGCTGTTTGTCCACTTTCTTTTTCGGCTCAAGCAAGGCCGTCTCGGGCCCGCTGGGCTTTGATGTTCTGCTCCACCATCATGTCCTTCACCTTCATCAACCGGGACAGGTTGCCCCGTTCGTTTTCATCCAGCTTCATGGTGATATAGCGGATGGTCTCCTGGAGCTGAGGGATCATTACATATTCCAGGGCATTGACCCGGCGGCGGGTCTTTTCGATCTCCTGGGCCAGGAGCTTGACGGTTTTTTCCATCTCCGCCAGACGGAGCATATCCTCCAGCGTCCCGGCCAGTTGAGCCACGGCGTCATCCAGCTCGCCGCTGGTGGCAGCAAAACCATAGGGATAGATATCCGCCTTGTCGCTGGTTTTGGTGATCACATCGTACATGGGCACATCCACCGACATAATGTTGCGGAACTTCATCTCAATGCCCACTCCCTGCTTGGGATAGAGAAAAGTCTGCTCCAGCATTTCCGGGGGCATCACCGCACCGGCGGCCTGGAATCCGGCATAGGATTCCGTCAGGGCTTTTTCCACCCCCAGCCGCAGCTTTTCGCTGACCCGGACAATATCCAGGAACTGCTTCATCAGCTCGTCCCGCTTATCTTTCAGCAGCTTATGCCCCCGGCTGGCTGTGGCAAGGCGCTTTTTCAGCCGGGTCAGCTCCATGCGCGTTGGGTTTACATTGAGCCTGGCCATCTGCATTCCTCCTTATTGCCCATCTCAATCCTTGGCAGGCAAATATTTGTCGATGAATTCCGGCTTGATCCGCTTCAGCTCGGTCTTGGGCAGAATGCTCAGCAGTTTCCAGCCCAGATCCAGCGTCTCTTCGATGGTGCGGTTTTTGTCATAGCCCTGGGACACATATTCCCGCTCAAAAGCATCGGCAAACTGGGCATAGAGCTTGTCGGTGTCGGTGAGGGCGGCCTCGCCCAGAATGGTCATCAGCTCTTTGGCGTCCTTGCCCCGGGCATAGGCGGCAAACAGCTGGTTCATGGTACCGGCGTGATCTTCCCGTGTCTTGCCCTTGCCGATGCCCTTGTCCTTCAGACGGGACAGGGAGGGCAGCACATCGATGGGGGGCGTGATATCCTTCCGATACAGCTCACGGGACAGAATGATCTGGCCCTCGGTGATGTAACCGGTCAGGTCGGGGATGGGATGGGTCTTGTCATCTTCAGGCATGGAGAGGATGGGCACCATGGTGATGGAGCCTTCCTTGTCCAGCAGCTTTCCGGCCCGCTCATACATGGTGGCAAGGTCGGTGTAAAGGTAGCCAGGATAGCCACGGCGTCCCGGCACTTCCTTCCGGGCGGCGGACACTTCGCGGAGAGCCTCGGCGTAGTTTGTGATATCGGTGAGGATGACCAGCACATGCATCCCCTGCTCAAAGGCCAGATACTCCGCCGCGGTCAGCGCCATACGGGGAGTGGCGATGCGTTCGATGGCCGGGTCGTTGGCCAGGTTCAAAAAGAGTACGGTACGGTCAATGGCGCCGGTACGCTTAAAGTCGGAGACGAAGAAATCGGCTTCCTCGAAGGTGATGCCGATGGCCGCAAAGACCACGGCGAACTTGGCGTCGCTGCCGGGCACCTGAGCCTGACGGGCGATCTGGGCGGCCAGCTGGGCATGGGGCAGACCAGAGCCGGAGAAAATAGGCAGTTTCTGGCCTCTGACCAGGGTGTTCAAACCGTCGATGGCCGACACGCCGGTCTGGATGAACTCCGAAGGATAGTCCCGGGCTGCCGGGTTCATGGGTGTGCCGTTGATGTCCAGATACTGCTCAGCCAGGATCTCCGGGCCACCATCCTTGGGATGGCCCATGCCGTCAAACACACGGCCCAGCATATCGGGGGACACGCCCAGCTCAATGCCATGGCCCAGGAAACGCACCTTGGACTGGGCCAGGTTGATACCGGCGGAGCTTTCAAACAGCTGCACCAGGGCGTTGGAGCCGTCCACTTCCAGCACCTTGCACCGGCGCACCTCTCCCGAAGGCAGCTCGATTTCCGCCAGCTCGTTATAAGTGACCTTGTCCACGCCCTGCACCAGCATCAGCGGGCCGGCCACTTCCTGTATGGTACGGTATTCCTTAATCATGCCTCTTTACCTCCCTGGGAAATCTGAGCGATCTGCTGCCGGATGTCGGCTTCGATCTGGTCGTACTGCTCCTTGTAGATCTCCTTGGGCACATCCTTGGCCCGGCCGATGCGGGCCCGGGCGGGAATGTCAAAGACGGGCTGCATGGGAGCGCCTTTGCGCAGGGCTTCCCCGGCTGTCTCGTAGTAGAACAGAATCAGCTCCAGCAGACGGAACTGCTTGTCGATCTCACAATAAGAATCGGTATCGCTCATGGCGTTCTGCTGCAGGAAGTCCTCGCGGATCATCTGGGTGGTTTCCATCACCAGACGGTCGGCGGGAGACAAAGCGTCGATGCCCACCAGCTTGACGATTTCGTCCAGCTCGTTTTCCTGCTGCAAAAGCTTCATGGCTTCGTTGCGGTTTTTGATGAAGTTCTGGTTGATATTGTCCTCATACCAGGGACGCAGCCGGTCAAAGTACAGAGAATAGCTGTTCAGCCAGTTGATGGCGGGGAAATGCCGCCGGTAGGCCAAAGAGCTGTCCAGGCCCCAGAACACCTTGACGATACGCAGGGTGGCCTGGCTGACAGGCTCGGAAATATCGCCGCCCGGAGGGGATACGGCGCCGATGGCCGACAAGGTGCCCTCTCTGCCGTCGCTGCCCAGGCAGATCACCCGGCCCGCCCGTTCATAGAACTGGGCCAGACGGGAGGCCAGATAGGCAGGATAACCCTCCTCACCGGGCATCTCTTCCAGACGGCCGGACATCTCACGGAGAGCCTCGGCCCAGCGGGAGGTAGAGTCGGCAATAACCGCCACATTGTAGCCCATATCCCGGTAATATTCGGCAATGGTGATACCGGTGTACACCGAAGCTTCCCGGGCGGCCACAGGCATATCGGAGGTGTTGGCGATGAGCACCGTCCGCTTCATCAGGCTTTCACCGGTGCGGGGGTCTTTCAGCTCGGGGAATTCCCGCAGCACATCGGTCATCTCATTGCCACGCTCGCCGCAGCCGATGTAGATCACGATGTCCACATCGCTCCACTTGGCCAGCTGGTGCTGGGTCACCGTTTTGCCGCTGCCGAAGGGTCCGGGGATGGCCGCCGTACCGCCCTTGGCAATGGGGAAGAATGTGTCCACGATCCGCTGGCCGGTGACCATGGGGAATGTGGGAGCCAGCTTTTCCTTATAAGTCCGCTCCACACGCACCGGCCACTTCTGCACCATGGTCAGCTCATGGAGCTGGCCTTTTTCGTCCTCGATGACGGCCACCACATCGGTGATGGTGTGTTTGCCGCCCCGTACTTCCTTCACCGTGCCACACACGCCCACAGGCACCATGATCTTATGCAGCACAACAATCGTTTCCTGAACAGTACCCAGCACATCACCGGGCTCCACCTTGTCTCCCGCTTTGGCGGCGGGAGTAAATTCCCACTCTTTCTCCCGGGAGATGGGGTCTACTTCAATGCCACGCTTGATGGTATCGCCCACCTGGCGGCGAATGTCCTCCAAAGGACGCTGGATGCCATCATAGATCTGACCGATCAGACCCGGCCCCAGCTCCACAGACAGAGGCGCACCGGTGGACACCACATCCTCTCCGGTGCCGATGCCTGCGGTTTCCTCATACACCTGGATGGAGGCCTTGTCGCCCCGCATCTCGATGATTTCGCCGATGAGGCGCTGGGGACCTACCCGCACCACATCGAACATATTGGCGTGGGCCATGCCCTCGGCAATGACCAGGGGGCCCGCCACCTTGATGATTTTTCCTATATTATCCATTCAATCAGCAACCTTCTTTCTCTTACAGGCAGGCCTTTCCTGCCATGAAACGGTCACTCCCCGGAAAACGGGGTCACTATTTTTTAAGGATGTCGGCTCCCACGGCCCGCTCCACCGCCTGGTGAAGTCCCCGCAGCCCGATCCCCAGGCTTCCCTTTTGGGAAGGGATGGGGATGACGGCCACGGTGGGCTCGTCGTTATAGCGGTCGATATCCTGGGGGATGAGGGCGGCCAGCTGCTCGGTGATATAAATGACGGCATAACCCGCCTCCGCCAGCTTATGCAGCTGCCGGGCGGCCTCTTTCTCTTCGCTCACCGCCACGGTGGTCAAACCCACCGCTTTGAATCCCATCACCGTCTGGCTGTCGCCGATCACAGCCGCTCTATACAGCATAACAGATCCTCAGCCTTTCCATGATCTTGTCCTGGCTCAGACCGGCGTTTTTCCCCGCCAGCACCGAGCGCACTGCGTTGTATTCCGCCTCGCAGGCCAGCAGATAACCGATGACGGTCTCCTCCCCAAAGGGAACCTGCCGGGCAAAGCGGGCATATTCGATCAGCAGATCGTCACAGGCCTTGTCCAAAAGGGCAAAGCCCCGGCCTTCCAGAGCGTCCATCGCCTGGCTTTCCAGCGCCTCCAGAGAGGTCCCGACCAGCAAGCGAGGCAGCTCCTCCCGAGTCATGGGCGCATAGAAAGCCTCCGGAGCGATGGTTCCACCGGGCAAAATGGCCCGCTGGGCATAATCCAGCCCTTTGCCCATGCGTCCCAGACGCAGCGCCGTGCGCAAATTGCAGCAGTCGATGGTCCTCTGCACATATCCTGTGAGGAAATCACTGCCGCTCTCTCTGGCCTTTTTCAGCGTCTCTTCTTTTTCCGCCCGGTCCAGCACCATATCGCTGAGCTGAGGGTCACCGGTGCGCTCCAGCATCTCCTTGGCCGTTTCCACAGCCTGAGCCATCACCGGATCCATCCCCTCCAGGTCTCCCTCCCGGATCATGCGCAGCAGCTGCCGGGGTGGAATGAGACCAGCCGAAGACAAAAGCCGGGTGGGGTCCACCTGCTGGGCGTCTCCTTTGAGGATGGCCTTGATGTTGTGATAATCGTATTTCAGCCGGAACACTTCGATCATCTCCGGCCTGGGACAATGGGCATACAGCAGATCCATCATCTGCTGGCGCCGCTGGGAGATGACCTGCTCCAGCTTCAGCATGTCCCGCCAATCAAAGGCAGGCCAGCCCTTTTCCTCCAGGAGCTTTTCCGCTTCCTGGGCGTCTTTGCTCTCAGCCAGACGGTAAAGCTGGGTGCTGTTCATCAGCTGCCCCTCCACACAACGGATGCGGGTGCTGATGTGCAGATAATCGGTATCCTTGGTTTTTTTCAACAGGCTCCCTCCTTAAAAGAGGATGGCCGCCACTTGGCTGGCTGTCTCCTCTTCCAGCAGGTGCACAGCGGTCTCCAAAGCGCAGTTGATCTCCACCGGCCCCTGACGCAGCACAAATCCGCCGGCGATATTTTTTTCTTCCTGGCCCAAAGTGAAGGCGGCGCCGATCTTCTCATTCATCTGTGCCACCAGGGTTTCGCCCAGCCGGGCCTTGTCCCGGGCATTGAGCAGAATTTCTCCCTGCTTCTCCCCGGTCTCCTGGCACAACTTCACCAAAAGGGCGCAGTAATCCCCTTCCTCCAGGGACAAAAGCCGCTGGAGAGCCAGGTCATAGGCTTTTTCAATCTGCTGCCGCCGTGCTGCCAGCTGGCCCTTCTTGTTTTCCAGAAGGGCGGTACGCTCGCTGCGGCGAAGCAGTTCCTCCGCCCGCACTTGGGCGTCTTTTTTCAGACTTTCCTCTTGCGCCTGTGCCTGCTGGGCGGCCTTTTCCCCAATACGGGTGGCCTGCTGGCGGGCTTCTTCCAGAATCTTCTCCGCCTTGGCCTTGGCCTCATCCACAATGCTGCGAGAAATGTTTTCGATGCCTTTCATGGCGTTTACCCGATCAGGCCGCCATGCTGCCCACGCCGAAGATGACCAGCACGGAGATCAGCAGGGCCAGCACCGCATATGTTTCCACCAGACCGGCGCTGATAACGCCCTTCATGGCGTCATCGGGCTTCTTGGCCACGATGTTCATGGCAGCAGCAGCCACGCGGCCCTGGCGAATGGCGGAATAATAACCCACAATGGCAGTGGGCAGAGCGGCGAAGAAATAAGCCACGCCCTGCACCAGAGGCAGTGTGCCATCCAGCACAGCGCCGTTGCTGAACAGGATCAAAAAGGCCACCAGCAGGCCATAGATGCCCTGTGTGCCAGGCAGAGCCTGCAGAAGCAGAACCTTACCGAACTTGGTGGGGTCTTCGGTGAGAATGCCTGTGCCGGCCTCACCGGCCAGACCTACACCCTTGGAAGAACCCATACCGGCAAAAATCACCGCCAAAGCGGCACCCAATACTGCAAAACTGGTCCCCGTAAACAAGCTGGAAATCCATTCCATGATCTAGTCCTCCTTAACCACATCTACATATTTTGTTTTTATTTTCAGCGGGTGCATCATCCGCCCACCGTCTTCATAAAACCGGCCAAAGAATTCGATATACTGCAAACGGCTGGTGTGAACATAGGCACCCAGCACACTGATGGCGATGTTGAAAGTATGGCCGATGATCGCCACCACCACAAACAGCAGCACGCCTATAATGCCACCGCCGCCCATGGCGCCCATTTTGTTGACCACAGAGCCTACCACAGCGCCGGAAAGCCCCAGAGCCATGATACGGGAATAACTGAGCAAATCGGACACAAAGCCGGTGATGCCATACAGCTTACCCAGGCCGCCGGTGATGCGGCCAAAGCCCTTTTTATCCCGTCCGCCCAGCAGGAGCATCAGCACCACGCCGGCGATGGCCAGCCACTGTCCCGCGCCGATGCCCAGCACCGCAAGGCCAATGCCGGCAAAGATCAGATACCAGGTGCCGGTGTCACACAACGCACCCAGGTAATCCTTCTGCCGGATTTGCCGCCATGCAGACGCCGCCATACCGGTGAGGATCTGAATTCCGCCCAATGTCAGGGAGAAAATCAGCATTTTCATCGGCTCTTCCATGGGGTTAAACCACAGAGCAGGCAGTTCCACCCGCTTGCCCAACACCCCTTCGGTAAAGGCGGGCACTGCGTCGCCCAACCAGCCGCCCATCAGCACACCGGCCACAATGGTGCCCAGTCCACAATAAAAGAACAGCGTGAGCATCTGGCGCATGGTCCCTTTTGGCTTGAGCAGCTTGAGTCCCAGGAAACATCCCAAAGCAATGAGGATGCCGTACACCGCATCGCCCATAATAAAGGCAAAAAAGGTCACATAAAAGGGCACCATCAAGGGATTGGGATCGATCAGGCTGCCGTAACGGGGCATGCCGTACATCTCGGTGATGGCGTTGAAAGGCTCGGCCAAGGGCCCATTCTCCATGGCTGTTGGAGGATCTTCCCCTTCCTGTGGGGCCTCCATACTGTAAGCACAGCCTTCCTTTTCCAGCACCTTTTTCACCCGCTCCTCAGCCTTTTTCGGCAGCCAGCCGGTGATGACCACGGTGTTTTTGGTACGCACCAGACCGGAAAGCAGCTGATCTTCCTCCGCTTCCATGGAATAAGCGTCCAAAGCCTGCTCCATGGCGCGGTAGGCATCGCCCTGTTCCTTGATCTTGCCGATCAGGTCCTGGCGCTGCTGTTCCATCTGGGCTATCTGCTTTTCCAGCGCGCAGATATACTGAGCCGGAGTCCCTTCCCCCTCCTGGGGAGCCTGGGCAAACCCCCTCTGCTTGATGCTGGCCATGGCCTGATCCTTGCAGTTTTGATGAATGAGGAAAGTAACATAATGCTGCTCATTGTCGGAGGAAACCTCTTCCATCTGACAGGCCGGAGCTTTCTCCGCCAATTCCTCTTCCAATTCCTTCAGATCGGCCGCCCCGGGCAGAACACCCCGGAGATATTCCACCGTTCCATCCATGTGGTACTCCAGTGGAACATCCAGGCTTTTCCAAGGTTTGAGCTGAGTCACTGTGCCTTCCAGCCGCCCGATCTCTCCCAACAAACGAGCCATTTCTTCGGCTGCTTTGTTGATCTGACGGGCAGCGGCCAGAGCCTTGTCCAACACCTTTTCATCATAGAGCTGACTTTCGGTCAGTTGAGGCTTTCCCGCCAACAAAGAACGGCTGGGAGGCGGCACATATTTCCCCAAAACTTCCATGGCTTGGGTGATGGAGGCCATATATTCTCTGGCTCCGGTGTTTTCCTCTACCGTGTTTTCCAACACATTTTCCTGCTCAAAATCGGTGGATTCCTGGGCGGTCTCCACCTCCACGCAACCTTCCCGCCGCAGCTGGCGCAAAAGGCTGCGGCGCCTGCTTTGCAGCGCGACGGCCCGCAGGCGCTTCATTTCTACCAGCGCCATCAGCCAACGACCCTTTCCATAATGAATTTCACCGCTTTTTCCATATTGCTTTCGGCGGATGCGGCGATCTGAGCGCATTGCTTCTTCGTCTTGTCCCGCAGCCCTTCCGCCTGGCGCTCGGCCTCCTTCTGGGCCTGCGAGAGCAGGGCCGCTGTCTCATCCCGGGCCTTCTGCCGGCTTTGCTCCCGCAGACGGGCAGCATCGTTTTCCGCCTGTTCCACAATGCTCCCGGCCTCCTTGCGGGCCTGCTCCAGCAGCTGTTCTGCCTGGCGCTCTGCCTGCTCCACCTGTTCGATGGCTTTCATGGACACTCTATCACCTTCTCTTTTTCAGACTTTCGCATACGGCCTTAGTATAGCACCAAAAAAACTTTTTGCACAGGGAAAAAAGGGACTTCCCCTATTTTTTCTTTGTTTGATTCTGCTTCGCCTGACGCAGCATTTCCAGCTCCGGCCGGAGTTCGCCGGAAAGCAGCAGGCAGACCACATACACAACGCCTCCCACTCCGGCGCCGCAAAGCGTCTTGACCAGCGCCGCAAAGCCGCCGCCCTCCAAGGGGAGGAAACGGCACACCACAAAGGCGCACAGGGCGCACAGAAGAGCGCTGACAAAGATGCGCAGCGTGCTTTTTCCATCGGGACGGAAGTGGAAAGTATGGCGCATTCCCCAGATCACCAGCAAAAAGTAGCATACGAAGGCCAAAAGGGTTCCCCAAGCCGCCCCCTGAATTCCCATCAGGCCTGTCAGGGCAAAGGTGGCCACGATCTTGATGGCCGCAGCCAGCAGACTGTAACGCAGCACCGGACGGGTGTTCTTGGTCAGCTCAAAGCCCTTAATTGCATATTCGGTCAAATCCATGAAAAAATAAGCGGCAGCGGCAATACCGATGATAGCTGCCCCCGACCAATAGGTGTCTTCAAACATAAAATGTGCCAAAGGCTGGCAGACGGCGCACAGTCCTAACGCCGCCGGCATGGCGATGAGGAAATAAAGCCTTGTGCCCTGGGCCAGCAGCTTTTCCGCCGCCTGCCGTCCATCATTGGTGTAACCGGAGATGAGAGACGGGTAAGTAGCCCGCACCACGGCGGCGGCGATCATGCCGAAAATACCCGAACTGACGGTGAAATTGGTGAGATAAATGGCCGAGCCCACATCGCCCTCCATAAAAGCCACGATGTACCGGTCCACCATGCTCAAAAGACCGGTGCCGATGCTCATGCCGATAAGCGGCACGCCGAAGGTGAGCAGATCCCCCAGCAAAGCCTTGGAAAAATACTGAGGCCGGGTGCTGGAAGGGACATGAAGCACCGCCATGGCGATAAAAGAGGCCACAAGATCACTGATGACTGCACCGAAAATGGCGGGATAGGGGGTGCTGTTGCCCCCGGCTGTGACCAAAAGGGTGGTACACACCACTTTTCCCGCCACATCCAGAAGGGAGACAAAAATGCTCACCATCAGGTGTTCGGTCTGAATCAGAAGGCCGTTCATCATGGTGAAGAGGGAATAGCTGGTGAGCAGCATGGCGGCGGCAAAAAAGAGGAAGCTCCCCCCGATCTGCCAGGCCAGCCCTCCAATCCCCAGCACCACCACGGTGATGACGCCGAAGGACATCAGAAAAGTGGAATAAAAGGTCTTTTCCCCCTGGGGGCTCCGGTATTCCGACACAAAGCGGGCGGTGGCATTGTAAAGCCAGGCCGCCGACACCAGAAACAGGGCCAGCACAGTGGTGTTGACGATTTGGTAACGGCCGTTCACCGCCGGTGGGAAAATGCGGGAATACAGGGCGCTCATCACCAAAAGCAGAACCCCTTCCAGCACCTTGGCCGGCACCAGAATCAGGGTATTACGGGTCATTTTTTTTGTTTCTCCTGCCAAAACGCTACCTCCTGGGAACACATGTGGGGGCTGGCCTTCTGTATTGACCATGCCCCTGGGATTCGATATAATAAAAACCAACATTCCCCTTTTTTTCAAAGAAATCAGGGGCCTGTACTTTTGGATTATACACGAAATCAACGCCGACTTCTACGGCTTTTGGGAGGAAATCATGAAAATTTTGCACATCGCCGGCGGCGGCGACCGGGGCGGCGCCAAAACCCATATCCTGGCCCTCTGCTCCCGCCTGAAAGAGCAGCATGAACTCAAGCTTTTGAGTATGCGGAAAGGGGAATTCGCCCAGGATGCCCAAAAAGCCGGTATTGATACGCTGGAGATCCAGTCGGGCTTTCCCCTGCGGGATTTCCTCCTGGCCAAGGAAGCTGCCCGTCAGTTTCAACCGGACATCGTCCACTGCCACGGAGCCAAGGCCAACACCGTGGGCGTCTTCCTCAAACTGACTCTGGGATGCACCGTCATCACCACAGTGCACAGCGACTACAAGCTGGACTATATGCACTCCTTCCTGCGCCGCCAGACCTTTGGCAGGCTGAATTCTGCCGCCCTGCGGCTGATGGATTACCATGTGACGGTATCGGACACCTTCAAAAAGATGCTCATCCAGCGCTCCTTCCGTCCCTCCCGCATCCAGACCATCTACAACGGCCTGGACTTTTCCCAAAAGACCCCGGATTTTGACCGTGGGGAATACCTGCGCCAGCAGGGACTGAACTACACACCAGGGGATGTAGTCATGGGCATCGCTGCCCGCCTCACCCCGGTGAAGGATATCCCCACTTTGCTGCGGGCCTTCGCCAAGGCCCGGCAGGAGGAAAAGCGGCTCAAACTGCTCATCGGCGGCGACGGAGAGGACATGGACAAGCTGAAGGCCCTGGCCTCCCAGCTGGGAGTTAGCGACAGCGTCTGCTTCTGCGGCTGGGTGTCGGACATCGGCAAATTCTTCAAATCCTGCGACATCGATGTGCTCTGTTCCATTTCCGAATCCTTCCCCTATTCCATCCTGGAAGGGGTGAAGGAGGGATGCGCCGTCATCACCTCCGATGTGGGCGGAATGCAAAAGCTCATCGACCAAGGAGAAAACGGCTTCATCTTCCAGCCGGGGGATGTGGACACTTTCGCCTCCTACATGGTGCGCCTGTGCCAGGATGAGGAGTTGCGCCACGCCTTTGGAGAACGCCTGCTGGAAAAGGCCTCCCGCATTTACTCCCTGGAGGGCATGGCCGCCCGTCAAAGCCAGATCTATGAATACATCCAGGCCCGTGAAGCTCGGGGCAAACGCAACGGCATTGTCATCTGCGGCGCCTATGGCCGGGGCAATTCCGGAGACGAGGCCATTCTGGGAGCCATCATCTCCACGATGAAGGAGCTGGACCCGCTGTCCCCCCTGACCGTCATGACCCGCAAGCCCGCTGAGACCCGGCTGCTCCATGAAGTGGACGCCGTCTATACCTTCCATCTCTTCCGCTTCCGCCGGGCGATGCGCCGGGCCAAACTCTTTATCAACGGCGGCGGCAGCCTGATCCAGGATGCCACCTCCAGCCGCAGCCTGTATTTTTATCTTTACACCATTTATATCGCCCACAAACTGGGCTGCAAAGTACAGATGTACGGCTGCGGCGTGGGCCATGTGTCCCGTCCCTTCAACCGCCGTCTGGCCGGACGGGTGCTCAACCGCAGCGTGGATATTATCACTTTGCGGGACACCATCTCCCAGCAAGAGCTGAGCGATATGCATGTGGTCAAGCCGGATATCCGCCTGGCAGCCGATCCGGCCACCATCCTCACTCCCGCTTCGCCTCAGGAGGCCGACCGGTTCCTCTCTTCCCACGGCGTGCCGACGGACGGGAAGTATTTCTGTTTGGCTCTGCGGCCCTGGGGTAATTTCCATGACTTTGATGTCTTTGCCAAAGCGGCGGAATACGCCTACCACAAATACGGCCTCACCACCCTTTTGCTGCCCATCGAGGTACCCCGCGACCTTCACGCCTGCAAACAGGTGGCCGCCCGTCTCCACACGCCCCACTATGTGCTTGGGGATGCGCCGGAGGATGTGCGTCTGACCATCGCTCTTTTGAAGAAAATGCGGCTGCTCTGCGGTATGCGTCTCCATTCCATCGTCTTTTCCGCCGTGGCCCGCACACCTTGCCTGGCCGTGAGCTACGACATCAAGGTATCCGGTTTTATGAGCTATATCGGTCAAAGCGACTGCTGCACTACTTTGGAGCAGGTATCGGAAAGCTGGCTGTGCCAGCAAATTGACCATCTGATGGAAAAGGAAAACCCGGAAACCGCCGACGAGATCTGCCGGAAGCTGGCGGATATGGAGCGGGAGAACCGAAAAGCTGCCGCCACTTTGCTGGGCATTCCCTTCCCTCCCTCCAACAATTCATAATTTTCAACAGATTCCTGGGCCGCCGAAAGGCGGCCTTTTTTCTGAGGAACACTTTACATTTTGTTTAAACCCGGCTCTTCCTCCCCTGCTTTCTTTGTGATATGATATTTATAATAAATAAAGTAGAATTTTTTTGTTTTTTCAGGTTTCGGCCCTGTTTTCTTGTGGGAAAGGATGATTTTTCATGGAAGGCTTTGTCTCTCTGCGCAATGTGACCAAGCGCTATAAAATGGGAGAAGTGACCATCACGGCAGTGGATGGAGTGAGTTTTTCCATCAACCAAGGGGAATTCTGCATTATTTTAGGCCAAAGTGGTGCAGGCAAAACCACGGTGCTCAATATTTTAGGCGGCATGGACAGCTGCGATGAAGGCGAAGTGCTGGTGGACGGCACCGATGTGGCCCATTTTTCTCCCCGTCAGCTCACCGGCTACCGGCGCAACGACATCGGCTTTGTCTTTCAGTTTTACAATCTGATGCAAAATCTGACCGCTTTGGAGAATGTGGAGCTGGCCGCCCAGATCTGCCGCAATCCTCTGGACGCCGCCAAGGTCCTGGGCCAGGTGGGCCTTTCCGACCGGATGAACAACTTCCCTGCCCAGCTCTCCGGCGGCGAACAGCAGCGGGTATCTATCGCCCGTGCCTTGGCCAAAAACCCCAAACTCCTGCTGTGCGACGAGCCTACCGGCGCTTTGGACGATGAAACCGGACGGACCATTCTGTCCCTTTTGCAGGACACCTGCCGCAAACAGGGAATGACGGTCATCGTCATCACCCACAACTCGGCCATCGCTCCCATGGCCGACCGGGTGATCCACCTAAAAAGCGGCAAAGTGACCCAGATCGAAGAAAATCCCCATCCCGTACCGGTGGAAGAAATCGAGTGGTGATAAGATGAAACACTACAAAGCTCTTTTGCACGATATCCTGGTGGAGATCCGGCGCACCCACAACCGGTATCTTTCCATTTTGTGCATCGTGCTGTTGGGTGTGGGCTTTTTCGCCGGCATCAAATCCACCTGTCCGGATATGAAAGAGACCGCTCAGCAATATTTTGAAGACCAGAACCTGATGGATATGCACCTGAAATCTTCCATGGGCTTCACGGAAGAAGATGTGGACAGCCTGAAAGCCCAGGAGGATATCGCCTGCGTTTCCCCCTCCTATTCGGTGGATGCCTTTGTGCAACCGGCCGAGGGAGACCCCATGCTGGTGCGGGCCTGGAGCTGGAAAAATGGCGCTCAGGACGATGAGGACACCGTCAATATGCCGGTGCTCAAGGAAGGCCGCTGGCCGGAAAAGGAAAATGAATGTCTGGTAGAACATGGAATGTATTCCGGCGAGAGCTTCCAAGTGGGCCAGACCATCACCCTGTTCCTGGAAGAAGGCGATCTGTCGGAGAGTCTGAAAACCCAAACCTTCACCATTGTGGGCGTGGTAGAGTCCCCCATGTACATCAATTTTGAGCGGGGCAGCAGCAGTGTGGGCAACGGCTCCATCCGCTCCTTTCTCTATCTGCCGGAGGAGGCCTTTGCCTATGAGGTCTACACCGATGTGTTCCTCACCTACAAAGACACCCAGGGCCTGCCCTTTTATGAGGACGAATACCAGGATGTGATGGATGAAAAGACTCCGGTGCTGGAGCAGCTGGCCGAAGAGCAGGAGCAGACCCGCCACGACGACATTTACAACGAAGCCAAAAGCGCCATTGATGCGTCTCAGGCGGAGCTGGATGAAGGCATCGCTCAATACGAAGAAAACAAAGCCCTGTTTGAGCAGCAGATCGCCGATGCCCAAAGCCAGCTGGAAAGCGCCCAAAAGCAGATCCAGGACAGCGAAAGCCTGCTGCAAAGTCAGCAGAAACAGCTGGAAAGCGGCAAGGCCCAGTACAATGCCGCCCTCAGCCAGTGGCAGAGCCAAAATCAGGCCCTTTCTGCCGGAGAAGCCGAACTGGCCCAAGGAGAAAGCCAATGGCAAAGCCTTTCCTCTCTGGTGCAGAGTGTACGGGGGCTGATGAACAACTATTCCGCCCAAAGCCTGCCTGGGGATCAGCCCATTCCCGGTGAGGTGCAAAGTGTGCTGGATGCCTCCGCCTCTTTGGATGCTTTTGTTCCTCAGTCGGCCTTTTCCTTCTCCCAGATTCTGAAGGAATACCTGCTGGCCGACCCAGCCGGGGAGGAAAAAGCTGCCTTTGCCGCCCAATTGGAAGGAGTGCTGAGTGGCGTGGAGGAAGAGCTTTCCTCCAAAAGCGCCCAGCTGGAAAGCACCCGCTCTTCCCTGGCAGAAAACCGGGCACAGCTGAATGCAGGCAAAGCCCAGCTGGATTCCCAGGCCGCTTCCCTCGCTTCCAGTGAGCAAAAGCTGAACCAAGGCTGGAGCCAACTGGCCAATGCCAAAGCAGAGTACCAGCAGGGCGTGGAAGAACTGGAAACCCAAAAGGCCCAAGGCCAGCAGCAGCTGGATGAAGCTGCTGCGGAAATCGAAGAAGGCCGGGCCCAGATCCTGGAGGCCCGCCACGACTTAAACGACCTGGGTTCTCCGGAATGGTATCTGCTGGACCGGTCCAACAACCCCGGTTACAGTGAATTCACCGACGATGCCCAGCGGGTGGACCGCATCGCCGCCGTTTTCCCGGTGTTCTTCATTCTGGTGGCCGCTTTGGTATGCCTGACCACCATGACCCGCATGGTGGAAGAGCACCGCACCCAGATGGGCACCCTCAAGGCCCTGGGCTACGGAAAGGGAGCCATCATTGCCAAATATCTGGTCTATGCCCTGTCTGCCAGCTTTTTCGGCAGCATCATCGGGCTTCTGATCGGCTTCAAGCTCTTCCCCACCATCATTTTCAATGCCTACCGGATCATGTACATTCTCCCCGACTGTCTCACTCCCTTCCGGTGGGGCTATGCCATTTTGTGCACTCTGGCCGCCCTGGCCTGCACCGGGCTGACCGCTTTGGCTGCCTGCTACCGTGCTTTGTCCGAATCCCCCGCCCAGCTGATGCGCCCCAAGGCGCCACGGTCCGGCAAGCGGGTGCTGTTGGAGCGTATTACTCCTCTGTGGCGCCGTCTCAGCTTTTTGCAGAAGGTCACCGCCCGCAACCTGTTCCGCTACAAAAAGCGGATCTTGATGACCGTGGTGGGCATTTCCGGCTGCACCGCCCTGATGGTGGCCGGTTTCGGTTTGCAGCACGCCATCGCATCGGTGGTGGATATGCAGTACGATGAGATCTTCCTCTATGACGCCATGGCCGTCTTTGACGAAGAAATCACATCGGATGAACAGCAGGAGATCGCTCAGCAGCTGGACAACAGCTCCCTGGTGGAGGAATCCATGGCGGTGCGTCAAAGCACCATCGACATTTCTCGGTCCGGCATTACCAAAAACCTGTACCTCTTCGTGCCGGAAGATCCCCAGGCCCTATCGGATTATGTGACCCTGCGCCATCGGGGAGACGGAGAGGCCATTACCCTGCCGGAAGAAGGGGCAATACTCACCGAAAAAATGGCCCGGCTGTTGGATGTGGAAGTGGGCGACACCGTCACTCTCTCCCCGGACGGTGGCCAGAGCTATTCGGTACAGGTGGTGGACATCACCGAAAACTACACCCTGAATCTGATTTATCTTTCTCCCGCCCAGTATGAAGCTTTGTGGGGCCAGCCGGTCTCCTACAACGGCTTCCTGGTGAACATGACCTCCGATGCCACCGAAGATGCCCTGTCCTCCCAACTGCTCGCCAACAACAATATTCTGATGATCAATTACACCGCATCCTCCGGCAGCCAGTTCCACGACATTGTAGACAGCCTGAATTACATTGTGCTGGTGCTCATCGTCTGTGCCGGGGCCCTGGCCTTTGTGGTGCTTTACAACCTGGCCAACATCAACATCGAAGAGCGGGTGCGGGAGATTGCCACCATCAAAGTGCTGGGCTTTTATGACGGAGAAGTTTCAGCCTATATCTACCGGGAAAACATCCTGTCTTCCCTGATGGGTATGGTGGCCGGGCTGTTTTTGGGCATCCCCTTCCTCCGCTTTGTCATCCATACCTCGGAGGTGGACGCCGTCATGTTCAATCCCGCCCTGGATGTCCCCACTTTCCTGTTCTCCGCTTTGCTGACGCTGCTCTTTACCATCATCGTCAACATCGCCATGCACTTCCGCCTCAAGCGGGTGGACATGGTACAAAGTCTGAAATCCATTGAATAACGCAAAAAAGTCTCCGGGATGCCGGAGACTTTTTCTTTTTTCAGAATATTATAAGGCCTTTTCCCCTTGCACCAGCAAAGCGCCGTTGATTTGAGGCAAACTCTGCCCTCGGGACAAGCCATAAAGAATGAGCGCATCCCGGGTGATCCGTGGGTCCAGCTGGGCAAATCCCGCCTGGCGCAGCAATTTCTGGATCTCCTCTACCCCGGCAGAAAGGCCGATGCACAGGCACAAAAGCCGATCTCGGGAGGGGCTGCGCTTTCCGGCAAGCACCTGATGGAAATACACCTCGCTGACTCCGCTGCGCCGGGCCACCGCCGCTTTGGAAAGATTCTGGCCCCGGCAGAGCTTATCCAGCTCCCGTCCCACATTGGGATGGAGCATCTGTTCCCGGTTCCGGCTGAGATAGGAACTGAAACTGCCCGGCTCCATCAATTCTTCCAATAGCTCCCCCGTAGTTTTTCCTTTCATTTCCACACTCCTTTACTTTTGAACAGAAATCGTCTAAACTAAAAATAGATGCATAACCCCTCGAAAACAGAGGGATACAGGGAGGGAATCATCATTTACACCTGGTTTTCACAAGCACTTCAGCAGGAATATGATCTGGTGCGGCGGATGAAAGAAAGCCCCCGAGGGCATGTGGATCTGATCCGCCACAAAAAAAGTGGACAGCTTTTTGTGCTGCGGGATTTTTTCGGCAACTGCGAAGTGTATCGCAAGCTGCTCCACTATACCTGCCCCCATCTGCCCACCATCTACGAAGTGGCGGAAGGGAATGAAAAAAACCTGGTGCTGGAGGAATACATTCAAGGAGACACGCTGGGCTTTCTTCTGGAGGAATCCCTGTTTTCTCCGGAAGAGACCAAAAAGATCGTCGCCCAGGTGTGCCAGGCCCTGTGGGCCCTCCACTCCCTGGGTGCTGTCCACCGGGATGTGAAGCCGGAAAACATCATCCTACGGGGTGATACGGCGGTGCTCATCGATTTTGACGCCGCCCGGCTCCACAAGCCTCAGGCTGACAACGACACCCATATTCTGGGCACCACCGGTTTCGCCGCGCCGGAACAATACGGCCTGTCCCAGTCAGGACCTCTGGCCGATATCTATTCTGTGGGCATTCTCATCAATGTGATGCGCACCGGGGAGCATCCTTCCAAAAAGCTGGCGGAAGGTCATCTGGGCCGGGTGGTGGAAAAATGCACGCATGTGAATCCCCAGCGCCGGTACAAAAATGTTCTCCGGCTGGCGGATGCCCTATGAGTTCCCACACTTCCAAAACCTGTCCCCACTGCGGCGCTCCCCTTCCCAGCAAAGCCTCTTTCTGCCCCCATTGTGCCCAAAAAATTCTTTCGCCCCAGCCTCTGTCCATGCCGCCCCTGGGCCGTCGGAAACACTGGCGCCGCCGGGTGTTGGCTCTGGCCTCTCTTTTTGCCCTTTTCCTCTGTACCGGTCTTTCCGTAGCTCTGCCCCGGATTTTTTCCGCCCGGTCCCGTCCCCGCACCTATGAAGGCCAAGGGGAGGTGTCCTACTCCGGAGCAGATGGCGCTTTTCACCTGACCCTGGGCACCATAGACACCCCGAATCAGCCCACGGCGGAACAAACCTTTTATACCATGCCCGGCTATGAAGGCGCAGCCCAGGTCCCGCTCTTTGTCCATCACCCGGAAACCGATGAAAACTCATCCGGCTTCTTTCTCCACAAACTGAAACATTTTTCGGTGGAACTTCTCCAGGAGGAGGGAAACACTCTCTCCTGTGAAGAACCCTACAACGCTACGGATATCGTCCCTGGCTCCGCCCTGGTGTGCAATGTGCGCTTCAAAGGGCAGGCCGGGCGGGGAACACTGCTGTGGAACCTGGAAATGGACAGCGGCGACACCATCCGTATATCACAGAATCTGGAAGTTAAAATGCTTCCCACCCGCTCCTATCATTGGCAGGACTATCCCATGGCCACCATGGAACAGCTGCAATCGGTGGTGGCCCAGGCCGAAAAAGAATGTGCTCCTGAGGAGATCATCCAGCTGCATCTTCCCCCCATTACCTATACCGGCACGCTGAAGCTCTCCCACCCGGCCTGCCTCTATGGCTCCCAGGAGGGCGAAACCGTCTTTCAAGGCGGCATCCAGCTTTTGTGGGAAGAGGGACCAGACTGTTATCTCCACGATCTGACCTTCCGCTCTTCCGGAAACGGCACCGGCCTTTCCTCCCGCGGGCATCTTCATCTGAACCGATGCACCTTCTCCGGTTTTGAAACCGGCCTATTGGAGGAAGGGACAGGTACTTTGTACACTTCCGATTGTGTTTTCACCCAGAACCATGTGGCCATTCATCTTACCGGCTCACCTCCCAAGCGGCGCATTCTGTCCTTTTATCAGACCCAGTTTCTGCAAAACAGCACCGGCCTTTTGCTGGAGCAGGAGCCCATGGAAGTGCCCCTCAGCCTGAGCGGCTCGGTTTTCCGGGGGAATGGGCAGGATATCGAAAATCCTGTCAATCAGTCCTTGGAATTGTCCGATGCCCGATTTTTCTAGGGACAATCCCATCAAAAAAGGGTTTTCTCGTTTTCTTCAAAAAGCTTGTCGTTGATCTCTGTAAGCGCCTGACCATGCATCAGACCATAGAGCACAATGGCATCCCGTCTGATGCGGGGATAGAGCTGGGCATAGCCCACATATTGCAGCAATTTCTGGGTTTCCTCCACCGTGGCGGAAAGGCCGATGCACAGGCACAAAAGCCGGTCCCGGGAAGGATTACGCCTTCCGGCGAACACCTGGTGGAGATAGACTTCACTCATCCCCGCTCCCCGGGCCAAAGCCGCTTTGGAAATGTTCTTTTGTTCATAAATCTGCGTCAACAGTCCAGCGATGGGGGCGGTAGCAAAATTTTCCCGGTTTTCCCGAAGGTAGGAATCGATATCTCCTGCTTCCATCAATTCCTGGCGCAGATCATTGGTGTCCTTTTTCTCCATGTTGCACCCTCCCTTTACTTTTTTCTTGAAAATCGGTATACTTTTTCTATCCTTACTTTATAACAATGGCAAAAAAGATACAATATGCCCACTGCATAGTACCCGTTTCTTTGCCAGAAGGAGGTCATTCCCTTGGAAAAAACCTGTCCCCATTGCGGCGCATCCCTGCCGGAGGGCGCTTCCTTTTGCCCCCACTGTGCCAGCGACCTTTCTCCCCGCCGTCCCTCCCGCGTTCCCCGCTTCCGTCTGAAACGGGTTCTGCCGGTGATCGTGGCGGTTTTGCTGATTGGGGCCGGCTTCATTGGCTATTACACCGCCTCCCGGCCTGAGACCTATGAAGGACAGGGAGAGGTATTCTATTCCGCAGATGGAAAAAACTATCAGCTTACCCTGGGCTATCCCCAAACCCGGAACCAGCCCACGCCCTCTGTCACCCAGCGGGTCGCCGCCGATGAACAATACCGCTTCCCCATGCGTTTTTACATCAATGACCAGGATACCGGCAGCGATGCCAACGAAGAATTTATGGAACTGGTGGACAATGTATCCATGGAAGTCCATCCTCTCACCGACACCGACTCCCCCACCGTGTGCAGTGAACCGGTCCCCATGCCGGACTATTCCCCCGATGCCGCTTTGATTACCCTCATTGACTTTACCGTGGAAAGCGGCGACACCCAGATGGTGTGGAACATCAAAATGAAAAACGGGGATCAGATCCGTCTGTCCCAGGATCTTATCATTCAGGAGATCCCCACCTATAACTATCGGTACCAGGACACCAAGATGGATACCATTTCCGATCTTCAGGCCCTGCTGGATCAGATCGCCCAAGAAACAGACATCTCCGATGTCGTCAACATCTATCTGCCTCCCGTCACCTACGAAGGGGAGCTGGTCATCGACTCCCGGCCTTTCAATTTCTATGGCTGTACCGAAGGGCAAGGCCGCACCACATTCACCGACACTGTGCAGCTTGTGGGCGAGGACCGGAGTATTTCCTATTTTTATGACATCGACTTTGTAGGCGACGGCACCTCGGTAGGCCTTTCCGCTGGTGTGCGGGCCCGGGCCACCCGTTGCAACTTCTCCGGCTGGAAAACCGGTATGCTGGGCTATGGTTATGCCTGGGTCAACTTGATCGAAAGCCGGGTGGAAAACTGCGAAGTGGGCTTCCACTTCAACAGCACCGGCGATTCCGCCTCCCACTCCATGTTCAACGACAATACTTTCCTCAACTGCGGCACCGCCGTGCTTCTGGAGAATGTGCCCACCGATCTGACTTTGAATTTTGACGGCAGCACTTTCTCCGGCAACAAAGTGAACATCGACAACCGCTGTCAGCATTCCGTCAATATATCCCAAGCCACTTTTGATTAAATATTTTCCCATTGAAAAGACCTGTGCGGAGCAAACTCGCTCTGCACAGGCCTTTTTTATTCATAAAGTGCCAGGGTCTTTTCCAGATGACTTTTCAGCCGCTTTAATACCCACTGAGGCTCCAGGATCTGGGCTTCCTCTCCAAAGCCCAATACCCAGGAGAAAAACTGGGGACTGACGGCCACCGAAAGCCACACGGTGAAATGATCCTCCCCATCCCGCCGTATGGGCACATCCTTGCCGAACCGGTCCACCACCACCCCGGCCAGGTGGTTGGCAAACCGAAGCCGCACCTGCGCTTCTTCGCCACCATACATCCCGAACACCTGGCGGGAATAAACCGCCATATCGAACTTCTGGAACTGCTCTGCACCGTCCCGCTTTTCTTGTTCCAGTCGGATACCCTCCATTTTGTCCACCCGGAAATGCTTGATCTTCTGCTCCGGCGTGTCATAGGCCACCAGATAGTAATTTTCATCGTCCCAGGTGAGGGCCCAGGGGCTGACCTGATATCGCTCTCCCTCCCGACGGAACCGGCGGGCCACCGCATCCTCTCCCGCTTCTCCCACCGCCCACTGGAAATAGCGAAAGCTGATCTGTTTGCCCTGGGCGATGGCCTGATGCAAGGTATCAATGTTATAATAAATGCTTTCATTCATGGTCTTAATCCGGTTTGCCACATAAACCTGACGCTGGAGGGTCTGGGCCTGATACACACTGGCCAGACTTTCCACCTTGCCGATGAGCTCCCGGGATTTTTTGGCGGTGATAAACCGGGAGGATTGGACGGCATCCACCAACAATTTCAGCTCGGCCGTCTCAAACAGGCGGGAGCCTACCCCATAACTTCCCCGACCCTGGGGAGAGATCACATCCAGGCCATAAACCCGCAGGGTTTCCAGATCGTCATAAAGGCTTTTCCGCTCAGAACTGACACCCCATTCCTCCAGCTTCTGGGCCAACTGGGCGATGGTAAGCCCATGATCCTCATCGGTTTGCTCCAGCAAGATCTTCATCAGATAAAGCAGCTTGAGTTTTTGCCCGGAACGCTTGGCCATGCTTCCTCCTCCTTCCACTGGATACGGGGCGGTCTGTCCAGCCGGGTATACCGGGTGGCGGTACGCAGCCCACCCTCTACACAGGAGACGCTTTGCTGGCCGGTGTAGCCCAGGGCTTCCTTGAAAACAAAGCCCCAAAAGGCACCCATGGCCTGCTTTTCCTCCCGGCTCAGCTGTCCCAGCCGCTCTCCCCACAGGCGCATATGCACCCGGGCCGGCGGGATTCCCATCACATCGTTGCAAAACTGGTAATGGCTCAGCATTTCTCCATTTTCTGCTGTCTCCATCAGTGAATCCCACAGCTTCCCCGACCCGGGAAAGGAGGCAAAGCGGCGGTATTTCCGGGAAAAATCCCGGCGGATGATCTCCCCGATCTCCTGCACTGTTATGGTCTTCTGTTTCTTATCCATTTTCTCCGTCCCCTTTCCTTTTCCAATAGAGTGCGGCGCACCAAAGTCCCGCCGAAGGCAGAGAAGTCTCCCCATCCAGCAGAGCAAACAATTTTTCCCCCTGCTTTTGCATACAATCCACCATCCGGCGCTGGTGCTCCGGCAGCCGGTCCAGAGGGAGTCTTCCTAAATCGGCCCCTTCTTCATTCAAAAGAGGCAAAGTTTCTCCCTCCGCTCGCCGGGGTGGACGCAGCAGCACCAAATCCAGAAACAATCCGCCAAAGCGCCGTGGCCGCTTCTTTCCCAGCCCGTCCATCTGCCGCTGGATCACCATGCGCATCAGCTCCTCTCCCACCCGTCTGGTATGGGGCGGGACGGGATAGCTCCGTTCCACTGGGGTCTTTTTCTCTTTCCGTGCCAGCGCTCCCAGAGCCTGCCGTCTCTCCTGGGGCAGAAGGGCCAGCAGCTCTTCCAACGCCCTTCCCCCTTTGCCTTCCGCAAAGGCCCAGGCGGCCAATTTTTCCGTCAGACTCTGCCAGCTTTCCCTTTGTTCTGCCTGCGGACTTTGGCGGTAGCTTTCCAGCAGCATCCTGGCTTCATCCCGGCCAGTGGATACACAGCCTTTCAGAAAAAGCAGGCAAAATTCCGCCGGTGCATGGGATGCCATCACCTGCCGGGCCAGGGGCAGATCTTGCAGCAAAGCCCGGGCCACCGGCTCTTTCTCTTCCGGAAAAAGATGTTCTACTACATCCAGCGTCAGCTCCCGAGCAGCCCGCTCCTCTTTTAACTGGGAGGAATAGGTGCGCAGCATCTGGCGCCACTGTTCTTCGGCCTGTGCTTCCCCCTCTGTCAACGCGATCCATCGAAGGATCTCCCCAGGCGACCAGGGAGTCTTCTGCAAAATTCCTTGCCACTCCCCAGGCGACGGCACCGGCCAGCGGCTTTCCCCCGCTCCCACCTGGATGGGCACCAATACCCGCTCTTCTTTCAACTCCTGGGCCAACGGATCTCCACCTCCTTTTTGCCGTAATTTCCCAACCGCAGCCGCCCGGTGAGCAAAATACCTTCTTCCAGCAAAGCTGCCGGAATGGCATTGTATTCTCTGGGAAGATAACCGATCCTCTGTCCATTCTCCCGCAAAACGGCCACCGCTTTGGGATCAAAGGGATTGTCCGGCTCTCTCTTGAGGATCAGCTCCTCCCCCTCCCACAGCGCCAGATGTTCCCCGCCCGGGATATAGGAAAAGCCCCGCAGCGCCAGAACATCCAGCAGCGGGCCTTCTTCCCGCTCCTGTTCCTGCTCCGGCCCTTCAGGGCTTTGTCTGTTTCTTTTTTCGGCCCGCAGCCAAAGGAGCAGCGCCAGCAGGGCGATGACGGCCAGCAAGATTCCTTCCAGCACGGGTACCTCTCCTTTCAGCAGGCCACGCCCATCTCCCGCAGGTCCCAGCGGGCCTCCTCCATGTTGTCGGCGGAAAAGAGAAACCGTCCGCTGAAATCATAGACTTCGATGTGACCGTTTTTATATTCCATGGTGTATTCCATTGAGAAAGCCCTCCTTTTTCTGCAAAAAACAATTTCTTTTCCTGTTTTCAGTATACCAGGCTTTCTGTCCCATAAAACGGACAGCGGCTTTCTCTTGCTCTTGTTTCACTCCCCAGTATACCCTCTTCTTATGAATTCCGCCAGCCCCTATTTTGAGAAAGAATAATAATCCCCCGGCGGAGCCGGGGGTTTTTCATAGACGGGTAAAACCCTTTGTTACTAGCTTGCATGTCATGCCATGCAAGTACGATCTGCCATCTGCGAAGGCTTTGTTACTTGCTACCCGTTAACGGGTTAGTAATTTCCCATTGTCAACTGTTCGCCCGCCTTATCTTCATCCAACTGTTGTCGGATATACTCTTCTATCTTCTTTACATTTTTCCCTGCTGTATCTACATAGTACCCTCGGCACCAGAATTCCCGATTCCGATACTTATATCGCAGTTCCGGATACTTTTCATAGATCATTAAGCTGCTTTTTCCTTTCAGATACCCCATAAAGCTGGACACTGCTACTTTGGGTGGAATTTCCACTAACATATGCACATGATCTATGCACACTTCTGCTTCAACAATCCGTATCTTTTTCCAATCGCACAACATCCGCAATATGGCTCCTATTTCCCTTCGTTTTTCTCCGTAAAACACTTTTCTCCTATACTTTGGCGCAAACACAATATGATATTTGCAATTCCACCGCGTATGCGTTAAACTATTTGTGTCATTCATTGGATGACCTCCCTTTGTTATTTTGTGCAGTTGGCAGACCGCATCTTTTATTATAACAAAGGGAGTTTTTCTGTCTACATTATCGCCACAAGGCTTCTTTTGAACCACTCGCCTAGCGAGTGGTTTTCTTTATACAAAAAGGCCTCCGCCCAAAGGCAGAGGCCCAAAGAACTGTTTTCTTATTTGTTCAGCATCACCTGGAGGATGGTGGGGTCCAGCTGAGGTACGCCTTCGTTGGAAAGCAGGCCCACGCCCCGAATGGTTTCTTCCACATCCTTGCACACAATGCCCTCTTTTTCGGTGGGGGAGATGTCCTGCATGGCCAGGGTGGCGCAGAGCACGGCCGACTGGATGCCGGTGGCGATCTTGAGGGCGCAGGTGGTCTTGGCGCCGTCACAGATCATGCCCATGTGGTTGGCCAGCATGGACTGGATGCCTCTTTCGATCTGGGGCAGCTTGCCGCCCATGAGGTAGATCATGGCACAGCAGGAGCCGGTGCCGCCAGCGATACCGCTGCCGCATAGGGGGGACAGACGGCCGATATAGCTCTTGATATGAACGGTGATCAAATCGCTGAGAGCCAAGGCCCGGGCCAGCTCTTCATCGCTCTTGCCCAGCTTCTCCGCCAAAGCGGTGGCGGCCACTGTGCAGGAAATGCCCTGGTTGCCGCTGCCACCGGTGGTCATCACCGGCATGGGGCAGCCGTCCATACGGGCGTCAGAGGCCGCAGCCGCAGCGGCCACAATATCGCCGCCCAGGGTGGGCTGCATCAGACCGCCCAGTGCGCCGCTGAAGGCTTTGCCCACCCGCAGGCCATAATCGCCCCGCAGGCCTTCCTGGGAAACAGCACGGTTCATCTTGGCCCCTTCCAGCAGGAAGGAAATTTCTTCAAAGGGGATGGTTGTGGCAAATTCGTAGATCTCTTTTACCGACATCTCCACATGGTCGTCTGCTTCTTCGCTGGCGGCCACTTCCTTTTTCAGGGAAGCCACGCCGTCTTTCTCGATGAGCACCACATTGGTGTGGGATTTGACGATGATGCACCGGCCGGTATGTCCGCCGCCCTGCACCACCGCTTCGATGTACAGACGCTCTGTGGTATCCTCTTTCAGGGAGACCTTCAGGATTTTCTTCTCCAGCAGCGCTTCGGCCTGCTGAAGCTGCTCTTCTGTCATTCCATTGAGGATCTCCAGCTTTTTGTCCGACCGGCGGATAACGGCGCCCAAAAGAGCCGCGATGTCGATGCCGGTACGGCCTGTGCCCGGAATGCCCACCCCCAAGGCGTTTTTGACGATGTTACCGCTGAGATACAGCTGAATGCTTTCGGCCGGCCCTTCCAGCTGCTCGGCGGCGATGGATACGCCATACGCCACAGCGATGGGCTCGGTACACCCTTGGGCGGGTGCTACTTCTTTTTGCAACACTTCAATGTACTTATGCATGATTATCCCCTTCATTCATTTGATCCCCGGCATGAAGCCGTTTTTTGTCCAGTGTCTAGACTTAATTGTATCAAAGCCCCAAGGCAATGTCAAAACATTCCCGCTCTGTTATGATAAAATACACAAACAAAGTGACGGCCAGCAGGTCGGCACTGCCTCCCGGGCTGAGATTTTTTTCGGTAAACAGACTGTCCAGCCGAAACATTCCTTCTTCCAGCGCCTGCTCTTCCTGGCATTGCTCCAAAAGAGCGGCGGCCTGCTGCTGCACCAGGTGCAGTCCTTCTTCCCCACCACGGTGAAGCAGGTTGGTATCCTCCGTATGGGCCATCAGGGCACAAAGAGTCTGGGCACAGGCCCCATTCCAGCTGTATCCTTGGCTTAAAGCCTTCTTTAGCTGGGGAAGGCCCCACTCCTGCACCTGGGGGAAGCCTTGGGCCGCCTGGCCCCGCACCCCCAGAACGCCGCTTCGTTGATAAAAACGCCGCCCGGCGGTGTCCTCCCCCTGTTTCTCCAGGTCATTCAGAGCCGGACGGGCGATCTGCCCTGCCAGGGAAAGCAAAGCCTCTTCATCCATCGCTGCTCCTTCTCCCAGCAGCCGTCCGGCCCCGGCACACAGAATGCCCAGGGAAAAGATGGCTCCTTTGTGGGTGTTGACCCCTTTTGTAGCCCGGACCATCTGCTCTTCTGCCCGCAGCCCCAAAGGACGGATGCGGAACAAAAGCTCCTCCGGTGAACCCTGGAACAGCGCCCCTTCCCGGGCACAGGCGGCAAAATAATCTCCCAGCACGGCGGCGCTGTCCAAAAAGGTAAACCGGTCCATATCCCGGTGGGCGCCAGCATTCTGTCCATCCACCAGTCCCGGCTTGGGGGTGCAGCACACCTCGTGAAGCAGCGCCCGCTGGGCACAGGCACCACAAAAGGCCCCCATCTCCCAGGCCAGAGCCTGCTTCATCCGCCGGTGGACTTCTTCCACCACCTGGTCAAGACCGTGGGCCCGGCTGCGGCCGCACTCCGCGGCAGGCCGGGGACAAAGCAGGCATTGCCGCTCTTCCTGTCCCAGTTCCCGCCGGGAAACCTTCTCCCCTGCTCCATAGAGCACATCCGCATCCCACAATCTGCCCAAAGGCTCCTGCTCTTCCAAAAGGAGTGTGGCTTCCTTGACCTGCCGGGGCTGTCCTTCCACCCGGAGGAAATACTCGATCCCCGCCGGAGTGGCGTATTCTTTTTCTTCCAGCAAAGGAAACCCCCAGCCTGAAAGCTGCCGCCGCAAGGCCTTGGCTCCCTGTCGGGCGCTCCAATCCCCCAGAGGGAAGCGTTTGCAAGGGCCGGGCATATTCAGGGTGAGCACCACCAAAGTGCCCCCTCTTTTCAGCCACTCTTTCTGACGCTGAGCCCGCTCCTCCCGGCACTCCAGCACCTGCTCCAAAGTGGGATGGAGCCCTTCTGTCCAGGCTTTGTTCACCGGCTCTCCCCCGCTTTCCGGGCAATATCCTGCCCCGCCGGGCTTTGGAGGAATTCCCAGGTGGTATCGGGCACCAGAGCCCTTACTTCATCCATCTTCCCCTCTGCCAAAAGGGCGCGCACCCGGGATGCGCTGATGGCTGCTCCCCCTTCTTCCTTCCGTGGGATCTCCACCACCTGGATGCCAAACCGGGGGAGAATCTCCTGCATCTGTTTGTTATACAGGGCAGTGATGGGGCTGAAAGGCTCCTGGCCTACAAACCGGCAGCGGATGTCCAGGGCCGGGGCAAAGTGCTGGCCAAAGACCACCAGGTCCAGCTGACCCCCTGCTCCCTTTTCGATCTGCTCTTCCTTGAGGAAATAGGTGGGGAAGGTGGCCGAGGAAATGAGATAATCGGAAGTGGGATGCACCAGCACATTGGGAAGGTGGGCCGTTCCTTTTTTCACCAGCTCCATACGCACATCGGCGGGAAACAGGCTGGCGTCCTCTGAAAGGACAAAAAGGTGAAGGGTATCGCAGGCTTTGGCCGCCTGCTCGATTAAGTATTGGTGTCCCAGGGTAAAGGGGTTGCAGTTGGCCACCACCGCTCCCTGGCTCCCCTGGCCCCGGGCAAGAGAAGCGACAAAGGAGTCGATGCCGTCCCTTTTGTTTTCCATCAGCAGAATGTCCTCGGTGCGGCTGATCTCATAAAAGCCAAACTCCAGAAACATCTGCTTGTTGTGAGGCTTTGTAAAGAGGAACAAATGCTGCTGATTCTGCTGGAACGCCTGGGAGCGCAGGGTAGAAACCACAGTGGCCGTCAGGCCCTCGCCCCGCCACTTTTCGTCCACGGCGATGCATTTGAGCACATTTTTCTCCAGGGAACCGGTGGCGGCCACCTCTCCCTGCCGGTCATACAGAACCACGGTGTACTGGATTCCCTTGTCATAGCGCAGTCCCTGGCGGGAAAGAAATTCCTCCACCCGGCGGCGCACCACACCTTTCAGTCCGCCCTCATAGGTCTCCTGCAAAAAATCACCCTGCACGGCCTTTGTCCTCCTTTTTCCGATAGAAAGGGCCCCATGAAAGAATGGCTTCCATGGGGCGCTTTTTCTGTTTGATTACTGTTAGTCCACGCTCTTGATGGTGTCCAGCAGACTGCCGTCCCGATAGAGCACATTGGCCACCACTTTGTCTCCCAGATGGATGGGCTTGGGAGTGCCGGTGAGCTCTTCGGCAATGCGCTTCAGGTCCTGGATCTCCACAATGGGCAGACCGGCCTTGACGAGCCGCTCCTTCAGCTCCTGCTGACGGGGATTGACGGCGATGCCACGCTGGGTCACCAGCACATCGATGGTGCTGCCCGGGGTGGAAACGGTGAGCACCCGATCCACCACAATGGACAGACGGGCCCGAGTGAGAGGAGCGATGATCATGGCCATTTTGGCCCCAGCGGCGGTGTCGCTGTGGCCGCCGCTGCCGCCCATGATATAGCCGTTGGAATCGGTGTGCACATTCACATTGAAGTCGGTGTCGATCTGGGTGGCGCCCAGGATGACCACATCCAGGCTGTCCACGGCGCTGGAACGCACCGAGGGGCTGGCATAGTGGGAGGCAGGGACTTCCCGATGACGAGGATTGGTACGGATGCTCTCCACAGCGCCCAGGTCAAAGCACTGCACATCCAGCAGCGCCTCAAAGCAGCCGGCGTTGAGCATGTCTACCATATAGCTGGTGATGCCGCCCAGGCCATAGCTGCCCTTGATGCCCTTTTCCAGCATGATGTCCTTCAGGTACTTGGCTGCGGCCAGAGAAGCGCCGCCGGCACCGGTCTGGAAGCTCATACCGTCTTTCAGCAGGCCGGAATGTTCGATGACTTTAGCGGCATACTGAGCCATCACCAGGCCCACCGGATCACGGGTGATCTTGGTGGTGCCCGAAACGATGCCCGCCGGGTTGCCGATGCTCTCCACCTGCACCACATAATCCACATAGGTCTCGCTGATGGAGAAATCAGCCAGAGGATAGGGCACCAGGTTATCGGTGATGACGATCACTTTTTTGGCATACATGGCATCGGCAAAGGCATAGCCCAGGCTGCCGCAGGCCGATTTGCCGTATTTGCCGGAGCAGTTGCCCATGGTGTCGGAAGTGGGCGCTGCCACAAAGGCCACATCGATGGGGCTGCGGCCCTGCTCGATATCGCTGGGGCGTCCGCCGTGGGAGCGGAAGGTCACCGGCTTATCCAGCACGCCGTGGGAGATAGCCCGGCCCACCACGCCGCCGATGTAGTCGGCTTCCAGACCAGTGACCACATGGTTTTTGATGTGCCCGATGAGGGGCTCATGGGTATCGAACACAGAGGACGCATTCACATTCAGGTCTTTGATCCCCAGGTCGGCCACAGCGTCCATGACCATGTTGAGCACATAGTCACCGTTGCGCAGATGATGGTGGAAGGAGATCGTCATGCCGTCTTTCAGCCCGGCCAGCTGGATTGCCTCCTTGATGGAGGAAACCACTTTGGAATTATTCATCGATGAGCACCCCCATTGCTTTTGCCATTTCCAGAACCTGACGGGCCCGTGTGACGATGGGCGCGTCGATCATCTTACCCCGCAGGGACACAACGCCCTTGCCCTGCTCCTTGGCCACCCGGATGGTCTCCATCACTTCCTGGGCGTATTCAATATCGGCCTGGGTGGGGCTGAAGATCTGGTTGATGTCGGCCACATGACGGGGAGAGATGGAGGATTTGCCGGTGAAGCCCAGCGCTTTGGCAAAGGCGGCATCCTGCCGCAGTCCCTCGTCGTCATTCACATCGGTGAAGGGGGTGTCATAGCAGTCCACCCCGGCGGCCCGGGCGGCCACCACCATACGGCTGCGGCTGTAGAAAATCTCCTTGCCTTCCTTGGTGCGCTTGCACTGGAGATCGGCGGTCAGATCTTCGCCGCCCAGCAGCATGGCCGCCACACGGGGACAGCTGCTGGCAATGGCATAGGCGTTTTCAATGCCCAGAGCTGTTTCGATCAAGGGAATGAGCTTGACTGTGCCCACTTCCATCCCCAGCTTCTTCTCCAGCTCGGTCATGTAAGCGTCCACCACCAGCACATCCTGTGCTGTGCTGATTTTGGGCGGCATGATCAGGTCAGGGCGGAGAGGAAGGATCTCCTCCAGGTCCTCTTTCCAGAATGTAGTATCAATGGAATTGATGCGAACACACACTTCGCACTTATATTTCAGGGTTTTGATGGCATTGCGCACCAAAATACGGGCGGCGTCTTTTTCCGCAGGGGAAACGGCGTCCTCCAGATCCAGAATGACGGCGTCCGATCCCAGAATATCTGCATTGAGCAGCATACCGGGGTTGTTGCCCGGCATAAACAGCATACTTCTTCTCACTGGTCCCGCTCTCCTTCCCCACGCCGGATGGCGGTTTCCACCCGGGCCCGGATGACGCATTCCACAGCGCCTTTGTCATTGAGGGATACATGGGCGCCCTTGACGCCGTTTTCCTCCAGCACCTGCCGGACTACCCGCTCGATCTCCTCGCCGAACTGCTGCGCTACCACCGATTCGATCTGCACCGCGATATCCGATGCCGGTTTGATTTCCACATAGACATCGCTGGATTCCATGGTGCCGGCCACAGCGGCTTTTTTGATCTCCATTTCCGCGATCACACCTTTCTTCTATTATCCGGGGACAAAAGTCCCGATGGGTTCCCGTAAATTTTATTATACACCTCCCTTTTGCCGGGTACAACTCCCCAGAAGAGACAAAAGGGCATTTTCCCGCAAACATACCGGGATACTTGTATACAAAAGGCTATTTCTTCTCCATCATCCACCGGATGGCCTTGCAAAGCCGCTGGGTCACTCCATCAAAATGGCCCCCTTCGTTCCATTCCAATGTGCAAGGAGCGGTGATCTGTGCTTCCAAAACCCCGATGGCCCGACGGGTATTGTCTCCCACCTGACGCATCAAGGGATGGCGGCTCTTTTCCTCCTTGTTTCCCAAAGAGAGATAGACCCGGGTATCCGGGCATCGCGGCGCCGTTTTTTCCATATAGTCCAGGAACCCTTCAAACCACAACGAACCGGAGACACTGGCTAAGGCGCTGAAAGCCTTTGTCTGATAAAGAGCATAGAGAGTGCTCAGTCCCGCCAGAGAGTACCCGGCCAAAGCCCGGTTTTCCCGGCCAGGGAGCAAAGGCAATCTTTCTTCACACTCTTGCAGGATGGGTCCCGCAAGATCCCGGAGATACTCGTTCCCGCCGCCGGTAAAGGCTGGAGTCTTTCGGCTGAGGGCCGGAGCGGCCCAAGGGGAAAACTCCTCCTCCCAGCTTTTTGGTGTGACTGCAATCAACGCAAAGGGGAACAAGGTCTTTCCCATCTCCCCTTCCAGCGCCTGTTCCAGCTGAGGCAGACGGTCTTTCAGGCTGTCGCCGCCGCTGAGATATACCGCCTTCCCCTTTTCCCCCGGCGCAAAGTCCGGAAGGCCCGCCACACATTGCCGCCCAGCGGCTATAAAGCTCTGCCACTTCACCGGCACAGCCCCCTTTCCCGCAAAAAGGGCAGAATGAGCCGGTGGAATTCCTCCGGATGGCGGCACCATCGGTGGGTCCGGATCTGCTCCCGCTGCCCCTGCCGCAGCACTTCCACCCATTCTGCCTTTTCCAGTTCCTTCTGTATCCACTGTTCCAGAGGAACGGCGGCCATCTCTTCCACCTCTTCTCCCGGAGCAAACACCGGATGAGGGCACAAATACAAAAAGACCCTGGCCGCTTCCCGGTCCAGCGTCTCTTCTTTTTCCCACAAATCTTCCCGCCAAAGGCCCAGGTCGATCAGATCCTCCTTTTGCAGACAAAGGCCGATCTCCTCCCGGATCTCCCGCAGGATGGCCTCTTCCGGCTCTTCTCCGTGGGCGATATGCCCTCCTACGGCGATGTCATAATATCCGGGGAAATCCGCCTTGTCCTTTGCCCTTTTCTGAAACCAGATCCACACCCCGTCCTCCCGGGGCGAGATCACCCAGCAATGGGCCACCAGATGGCGCAGGCCCTGGGCATGGGCCTGGGAACGGGAAACTGCTCCCACTGGTTCCATCTGGTCATTGTACACCGTCAGCATCTCTTCAGCCATGGATTACCACCCCTTCTTTTCAAAATCCCGGAAGAGCAAACTGGGCTGAATATCCCGGTTGTTCTGGTATTTCCCCTCTCCATAAGGGACATAATCCCCCTCCAGGGTGTGATAGTAGATCTGGCAGATCTCCACATTGGGATAGATCCGCAAAGGTTGGACGCAGAAGATCTCCAAGGTCCAGTAACCGGCAAATCCCACATCCCCGAATCCAGCTGTCACATGGATGAAAAGCCCCAGCCGTCCCACCGAAGAACGGCCTTCCAGCATGGGCACATACCCCTCTGTGCGGGTGTATTCCGCCGTCCGCCCCAGGTACAACTTTCCCGGCTGGAGCAGCAGCCCCTCCTCCGGGATCAGGATCCGGTGAGCGGTGTTTTCCCGCTTCATATCCAGCTCTTGGTTATCATATACCAACAATTCGTTATGAAGCGTTAAATTATAACTATTTGGATTGAGTTTCCGAGGATCAAAGGGATCAATGATGATCTCTTTTCCCATCTTCTTTTGGATCTCCAAGCCGGAGAGAATCATTTCTTTGCTCCTTTCCCTTACAGCATGGCGGCCAGCATCATGCTTCCCCCCACAAGACAGAGGAGGGAGATCACAAACAAACACAGCGCCAGCACACCCGGTCCCACCGGGGGCTTGACAGCCATCCGGTCATGGCGGGGATCATAAAAAGCAGACACCCGCTCCGAGGGCTGAAACTGCTCCCAGTTGGTGCCGAAAGCCGATTCCAGGCGCTTGTATTCCCCTTCCCACTGAAACTCCAACAGGGGAAAATAGAGAGGACGGCCCCGGGCATCCCGGCGGCGCACATTTTCCACCACCTTGGCCTGCACCGCCTGCACTCTCCGGCGGTTGCGCCGCCAGAAAAGCCACACCATCAAAGAGATAAGCAGCAGCAAAGCGGAACATCCCAGCAGAAAAAATCCCACAAACCCTTTCATTCTGCCACCTATTTTTTCGGGCGCAGCGGGCGGCGGTGACCCTTTTCATCCACAACCACGGTGCTGTTCAACTGGGCCGCCAGGTTCTTTTTCACGCTCTCCACATATTCCATCCGCAGAGCCTGGCGTTCCTGCTGTTCTTCCTCTGTCAGCTCCCGCTCCCGGGAGATGCGGGTCAGTTCACTGATCCGCTGTACTTTTCTCTCATCCATTTTATTCCCACTCCTTCCACACATCAGGCTGATAACCCACTGTCGCCTTTTTGCCATTGCGGACAATAGGGGTCTTGAACAGCCCGGGGTTTTCCAGCAGGGCCTGCTCGATGTCCTCCGTCCGCTCCAGGTAGGCAATGTGCAGCTCTTCGTATTCCCGGCTCTTTTCGTCCAGCAGTGGCTTCAATCCTCCCACCGCGCTTTTGACGCTGCGCAGCTCTCCCTGGCTCATGCCATAGCGGGCCACATCGATATCCTGAAACTTCACCCGCCGCTCTTTGAAATAGCGCTGGGCTTTTTTGGTGTCAAAGCACTTGCTCTTGCCAAAAATCTGTATATTCATGGTTTGCCTCACTTCTTTCCTGAATTCCATCCCAGTGTAGCATAAAACCGCCGCCTTCGTAAAGAGGGCGGCGGTTCTGCTGGTATCGAAAAAGTGTCGAAAGCCACTTTTTCGAGTTCTGCAAGGGTCTGCATGCACGCCTTCGGCGTACACTTGCCCCTTGAAAAGTGCAAAAACCGACGCACAGGTCGCCGGTTTTTGCGAATTGATTCAAAGTAGGGAAAAACTTCTTGCCCGTGTGGTTTTCCACAGTTTACGGCGGTTCTGTTCTCTATTTGCAGGAGAAAAGTCCCATCATTATTTCTGATAGACCACCTTGCCCCCTACCATGGTCAGGGTCACATGGGTGTCCAGAATCTGCTCTTCGGGAATGTGGAAAATATCCTGATCCAGCATCACCAGGTCGGCCACATAACCAGGGGCCAGACGGCCCTTGGTCTGCTCTTCAAAGGCATTGTAGGCGCCGCTGATGGTGTAATCGTCCACCGCCTGATAAATATCCACCTTTTCTGCCGGAATCCATCCGCCGGCGGGCTGATGCTTCAGATCCTGACGGCAAACGGCACAGTGGAGGTTGGCAATGGGGTCCAGATCTTCCACAGGAGAGTCGGTGCCATAGGATACATGAACACCCAGCTCATTCATGGTGTGGAAGGCATAGGAGGTATTGGTCAGTTCCTGGCCCACACGATCGGCACAGATGTGCATATCGTAATGGAGGAAAATGGGCTGCACCAGAGCGTGGACATCCAGATCGGCAAAGCGCTGGAGCAGCGGCCGGTCGGTGATCTGGCAATGGACGATGCCATGGCGGTTGGGATTCTTCCCATCCTTCAGCACCTTCGCATAGCTGTCCAGGCACATCTCGATGGCCTTGTCTCCGATGGCGTGGACGGCCACCTGCATCTTGTTTTCCTCGGCCAGAGCCACCAGGCCATCCAGATCCTCCTGGGACAGAGTGCTGATACCCCGAGTGCCCGGCTCATCGGCATAATCCTGACGCATCAGAGCTGTGCGAGCGCCCAGGCTGCCATCGGTGAACAGCTTCAGCGGTCCGATCTTCAGCCACTGGTCTCCGGTGCCGGTGCGATGGCCGTCATTGAGGAAGCGCTGGAACAGCTCTTTCTCCATCAGGCAGCACTGCATATACACCCGCAGGCTCTTCTTCTCATGGAGCAGCTTATCATAGACCCGAAGCATGGTTTCATAATTTTCTCCGGCCACATCGTTGGTCTGCACGCTGGTCAGACCATGGCTGGCGGCATACTCCATGGCGGCGGCCAGGATCTCTTCCATCTTCTCTTCGTTCTCTTCAGGCAGAATGGCTTGGTTTACAATCTCTTTAGCGCTGCTCTCCCGGACGATGCCGTTGGGATGGCCGTCGGCTTCCAGGTCGAACTGGCCGCCCTCCACCACCGGAGGATTCTCCCACACACCGGCCTTTTCCAAAGCCAGGGTATTGCACACCATCACATGGCCGCAGGCCCGGGTAAACAGCACCGGATGAACGGTGCTCACCTGATCCAGCAGCTGACGGGTGGGCATTGCAGGACCATCAGTGAAATAGTCCTGGTTCCAGCCCCAGCCCTCCACCGGCTCACCGGCGGGGACTTTATGCTCTTCGATGAACTTCCGGCCAGCGTCCACCACATCCTGCTGGCTGCGGCAGCCGGACAGATTCACCCGCAGCAGATTCTGGCCCACATGGTACAGGTGCTGATGGGTATCCACAAAGCCGGGGATCACTGTTTTGCCCTGGGCGTCCATCTTCTGGGCGTCCTGGGGTGCGGCGGACAACACCTCTTCGTTGGTGCCCACCATCTTGATGATGCCGTCTTCGATGAGCAGAGCCTGAGCAAAACGCTCCCGCTCCAGATACACATTGGCGTTATAAATGACAGTGTTCATGTTGTTTACCTCCCATCAGGCGCTCTGCCGGCTGTTATACCAGCGGAAGAAGTGATAGCATACAAAGCCCAGCGCGGGCACGGCCAGACCAATGATGGATGTGACAGGGTCTTCCACCAGGGTGTTGATCATCAGGCCGATAAAGATCAGAAGGGTGATGACCACGGTTACCGGATAGCCCCAAGCCTTGTAGGGCCGCTCCAGGTCGGGCATCTTCTTGCGGAAGATGAAGACAGCGCCGATGGTCAGGGTGTTAAAGAGCATGCTGGAGAAAATAACCAGGTTTGTCAGCTGATCCAGATCCCGCACCAGCACCAGAGCGATGGAAATGATGGCCTGCACGATCAGGGAAGCCGCAGGAGTCTTGTGCTTGGGATGAAGCTTTGCGAAAGACTTGAAGAAATAGCCGTCCTTAGCCATGGCGTAATACTGCCGGGGGAACACCAGGATACAGCCGTTGAGAGAGCCGAAGATGGCGGTAGCCATGGCGATGACCACAACGATCTGTCCGGCGCTGCCCAGCACGGTGTTGGCCACCTCGGTGCCCAGGTAGATGTCCCCGCCTTCGATCATGGAAGTGATCTGGTCGATGGGGAGCACCCGATAGACAGCGAAATTGAACAGAGTAAAAAGCACGGTGCAGCCCACAATGGCGATAATCAAAGCCAGAGGCAGGTTCTTTTTGGGGTTGCGGATCTCTTCCGAGACGATGTTCAGGTTGGTCCAGCCTTCATAGGCCCACAGGGAAGCCACGATAGCAAAAGCAATCATGCCGATCATACCGCCAATGGAGGGAGACGATGCGGGAATGGGGCTGAGATCAGGGGTCTGCTTTCCGGCAAAGATGCCTAGCACCAAAATCAGCAGGATGGGGGCCACTTTGGCCACCATGAAGATGTTCTGCACAATACTTCCCTGCTTGACACCCACATAGTTGATGGCGGTCAGCAGGATGATCAGGCCGATGGCCACCAGCTTGACGGTCAGATCGCTGATGGGCACCAGAGTGGAGAAGGCCTTGGGGAATGCGATGGCGATGGCCGCAATGGACCCGGCGCCGCCCAGAAGCCAACTGGAAAAGCCGCACATAAAGCCCACGGCAGGATGATAGGCCTCATTGAGGTACACATAACTGCCGCCGGCCTTGGGCATGGAAGCGCCCAGCTCGGCATAGCACAATCCACCCATCAGGGAGATCAGGCCGCCCAGAATCCAGACGATGAGGGACAGGCCCATGCTCATGCCGCTGCGCTGGAGGACATAGCTGCCCAGGTAGAAAATGCCCGAGCCGATCATAATTCCGCCGATGATGCTCACGCCTCCGAAAAGGCCGATCTCCCGGCGGAAGCCGCTTCCTTCGTTGGAGACGGCGGTGTTTTGGTTCTTACTGCTCACTTTGTTTCCTCTCTTTCCTTTTTGCGGATCTTCCCGCCCGCAGGGAACAAAAAAAGACTGCATCTACCGATGCAGTCTCAAGCAGCAAGAAAACACATCGATAGCTCCTCTGTCACAAAGACAGGAGTCCTGGTGATCTTCTCACCAGTCCCAACCAAACGCCATGTCTGGCGTCCGTTTCGGCGGTTTGGCCTTTCATCCGGGGTCACAGAATACCTTCTCACCCGGTTACTCATCCGTACCGCGCCTCTATCATCTTTTGTTGTCCCGTTTATCATACCACGGCCTTCCCCATTTGTAAAGCAAAACTTTTACAGTTTTCTTCCTTTTGTGCTATAATAATGCCTGCTGAACACACAGCGGGAGCCGAACCATTCTATAAAAGGGCTCAAAAACCCGCTTTTCTGAAACATCATCCCATAAGGAGCGCCGCCATGCCGCGAAACATTTCTCATACCGTGACAAAAGAAGAAGAAGGGCGCACCATTCTCTCTTTGCTCCGGGGTGTGCTGGGGTTTTCCGCTACTCAAGTGCGGCGGATGAAGGAGAGCGGAGGCATTCTGCTGGAAAACACCCCGGCCTACACCAACCAGCGAGTCCGGAAAGGACAAGTGCTTTTGTGCCGCATGGAAGAAGAACACTCCTCTCAGAACATTCTCCCCGTCCCCGGTCCTTTGTGCATCCGCTATGAGGACAACGATCTGCTGGTACTGGATAAACCTGCCGGGGTGCCGGTCCACCCTTCTCAGGGCCACTTCACCGACAGTCTGGCCAATTTCCTGGCTTATGAGATGGAAAAAAACCGGGGAATCCCCTTTGTCTTTCGGGGAATCAACCGATTGGACCGGAACACCTCCGGTCTGCTCACTGTTGCCAAGCATCCCCATGCCCAGCATCTCCTTTCCCGGCAGCTGCACACCGGAGAGTTTCATCGGGAATACCAGGCCCTGGTGTGTGGAGCCGTGCGACCCGTAGAGGGTACAGTGAATGCCCCCATTCTGGATATTCCCGGCGTGCTTCGCCGGGTGATCTCTCCGGAAGGGGCCCCGGCAGTGACCCATTATGAAACCCTGGAAGAAGGGGGCCCCTATGCTCTGCTCCGTCTATGGCTGGAAACCGGCCGCACCCACCAGATCCGCCTGCACATGGCCCACATCGGCCATCCCCTGGCCGGTGACTTCCTCTATGGCACCGAGCTGCCTCCTCCCTGCCCCGGACACGCTCTCCATTCCAGCTACATCCGCCTGCGCCAGCCCATCACCGGCGAAACCATCCAGGTGGAAAGCCCCCTTCCTCCCTTCTTCTCCCAACTGCTGCAAAAGACAAAATGAAAACAAAAAGGGCTGACCTTTCGGTCAGCCCTTTTTTCATCCTCAGAAAGAGGAATTTTTACTGCACATACCCAGCTTCTTTCAGCAGGGCGATGGACTTTTCCAGGTTGGCGTCGGAAACCAGGACAACAGGACCGGTGCAGCCCATGCCGCTTTCGGCATAGATCTTGTTCTTCCACAGAACATTCACCGCATCCTCCAGGTCCATGATCTCGATGCCGGCGATAGCGCCGGTGACCACTTCCTTGGGAGGAGCCACAACTTCTTCCGCCGGGGCGGCCTGCTTGTTGGCAGCAGCTTTCCGCTCCTCCAACAGCTTCTTCAGGCCAGCCTTGTTGGCGGCAGCAAACTCTTCTTCCGCAACCTTGAAGATGTTGCCCCGCACCAGCTGAGCAGCATACTTGATAGCGCCAGCGATCACAGGAGCGCCGGAAGCACGGGAGACGATCATGACCAGACGGTCATAGCCTTCGCCGATGCCCGGGCCATAGCCATAGCCCATGGCCTCGAAGCTGCCGCCGGTGGTGTAGGAAGAGAGCATCTTCACCATGATATTGCCGGTGAGGGAGTCTGTGACCATGATGTCAGGAGAGCCTACCAGCATATCGTTGCCGCGCATGACGCAGCCGCCATCGGCACGGGAGGACTCGGCGAAATGGATGTCATACCCATTTTCAGCCAGGGTCTTCAGAGCGCCTTCGGTCTGACGAGCGCCGTCCACATTCAGGATGCCCACAGTGGGCTCCTTCACGCCGCAGGTCTTGGCGGCGATGATGCCGTAGATGGCATTTTTGATCATGCCTTCGATACGGTCGGTGGAAGAGGTGCCGGTGGTGGTGGCGATGAACATCTCCTTGCCCTTACCAGGGGTCACCACCCGGCCCACGGTGGAAACACCGATGGGGAACGGATAGTGCATGGTGACAGCAGCGTCCACTTCCTTGTTGGCCAGCATTTCTTCCATCTTCTTATGGCCTTCTTCGTCGTCGGCCACTTTCACAGTGATGACGCCTTCGGCTTCCAGAGAGCCGATGTAATACACATCGATGCCCTCTTTGGCAGCCATCAGGGCGGCCTTCATGGCGTTTTCTTCGCCATGCTCACTGCCCATACCGGTGAGAGCTACCTTGGGGCGCTTGCCGAAGCTGCCGGTCTCCAGGCCCTGGGCGATCTCCATGAAGGTATTGGCAATGGTCTTTTCAATAAACTTAGACATGTTTCAACACCTCTTATTCGGCGTCAGCGTCAGCCATCAGAGTCTCAGCGAATTCCTTCATAGCCTTGGCGATCAGGCCCTTGACCTTCTCTTCGGAAACGCCTTCCTCCGCCTGGGCGCCACTGTTGGGCTGAATGGTGAAGGAAACACCGTCAAACAGGTTGGTCATACGGCCCAGGAACAGAGAGCCCTTACCGATGATCATAGCCCGGTTGATCTTGCCGGCCAGGATGTCCTCACGGGCAAAGCCGATGTAAGGAGCGCCGGAGGGGATGTGGCCCTGTGTGGGAGCCCAGCCCACCAGACCGTGCTTGGCGGGGAAGGAAGCCAGTTCCTTCTTGTCCAGCTCGCCGTTCTTCACAGCCAGAGCGCCGATCATCTTATAGTTGGCCAGAGGCACATCGCCAGCGCCAGCGGGCTTTGTGATGTCGGGGTTCTGCATCTCGGGGGAGAACTTGTCCACATCGGTGATCTTCAGGCCGCCCTTAGCCAGAGGAGCGGCAACCAGGGAACCGATAACATTCTGGGGAGCGGAGCCAGTGCCAACGCAGTGACGGCCCAGCATATCCAGGTTGATTTCGGGGTTGACGCCGTCGTTGGCGCTGATGACCACAGCGAAGCCGCCCAGCACATCTTCGATAGCGGGCAGACCCTTCTTCACATGGTCCTTGCCGTTCATGCCCAGCTTGGCGGTGCAGCCGCCAGCGGTGACGATAACGGTCT
>OGGQ01000720.1_pt1 | contig 47408 bp, 50 predicted proteins | sample 1571191 | NCBI WGS metagenome assembly OGGQ01 (sample SAMEA2582061, study PRJEB24529) | metagenome | biome: Human gut stool | place: China | collected 2011
GTATACAATATATAATTTATGCTATTATTATAATATAGTAACCGAAAGAATACTATTGCTTTTATAAATAAATTTTGTATTAATTTTTGAACATAATTCACAATATTTATATTCTATAGAATATGGTATAATAATACTGCCAAACATTTGGCAGGAAAAATTTGAAAATATTACTGAAAGGTGAGAGTATATGCAGTCCAATCTAGGCGGAACAAGAATCGAACATACTTCTATTACGGAAAAAGTGGCAAACTGGCTCAGAATCTCCATAATTAAGGGAGATCTTAAATCGGGCACAAAACTTACGGAACAAAAGGTAAGCAAGCTGCTTGATGTCAGCACAACGCCGGTCAGGGAAGCGTTCAGGACCCTTGAAGCTGAAAACCTGCTTATACATAACCCGTATTCCGGAGTCTGCGTCGCGGAGATCTCGCCGAAATATCTGGTCGATATATGCGAGATGAGAAGATTTTTGGATATTGGAAGCTCTGATACCATAATGGAAAACGCCACGGAAGCGCATATAGAGGAACTGTATGAAATCATCGACGGACTCAGAAACTTTGACCCGGTGGGCATCGGGATGGAAAAAATAGACGAGACGGAGAGATTCATAAAGGAAGAAGAAAAATTTCATCTTGGTGTCGCCAGGATAACAGGAAATATGGAGCTTGAGAATATGGAGAAAATATTGCTCAAAAAGGCTCATGTTTTCCGACTGATGCTTGTTAGCACCTTCCCGAGCACAAACCAGATGGAACTTACTCTCAACGAGCTTGTCAGAATAACCGAGGCCATAGAAAAAAAGGACAAAAAAGCCTTTATTGACGGAGTAACAGAACATTATGGAAGGTCGGAAAGCAAAAACAGGGAGCTTATCAATCTCCTGAAGGACTACAGCGGAAAAAACGTGCTGTCGGATTGAAGCGGAGAAAAGGCGTAAACAGATGCGATCCCTGATTATTAGTATTCTCAGAGCTTTTTAATCGTAAAATCATTTTAAATTGCTTTGTCTTGTGATATAATATACTTTTAAACAGAAGATTATCGGAGGTAATAAAATGGCGTTAAGAAAAATAAGAACCGGAAATGACGAATGTCTCAGAAAGGTTTGCAAACCGGTCAAAGAGATCAATAATACAATGCTTACACTTTTGGATGATATGGCTGATACAATGTATGACGCGGACGGAGTGGGACTTGCCGCTCCCCAGGTCGGCATACTGAGAAGGGCCGTTGTTATCGACGTCGGCGAGGGACTTGTTGAGCTTATCAATCCGGAAATAGTGGAGACCGAGGGCAGTGTCAAAGATAATGAGGGATGCCTGAGCATTCCCGGAGCCACGGCCGAGGTAATAAGACCGGCATACGCAAAGGTAAAGGCGCTCAACAGGAACGGAGAAGAGATAACAATCGAGGGCAGAGGTCTTATGGCAAGGGCTCTTTGCCATGAGATAGACCACCTTGACGGAATACTTTATATTGATAAAGCCGTTGGGGACATAATGTATTGATAAAAGGAGAATTGCTTTTATGAATGTTGTTTTTATGGGAACGCCTGAATTTGCCGTTCCCACCCTTGAAGCCCTTGTTAAGGAGCATAATGTGTCGGCTGTCGTTACTCAGCCTGATAAGCCTAAGGGCAGAGGCAAAAAAATGATGTTTTCCGCCGTTAAGGAAAAGGCGCTTGAATATGGCCTAACGGTATATCAGCCTGAAAAAGTAAAAGACAGCGATTTTGTCCAGGTGCTTAAGGAGCTTGCGCCGGACATAATGGTTGTTGTCGCCTTTGGCCAGATTTTATCCGAGGAGATTCTCAACATTCCGAAATACGGATGTATAAATGTCCATGGCTCGCTTCTTCCGGAATACAGAGGAGCCGCTCCCATACAGTGGTCGATAATCCATGGAAGGGAGTATGGCGGGGTAACCACGATGTATATGGCGAAAGGGCTTGACAGCGGGGATATGATACTCAAAGCTCAGGAAAAAATCCGAGACGACGATACATACGGAAGTCTGTATGACAGGCTTTCCGTAATAGGAGCGGATCTGCTTATAAAGACTCTTGAGCTTATCGAGAGCGGAGAGGCTCCAAGAACGCCCCAGAACGAGGCCGAAGCTACGGCCGCCCCTATGATAACAAGGGAGATGGAGCATATTGACTGGAATAAAAGAGCCGTCGATATAGTAAATCTTATAAAAGGGCTGAATCCTCAGCCGGTGGCTCATACGCTTTTAAAAGGGGAAAAGCTGAAAATATGGTTTGCCGAGAAGGAAGGAAACGGATATACGGGAACTCCCGGAGAGATAGTTGACGTCAGGAAAAAGGATTTTGTCGTTATGACTGCCGACGGAGCGGTAGCCGTTAAGGAAGTACAGGCTCAGGGCGGCAAAAAAATGACAACCGACGCTTATATGAGGGGACACGCCATTGATAAGGGGACGATTTTAGAATAAACAGGAGGTAATTATATGCCATTCTATTATTATTTTGACTGGAGCTATATCGTTCTTGTTTTGCCGGCGCTCATACTCGCGTTAGCGGCTCAGGGAAAGGTGTCGTCGGCGTTTAATAAATACTCAAGGGTGCCAAGCAGGGTAGGTATGACCGGAGCGGAGGCCGCCAGACGCATTATGGAGTTAAACGGGATATATGATGTGAGAATAGAGAGGGTAGCCGGAAATCTTACGGATCACTATGACCCCACGAAAAAGGTTTTGCGCCTGTCGGACAGCGTATATTCAAGCAGTTCCATAGCCGCTATCGGAGTGGCTGCCCACGAAAGCGGCCATGCCATACAGCATGCCAACGGATACGCTCCTCTTGTGCTGAGAAGCATTATGGTTCCTGTGGCGAACATAGGCTCAAGACTTGCCATGCCGCTCATACTTCTTGGAATAATTTTCAGCTTTACATCTGTTATGGGAAACTCGCTCATAACATTTGGAATACTGCTTTTTGGGATTTCCGTTCTGTTTACGCTTATAACCCTTCCTGTGGAGTTCAACGCGTCCAGAAGAGCGATAAAATGTCTTGAAAGCAGCAGGATATTATATGATGACGAGCTTGCGGGCACAAAAAAGGTGCTGAGCGCGGCGGCTATGACCTATGTCGCTTCGGCCGCTGTGGCGCTTGCCAACTTCATAAGGCTGATCGTTATTTTCGGCGGCAGAAGAAGAGACTGATATAAATAAAATTAAGGACGGCGGAGAGCGGATCGCTTACGCCGTTTTTTTATGCGGACATTTATAAACATAATGACCGGAAAGAGCCTGAAAATATAATAACAAATCTTCATATATCAAAAAAGGAGGAAATATATTTAACAAGATAATACTTATGGAGAGATCCTTTTGGACAAACTGAGTTTCAGAAGCAGGAAAAGGCTTTTTATAGTGCTTGTCTGTTTTGCGCTGTCGCTGGCCGTGCTGAGTATGCGGGTAGGATATATAATGCTCTTTAAGGCCGAGGAATATCAGAAGATGGCCTATGAACAACAGACAAGAGACCGGCTGATAACGCCTAAAAGGGGGGACATACTGGACAGAAACGGAAAGGGCATGGCGGTCACGGAATCGGTAAGCGCCGTATCGGTCATACATGCTCAGATAGAAAACGAGGAGGAAACGGCTGAGGCTCTCGCGGAAATACTTGATCTTGATTATGAGGAAGTGCTTGAGGACGTCAGTGAAAACGTGGCTCTTAAAAGAATAAAATCCAAGGTGGATAAAGAAACCGCGTCAAAGCTGAGAGAATTGGAACTGCCGGGGGTTATGATAGATGAGGATGTGGAGAGAACATATCCTTATTATACGCTGGCGGCAAGCGTTATAGGATTCGTAGGAAAGGATAATCAGGGAATAATAGGTTTGGAGAGCAAATACGAGGAATATCTTAAGGGCGAGGCCGGAAAGCTGCTTACGCTTACGGACTCCAAAGGAAGAAGGGTCAGTGACTCGGAGGAAAGAATCGAGCCGGTAGACGGCGAAAACCTTGTGACAAGCATTGACGTGGTCATACAGCAGTATGCCGAGCAGGAGATTGCGGCCGCAGTGGAGGCTAAAAACGCGAAAAGCGGACTGATAATCGTTATGAATCCTCAAAACGGCGAGATCTATGCTATGGCAAATTATCCGACATTTGACCTGAACGAGCCTTTTACTATCAATGACGATGAGCTGGCGGCCCTTTGGGATACATTTACGGCTGAGGAAAAAAACGATTATCTTAACCATATGTGGAGGAACAAGGCGATAAACGATACATACGAGCCGGGAAGCACGTTTAAGATCGTAACGGCCTCAACCGGACTTGAGGAGGGGGTAATTACGCCTGAAAGCAAATTTACATGCACCGGCTCGATGGTCGTCGGAGGAAGAACAATAAAATGCTGGCGCTATCCCAGAACCCATGGCGAGCAGACGTTTGCCGAGGGAGTAAGAAATTCCTGCAATCCGGTGTTTATGGCTGTGGCCGAACGCATAGGCGCGGATGCGTTCTATGATTATATGGTGAAATTCGGATTCGCGGAAAAAACAGGCATAGATTTAAACGGCGAAGCCGTCGGCATACTCCATGACAAGGATGATATCGGCCCCGTGGAGCTTGCCACCATGAGCTTTGGACAGACATTCCAGATAACGCCGATACAGCTTTTGAGAGCTGCGGCGGCCGTGGTCAACGGCGGCAGACTCGTAACTCCGCATTTTGCCCTAAAAACCGTGGACGACGAGGGCTTTACCCTAAATACTTTTGACTGGCCGCAGGGCGAGCGCGTCATAAGTGAGGAAACGAGCGAGGAAATGAGAGAAATACTTGAATCGGTCGTCGCGGAGGGAACGGGAAACAAAGCTCAGGTGTCGGGCTACAGGATAGGAGGGAAAACGGCCACAAGCCAGAAACTCCCCAGAGGAAGCGGAAAATATATCGCCAGCTTTATGGCGTTCGCTCCGGCCGATGATCCGCAGGTAATGGCGCTTGTGCTCATAGACGAGCCTGAAGGCGTATATTACGGAGGAACCGTGGCCGGACCGGTGATGAAGGATCTGCTTTCAAATATCCTGCCATATCTGAATATAGAAAAAACGGCGGAAATTGAATGATTTTAAACCGGCTGAATTATTTACATAAGCTAAGGCCTGTGATATAATCAATTAGTTATAGAAACAGATAGTTTGGGGAGGTCTTTGAATTGAGACTGGAAAGTCTGCTTAAAAATATAGATCATAAAATTGTAAGTGGTTCTGCCGATACTGAAATAAAGTCCGTCAGATACGACTCGAGAAAGGTGGAAAAGGGAGATCTGTTCGTATGTATAACCGGTTTTCAGACCGACGGACATAAATATGCCGCATCCGCCGTTGAAAAAGGAGCCGCGGCCATAGTCTGCGAGCATGAGATCGAAGAGATAAAAAACAGCGGAGTTACTGTAGTCGTGACGGATAACACAAGAAAGGCTCTGGCGCTTATTTCCTCGGCATATTACGGTCATCCGGCGGATAAGATAAACGTTATAGGAGTGACCGGAACCAACGGAAAAACGACTACGACCTATCTTATAAAAACAATACTTGACAATCTCGGACATAAGACAGGCGTTATAGGCACAATAGGCAATATGATAGGCTCGAAAAAACTCCATGCCGACAGAACGACGCCGGAAAGCCTTGAACTTCAGGAGCTTTTCCATGAGATGGCCGAGGACGGCGTGGAGTATGCCGTAATGGAAGTATCAAGCCATTCGCTTTCCCTTGACAGGGTCGCCGGCGTAAATTACAGCACGGCCGTGTTTACGAATCTGACACAGGATCATCTTGATTATCATAAAACCATGGAAAATTATATGAAGGCCAAGGGAATACTTTTCTCAATGGCTGATAAAGCCGTCATAAACATTGACGACCCTGCCGGAGCTTATATGAGAAACGTATCAAAGGGCAGCGTTATGACAACCGGAATTGACAGCGAAGACGCCGACCTGAGAGCGGAGAACATATCCGTAACGGCTCAGGGAGTAAGCTATACCCTTGACTACGATGGAAAGCAGTATCCTGTAAAGCTCAACATACCGGGAAGGTTCAGCATATATAATTCCCTTGGAGCCATCGGAGCCTGCCTTATGAACGGAGTGGCGATGGATGATATAATCAGCGGCCTTGCCCTCAATGAGGGAGTGCCCGGAAGATTCCAGTCCGTGCCCAACTCCCTTGGAATAACGGTAATAGTAGATTACGCCCATACGCCCGACGGCCTTGAGAATATACTTGAGACGGCTCATGAGTTCGCTGAAAAAAGGATAATTACCGTATTCGGCTGCGGAGGAGACAGGGACAGGACAAAACGTCCGCTTATGGCCGGGATAGTCGGAAAACTCTCGGACTTTGCCATAATCACCAGCGATAATCCGAGGACAGAGGATCCTGAAGCCATACTCAACGACGTTGAGGCCGGTATGATACCGACGAAATGCCCGTATCATAAAATAGTCGACAGACGTGAGGCCATAAACGAGGCCATAAAAATGGCCGAAAAAGATGATGTTGTCATAATAGCCGGCAAGGGACACGAGGACTATCAGATATTTGCCGACAGGACGATACATTTTGACGATGTGGAGGAAGTCAGCAAGGCTTTGGCGGAATTGGAAAAACAGGAGAGAAAATAATGATAGCTTTGAATATATCCGAGGCGGCAAGACTATCCGAAGGAAAAATGATTGGACGTGACGGCATTATAAAGCGCGTGTCCACCGATTCCAGAGATGTTGACGGAGACTGCCTTTTCGCGGCTATAAAGGGCGAAAGGTTTGACGGCCATGACTTTGTGGAAAAAGCATGGGAAAACGGCGCTGCCTGCGTTTTATCATCAAGAGAGATAACGATTCCTGAAGGGAAAAGCGCCATAATAGTTGAGGATACGAGAAAGGCGCTTCTTGCTTTGGCGGGCGGCTATAGGAATATGTTTGATATTCCGGTATGCGCCGTGACAGGAAGCGTGGGAAAGACGACAACTAAGGACATAATAGCCGCCGTACTTTCCCAAAAATACAGCGTGCTTAAGACAAGCGGAAATTTCAATAACGACATCGGAGTGCCGAAGACGATATTCTCGATCGGAGAGGAACATACCGCCGCCGTCATTGAAATGGGAATGAACCACAGATGGGAGATAGACGCGCTTGCCTCGGCGGTTACTCCGAACATCGGAGTAATAACTAATGTTGGAGTTTCACATATTGAAAATCTCGGCTCAAGGGACGGAATACTGGCGGCGAAATGCGAAATGCTTCCCCATATAAGAAGGGGAGGGTACGCCGTATTGAACGGAGACGACGATATGCTCACCAAAATAAAAGGAAACGAGAGCCTCTATGGGCTTCCCGCCGGCGTGAAAATACTTTGGTACGGCATGTCTTCCGAGACGGACGTTTACGCCGAAAATATAGAACCCCTTGGAATTGACGGCGTGAAATGCGTGATACATACGCCTAAAGGAGCCTTTGAGACGGTCATTCCCGTTCCGGGAAGGCATATGGTTTATAACGCCATGGCCGCGGCGGCAGTGGGCGTCATAAACGATATGGAACTTGAGGACATTAAAAACGGAATAGAGGGATTTTCTCCAACGGGAATGAGAATGGAGAGGATAGCCCTTTCAAACGGAGCCGTAGTAATTGACGATTCCTATAACGCAAACCCCGTTTCCGTAAAGGCGGCGCTTGACGTTCTGGCTTCCCGTGACGGAAAAAAATACGCCGTTTTAGGCGATATGCTGGAGCTTGGTTCCTTCGCGGCCGAGATGCACAGAGAAGTCGGAAGCTACGCGGCGGAGAAAAATATTGACGGGCTTGCGGCCATCGGAGCTCATTCCGCCGATATATGCGCAGGGGCTTCCGAAGGCGGTATGGAAAACGTCACAGGGTATTTAACGGTGGATGAATTTATAGGCTCGGGATTTGTTCCCGAAGGTACGGTGCTCATAAAAGCGTCCCACAGTATGAATTTCGGCAGGATTGCCGACTATTTCAAGACGTTCTGAGCCGCTTGAAACAACAAAGGAGTAATATTGATGAATCTGCTTACAAAAGGAATATACACATTAATAATCGCGTTCATACTCGGCGTGCTTGCCTGCCCAACGCTCATACCGTTTCTGCACAGGCTGAAATTCGGACAGACTGTCCGCGACGACGGCCCTCAGACACATTTGCAGAAAACCGGTACGCCGACCATGGGAGGACTGGCGTTTCTGGCCGCATTTGCCCTTTCGGCTCTGTTTATGACGCCGACCCATGAGACCATCGCGGTCATACTCGTTACCATGGGATTTGGGCTTATCGGATTTGTTGACGATTATATAAAGGTCGTAAAAAAACGCTCCCTTGGCTTAAGACCTATGCAGAAGATAATTGGGCAGCTTGTGATATGCGCTCTTTTCATTGCTTATCTTTACGGTTCCGGAGTAGGAACGGAGATATATGTTCCGTTCGGCGGAGGAATGACGTGGGATCTTGGCGTGCTTTTCATACCGTTTTGCGTCATAGCCGTTCTGGCGACGGTAAACGGAGTAAACCTGACGGACGGTCTTGACGGCCTTGCCGACGGCGTAACTCTTATAGTGGCAGTATTTTTCACCATGTGCGCCTACGCGGCCGGAAACGGCATTGTTACGGCCGGCGGAGCGATGATAGGCGGACTTTTGGCCTTTCTTATTTTTAATTCGTATCCCGCGAAAGTATTTATGGGCGATACGGGCTCTCTTGCTCTGGGAGGATTTATCGTTTCCTGCGCCTTTATACTCAAGATGCCGCTTTTCATACTCATAGCGGGCATAATCTATGTTATAGAGACGCTTTCCGTGGCCATACAGGTAACGGTTTATAAAAAGACAAAGAAACGTGTTTTCAAGATGGCTCCGATCCATCATCATTTTGAGCTTTGCGGATGGAAGGAGACAAAGGTCGTAACGCTCTTTTATATAATAACAGCCATTGCCTGCCTTGTGGCATATCTCGGGGCGCAGGCGATATTCTGATACTTTTGCTGAAAGGAAGAAATAACAATGTATTCAAATAAAAAAGTAATAGTCTGCGGGATGGCGAGAAGCGGAATTTCCGCGGCCGAGCTTTTGGCATCGGTTGGAGCCGACGTAACGATACAGGATATCAAGCCTCTTGACGCCCTTGAAAAAATACATGATCTGGACGAGATGAGGAATAAGGGAATAAAAATATACGCAGGAGCCAATCCCGACGATATAATAGGGCAGTTTGATTATGCCGTTATGAGTCCCGGAGTGCCCTGCGATCTGCCGTTTGTCAAAAAGGCGGAGGAACTCAATGTAAATGTCATAAGCGAAGTTGAACTCGCTTATACGCTTACAAAATGCCCCGTCTGCGCTATAACAGGCACAAACGGAAAGACAACGACAACGACCCTTGCCGGACTTTTGCTTGAAAGAAAATATAAAAACACGGCCGTTGTCGGCAATATTGGAGTGGCATATTCCGAAAAAGCGCTCTCGCTTACAAAAAACGATTATGTCTGCGCCGAAATCAGCAGTTTCCAGCTTGAAACGTCACATACGTTCAGACCGCATATAGCGGCGGTTTTAAATATTACCCCGGATCATCTCAACAGACATAAGACAATGGAAAATTATGTTGCCGTGAAGGAAAAAATATTCGCAAACCAGGGACAGGATGATTTTACGATATTAAATAAAAATGATCCCTGCTGCATCAGGATGGCGGATAAAACTGACGGCAGAGTATTTTTCTTCTCCAGCGGGGAGAAGCTCGATGAAGGAATATATCTTGACAGGGACGAGATACATATAAAATGGGACGGCCTCGACGAGGATGTTATAAACGTAAACGAACTTAAAATACTCGGTGTACACAACTATGAGAATGTTATGGCCGCCGTTGCCTGCGCGGTATGCGCCGGAGTCGAAATGGATGAGATAAGAGATGTGCTCAGAGAATTTAACGGAGTGGAGCACAGGATAGAATACTGCGGGACATTTGACGGGGTTGATTATTATAACGACTCCAAGGGAACGAATCCGGACGCGTCCATAAGAGCCGTGCTCGCCATGAGAAAACCGATAGTGCTTATCGGCGGAGGATATGACAAGGGATCCGACTACGACGAGTGGGTAAGGCTTTTTGATGGAAGAGTAAAACGCCTTGTGCTTATCGGCGTAACGGCGGAAAAAATAGCCGCCTGCTGTGATAAATACGGATTTAAAAACTATGAGTTTGCCGAAACATTTGAGGAATGCGTTGAAAAATGCAAAGCAGCGGCAAAGGACGGGGACTGCGTGCTTCTTTCACCGGCCTGCGCGAGCTGGGGAATGTTTGAGGATTACGAGCAGAGAGGAAGAGTGTTCAAGGAACTCATAAAAAAGGGACGCTGAAAACAGTCCGCGCGTAAGGCGCTGTTGTTAAACGGCATAAAAACCGGATAAAATTCAGGCGCGATGAATAAACAGGAGGTAAAGCATGGCCGACTATAAAAAGAAAGACGGCAACGTCTACCAACTGAACAGAAGAATAGAAGAGGATATTCCCGACAGAAGCAGGATGAGACTGAGAGACATAATCAATCCGCACCCATTCAGGGGCATAGACTATACGGTTCTAATTATCGTGCTTATACTTGTTATGTTCGGACTGGTTATGGTTTTTTCATCCAGCTATTATTACGCCATGACAGAACCGAAATTCAACGATAAGTTTTACTTTTTCAGCAGACAGCTCAGATGGGCCATAGTCGGGCTTGTGGCAATGGTTATGTGTATGAGCATAAACACGGAATTTTTCAGGCGTGTGTCGGTCTTGGCCTATGTCGCCATCATTGGCATACTTGTAGCGGTTCTTGCCATAGGAGTTGCGACCAAGGGCTCTCAGAGATGGCTTGAGATATTGGGAACGTCCTTCCAGCCATCCGAGTTTGCGAAATTCATAATAATAATATTTATGAGCGGCTTTGTCATAAAGCACCGGAATCTGCTGAACGGCAATTTCATTATGTTCATAAAATGCGCCCTGCCGGTAATCGTCGCCGCCGGACTTATCGCTATGGAGAACCTTTCCACGGGTATAGTAGTTATGGTCGTGGGACTGATGATAATGTTCGTGTCGAGCAAAAAAGTGCTGAACTTCGTTGTTTTCGTCGTTGTAGGATTTATCGGATTCGTAATAATGGTTGCCATTGAGCCGTACAGAAGGGCGAGAATAATGGGATGGCTCGATCCTTGGAGCGATACGATCGACAACGGATATCAGATAGTGCAGTCACTTTTTGCCGTGGCGTCGGGAGGCCTTTTCGGGCTGGGAATAGGCCAGAGCAGACAAAAGACATTCATACCGGAGAGTTATAATGACATTATTTTCGCCATTATATGCGAGGAGCTCGGGCTTGTCGGAGCTATAGTCGTTATACTGCTTTTCCTTATTCTCATATGGAGAGGAATCAAAATAGCGATGAACGCCAGAGACAAATATTCTTCCTACGCCGCGACGGGAATAATAACCATGATCGCCGTGCAGGTCATAATAAATATAGCGGTTGTTACAAATACCATGCCAAATACAGGTATGCCTATGCCGTTCATAAGCTACGGAGGAACATCTCTTGTAGTAACTATGGCGTCTATGGGGCTCCTGCTCAATATTTCGAGAAACTGCAGAAAATAAAACCAATAAATAAAGCATAAATACATAAAATATGCTCCGGAGGGAGCGGACTTTCAATTACCAAAGACCGCCGCCTGTCCGGAGCTTTTATTATTTAATCGCCAAAAACTATCAATAAAAAACTATCAGTAAAAAGGAGGATCCCAAAAGTTTTATATCAATAGACGAAAAACTGGCTCCAATAGATGGTGTTTCCGCTTTTATAATATCCCACGCCGATGCGGGTAAAATTTTCGTTTAATATATTTGCTCTGTGACCGGAGGAATCCATCCAGGCCTTTACTACTTCGGCGGGAGTTTTTTGACCGTAGGCGATATTTTCTCCGGCTCCGGAATATGTAACGCCGGCCTCCGAAAGGGCTGTGAAGCAGCTCCTTCCGTCGGGACGGGTATGAGAAAAGCTGATTTCGCTTTCCTTCGCTCTTACCTGCGCCGCCGATTGGACAAGAGAGTCGCTTTCAAGCTCGCTAAGGCCGTATTTTTCCCTTTCGGCGTTCACAAGACGGACGACCTCAGCCGTGTATCCGGTTTCGTCGGATATTTGCCCTCCGCCGGATGTGTCGCCGTCAGATGTACCCGGGTTCTCCGGAAAAACAGGAAAATCAGGCTCGGTCGGAGCGCAGGGGTCATACACAGTTTCGGCATCGCAAAAACAAAAGCAGTTTTCCGGCATAGGACATAATAAATTTTCGCTGTTATCGCAATTATCGGTATAATACGGAGCCGTAAAAGACCAGCGGCCATAGAGGCTTCCGTCGGACTTAATAATTGAATTACAGTTTAAACGGTTTAAAGAGCCGTTTTTATAACTGTTTACGCGAAAATTCCCATCTCCGGCATAAACACTTGCCGGAAAGACGGAAATAATCGCCGCAGTAATAATTGGCACAATTCTCTTTTTCATCTGTCTTTTCATTCTAACATCTCCTTAATTATTAAATTTATATTACAAATATATTACGGTTATATGTTAATACTTCCTATGTGTGTTATCAATGGTATATTGTGGTTAAACGAATGATAGAAAATGATAAATTATTTAAAAAGTCCCTGAAAATGGACGTTTCCGAAAGATCAATATATGGAAACCGGTTTGACAGTAACATTTTTCCAGCGGAATAATGAAAGCCGAAAGGGTGACATAATGAGATATGGACTGTTTACATTGACTGAAAGATTATGCTATCATATAAAGATAGAGGGTGATTTACTATGATAGAAACTGTTACTTTGGATAATGGACTGAAAATAGTTTTTGAGAAAATACCATATGTCCGCTCGGCAGCTTTCGGCATATGGATAAAGACCGGAACAAGGTATGAAAAACCGGAGGAAAACGGGGTTTCTCATTTCATAGAGCATATGATGTTCAAGGGAACAAAAAAGAGAAGCGCAAGGCAGATAGCCGAGGAAATGGACGCCATGGGAGGGCAGATAAACGCCTACACGACCAAGGAGTACACATGCTACTATACAAGGGTGCTGGACAGAAATTTTGACGCTGTTCTTGATGTTTTAAGCGATATGATACTCAATTCAAAATTTGACGCCGGCGACATCGAAAGAGAAAAGGACGTTATAGATGAAGAGATAGATATGTATCTTGACGCTCCGGAGGAACTTGTGCATGACGCCCTTGAAGAAGCCGTATGGAGAGAGACGAGCATGGGCATGCCCATATGCGGCACAAAGGACTCCCTTGCCGGACTAAACAGAGACGTTATAAAAAGTTATTATGAAAAAAATTACAGGCCTCAGAACGCTGTAGCTGCCTTTGTCGGAAATTTTGACAGAGACGCGGCAGTCGAAAAGATAAAGAAAGCGTTTGGAGGCTGGAGCGGAGACAAATACGAGAAAACGGAGTACGGCAAGGCCACATATGTTCCCTCAAAAGTAATGATCGAAAAAAATGTAGAGCAGATACATCTTTGCTTTACATTTAAAGCTCCCGAAAGGGACAGCAGGCATAAGTACGCCCTCGCGGTTTTAAACACCCTTTTCGGGGGAGGAATGAGCTCAAGGCTTTTCCAGAAAATAAGGGAAGACGAGGGACTTGTATATACGATATACAGCTATACTTCGGCCTACAGCGACACGGGAGTAATGACGGTTTACGCCTGCACAAGCCCCCAGAAAGCTGAAGCCGTTATAAAAAGCGTTTTCAGGGAAATATCCGCGATAAAAAACGAGAAAATAGAGGACAGGATAATAGACGTAACAAGGGAGCAGATAATAAGCAACTATATTATCGGCGGCGAGAGCACGGCCGGAAGGCTGACGACAAACGGCGGATCAATGGCGCTGACCGGAAAGGTGCCTGAGGTGGAAGAGGTGCTTGAGCAGATGGACAGAGTTGATTACGCTTCCGTCAAGGCCGCCGTAGACGAGGTGTTCGACCCGGATAATTTCAGCTTTTCGGCGGTTGGAAATATTGAAGGAATAGATATAGAGGGAATGATGAACGATGGAAAACAGATTTTATATAGCAAGAACTGAGGATGCGGCGGATCTTCCGCTACCGGCATATATGTCGGAGGGAGCGGCCGGTATGGATCTTTATGCCAACGTGAAGGAAGAAGTGACCGTTGAAAAGGGTTCTATAAAGCTGATTCCGACGGGCATAAGGATAGCCCTGCCCGAGGGCTTTGAGGCGCAGATAAGGCCAAGAAGCGGACTTGCCCTTAAAAACGGCATAAGTCTTGTCAATTCTCCCGGAACGATAGACTCGGACTACAGGGGCGAGATAGGCGTTATTGTCATAAATCTCGGTGAAAACGATTTTGTTGTAAAAAGGGGCGACAGGATAGCGCAGATGGTCATAAACCGTTATGAAAAAGTTGAATGGACGGAATGTGCCGATCTGGATGAAACTGAGAGAGGCGAAGGAGGATTTGGACATTCCGGCGTATAAAAAAACGGCTTTGAGAAATACTTATTCTGGGGAAGCGGTAAAATCTCTTGCGAAGGAGGAGTATTATGAGCTCGAAAGCCTGGGATATTATCTGCCTTACTTTAATAATCATCGGGGCTCTCAACTGGGGTCTTGTTGGATTTTTTAACTTTGACCTTGTGTCGGCCGTTTTCGGCGGAGGGCTTAGCTGGATAGCGAGGATAATTTTTGCCGTTGTCGGTCTGGCGGGCATATACGGACTTTTTATGTACGGCCGGTTAAAACGCAGAACGGAATAATTTTATAAAATCAATTATCTGCCGCCCTGACAAAAGGGCGGCAGAAACTTTTTATCGAATATTTAAGACTGCTTTTTGCAGTTTTTTTCTTACGAAATGATTAAAACTATTGTAGCCTGTCTAAGGTTTATGTATACTTTAATAGGATAAATCTGTTTTGGAAAGGCGGGGGAAAAATGAAAAAGTCATTGATATACATCGCGGCGGCAGTTTTGACAGCCGTATCGCCATACAGCGCTTTGGCTGGGGACGGCACGGAAACAGCCGTTGACAATTTTGCTATGGAAGAAACCTCTTCGGAAGAGACTTCAGCGAATGAGACTGCCATTGATGAGGCGAAGAACGAACCAGAAGAAAATATGGAAGAATATAAAGAACCGGAAACCAATGTATCTGAGAAACAGGCGGATACAGCGGAAACATCGGACGATTCGGAAATCAAAGGAGCAGATGAAAAGACGGAAACAGACGGCGAAGAAGTTAAAGACGAAGAACCGTCAGAAGCGGATGCCGAACCGTCAGAAGAAGGAGCGTTTTCCGATGTGGAGGCGGATATATGGTATGCCGATGCCGTTGATTTTGTTACATCAAGGGGAGTAATGAGCGGAACATCGGAAACGACATTCAGCCCCGACGCTCCGGCGACGAGGGGAATGGTCGCGCTTATAATAAAAAATATAAATGGCACGGATGAAAAGGTATACTGGTCATATCTTGACGTTCCGGAGGACGCATGGTATGCCGACGCCGTAGCGTGGTGCTCGGATAAGGACATAATGGAAGGATACGGAAACGGATATTTTGGCCCCAATGACAGCATAACGAGGGAACAGCTTGTCTCGATCCTTTACCGATATGCCCAGTACAGAAATTTCAGCAATCTGGACACAACGGGAGTTGAGCTGCTTAAATACGGAGATTACGGCGACATAAGCGGATATGCAGGAGGCCCCATGCAGTGGGCGCTTAAAAACAGCATTTTAAGCGGCAGGGATAACAATCTTCTTGAACCAAAAGGAGTGGCCACAAGAGCCGAGATCGCCCAGATAATAAGAAATTTTATGGTGTTTTATACAATCTGACATAATTAAAAACAACCCTTTGGAAAAAAGTCCAAAGGGCATTTTTATTCAGATGGCGAACTGACTGTTGTAAAGTTTGGCGTAAAATCCGTTTTTTTCAAGCAGCTCGCTATGGGTTCCACGCTCAATTATATGGCCGTCCTTCATAACAAGTATGACATCGGCATCCTGTATAGTTGAGAGACGATGAGCGATAATAAAGCTTGTGCGTCCCTCCATCATCTGGTGAAACGCATGTTGGATTTTCATTTCGGTTCTGGTATCAATAGATGATGTGGCCTCGTCAAGTATGAGTATGGGCGGAAGGCAGAGCATTACCCTTGTTATGCAGAGGAGCTGTTTCTGACCCTGGGACAGGCTTCCGCCGTCCTCTGTTATAAATGTATCGTAGCCCTGGGGCAGCCTTTTTATAAAGCTGTGGGCGTGGGACGCTTTGGCGGCGGCAATGACCTCCTCGTCTGTGGCGTCCGGTTTTCCCATGACAATGTTTTCTCTTATGGTTCCGCTTTTAAGCCAGGTGTCCTGGAGCACCATTCCGTAATTTGACCTGAGACTTTTTCTTGTTATGTTTCTTATATCATACCCGTCAACGGACACGCTTCCGCTGTCAACATCATAAAAACGCATAAGAAGGTTTATGAGAGTCGTCTTTCCGCATCCGGTTGGGCCTACTATGGCTATTCTCTGACCTTTCGCCGCGCTAAGATTAAGATTTTCTATTAGGCTTCTGTCAGGAGAATAACTGAAATATACGTTTTTCAGTTCCACATTGCCGTCTGCCGTACCAAGAACAACGGCGTTATCGGAGTCCGGAGTCTGAGGCTCCTCCTCGATAAGCTCAAATATTCTGGCGGCGCAGGCGATGGCGTTCTGGAGCTCGGTGATAACTCCGGATATCTCGTTAAATGGCTTCGTATACTGGTTGGCATAGCTAAGAAATGCCGAAAGCTGTCCGACGCTGAGATTCCCGCCTATTACCGAAAAGGCTCCGACTATGCCGACGCTCGTATATACAAGGCTGTTGACAAATCTTGTGGAAGGATTTGTGATTGACGAGAAGAAGGTTGACAGAAGGGACGCTTTTTCAAGACGCGAGTTTATTTCATCAAATTTTTTCATAGATTTATCTTCATGGCAAAATGCCTGAACAACTTTCTGATTACCTATCATTTCGTCTATAAATGCCGTTTCCTCGCCCCTTGTTTCTGATTGCAGGCGGAACAATCGGTATGTTCTTCCGGCGATGAAGGCGGCGACAAACAGGGATATTGGTGTAGCAAGAAGCACAACTAAACTTATGACAGTGTTGATCCTGAACATAAAAAACAATGTGCCAAGTATGGTCAGAACACCTGTAAAAAGCTGTGTGAAGCCCATAAGCAGACCATCGGCGAACTGATCCACGTCCGCTATTACACGGCTGACTATGTCTCCGGCCGAGTGGTTATCTATATATTTGAGGGGGAGTATTTCTATTTTTTTAAAGGCCTCGTCCCTTATATCCCTTGTCACGTTATAGGTTATACGGTTGTTGCATATATTCATAGCCCATTGGCTGAGGGCGGTAAGAGCCGCTATTACGGCCATTTTAGCGGCTATGGGAGCTATGGCGGCAAAGTCTACCATACCTTCGCCTATTATACAGTCTACTGCTTCCCCTGTAAGCAGCGGAAAATAGAGAGTCAATATAACAGTTATTACCGCGAATATTAAAGAAAGCGCGAGGGTAAAACGATAGGGGCGTATTTTTTTGAGGACTTTATTGATTGTTCTTATTTGATAAGAGCGATCTTTTTTTGTTTTTTTCAAATTTTTTCCAACAGCCATATTTAATCCTCCTTCCTGTTTTTAGGAAACTGGGAATAATATATTTCCTGATATACCCCGCAGGACTCGAGGAGGCTGTCATGGCTTCCAATTCCGGCGATTCTGCCGTCATCAAGAACGATTATCTTGTCGGCGTACTGTATCGACGATGCCCTTTGGGAGACAATAAATACAGTCGGGGAGTTTTCCATTTCTCTTATTGCCTTTCTTAATGCTGCGTCTGTGGCGAAATCCAGAGCCGACGCGCTGTCGTCAAGAATTAGTATTTCGGGTTTTCTGACAAGCGCGCGAGCTATGGTAAGCCTTTGCCTTTGTCCTCCGGAAAAGTTTTTGCCACCCTGAGCTACTTCTGAGTCAAGACCTTTTCTCCGACCTTCTACCACGTCCGTGGCCTGGGAAATTTTAAGGGCTTCATAAATATCCTCATCGGAGGCGTTTTCGTTGCCCCATAGCAGATTTTCCCTGATTGTTCCGTTAAAGAGAACGGCTTTCTGCGGGACAACGCCTATTTTACCGCGCAGAGCCTTAATACTATAGTCTTTCACATTTTTTCCGTCAACAAGAACCTCGCCGGAGAAGGCGTCATAAAATCTTGGAATCATATTTACTATGGAGCTTTTGCCGGAACCTGTTCCGCCGATTATTCCGATGGTTTCCCCCTTTTTAGCGGAGAAGGTTATTTCCGAGAGCGAGTCGGTTTCCGACGAGCCGTACCGGAGAGACACGTCCTTAAACTCCACCGACATATCGGTATAGGTATCACCCGACTGGGAAGGAGACTCAACCATAGATGAGCTTATTTCAAACACGCTCTGAACACGGTTTCCGCAGGCGATGGTCTTATTTATTAGGACGATTAGATTAGCCAGCTTTATAAGCTCAACCAGTATCTGCGACATATAATTTATGAGCGCCACAACCTCGCCCTGGGATATGGCTCCGGTATTTACTCTTATGCCGCCTACCCATATAATTGCAACTATGGAGAGGTTGACCACCGCATAGGTAGCCGGATTCATAAGAGCGGATATTTTTCCGACGAATATCTGAAGGGAAGAGAGAGACTCGTTGGCTTCCTCAAAACGTTCTATCTCGCCTTCTTCCTTATGGAAGGCTCTTATTACTCTGACGCCGGTAAGATTTTCCCGGGTAATGCCAAGAACGGTATCAAGGCGGGACTGAACTTTTTTATATAAGGGTATGCTGACATACATTATGATAAAGACTATAACGGCAAGCAGGGGGATGGCAACGGCAAAAATAATGGCGGATCTCACGTCAATGATGAACGCCGCCACCATCGCTCCCACAACAATAAAGGGTGAGCGCATAAACAGCCTAAGAAACATATTGACGCCGTTTTGCACCTGATTGATGTCGCTGGTCATCCTTGTTATAAGGGTAGATGTGCCTATGGTATCCATTTCCGTAAACGAAAGTGTCTGAATATGCTCAAAGAGAGAATGCCTCAGCTTTGCGGCAAAACCACAGGCGGCTTTGGCAGAAAAGTATTGGGCCGTAATAGAGCATATAAGGCCGATCAATCCAAGAAGGATCATTATAAGGCACATTCTTATAACATAATTTCTGTCGCCAAGCGGTATGCCTACATCTATGACTCTGGCCATAACGATGGGAACAAAAAGCTCAAATAAAGCCTCCAGCATTTTAAAAAGCGGCGCCAGCACCGATTCAATTTTGTAGTCCTTTAAATAGATAAGTATTTTTCTCAGTACTCCACCTGCTTCCACGGATATGTTTGACTTTAAGCCAAGCCGGGCACATATTTCATTTATATATAGAGTTGATAATCAGCTGAAAATATATTACCATAAATTTATATATATTAAAAATATTATAAAAATATATATTCAATACATTTTTGATATAGGAGATACTATGGACATAAAACAGCTTATTTATTTTACAACAATAGTAGATGAAGGAAACATTTCATCGGCGGCGAAAAAACTCCACATCTCACAGCCGCCGCTAAGCAATCAGATACACAATCTGGAAAAGGAGCTTGGCTGTGTGCTTTTTGAGAGAGGGGCGAGAAAGATACAGCTTACCGAAGCTGGCCTGATATTATACAGAAGAGCGCTGGCTATCTTAAGTATGACCGATACCGTAAAAAGAGAACTTACCGACTACAGCAGCGGCATGAAGGGCGTGCTCAGGCTGGGTGTTGTTTCTTCCGTGGGGAATATTGCCCTCGACACTTGGCTGAAACCGTTTTCAGAGAAATATCCGGGAGTGAGATACGAGCTTTCCGAGGCTAATACCTATGTCATAGCCGACATGCTTCGTTCAGATATTATAGATATGGCATTTGTCAGATCGCCGTTTAACTATGATGATATGGATATGATACCTCTGAAAAAGGAAAAAATGTACGCGGTAGGCGATAAAAAATTTTTTGGCGGAGGCTCGGCAAAGATACTGATGAAAGAAGTGGGAACAAAACCTCTTATCATTTATAAGAGATGGGAAAAGATATTTATGGGTATTTTTAAGGAAGACGGATTGCAGCCTGACATAATATGCCTGAATGATGACGCAAGAACAACGGCCGCCTGGGCTGAGGCGGGTATGGGGATTGGCATAATGCCAAGCTCCGCTTTGAGTATGCTGAAAAAGGAAGATACCGTATCCGTTGAGATTGATGACAGCCGAATAGTGTCGGAGATATATCTCATTGCGCATAAAAACTCATATCGTTCGCCGATAGCGCTCGGTTTTTGGAACTTTGTAAGAGATTGGGAAAGCGCTGATTCTTAAGAATAAAGTAATTTATATATGGTTGATTTTAGTTTAAAATTATATAAGGAGGAATTGTCAGGAAAACATTTTATTTAGGAGATGATTCTATGAAAAAACTAATAACATTAATTTTAGCGGCGTCACTTCTCACGGGATGCGGTTCCAATACTTCAAACGGTGAGGAACAGCAGACAGAACAAAGCGTAAAAAACGAGGAGCAGCAGAATACAAACGCATTTGCCGCCGAAGCCGACAGCAATATAAATTCCGAGGAACCTCCGGAATTTCTATCAGACGAGAATAAAAAGCTTTTTGAGAGGGCCGAATATATAACCTTTTTCACCCTTGTTTCAACGGGATTTGACAGTACCGTTGATGAAAGCAGGCTTACAACGGATTTTGAGGGAAGCGACGGCTCTCTCTACGCTTACGAAACGGATTATATGTATTCGGATTTTGAGGACTATATTTCCTCAGTATTTACCGGGGAAGCGCTGGAAAAGGTAAAAAATGATCTTGGTTCATATTTTGAGACAAGCGACGGAAAGCTCTGCTGGGTCAACGCGGCAAGGGGAACAAATATTTTTTATGTAGATAAAACATTTGAACTGATTAGCGAAACCGATGATAAAATAGAATTTAAGGCCATAGCAAACTATTCCGGAGAGGCGGTTTACGGTTCAGAGGAAGCCTTCAACGAATCCGGCGACGGAGGCGAGTACGCTTGGAGTGAGGAATATAACTTTGAGCTGGTGAAAACCGATGACGGCTGGAGAGTAAGCCGGTTTGAATATTGGAAATAATAACGGAGGATATAATGAAATACGATTTTGACAGAGTGATCGACAGAAGAAATACGCTTAGCTGTAAATGGGATATGGCGGAGAAGGACGTGCTCCCCATGTGGGTGGCTGACATGGACTTTAAGACTTCTCCCCGAATTATCGAAGCTCTGGAAAAAAGAGCTCAAAGCGGTATATTTGGGTATTCAGTTTATACGGACGACATATATGAAGCCATAATCGGATGGTTCAAAAGGAGACACGGATGGGAGATCAAAAAGGAATGGATACAGTTCAGCCCGGGAATAGTTCCCGCTCTGCATGCTTTTTCCAGGACATTTGTAAAACCCGGTGAAAAGATACTTATGAACACTCCTGTATACTATCCTTTCTTTAAGTCCGCCCAAAGGAACGGAGTGGAAGCTGTATACAGTCCGCTGATCATAAAAGACGGAAAGTATATGATTGATTTTGATGATCTGGAAAAGAAAGCCGCTGATCCTCTTGTGAAAATGTTTTATCTTTGCAGTCCCCAGAATCCCGGCGGACGGCTTTGGACAAGGGATGAGCTGGAAAGGATAGGGGAAATATGCCTCAAAAACAATGTGCTTGTTGTTGCCGACGAAATACACTGCGATCTTGTGTATCCCGGAAACAGGCACATTCCATTCGGCACTCTTGACGATGATATTAACAACAACGCTATAATCTGCACGGCTCCGACAAAGACATTTAATCTGGCCGGGCTGCAGATTTCATCTGTCATAATCAAAAATCCGGAAATCAGGAAAAAATACTCGGAATATATGACAGCTTCCGGCTTTGATTACGGCGAGGCCGGGATTTTTGGGCTTGAGGCTTTGAGGGCGGCCTATAATTATGGAGATGAATGGCTGGACAGCCTTATGGAATACATCCGGGGAAACCTTGATTTTCTCCGTGAGTATGTCAAAAATAATATGAAAAAGGCGAAGGTAATGGTGCCGGAGGCCACCTATCTTGTATGGATGGATTTAAGCGGTTACGGTATGGACGGTGAACAACTCCACGAGACACTTCTGAAAAAGGGCAAAGTTTGGCTTGATGAGGGATATCTTTTTGGAAAGGCAGGAGAGGGCTTTGAAAGGATAAACATCGCCTGCCCCAGAGCCACGCTTGAGGAGGGGCTTAAAAGAATGAGCGACTGTCTTGGAGAAATTTGAGAAATAAGGTGGGATATCATGAAATATATAACGGATGACAAAGGGCTTGACTCCGTAAAATTTCTTGAGTTTGCCCGTAAAGTATGGCCGGGTGAATATGACGCCGTAAAAACATCCGAGGCCATTAAAAAAACCATAAATATTACGGCCTATGACGGAGAAAGGCTTGTGGGCTGTCTCAGGATACTTACGGACGGATATTTTTTCGGAACCATAACAGAATTGCTTGTTTTGCCGGAATATCAGGGCAGAGGAATAGGAAGCCGTCTATTGAAACTGGCTTCCGACAGCGCTCCGACAATGCTTTACTTTGGCTCTCAGCCGGGAGTTGAGGAATTTTACGAGAAAAACGGCTGTAAGAAAAGTTTGCAGTCATATATTATTGAAAAATAAATCCGATAAATATGACCGGCCTGCGTAAATATACTCAGGCCGGTTTTGCGTTTGATCCGCCGCGGCTTATATATTATTTGTTTTCAGCCTTTTTTACCGGTATCCATATCTCGAAAACGGCGTTTTGCGGGTCCGGAGATATATAAAACTCCACATCCGGCCACTGGTCATACTCGTATCCGGATGATGGCAGCCATTCTGTAAATATTCTTTTTTCAAGCACTTGGATGGCCTCGGGGCTTTTGCCGCTGCCCTCAAATACGGCCCAGGAACGCGAGGGCACTACAAGGGTTTCAAAGCCGTTGGGGACTTTGTCCGAAATGACCGCTATAAAATACCTCCATTCTTCGCCCTCACCGCATTTGCTGATTCCGAGGACCCCTTTTTTATCCTGTGACATAATTTCACAAAGACTCTCAATGGTGCCGTTTGAGGCGCATTCACCCCAGAATAAGGGTATTTTCGCGAAGTTTTTTTCTATTTGCCTTTCCATAGGTATTGATTTGCCTACTACCTGAAAAGCGTTCTTTTTTTCAATTCTGTAATTCATTTCGCTCACTCCTTTGATTGTAAGAATAAATGTAAGCGGAGGATAGGCCTTGAGGATAGCTCCGCCTAATTTCGCTGCGGACGGGGCAACGCCGTGAACGCTTTTAAAGGCGCGGTTGAAAGCCGTAGGCGAAGAATATCCGTATTTCAGCGCCGTGTCGATCACTTTCCCACCGCTTATAATGTCCGCGGCCGCCAGGGACATTTTTCTTCTGCGCACATATTCGGAAAGCGGTATTCCCGAGATATACGAAAACATCCTCTGAAAATGATAAAGTGAACAGCATGCTCTTTGAGCCGCCAGAGAATAATCGATATCGCCGGAAAGGTTTTCCTCTATATATTTTACGGCGTCGTTAAGTCTTTCTATCCAATCCATACTATCAGCTCCACGATCAAAGTATAAACTGCGGAATTTTATTTTTCCTCTCTTTTGATGCCCTAAAAAGAGCGGGCAAATCAAATATTATTATACCATGGTAAACAGGCCGTATAATACTTTTTTTAACTGCGCATACTTTTTGTGCGGGAGGTGGCGAAGTGGAAATATTTATTAAGCCGCTGAAAAAGGCGTCCCTGACTCATAAAAGCTGCGTCCGTCTAAAAGACGCCGCGGAAGTATACGTTGCCGGCGGAGATCAGGCTGAGGTTGAAAATATAACAATGCTAAATATTGATGCCGACAGAAACGGCAGATATATTATTTCGGCTCTGGATATGGTAAAAAAAGCGGCAAAATTATGCCCGGAAGCAGGCATACAATGCATGGGAGAAACGGAGACGCTGATAGTCCACAAGGCAAAGAAAGAAAAACACAACAGGATTTTGGACATTATCAAGACGGGCTTTGTATGCGTCGTTCTTTTCGGCGGAGCCATGACAGCCATAATGAGTTTCCATTCCGACGCCCAGATGCCGGCCGTCTTCCAGAATATGTACCGTATTTTTTTCGGCATCGAGGCGACAAAGCCATATATAATTTATATTCCCTATAGCATTGGACTGGCTGTCGGAATAATAGTTTTCTTCAACCATTTTGGCTTGAAAAAGATAACCGAGGATCCCACGCCCATAGAAGTTGAAATGACGACATACGAAAAGGAGTCCGACGAAAGCGTGATAGACCGTCTTGAAAAGGAGAAAAACAATGGAAGCAGTTAAGTACGCCGCGCTTATAATTTTCGGGCTTGGCTCAGGGGTAGTCGTTTCGGCCGGAGTATTCTCGCTTATAGCAACGGTAGCTCTCATACCGAGAATGGCGGAGAAAACAAATACAGAAAACCGTATAATGCTTTACGAGGAAGCAATAACCCTCGGAGGAATAGCCGGAACGCTGGCCATGTATGTCAATTTTCAAATTCCTGTCGGGCATATTATAGCCGCCTTGTTCAGCCTGTGTATCGGCATTTTTTTCGGCCAGCTGGCGGTGTCCATCGCCGAGGTGCTGAATGTATTTCCGATATTCGTAAAACGGCTTAAGCTAAGACGATGCGTAAGCGCCATTGTCGTTGCGTTCGCCTTTGGAAAAGCGGCCGGATCGCTTATGTATTTCCTTATAAAGGGATTTTATTCAATGATATAGGAGGAATGACATGGATTCTTCAAAAGAATTTGAACGCCGCAGAGAATACGGCGAAATGGTGAAAAAAGCCTCACCGCCCAGCGCGCTTCTTTCCGACTGTGTGAGAGCATTTGTCTCGGGAGGTTTTATATGCTCCATCGGGCAGATTCTAAGAAATTTTTTCCTGTCGAAGGGTTTTTCAGCGGACGAGGCGGGACTTTGCGTGTCTCTCATACTTATTGCCGCCGCCGTGCTTTTGACCGGATTCGGCCTTTTCGGAAAAATAGGAAAATTCTGCGGAGCGGGAACGGTAGTGCCGATAACGGGATTCGCTAATTCCGTGGCGTCTCCGGCGATAGAGTTCAAAAAAGAGGGATGGGTGTTCGGCCTTGGTGCAAAAATGTTCCAGGTTGCCGGCCCTGTCATAGTTTACGGAACCATAACATCAGTCGCGGTTGGAATAGTATATTATATAATCGGGTCAATAGTTGGGTAAAATGGTCAAAAGCCGTCTAAATAATGAAGATTAAACATAAAAGGATGAATGTATATGTGTAAAAGACTGGGAAGGCACACGGTAAAGCTGGAAAAGCCGGTATATATAACGGCTGCGGCTTCCACCGCGGGAAAGAAGGAGGGGGAAGGCCCCCTTGCGGGAATGTTTGATATTGTTCTCGACGATGATCTCTGGGGAGAACAATCTTGGGAAAAGGCTGAAAGCAAACTTGTAAGGGAAACATTCTCTCTGGTCATAAAAAAGGCGGAAAAAGAGCCGCGGGATATAGATCTATGCGTTTCCGGAGATCTTCTTGACCAGGTCAGCGCTTCCACATTCGGTCTTCGGGACATCGGGGTGCCGTATCTCGGTATATACGGGGCATGCTCTACCATGGGCGAGGCAATGGGACTTGCGTCAATGCTCATTGACGGAGGATTCGCGGAAAATATAGCCGCCGGAGCGTCCAGCCATTTCTGCGCGGCCGAAAAGCAGTATCGGGCGCCGCTGGGAATGGGAAACCAGAGACCTCCGACGACAACTTGGACGGTGACCGGAGACGGAGCCGTAATGCTCAGCAAAAACGGCAAAAAGGATGATCCCATAATAACGGAGGTGCTTACCGGCGAAATAACAGACCTTGGAGTAAAGGACACGAATAATATGGGGGCGGCGATGGCTCCGGCCGCGGCGGAGCTTATGAAAGCCTATTTTGATGAAACCGGAAGAGATCCGGATTATTTTGACCTTATAGCAACGGGAGACCTCGGATATGTAGGACGCAGGCTCGCTGCTGAGCTTTTAGAAAAAGGAGGCTGTAAGATAGGTGAAAACTATACCGACTGTGGAATAGAAATATTTGACAGAGACAGCCAGGACACCCATTGCGGCGGAAGCGGATGCGCCTGCTCGGCATTGGTTTTTACGGCTAAATTCTACAGAATGCTTAAAAGAGGGGAGATAAAAAGGATGCTTTTTTTGCCTACGGGGGCTCTGCTCAGTACAACGACAAGCCAGCAGGGAGAGAGCATACCGTCCATCGCCCATGGGATAGTCATAGAAAGCGGGTGCGGAAAGAGATGAGTTTGTTTGACAATATTTTAAACGCCTTTTGGGTCGGCGGGCTTATATGCGTGCTCGGACAGATACTTATAGACAAAACAAAGCTGATGCCAGGAAGGATACTTGTTATATATGTATGCGCCGGATGTATTCTCGGAGCGGTTGGGATTTATGAGATTTTGGTTGACTTCGCCGGAGCAGGGGCCACGGTGCCGCTGACCGGCTTCGGATATAATCTCGCGAAGGGAGTAATGGAGGAAATAGACAGCACGGGATTCCTCGGCATATTCACCGGAGGATTGAAATCGGCCGCCGGAGGAATAGCCGGAGCGGTGCTTTTTTCATGGCTTGCGGCCTGTGTATTTGAGCCTAAGGGAAAATAAAAACCGGTGATTTCAGCGAAAAAAGTCTGAACCATTGGGATTCAGACTTTTTATATACAAAATTATTTGCTATTATTTTGCTTCTTCAGCCTTTTTTTCTTCAGCCTTAGCTTCCTCAGCCTTGGGAGCGGGCTCGGCAGCTTTCTTTTTGCGTCCGAAAAGGCCTTTCTTTTCTTCTTCGGGTTCGGGCTCTTCCTTGTTTGAAAGGTTGGGCTCTTTCACCATCGCGATTTCGCTTTTGATAACGGGAACTCTTACGCCTTTATTCATACCGAACTCAACGATGAAACACTCAGCCGTAACGTCTACGACTCTGCCATACATACCGGTGTTGCAGAGAACCGAATCTCCGGGTTTGATTTTTGTTCTCATCTCTTCCATCTGTCTCTGTCTTTTTTTCTGAGGCCTGATGGACATAAAGTACATTGCTGCAAAGATAACGATGATATAAATAAATATCCATGACATTGAAAGTCCGCCGCCTGCCGCTGCCTGTGTCGTCGTTTCAGCCGCCGCTCCTGCAGAGGCTGCCGCTTCGCCTGAGCCGATAACGGTGTTTACGCTGTTAAGAAAAGTTTCAAACATTTTTTTCGCTCCTTTAAAAATTAAACTGATTTCGGATGTTCGCCGAAAAACCTAGGTACAATTATATTAGAATTGCCTTGCTTAGTCAAGTTAATAGCCGTTTTCTAATGACAAATTTATTTGCCGCCGTTTTGTTTAAATCCTTCGAGCTTGGCTTTTTTGTAGCTTTCAAACCTGTCACCGTCAAGGGCGAGCCTTATTTCCTCCATCATTGTGTTGAAGAAATAAAGGTTATGCATTACGCAAAGCCTCATGGCGAGCATCTCTTTGGCTTTAAAAAGATGCCGGATATATGCCTTGGAGTACCTTCTGCATACAGGACAGTCGCACGTTTCGTCGATGGGCGTATCGTCCAGCTCATATTTGGCGTTAAGAAGATTCAGCTTGCCCGAATTGGTATATACATGGGCATGGCGGCCGTTTCTTGCCGGAAGCACGCAGTCAAAGAAATCAACTCCTCTTTCCACGGCCTCAAGAATATTTTCCGGCGTGCCGACTCCCATAAGATAGGTTGGCTTATTCTGCGGAAGATAGGGCACAACCTCGTCAAGTATGTGATACATTTCCTCATGGGTCTCTCCGACGGCAAGACCGCCGATGGCGTAGCCGTCCAGATCAAGCTCGGAAATGCGCTTTGCGTGCTCTATCCTTATATCGTCATAGACAGCGCCCTGATTAATTCCAAAGAGCATCTGTTTTTTGTTTATCGTATCGTCAAGGGAATTGAGCCTGTCAAGCTCAGCCTTGCATCTGTAGAGCCATCTCGTAGTCCTTTCCACGGAATTTTGAACGTAGCTCCTGTCTGCAAGAGCCGGGGAACATTCGTCAAAGGCCATGGCTATGGTTGAAGCGAGGTTCGACTGTATGCGCATACTCTCCTCCGGGCCGATGAACAGCTTTCTTCCGTCTATATGGGAATTGAAGTAAACGCCTTCCTCCTTTATTTTTCTGAGAGAAGCAAGGGAAAAGACCTGAAAGCCGCCGCTGTCGGTAAGTATGGGTTTGTCCCACACCATAAACTTGTGCAGTCCTCCGAGTTTTTTAACTACCTCGTCGCCGGGGCGAAGATGAAGATGATAGGTGTTGGAAAGCTCGACCTGGCATTTCAGCCTTTCAAGATCCTCCGTGGAAACGGCTCCCTTTATGGCCGCCAAAGTGCCGACATTCATAAATACCGGCGTCTGTATGATTCCATGGGGCGTATGGAACTCTCCGCGCTTGGCGCGTCCGCTTGTTTTAAGTAATTTATACATATATTCGTCTCCGTCTTTGATTTTTCTGATTTTTTTTCACATTTTTATATTTTACATTCAAAATATTATATTTTCAAGGCACGAAAGAGATTTTTGTGGTATACTTAACATCAGGTAAGTTTTAAATGGAATTTTGAGTTCCGAACAGTATGATTTTAAGGAGAAAAATATGATCGATTTTATCGCTACTTCGACCTTCGGCCTTGAGGCCTGTGTTAAAAGAGAGATAACAAAACTGGGATTTGAGAACATAAAAACATTTGATGGGCGAGTGGAGTTTACCGGGGACGAAAGCGCCATACCCAAAGCGAATCTGTGGCTCAGATGCGCCGGAAGAGTCTATATAAAAATGGGAGAATTCAAAGCCCTTTCGTTTGAGGACCTTTTTCAGGGGACAAAGGCGCTTCCATGGGGAGACTGGATACCCGTTGACGGAAAATTCACGGTAGTCGGAAAGAGCGTAAAAAGCACTCTTCATTCCGTGCCCGACTGCCAGGCCATAGTAAAGAAGGCTATTGTTGAGAAACTGAAAGAAAAATATGACGTGGACTGGTTTGACGAGACCGGGGCGGAATATACGGTTCAGGTCGCGCTGCTCAAGGATGTAGCGACGCTTACCATTGACACCAGCGGATCGGGACTGCACAAAAGGGGCTACAGAGCCAACGCGCTTGACGCTCCGCTCAAGGAAACGCTTGCGGCGGCCATGGTGGAGCTGAGTTATTGGAACAGGGACAGGGTGCTTTTGGATCCGTTCTGCGGCTCGGGAACAATACCTATAGAAGCGGCGCTTATGGCCAGAAATATAGCTCCCGGACTCAACAGGCATTTTGCCTCCGAAAAATGGGAAAGAGTGCCGGAAAAACTGTGGAAAGAGGAAAGGCGCAGATGCTACGAGGCCATAGACTATGACTGTATGCCCAAAATTTACGGAAGTGACGTTGACCCGGCGGCCATTGAGCTGGCAAAGGCAAATGCCGAGCTGGCAGGCGTTGACGACTGCATAACATTTGAGGTCAAGCCCGTGAAAGAGCTTGAGCTTTACGGCGATTACGGATGTCTTATAACGAATCCGCCCTACGGAGAGCGTTTGGGAGAGGTCAAGGAAGTTGAGAATATGTACCGTTCCCTCGGAGGAACTATGAATACGAACAAAACGTGGTCGACATACGTTATAACGTCCATGGAATATTTTGAAAAGCTGTTCGGAAGAAAGGCCGACGCAAAGAGAAAGCTGTTCAATGGAAGGATCAAAATAGACTACTATCAGTTTTACGGACCGAGACCGCCCAAAATATCCGAATAATTATCAAAAACGCCCGGCAGAAGGCATATAAGCCTGAATACCGGGCATTGATTTTATTTATATATGTTTTCAACGGTTTCTTTTGTATACTCGATGAATTTTTTGACCGTATCCGTGGCGTATTTATGCGATTGTATCGCTATGCCAAGCTCACGGTAGATTTTCGGCCTTGTCTCCATTATTTTTATATTGTCGTCCCTGCCCTTGAGAAGAAGCTCGGAAAGTATGCTCATGCCAAGTCCGCGCTCGACCATGGAAAGTATTACGACGTAATTCATATGAGAATTGCTTATGTCTGGGGAAATTTCATATTTTTTGAATACCCTGAGTATGTCCTTATTAAGTCCATAGGATGGCATAAGGAATTTTTTGCCGTTGAAGTCCGTCAGAGGAAATGATTTATTAGTGTGTCTGTCATCCGGAGGCATGATGGCAAGAAGAGGATCTTTTCTTAAAGGTATCCACTCGGTGCGGTACTCGTCCTGCCTGCTTAAAAAACCGATGTCAACGGTTCCGTCCATTACCCAGCCGTATATTTCGTCGGCCCCTCCGTCCTTTATCTCAAAGGTAACGTCCGGATAATCGGTGTTGAACTTTTTTACGGCGTCGCTGAGCCAGTGCATTATGATACTTGTGTATGAGCCTATCCTTATGACGGAATCCTTCATGGTGTTAACGCGTTTTATCTCAACGTCAAGGGCCGTATTGGCCTCGACGAGTTTTTGTATGTAAGGCAGTATCCTGCTGCAATTAGGAGTTGGCTTTACGCCGTGATGACCTCTGATAAGAAGCTGGAAGCCGAATTCCTGCTCAAGGCTGTTCATCATATGAGTAAGACCGGACTGCGTGCAGCCAAGAACGTCTGCCGCCTTTGTGAAGCTCCCGAGATTAATAGAGGCAAGGAGCGCTTCGTATTTCTTTGTATCCATAGGCATTTCCTTTCAAATAAAATATGATGATCGTTCATATATGTATTAAATTATATAACATTTAAGCACTGAAATCAATGTTAAAGTTCAGTGTAAAATTTTAATGAGAGACAATGATTTTTATTATAAATACCCATACTATGGCTTATGGCACGTAGAAGAGTCGTTTATTTTTGGCAATAATAAAGCGGGGAGCATTTTATAGATTGAATTATTCTCCAAAAAGCGTTATCATTTTTTATATAGAATAAAAAACGGCAAAGGAGGCGGAAGCCGTGTATAAAACAACAGTTACAGAGGACAGACGGGAAATATTCACTGTCTTAAAGGCTTTCCTGGCCGGGCAGTACGATGCGAAAAGACTTTTGTATTCCCACGTTTCATATAAAAATATAGAGGGATCAAGATATAACGTCACCGATTATGAGGATGAGCTTTCATTTACACGCTCCGGAAGGATATGGCTTGTGAGAAGGACGGAAAACTTTAACAGCGACTTTGAGAAGGAATCCATGGAAAACATAAAACGCAGAATATCCCAGGGCTGTATAAAGGCCGACGATTATATAAAGGAGCTCTGCGAGTTTCCTATCAACGGAGAACTTACAATAGTAAGAGAGATCGATCCAAACAGGCAGCCGAGGTGATTGGCCGCCTGTTTTTCTTTTTATGCAGGATGCCTGCATAAATTTTGCATAATCTCATTGCAAAGAGGGAAAAATCTGATATAATAATATAAGATATACATGTAACGTGTGGAACTTTGGTGTGAAAATATTATGATAATGGAGGAAGATAGATATGGCAGAAATTAAAGAAGCAAACGGACAGATTCAGATTTCGGAAGAGGTAATAGCTATAATCGCCGGAACGGCAGCCGCTGAGACAGAAGGCATCGCGCTTGCCACGGCTCCGGTAAACGCCGTAAAGGGATTTTTCGGAAAGAAAAGCCAGTCCAAGGGCGTAAAAGTAACGGTTGAGGAATCAAACGCTCTTATCGAGGTAGAGATTTCCGTTAAATTCGGCATAAACATCAAGAAGGTCTGCGAAGAAGTGCAGGCAAAGGTTAAAAACGCCGTAGAGACAATGACAGGCCTTACGGTTTCAGGTGTCAACGTCATCGTTTCGGATGTATGGGCAGAGAAGGAAAAACAGGTTCCCGCAGCCGAAGAGATGGATGAGGAGACAAAAGCAGAGTAATTTCTTTAGAGTAAATATGGCTGTCGTTATTTGGCAGCCTTTTTATATGTTGGGAGGATAAAGCGATGGGACGCAGAAACGCCAGAAAACTCGCATTTTATTTATTGTTTCAGTACGACTTTGTCAGGGACGGAAACTATGACGAGGTCAGAGACACTTTTCTTACGCTGGCCGATGAAGAGATCACGGAAAACGACAGGGAATACATATTATCAAAGACCGGCGGCGTTATGGACCATCTTGAGGAGATCGACCGTACAATAGGCGACTACGCAAGGGGATGGACCGTTGAAAGAATGTCAAAGGTCGACAAGGCTATATTGAGACTTGCCGTGTATGAGATAAAGTTTTCGCCCGACGTTCCTGACGGAGTCGCTATAAACGAGGCGGTTGAGCTTGCGAAAGTATACAGCTCCGACGAGGCTCCGGCGTTCATTAACGGAATACTCGGAAAGGTAGTCGGAAGTGGGGCGGATGCTTGAGCCTAAAGTATATTCCGTCTCAAGGGTGAGCGGGTATATTAAGACCATGCTTGAGAGCGACTATGTTTTAAGCAGCATTTGGGTCGCAGGAGAAATATCGAATTTTAAAAGGCATGGAAGCGGTAACTTGTTTTTTTCTCTCAAGGACAGCGACAGCGTGATTCGCTGCGTTATGTTTAAGGGAGACGCCGCTGCGCTTCCGTTTATGCCTGAAAACGGAATGTCGGTGATAATATGCGGATATGTGACGGTCTATGAGAGAAGCGGTGAATATCAGATAGTCGTCCAGCTTATGAAACCCGACGGCGTTGGGGCGCTTACAATAGCTTTTGAACAGCTGAAGGAAAAGCTGGCCTCGGAGGGACTTTTCGACAGCGATTTCAAAAGAGAGATAAACCGCAGGCCGTCCAATATCGCCGTTGTCACATCACCCACGGGGGCGGCGGTAAGGGATATAATAAAAATAGCCGGACAGAGAAACAGTTCCGTGTCAATAACGGTGATACCGGCGCTGGTGCAGGGCGATATGGCCGCCGAATCCATTGTTGAGGGCATAAGGCTTGCAAACAGGCTGAAAAAAGCGGATACGATCATCGTCGGACGAGGCGGAGGAAGCATAGAGGATCTTTGGGCGTTTAATGACGAGAGGGTGGCAAGGGCCATATTTTCGTCAGAAATACCGGTGATTTCAGCCGTTGGGCATGAAACCGACTTTACCATAGCAGATTTTGTCGCTGATCTTAGGGCGTCTACTCCGTCAAACGCCGCGGAACTGGCTGTGGCGGACATAAATGAGGACAAAAGACGGGCTGAAACGCTTATTATAAAACTTGAGAAATATGCCGGCATCGCATTAAAAAACAGCGGAGACAGGCTTAAGAGAGCGTTGGAAAGCCCGGCGTTCGCTTATCCGCTTGATAATATCAGTGACAAGGAAGAAACTGTCAAAGCCCTGATGTCACGGCTTAAAAGAGAGACGGAAATATCCGTGCGAAATACCGAAAACTGTGTCGCGGAAAAAGTAACCGCGCTGGAGGCGCTTTCTCCGCTTAAAGTGCTGGCAAGAGGATATTCTTATACGGAAAACGCGAACGGAAAGGTCGTTACGTCCGTAGATGACGTACAAAATGGCGACAGTATTTTTGTGACGCTTAAAGACGGAAGAATATCGGCGTCTGTCGAGGATAAGGTGATGTTTTAATGGCTAAAAAAACAAAGAGTTTTGAGGAAGCGCTCTCAAGACTTGAGGAAATAGTGGACGCTATGGAGGAAGGAGAGCTTTCTCTTGACGAAACGGTTAAACTCTATAAAGAAGGCGTGGAAATGGCATCCGTATGCTCGGAGAAGCTTTCCGGCGCCAGACAGCAGATAAGCCTGCTTTCCGTCGGGCTTGACGGGAGCATGGAGGAAAAGCCCTTTGAGATTAAGGAGGAAGAATGATGGATTTTAAGGAAGAACTTAACGCAAAGGTAAAAATTGTGGACGAGTATATGGAAAAATTCCTCCCGCCGGCAGAAAGGTATCCGAGCGTTATATTTGAAGCTATGAGATACAGTGTCTTTGCCGGAGGAAAAAGGCTTAGACCGATAATGGTGATTGAAGCATGCAAAGCCTTTGGCGGCGACGTGGAAAAAGCAATGCCGTTTGCCTGCGCCATTGAGATGATACATACATATTCTCTCATACATGACGATCTTCCCGCTTTGGACAATGATGATTACAGAAGGGGAAGGCTTACCAGCCATAAAGTATTCGGAGAGAACATGGCAATCCTTGCTGGAGACGCCCTGCTGCATCACGCCTTTGAGACGATGGCCGAAGCCTGCGTAAAGGAAAACGATCTCAAATATACAAGGGCGATGCTTGCCATAGCGCGTGGAGCCGGAGTAAACGGGATGGTTGCCGGACAGGTAGTCGACGTTATAAGCGAGGGAAAACAGATAGACAAGGATACCCTTGACTATATACATAAAAATAAAACCGCGGCTATGATAATCGGCGCGCTTAAGGCCGGAGCGGAGATAGGCGGAGCCGGCGAGGAAGAAATCAAAAAGATTGAGAGAGCCGGCGGGCTTATAGGCGTGGCGTTCCAGATACAGGACGATATACTGGACGTTACGAGCACCCTTGAGGAGCTTGGTAAACCGATTAACAGCGACGAGAAAAACCATAAGGTGACATACGCTACCATGTACGGGGTTGAAGGAGCGTCAAAGATAGTTGAGGATATGTCCAACGAGGCTCTTGATATACTCAACGGAATGGGAGAAAAAATGTCATTCCTCTCAAGGCTTACGGAATATTTGATAAAAAGAAAGAACTAAAATACTGGAAAGGTGTAATTTTTGTGAAAAGACTGCTCGACTCGGTCAAAGGCCCCGAGGATATCAGGAAATTTAATATAAACCAGCTTAACAGGCTTGCCGCCGAGCTGAGAGCCTTCCTGTTGGAAAAGGTATCGGAGACGGGAGGGCATCTCGCCTCAAATCTGGGAATAGTCGAGCTTACCATAGCTTTGCTTTACTGTCTTGACCTTCCGAAGGACAAAATAGTATGGGATGTGGGACATCAGGCGTATGTCCACAAAATACTCACGGGAAGGAAGGACAGATTCGACAGCCTTAGACAGCTCGACGGCATATCGGGATTTCCAAAGCCAAGCGAAAGCGACTGCGATTCATTTACGGCGGGACACAGTTCCACGTCCATATCAATAGCTCTCGGCTTTGCTTATGCCAGAGATCTGCTCGGAGGGAACGAGAAAATAGCAGCGGTCATAGGCGACGGCTCCATGACGGGAGGGGTTGCCTATGAGGCGCTGAACAATGCCGGAAGGTACAACAAAAATTTTATAGTTATACTAAACGATAACCAGATGTCGATTTCCGACAACGTCGGAGCTCTCAGCCGTCACCTTAACGAAATAAGGACCGACACGAAATATCTTGAGGTAAAGGATGACGTTAAGAAATTCCTCAACAGCCTGCCGGCCGGAGCGCCTATGGTGGACACGATAAAAAGGACGAAAAAAAGAATTAAATATATGTTTGTCCAGGGAGTTATTTTCGAGGAACTTGGCTTCAAATATGTGGGACCGGTGGACGGCCATAATATAGAAGAGCTGATATCTACAATAAACAGGGTAAAGAACATAAACGGACCGGTGCTTGTCCATGTAAGGACAAAAAAAGGAAAGGGCTATAAATATGCGGAGAACAATCCGGCGGAATATCACGGAGTGTCTCCGTTTGATATAAAAACCGGAAAGCCGTCAAGCAAGTCTGCTCTGCCGAGCTATTCATCGGTTTTTGGAAAGGCGCTGGAAAAGCTTGCCGAAAAGGACAGAAAGATAATCGCCGTCAGCGCGGCTATGTGCAGCAGCACGGGACTTGCGGGCTTTTCAAAAAGATTTCCGGAACGGTTTTTTGACGTAGGCATAGCCGAACAGCATGCCGTATCGTTTTCCGCGGCGCTCGCGAAATCAGGATTCAAGCCTGTATTCGCCGTATATTCTACATTTTTGCAGAGGGCCTATGACGAGATTATGCAGGACGTCTGCCTTCAGGGACTGCATGTCGTCTTTGGCATAGACAGGGCTGGAATAGTCGGAAGCGACGGAGAGACTCATCAGGGAATATATGACATATCCTATTTGGGCCATATGCCAAATATGACGGTCATGTTGCCCAAAAACAGGACGGAACTTGAAAAAATGCTTGAATTTGCCCTGAACGGTATGTCGTCGCCCGTGGCTATAAGATACCCAAGGGGAGAGGCCTCTCTCAGATATGCCGATATATGCCCCGATATAGAGTACGGAAAGGCTGAGATATTGAAAGACGGCTGCAAAATAGCGATACTTTCAGCGGGAAGCATGCTTGAGCAGACCGATGAGGCCGTAAAGCTGCTGGAAAACGACGGATATTCCCCCATGCTTGTCAATCTCAGGTTTGCCAAGCCGCTGGACAGGGAAATGATAAATACAGTCTGTGAAAAATGCGGATATATATTTACCGTTGAGGACAATGTGCTTGAGGGCGGCGTCGGAAGCACCGTGCTTGAGACGGCAAACGAGCTTGGATTGCTTGATAAAGTTAAAATATGTCCCATTGCTTTTCCGGACAGGTTTATAGAACATGGAACAAGAAACGAGCTTTATGACAGATACGGATTGAGCGGATTAAAAATATACGGCCGCATAAAGGAACGGGTTGAAAACAATGGCTGAAAAGGAAAGACTTGACGTTTTAATGGTGAGCAGAGGGCTTGCCTCATCAAGGGAACTGGCGAAGTCCTATATTATGGCGGGAACTGTATACGTTGACGGCAATAAAGAGGATAAGGCCGGAACAAAATTTGATATTGATTCCAAAATCGAGCTCAGAGGGGCTGAAATGCCCTATGTGAGCAGAGGAGGATATAAGCTGGAAAAGGCGATGGAAGTCTTTCCGGTGAGCATAGAGGGAAAAATATGTATGGATATAGGAGCGTCCACCGGCGGATTTACGGACTGCATGCTGCAAAACGGGGCAGTTAAGGTATACGCCATAGACGTCGGATACGGGCAGCTCGCATGGAAGCTCAGAAACGACGAGAGGGTAGTCTGTCTTGAAAAAACCAATGTAAGATACATAACGGAGGAGCAGGTTCCCGACAGACCGGAATTCGCGTCGGTCGACGTGTCTTTTATCTCTCTGACAAAGGTCATTCCCCCGGCTCTTGAGGTCATGGCCGAAAACGCTCAGATGGTATGCCTTATAAAGCCCCAGTTTGAGGCCGGAAGGGAAAAGGTCGGAAAAAAGGGCGTGGTGAGAGAGAAGTCCACCCATCTTGAGGTGATTTTAAAAATAATGGATTTTGCCTTTGACAACGGGCTAAATATTATAGGAATAGATTTTTCGCCCATAAGAGGCCCTGAGGGCAATATAGAGTATCTGATAATGCTGGACAGGCTGAATCCCGGATTCACAAGGGAAGAGGCCTGCGCTAAGGCAAAAGAGATCGCGGAAAGATCCCACGAGCTGCTATAAGGTGGTGTTTATATGAAAACGGTAGGAATAGTGCCTAATTACGGTAAGGAAACGGCCATGCAGATGGTCGCCGGACTGGCGGAATTTTTAAAAGGCAAGGAATGCAGGCCGGTGGTGACATACAAAACGGCTGAGATGCTTGGCTTAAACGAGCTTGGAGTGACAAAATACGAGCTCTATTCAAAATCGGACTTTATAATAGTTCTCGGAGGAGACGGAACCCTGCTTGACACGGGGCGAAAGGCGGCCAAATTCGGAACGCCGCTTCTTGGGATAAATATGGGCACTATGGGTTTTCTTGCCGCGGCTGACGGAGCCGACGCCAATGAGACCATCGAGAAGGTGCTCAATGGAGAATATAAAATAGAAAAGAGACTTATGCTGGAGTCTGAGATAATTTCGGAGACTGACAGCCCCAAACAGTACAGAGCGATAAACGACGTATGTATCACAAGGGGCGTGTTTACAAAAATAACGGAATACAAAATTTACGTCAATGACGAATATCTTGCCACATTCAGGGCGGACGGCATAATCGTCTCAACGCCGACGGGCTCAACGGCGTACAATCTTTCGGCGGGCGGCCCGGTGCTCAAGCCGGACATAGAGTGTATGGTTATCACTCCCATATGCCCGCACTCGCTCCATTCGAGGAGCATAGTCGTTTCGGCCGACGATACCGTAAGGATAGAGGCCAGCTTTGGCTCCAACGGAGACATAATAATGTCGATGGACGGGCAGACCAGCGTAATACTCAATAACGGGGACATCATAAACGTGAGGAAATCCGCTAACAGCATCAATATAATAAAGACAAACAACAGGAGCTTTTATGAGATATTGAGGAAAAAACTTATATCAAAGGGGGAATAACCGTTGAAAGTATCAAGGCACGCCAAGATATTGGAACTTATAGAGAAATATGATATCGAAACACAGGACGAGCTTGCCATGAGGCTCAGGGAAGAGGGCTTTGACGTTACTCAGGCCACAGTGTCCAGAGATATAAGGGAAATGAGGCTCACGAAGATCTCCGTCGAGAAGGGCAAGCAGAAATACGCAGTTATGGCCAACAACGACAACGAGATATCCGACAGGCTCATAAGAGTATTTAAAGAAGCCGTCATAAAGATGGATTATGCGGGAAATATGGTCGTTATAAAAACCCTTGAGGGAATGGGAATGGCCGTTGGAGTCGCCCTTGACAATATGCAAAACAGCGAGATACTTGGAACAATAGCCGGAGATGATACGGTGTTCTGCGTCATAAGGGGAAACCATCAGGCCGCCGAGCTTATTGAAAGACTTTATAGAATAATACATAGCTGATTGGGGGCGTGTATCTGTGCTTGAATACATGAATATAAAAAACGTGGCGCTCATTGACGAGTCGGAGGTCGTATTCGGCAAGGGGCTCAACGTCCTCACGGGCGAGACAGGAGCCGGAAAATCCCTCATAATAGACGCCCTTGGCTTTTCCCTCGGAGGCAGAGCAAGCAGGGAAATGATAAGAAGGGGAGAAGAGCAGGCCTCCGTGGAATCCGTTTTTTCCATTGAAGACAAGAAGCTGGAAAAATTACTGGACGATATGGGAATCGACCATGGCGAGGATAATACCATCGTCATTAGAAGGATACTTCATGCCAACGGCAAAAGCGTCTGCAAGGTCAACGGCACAACGGTAACGGTAGGGCAGCTTAAGGAACTTTCTTCCTGCCTCGTGGATTTTCACGGACAGCATGAGCACCAGTCTCTTCTTGACCCTAAAAAACATATAGAGCTTCTGGATAGATTTTGCGGTACGGAACTTGGAGCCGAGAAGGCGAAACTTGCCGAATTTCTGAAAAAATATAAGGCTACTATGAAGGAAATGAAGGCAATAGCCGGAAATGAGGCTGAAAGGGAAAGAAGGACGGAGATACTTTCCTACCAGATAAGCGAGCTTGAGGCCGCCGACATTAAGCCGGGCGAGGAGGATCAGCTGACGGAAAGGAAAAAGATACTGCAAAACGGCGAGAAAATGAGGGAAATGGCGGGAAAATGCATTAATATCCTTTATAACGGAGTAAACGGGCTCCCGGCCGCCGATATGGTCACGGAGGCCGCGGACACGCTTAAACAGCTCAGCGACATCGACATATCGGTAAAATTAGTGTATGAAATAGTCAATTCAGCTTCGATACAGCTCAGTGAGGCGGAAAGAGAGCTGAAACGCTATTTTGACGGGCTTGAGACCGGCGAGGACGAAATAGAGCAGATAGACGAAAGGCTTAATATTATCTACGCTTTTAAGAAGAAATATATATGTTCATCGGATCTTCTTGCGGATAAGCTGGAGAAGCTCAGAAGCGAGTACGATATGCTTATGCATTCAAGGGAACGCCTTGAAAATCTCGAAAACGAGAGAAAAGAACTTTTCAAAAACATGGTCGCCGTATGCCGGGTTATGACGGACATTAGGAAGAAGAAGGCCGAGGAAATCGAGGCTGACATAGAAAAGAACCTCCATGAGCTTGAAATGGAAAAGGCAAGATTTAAAATCAGGATAGACCAGAAAAATCAGCTTGGCCTTGAAGGATGGGACGACGTGGAATTTATGTTTACCGCCAATGAGGGCGAGGAACTCATGCCTCTGGCAAAAATAGGCTCAGGCGGAGAGCTTTCCAGAGTAATGCTGGCGCTCAAGGTCGTTTTTGGAAATCTGGACGTGATAGGCACGTTCGTATTTGACGAGATAGACGCGGGAATAAGCGGAAGAACGGCGCAGAAGGTTGCGGAAAAAATGCACAGAGTGGCAAGAACAAAGCAGATACTTTGCATTACCCATCTGCCGCAGATAGCCGCTATGGCCGACAAACACTTTATGATAGAGAAAATGAGCGTAAAGGGAAGAACGAAGTCTGTAATCAAACCGCTGAGAAAGAACGAAACGGTAAAGGATATAGCCAGGCTGATGGCAGGAACGGAAATAACGGAGATGTCCGTAAACGCCGCTCAGGAAATGAAAGACCTTGCCGGCAAATATAAAAACGAGAACAGATAATAAAAAACATAAAAACATAAACGGCGGCAGTCCTTAAAGCTATGGCAGGACTGCCGCCGTTGTTTATTCTTCGTCATTTTTATATTTATTTTTTTCCTCGGCGACCATTGAATACTCATTTGGTTCGCGGGGGAATGTCTGTGAAATAAGATCGCCCTCCGTGGAATACTCGGATATGACTATACCAGCCTGGTCATAATCAATAAGATTTTCCTGAATATCAAGGAATGATTCAGATTTGCGGCACAGAGCGACAAGGCTTTCGTGATTAAGTCTTGCAGCGCTTGAAAGAAGCCGAACAAGGAGTCCGTCCTCAGGCGTCCTGTCGTCCGTTATACCGATTATATAATCAGGCGAAACTTTTAAAATACCGGAAATAACAGCAAAATCATAAAAACTTATTTTTTCCGTAGACTTATATACATCTAATATTTTAGTCATTTTTGATACATTACTGTCAATCCCGTTAGCTCCGACGTATTCTGTAATAAGAGTCTCAAGGCGGGAAATAATTGTCTTTTTGGCAGACATAGTATCACTCTCCCTTTTGTGGTTATTATATCATAAAATATTTATGCGAAACAACAAAATATTTGAAAAATGTCGAATAAAATTCAAAACATTACATACTGATTTAGTATGAATTTCTATTGACATTTTTATATGCAAATGATATATTATTTATAACATAGTAAATTAGTATGAATTAAAAGATCAGTCAGACAGGAGAATATATATGAATGAGATAATTTATTTTGACAACGCGGCGACAACGCCGATAAGACCGGAGGTTTATGACGCCATGAGGCCGTACATCGAAAGTTGCTACGGAAACCCGTCAAGCGTCTATAAGCTTGCCAGGGAAAGCAAGAAAGCGATTGACCTCGCCAGAAAGCAGGTGGCTGACGCCATAAACGCCGACAGTGGTGAGATATTTTTTACAGGCTGTGGCTCGGAAAGCGATAACTGGGCCATAAAGGGAGTGGCTCTGGCGCTGAAAGACAGAGGAAAACACATTATAACGACATGCATAGAGCACCATGCCATACTCCATACCTGTGAGTTCCTTGAGGAAAACGGCTATGAGGTGACATATATTCCGGTCGATGAATATGGAATGGTAAGCGCCGATGACATAAAGAAAGCAATAAGACCTGACACTATACTTGTAAGCGTAATGACGGCCAATAACGAGATAGGAACAATAGAGCCTATAAAGGAGATCGGAGCTGTATGCAGGGAAAAAGGAGTATATTTCCATACAGATGCGGTTCAGGCCGTTGGGCACATAAAAATAGACGTGAAGGAAATGAATATAGACCTTCTTTCACTCTCAGGGCATAAAATCGGCGCGCCGAAGGGTATTGGAGCGCTTTATATAAGAAAGGGCGTAAAGATAAAAAATCTTATACATGGAGGACAGCAGGAAAAGGGAAAAAGAGCGGGCACTGAAAATGTAATAGGGATTGCGGCGCTTGGAAAAGCCATTGAGCTGGCAGTTAGCGAAATGGAGGACACAACGGAAAGGTTAAAATATCTGAGAGATAAGATAATAAACGGGGTTCTGAAAAATATAGAGTATTCAAGGCTCAACGGCCACCCGGAAGAGAGGCTTCCCGGAAACGTGAATATATCATTCGAGTTCATTGAGGGAGAGTCTATGCTCCTTATGCTTGACGCTAAGGGTATATGCGCCTCAAGCGGGTCAGCGTGCACTTCAGGCTCTCTTGACCCATCCCATGTACTTCTTGCCATAGGCCTGCCGCATGAAAAGGCTCATGGATCGCTTAGGATATCCCTCGGATATCAAAATACAGAAGAGGAAGTTGATAAACTTCTTGAAGTACTGCCGCCGATAGTACAGAGACTTAGAGAAATGTCACCATTGTATGAAATGAAAAAATAAAATAACGGAGGAAGAAAAAATGGAATACAGCGAGAAAGTTATGGATCATTTTATGAATCCCAGAAACGTAGGAGAGATAGAGGATGCCAGCGGAGTTGGAACCGTTGGAAACGCTAAATGCGGAGATATAATGAAAGTATATCTTAAGATAGAAAACGGAATTATTGAGGACGCCAAATTTAAGACATTTGGCTGCGGCGCGGCGGTAGCAACCAGCAGTATGGCTACTGAGCTTGTTAAGGGAAAAACTATACAGGAGGCTTTGGAAATAACAAATAAAGCCGTTATGGAAGCACTTGACGGACTGCCCCCTGTTAAGGTACACTGTTCATGTCTTGCGGAGGAGGCGCTTCATGCCGCTCTGTGGGACTATGCTCAGAAAAACGGAGTTGTTATTGAGGGCTTAAAAAAGCCGGTAAATGATATTGAAGAACTCCATAACATGGAAGAAGAATAATGTGTTATGAACGGTGAAAATAAACAAAAAGTTATTGTAGGAATGTCCGGCGGGGTTGACAGCTCTGTCGCGGCGTTCCTTCTCAAGGAAAAAGGGTATGAAGTCATAGGCGTGACTATGAGAACGTGGGAAAATGCCTGCGAAAAGATGACTGATGATGAAAATCAGGCAGTCAATGATGCCGCAAGGGTGGCGGAAAAACTTGGCATACCGCATTATGTCGTGGACTTTAGAAAAGAATTTGAGGATAGAGTCATAAAGTATTTTGTAAGCGAGTATAAGTCGGGGAGGACACCAAATCCCTGTATAGTTTGCAATAGATACGTTAAATGGGAAGCGTTGCTTAAATATGCTGAAAGTCTTGGAGCAAACCTTATAGCTACAGGACACTACGCTCTTATAGACAAATATCCTAAGACCGGAAGATATACAGTGAGAAACGCGGTAACGGCTGAAAAGGATCAGACATACGCGCTATGCAGGCTTACCCAGAGACAGCTTAAGTCCACCCTTATGCCTGTTGGAGAGTACGCAAAAGACCAGGTAAGGAAGATAGCGGAAGAGATTGATATGGAGATATCATCCAAACCCGATAGTCAGGATATATGCTTTATCCCGGACGGCAACTACGCTTCTTTTATAAAAGAATATGACGGAACGGAATTTAAACCCGGTGATTTTGTGGATATGGACGGACATATTATAGGGAAGCATAAGGGAATTATAAATTATACGGTCGGACAGAGGAAAGGTCTTGGAATATCAGCGGGAAAGCATGTCTATGTCCATCATATTGACAGGGAAAACAACAGGGTAGTGATCTGTGGAAATGATGAGCTTTTCAGCAGAGAGGTAAAAGCCGATAATATAAATTTTATGGCCATAGATGGAATCAGCGGAGAATTGAGAGCCGAGGCCAAGATAAGATATGCCCACAAAAAGGCGCCATGCACAGTAAGAATGGAAAACGGCATAATAAAGTGTGTCTTTGATGAGCCCCAAAGGGCGGCTACATCAGGTCAATCGCTTGTCGTATATGACGGAGAATATGTGCTCTGCGGCGGAACTATTATATAATAAACTACAGCCCGGCGTGAAATTGCGCGGCGGGCATTTTGTTTTGGGGAGAAGAAAATGAAAGCTGTTATATTTGACATGGATGGGGTGCTGGTGGACAGCCAGCCTTATCATTTTAAGGCTGACATAGAAACTATGTCAGAATACGGGGTTGTGAAGGATCAGAAATTTTATGAGAAATTCGCTGGAACGCTTACTTCCGACAGGATGAGAATTTTAAAGGACCTGTTCAAGCTTGACATTCCGGTTGAGGAAATGGTTAAAAAAAGAGAAGACATGATACTTGAAATAATGGCCAGAGAAGATATTAAACCAGTATCCGGCATACCGGAATTTTTAAAATCTATAAAAAACAGGGGATTAAAAACAGCCGTGGCTTCTTCCTCTGGCTATGATTTGATAGGTCTTATACTTTCCAGACTGGGAATATCAGAATATTTTGACTCAATTACATCCGGAAACGACGTAAAAAGAGGAAAGCCTGATCCTGACGTATTTCTTCTGGCCGCTGAGAGAATCGGAGTAAACCCAAGAGAATGTTTTGTGGTTGAGGACTCGGAAAACGGAGTTAAAGCGGCTAAATCCGCCGGTATGAAGGCCCTGGGGTATATAAATCCGACGAGCGGATATCAGTGCCTTGATATGGCTGATTTTATAACAGATGACTTTAAAAAGGTTAATATTGAAATGTTTATGTGAAGCCTGATTGGAGGATAAAAATGAAATATGTTATAATCGTCTTAATAGTAATAGTTTTGTTTTTAGGATGGGTACATGCGAGAAAGCTGAAAAACGACAGGATAAGAAGAGAAAGCGGATGCGACGGAGGATGTTCTGCCTGCGCCGCAAGAAACCTGTGCGACAGTGATGAGAAAAAGTGAGAAAACAACAGATAAATTAAGATAATAATGATAAATTCATAAAATAGCTTGAAAATAAAGTAATATAACCGAAAATAAGATTTGCATATATCTACCTTCATAAGTAATATATAGCTAATGATTAGCACTCGTATATGTTGAGTGCTAACAACAAAACTTTAATTCGTATAAGGAGGAAATAATTATGAAACTCGTACCACTTGGAGATAAAGTAGTTATTAAACAGCTTGAAGCTGAGGAAAAAACAAAATCAGGAATCGTCCTTCCTTCACAGTCTAAGGAAAAGCCCCAGATGGCAGTTGTAATCGCCGCAGGCCCCGGAGGAATGGTTGATGGAAATAAAGTAGAGATGGCCGTTAAAGCAGGAGATAAGATCATATACTCGAAATACAGCGGAACGGAAGTAGAGTGCGATGGAGAAAAGCTCCTCGTCGTTAGACAGAATGATATACTTGCTATCGTAGAAGACTAACTTATATAAATTGTTGGAGGTAATGTAATTATGGCTAAGGAAGTAAAATACGGAAATGACGCCAGAAAAGGTCTTGAAGCCGGCGTAAATAAACTTGCGGATACAGTAAAGGTAACACTTGGTCCTAAAGGACGTAATGTTGTTCTTGACAGAAAATATGGTTCACCGCTCATCACAAACGATGGCGTAACTATCGCTAAGGATATTGAATTTGAGGATCCTTATGAGAATATGGGCGCTCATCTTGTTACAGAGGCGGCTACACAGACAAACGATGTAGCTGGTGACGGAACTACAACAGCTACTGTGCTTGCCCAGGCAATGATCCAGGAAGGCCTTAAAAACATCGCCGCAGGAGCTAACTCAATCATCCTTCGTAAAGGAATGAAAAAGGCTACGGATAAAGCCGTTGAGTGCATTAAGGGTATGAGCCAGGTCGTTTCAACGAAAAACCATATCGCAAGAGTAGCCGCTATCTCATCAGGCGATGACGAAGTCGGAGAAATGATCGCCGACGCTATGGAAAAGGTAACAAACAACGGAGTTATTACCGTTGAGGAATCAAAGACAATGAATACCGAGCTTGAGATGGTAGAAGGTATGCAGTTTGACAAGGGCTATCTTTCAGCTTATATGTCAACGGATATGGAGAAGATGGTAGCTGTTCTTGACGATCCTTATATCCTTATTACCGACAAGAAGATCAGCAACATCCAGGAGATACTTCCCATACTTGAACAGCTTGTTCAGACAGGCGGAAAACTTCTTATAATCGCAGAGGACGTTGAGAGCGAGGCTCTTGCTACACTCGTTGTCAATAAGTTAAGAGGAACGATCACAACAGTTGCCGTTAAAGCTCCCGGATACGGAGACAGAAGAAAACAGATGCTTGGAGATATCGCCGCTCTTACAGGAGGAACGGTAATTTCCGAGGAAGTCGGAATCGACCTTAAGGACGCTACGCTCGATATGCTTGGACGCGCAAGAAGCGTAAGAGTTGAGAAAGAAAATACAATAATCACAGACGGAGCAGGCAAGAAAGAAGACATCGAAGGACGTATCGCACAGATCAAACTTGCTCTTGAGAATACAACAAGCGACTTTGACAAAGAAAAACTTCAGGAAAGACTCGCAAAGCTTTCAGGTGGAGTTGCCGTTATTAAGGTTGGAGCCGCTACCGAAACAGAAATGAAGGAAAAGAAACTTCGTATGGAGGATGCGCTTGCGGCTACAAGAGCAGCCGTTGAGGAAGGTATTATTGCCGGAGGCGGAACAGCTTACATCCATACAGTTGAAAAGATAAAAGGTATGCTCAGCGAACTTACCGGAGACGAAAGGACAGGAGCTGAAATTGTTCTTAAAGCTCTTGAGGCTCCTATGCGTCAGATAGCTACAAACGCAGGACTTGAAGGTTCCGTAATCGTTAATAAGGTTAAAGACATGGAGGATGGAATCGGATTCGATGCCCTCAACGAGAAATATGTTGATATGGTAGAGGCCGGAATCATCGACCCTACAAAGGTAACAAGAAGCGCTCTTCAGAACGCCACATCAGTAGCTTCAACATTCCTTACAACAGAGGCTGTTGTAGCCGAGCTTCCCAGCAAGGAGCCTGTAGCTCCCGCAGCCGGAATGGGCGGCGGCATGATGTAATTTTTTCCGCCGCCTGTGGCGGATGAAGGAAAAAATTACATGCGCAGAAACAAGGAGTGTGCCGACTGAGCTGAGCGAGGGAGAGCAGACGACTATGTTTCAAGCCGCGTTTGCGAAGGAAACTAATTTTTTCCGCCGCC